>Ga0208277_1000446_pt1 | contig 24570 bp, 14 predicted proteins | sample ETNtaG_5_FD_185782 | JGI IMG/M metagenome (GOLD analysis project Ga0208277, IMG submission 185782) | Marine microbial and viral communities from oxygen minimum zone, Eastern Pacific Ocean - ETNP201406SV205 (SPAdes) (version 2) | ecosystem: Environmental > Aquatic > Marine > Oceanic ...
AGGGATGGTACTATCTTTACTTCTAGTTCATTTTATACAATATTTCTTAACCTTCTCAGAAAAGAACATCTTTTCATTTGAACCAATAGAGATTTTTGGCCTAATTCCAGCATTAATGAATGAAGGGATACATTTTCATAGATTCGTTACTGCTGCTTGGTTGCATGCAGACTGGATACATGTTTTGAGTAACATACTCGTTATAGCATTAGTTGGAGTCCCTCTCGAACAAAGACTAGGAGCAAGAAAATGGTTAATTGTTTACTCACTTGGATTTATAGGAGGAAACCTGGCTTGGATATTTACACACCCTAATTCAATGAACCCGGCGATAGGCGCTAGTGGTGCAGCATTCGGACTTTTGGGGGCTTATATGGCATGCTGGCCTGAAGATAAAATAGAATTTCCTTTATTGTTCCTCATTCGTGCTTGGCCCGTTTGGTTGATTGCTTTCATCAGAGTTGGCATAGAGATACTGCAAATTTATTCACTACAAGTTGGAACCTCTGGAGAGACAAATGTGGCCCATATGGCGCATCTAGGAGGATTTTTTCTTTCTTACATTTCTGCTAAGATAATTGTAAAAGATGTTCACCTCATGTCCTATGGAGATAATTCAAGAAATAACCTAGGAGAAATATCAAAACAAGTGAGAGAAGAATTAATGATTAGTTTGGATAATGATCCTTGGTCCATAAATGGAATTAAGTTAGAAGGAAATGTATCGAGAATATTAAATAAACTTCGTGAAGAAGGTGATGAGCAAGAAACTAGACGTGCATGGCTAGAAGAATTAGCAGAACAAACAATTTGCCCCATTTGTAACGGAGAGATAGTTGCTGAAGATAAGAATAACATGTATTTCTTGAAATGTGTCAAATCAGATAAACATCTCAATTGGCCTTAATGGCAAATTTTGTGCCCTTATATTGGTTGGAATTATACGATAAAACAGTGTCGCTGCCCTAGAGTGGCATGCGATTAGACATCAAACCGGTCTTGATATCAATACTAATGATAGTGTTCGACTTATCCATAGGGGTTGGCGCTCAAATTCAAAATTATGAGACAGATGATATTTCTGAAGAGAATATCTTCAATACAGAAATTCCAGAATTAATCTGTGGAGAAGCTATTTGTGAAAAAAAAGATAGATCGCCGCAATATACCCCAATAGATGCAGGAGTTCCGGTTCAAGAATATGGATGGTGGTACGATTATTGGCATGATTATGATAATAATGGGATGGATGATGATTTACAAATGATAATAAATGGTCAAAAAGATTCTCAGTCAACAACTTCCATAATTGGGATTGACGGCAGAGATACTGTAGCAATAATTATTCATTATGCTTGGCATCCAGGCCAGAGCGATATTGACAAAGTTAAAACGATTCTAGAAGAATATGGATGGGATGAAGAAACGTCATGGTTTATGCCAATGGAAATATTAGATAATATAGTTTTGGATCATGTTCCAGTTAGTTCTCTCACAGAACTATGGAATTTGGAAGGAGTCGTGCTTGTCGAACAACAGAATGTTTTGGTCCCTTACTTAGACAAGGCAACTAAGGGATCGAAAGTTAGAGCATCGAGTTTGTATGCAGAAACAATGAGAGAATTGAATTATGATGGATCTGGGATTGTAATTGCCATTCTAGATACCGGAGTTGATAATGAGCATTTTTCTCTAGATGATTTTTCAGATAATAATAATGATAATTCGAATGATCCTAATGATTTAGAAGATCCTAAATGGGTTGCAGGTTGTGATGCAACCTCTTTTTCAGGGAATTCTTGCTCAACAAGTGGAGATAACGATCCAGATGATGGAGACGGCCATGGAACTCATGTTGCAGGAATCGCTCTAGGAACTGGAGATAGCGATAGAGAGAACCAAGGATATGCTCCAGGTGCCTATCTTGTTGATGTTAAAGTAATGACTGATGCAGGAGGCTCAAATTCGCAATCAATTTTACAAGGAATACAATGGGCAACGCAAAATGTAGATACAGACTGGGGAAATAATGATTCTAGTGAAGGAATAGATATTATGTCAATGTCTTTTGGGAGTGCGTCTTCACCTACAGGGAATGATGATACAGGAGATAATGGAACTAGTGCTGAAGCGCAGGCTGTTAATCAAGCTGCAGATGCAGGTATTGTCTGTATAGCAGCGATAGGCAATGATGGGCAGCGAAGAGTTACGTCTGTTGGAGCGGCAGATAAAGCGATAACCATAGGATCAATTGATGATAAGAACAGTATTGATAGGAATGATGATACTATAGCATCATATTCTAATTCAGGCCCCAGAGAGACAGATAATGATGAAGATATTGAAGATGAGTTAAAACCCTGGGTGGTCGCACCCGGATCAGGAATAATATCTGCAGAACATGCACAATCAACATCAATAATTCCAGGTTCGGAAAATAATAGAGCCAAAGAAGGATATGTTTCCAAATCTGGTACTAGTATGTCCACTCCTGCCGTGGCAGGACTTGTTGCAATAATGCTTCAGATAGGAATTAATGAAGGTTTAATGGAATACAAGGACTCACAGAATACAGAGAAAATCAAAGAATATCTGATGAAATACTCCGAAAGTAGAGGGACATCGTCTGAAGAACTAGATGGTTATTCTTGGAATGCAGATTATGGTTTTGGAATAATAGATGGTGGTGTGATTATGAAAGGACTATTTGGCGATGGAGATGGAGGGAGCCCTCCGATTGGCAATGAAACTGGCCCAGGGGCTGGATCTGGGAATTGGGTTGAAATAGAAAATCCTGTCGATGGAGAATGTGAATACGACCCTGATGATACAGACATTTTAGTATGCATGTCCTGGGTAATAGAAGGTGAAACATACAGAATAAGAGGGAATATCGATCAGGGAGATAATAATGGAACTGTGGAAGATGTTTTAGCACAAGTTAGTTACAAGTATAAACCTAAAGACAACCAACCAGCGAGAGAAGAAATACTACTTGGGTGGCATACTCCGGAGACCATACTAACAGGAAATAGCATATCCAATTGGAGCACTACAGTATCAATTCCAGAATTTACTGAAGATGAAATAGATGCATCGCAAATATTGGTGAGAGTGGCGGCAAAAAGCGAATTCGGGCAGTGGAGTAATATAACTAAATCTACATATGGCATTGGTTTAGTAGATTTCATATTAGAGAGTCCCAGTGGGCAAAATGAATTAGTTGGCATGATAGATATTCAAGGGAAATATGAATCAGTAGATGGATGTAGAGTACAATGGCGAATAGGTACTGAAGATTGGGAAGAGGCTTTGACGATTGGAGGGAATGGATATTCATACTGGAGTAAAGACTCGGATGGCAGGGATGTAAGAAAAACTGGTTTAATCAAGGATTCTGGAGATTGGTCGTTTAGCTGGGACAGTAGCACCGTTACAGATGGCACCCATAGGATATCTGTTAGAATGATTAGTGGTAATGGTGTGATGTCAGAAGAAGTCAGAAAACAAATAGTAGTAGATAATATTCCTCCAAGTCCTGATTTAATGTTTAGAAGTTCTTCTTTATCATTTGAAGAATTTGGAGTTCCAATATCTGAAGTTTATGTAAATACTTTCCTAGAAATAAGAGGTTCAATAAGGAACGTGGGAGATATGTCGGCGAATGAAGTCGGAATAATATTAGAAGAAGATGGGTCAAGAAGAGATGAATACATAATACCGAAAATAGAAAGTGGAGAAATAGTAGAAATAACATTATATTGGAATCCTGCAACATCAGGAGACAGGCAAATTGAGATTATAATTGACCCTGTAAATACAATTTCAGAAAGTGATGAAACTAATAACATACTATCTGAAAATTTTCCAGTCATTGCACGTCCTGAAGGAATAGACTTGGCAATAAGAGATAGTGCAATAAAAACAATACCAGAAATACCACGCCCCAATGAGCAATTTGTAGTAGAAGTCAGAGTAGACAATTTGGGATCTTATGATGCATATGATATAGATGCATTCTTAGAAATAAAAACTGAGAAAGGATGGCAACAAGTAGCAAGTACTGAGGTAGACAGAATATACGGACAGGGTTCAAAACAGGTATCATTTTTATACATCCCAAATATGTCAGGAATTTTAGAAATAAGAATAGATATTAGTGGCCAATTTGCTGATTTAGACTGGAGTAACAATATATTTGAAACCACATTATTAATAGACAAATCTACATTAACGGCACCTAGAAATCTCAATTTCAAAGTAGGAGAATTGCCATTAGAAGTAATTGATATGAAAGATAGTGGAATAATAATTACTCAAAGGGATTCGACTTTGTACTTGTATAAACTTACTCAAAGTAAGAACCTAGTGCAATGTAACAATATAATGGAAGAAATGTGGTCTGGAGAAATTCAGGTCGTGATTGATGAAGATAATATTGCACATTTATCTTGGACTAGGAGATATTTGGATAATAACGGATACTACAAACAGACTCTGACCTATTCTACAATTGATTCTTCATGTCAAATGACACCAATACAAGATTTGATGCCTCCAATATTACTATCAGATGGTAAATATTGGGGAATAGATATGGATAAAAGAGGCACAGAGATAATAATCTCAGGATATCACCAAGATATTTTTGCTGGAGGTAGTTTTCAAGAAAGTACAGATATATTCCTATTACACTCTGACTTACCTATATCCTCATCTGATTGGATCTTAAATAAGAACATAATTACAGATATCGACATTTCATCATCATCAGCAGATAACTTGGAAATAGAATTTGGCGTAAAGGACGAAATACACCTACTTTATCAAGAAAATAGAGATGATACTACAGGCATAGAAAGACTTGGTTTATGGTATGCCCATGGAGAATTAGATGAGACGAATTGGGCTTTCAAGAAAGCGATTGGCGATCAGGCCGCTCTCGCAGAGATGATTGTAATTGTAGAAGATGAAAATGAAAAGATAATATCTTGTTGGAGAGAAGGGAGTTTGGATGAATCGAAGATTGTGTGCATAATTGCTGATTCATCATTTAGGGCGATAAATGAACAGATGAAGGATTTTCCGGCTAGAGGCATACAAAATATTGACTTCATAGAGGCTGAAAGAGGCATACAAGTTTATTTTGATGGAGTTGGACCAACTGGACCTCAATTACAATATGGCCTAATAAACTTTGAAGAGGGTTGGTTAGGCATTTCTGATAGACTAGGAGATGGTAAACTACACACGTCCACAAAGTCCCCCTCCAGTATTGAAACCTTGATACTCCATACATCAAATAATGGATGGCAGTTAAGATCTTTGATAGATGATGAAGCCAGTAAGAATAATGACATTTCGGCATTGGATTGGGTAAAAATACAATTGGGACTATCGAATAATGATCAAGAATTTAGGATTTTGATTATAGGAGTTTCAGTAACAGTTCTAATTCTATGCGCCATAATTATTGTAACTATGTCTACTCAAGGCATGAAATGGATCAATGAAAGAAGGAGGAAGAGGGCCAAGGGGTCTGTGAAATTAGAAGACGATGTCATAGATATAGTAGGTGAAGAAGACATAATGATTACTTCGGTAGAATTGGATATGATAGAATTAGTTTCAGAAAATGATTCAACGAATAATAAAGAAAGTCGTAGATTGAGAAGGTCTTCAAGGGAGGAAACGGATCAAAATATAGAAGAGTTTGGAGTTTTTCCTGTGGAAATTATGGAAGAAAAACAGATTAAAAAGCCATTGGGAATTGATAATCAAATAATTTGTCCATCCTGTAACTCAAGATTCGGAATCTCAATTGGAGTATCCTCAACAAAGTGCCCGGTGTGTGAAGAAAGGATTGATTTGTAAAATAATAATCTTAAATGAATGATACGCCGCCATGCTGCAATATGAAATCCCGTTGTAAATCATTAAACCAATCTAACATAGATTTGGAGAATTGTACAGATATTACTTCCTTATCAGCAATTAGGTCGTCCTGAATTCCTTGTAATGTCCCAGGGGCGGCTCCACAGGATATACATGCACCATCTAGATTTAATATGAGAGATAATGCATATTTTCCATTATTCAACTTTTCAACCGATAAATCATCGATGATAATGCTGCCTCCGTGGCCATCTAATGCTGCCCTTACTGGGCCCAGACGGGCCATTAAGGCAGGTATCAAATCTTTATCTGAATCATTATGTAAGTTTATTAGAGATAGATTCTGTAATCTAGATATCTCGTCGGAATCATTATTCTGCAATATTCTTTTTTGAGACTCCATTTTCATCGCCTCATCTATCTCTAGGCGATAAGATTCAGCAAGTTTTTCTGCATCGGAATCTCCTATATCGGGTAAATTCATATTAATCGGAAGGAGTACTATAATTTTAGTTTGACCTAAACTAAAAAGGAGTAAAACGAGATGTTGAGAACTAAAAATAGAGATGTTCAAAAGAGAGGTAGTGTGCACACGTATAATGGATTCTAGCATACCACTTCTCGAGATTAAGAATTTACACGCAGGAATCGATGGAAATCAAATTCTAAATGGCATAAATATAGAAATTGGTGCTGGAGAAATTCATGCCATAATGGGGCGCAATGGAAGTGGTAAAACTACTACTGCGAATATCTTAATGGGGCATCCTGACTTTGAAGTAGAAGAAGGGGAAATAAAACTCAAAGGAGAAAATTTACTTGATTTAGAACCATGGGAAAGGGCTAAAAGAGGTGTTTTTCTTTCATTCCAATATCCTCAAGCTGTTCCTGGACTGCAAGTTGGTAATTTTTTGAAGAAATCGGTTGCAAGTATAAATGGTGAAGAAGCTGCCAAAGGGAAGAATTTTAGGGAATTATTAAAAAAATCAATGAAAGAATTGAATATGTCATCATCATTCTTATCTCGGTATGTAAATGATGGTTTTAGTGGAGGAGAGAAGAAAAGATTTGAGATACTACAGATGATGTTACTGCAACCACAACTAGCCATCCTTGATGAAACAGACAGTGGATTGGATATAGATGGAATAAGAACTGTGGCAATGGGCATTAACTCATCCATAAGAGGAACAAACTCTGGTGCTTTGATAATTACACATTATTCAAGGATATTAGATTATATTAAACCCGACAAGATACACGTTCTGATAGATGGTAAGATAGTTGCCACAGGAGATTCGACCCTCGCTACAGACTTAGAAGAAAATGGATATGACTGGTTAGAAAAAAGAGTCGAAGAAGGAGGGATTAACTGATGAAAACATCACAAGAGGCCAGAGATGCTGTTGGAGATTATAAGTCGGGGTGGCACGATACAGAAAATTCAACCATTCGTTTTGATTCAGGATTGTCAGAAAAGGTAGTTAGAGACATATCCAAGATTAAAAATGAGCCTGAATGGATGACTGAAGTTAGAGTTAAAGCATATCGGCATTTTGCTGAAAGGAAAATGCCTACATGGGGGAATATGAGTATGTTGGAACAAATTGATTTTGAAGAAGTATGTTACTACCTGAGGTCTTCATCTGCAACTGAGAATGATTGGGATGAAGTTCCTGAAGAGATTAGAAATACATTCGAACGCTTGGGAATACCTGAAGCTGAGCAGAAATGGTTATCAGGAGTTACTGCACAATATGAATCTGAAGCTGTTTATCACAGCATTAGAGAAGATTTAGTTGCTCAAGGCGTTATTTTCTTAGATATGGATAGTGGCCTCAGAGAATATCCCGAAATTGTCAAGAAATGGTTTTGCTCAGTGGTCCCTTATTCCGACAATAAATTCTCTGCTTTGAACACGGCGGTATGGTCAGGAGGATCATTTATTTATGTGCCAAAAGGAGTTCATGTAGAAATGCCAGTACAAGCTTATTTTAGAATAAATGCAAAAAATATGGGCCAATTTGAAAGAACATTAATTATTGCTGACGAGGGAAGTAGTATCCACTATGTAGAAGGATGCACGGCGCCAACTTATTCTACTGATTCCTTACATTCTGCAGTAGTTGAATTAGTGGCCCTTCCAGGCTCACACATACGTTATTCTACTGTCCAAAATTGGAGTGCGAATGTGTACAATCTAGTTACAAAAAGAGGAATTGCACATGAAAATGCAAAAATAGAATGGGTAGATGGTAATATAGGCAGTAAATTGACAATGAAATATCCATCAGTTATACTCAAAGGCGAAGGTTCGCATGCAGAAGTTATTTCTGTTGCTTATTCTGGAAGTGGGCAGCACCAAGATGCGGGTGCGAAAATACATCACCTAGCATCAAATACCACAAGTAAAATATTATCAAAAAGTATCAGTAAAGATGGAGGCAGAGGATCATACAGAGGGATGGTTACGGTATCTCCAAAAGCTAATAATTGTAAGCTGAATGTTGTTTGTGATGCATTAATATTAGATGATGAAAGTAGATCAGATACATATCCGACAATGGAAGTTGCAAATCCTACTGCAAGATGTGAACATGAAGCAAGTGTTTCGAAAGTAAGTGATGATCAATTATTCTATTTAATGAGTAGAGGGCATACAGAAGAAGAGGCATTGGCACTAATTGTGAATGGTTTTTTTGAGCCTTTTACTAGAGAATTACCAATGGAATATGCAGTTGAATTGAATAAATTGATGGCTTTAGAGATGGAAGGAAGTATTGGTTAAATGGTGTTAATATGAATGCCATTAATAGATACAAAGAGGTTTCGGGAACAACTGATAAGGCCGATCATCTTTGGCGTTATACTCCATGGAAAAAGGTTCACCCAACAGGCGATATTAAAATAGTCCCAGAAATAGATAAGGAAGTCAAGTTACGATTGATTAATCTTGATGAGACTGATTTAGCAGAAGGAATAAGTCTACAAAAAGAGAATGTATTAGAAGAGAAGTTAGAAGATATAGATCCAGTTGCAACATCTTTCATGAAGGCAGTTTCTGAGAAATCTAGGTGGGTTCTGAGAACAAAAAGAAAGTTTACCTCTGAGGTCCCTTTGTTGCTAGAGATAGAAGCAAATAGTGGCTTTAATTCATTAGAATTGGTACTTGATATTGGAGAAATGAGTGAATTTGAGATAGTTACACTGATAAAAGGAGAATCTGATTGGACAGGGTTTTTGAGAACAGGAAGGATAGGCGATGGTTCAAACATAAATGATATTACAGTATGTTTGCAGAAGAAAGGTGTATTGTTAAGACTAGATTCTATTGCATTGGGCAGAGATGCGAATATGAATACTGGGACAGTGTCATCGGGCTCAGAGAGGACGAAAGCGGATCTGAGATATAGAATGGCTGAGAATGGAAGCCATTTACAAGTTCTCGGCTCAATATTATCAAGAGATAATATGTATCTTGACTACCATATAGAAATTAAACATGATGCGCCTGAGACATTTAGTAGACTTGACTGGCATGCTGCATGTGGAGGGAAGAGTCGAACAATTGGGACTGGAATGTTGAAAGTAGCCAAAGGTTCGACAGGTACTGACGCAGCACAGAATTTCCATAATTTATTATTATCCAAAGATGCAGAGGCAGATGGTATTCCAGAATTAGAAGTTTCAGAATCCAATGTAGTTGGTTGTGGACACGGTATTGCAAATGGACCAATAGATGAGAATCAATTATTTTATTTGCAATCTAGGGGATTCTCAGAATCTGATGCTAAATCGGCCCTTATAGCAGCATTTCTAAACTCTACTCTAGTTAAAATGGGAAGTACAGGTTTACATGGGTGGTTAAGTAAATTATTAACTTCAGAATTAGACATAATGAATAAGTGAAGTGGCATATACATGGTTTCCAGGAATGGGTTAAATAATAGGAATAGCGAGATAAAAATATCCAAAATATTGGGTTTTGTATTTGGTTTTTATATCATATTATCGTTTTTAGCGCCCTTGATGATGGAAGAGGGAACAGTTCCAGAATTATCAGGGAGAGCCAATGCAATAGATTATGCGAATGAAGAAAGTTGGGGCAATTTAGAGCATGGAGAAGATTCCAAAATAGGGCACGATCAATCCAAACATGGAGGAAATTTTGCGTGGTTGGATCTGAATCCGATTTGGGCATTTACTTATTTAATAGGAGATATCAATTGCCACCAGAAACACGAACGTTCGTGGGAAATAAACGATAATCAGATGCCGATATGTACTAGAGATATTGGAATCTTATTTGGAATAGTTTTAGGATGTTTAGTTTTTAGAATTAGAGGTTTCAATAGATGGACCATAAGAGATACATTTCTAACAATAATACCAGATAGTAAACTCGCTATAATTTACAAGAATGATGTCCGAATGTCATCAATGTTTTTACTAATAATATTATCAATATTGCCAATAGGAATAGATGGTTTTGCGCAAATGTTGACAGCATATGAGTCAACTAATTTGAAAAGAGTAATTACTGGCATCATAGCAGGTTTTTGCCTTGGATGGTTAATTTGTTCCATGCTTGCTGCAAAACCAGATCATTTTGATAATTCTGAAAGAGTCATTTTGCCCTTGGGTTCATTACTAAAGATAAAATAAGTTCAATTTCCTTTCCACCACTTGATTATATCTTCTTCAGAATTAAGAATCTCATGATTCTCCCTTCCATCTCCTAATGCATTCAGTCTTGAAATCATCGAATTTATCGACTGCAAGTTGTTATTCTCTTTTATTATCTGAGGTAAAGAAAAACGTAAATGTTTATTGGGATTTTTTCTCTGCCATTTTTTAATTTCTGATTTAATGGGCCAAATTACAAGTAACAGCCTTCCAAGAGAATAGTATTTGTCTTTTAGACGTGATTTTGGATTTTCTCCAGATAGAAGTGTTTTAGTCTGAGTCAGCCAAAGTAAATCAGAATGTAGGAACCTGATTATTTTTCTAGTATGGCTATATGACACATTTCTAACGGGCCCTAATGCCTCTCTTAATTCTGAGATATCTGCTGAATTCATCAAAGACAGTGTGCCGCAAATAGAAGAAATAGAATGGCTGAGGATACTCTTGGGAAATGATATATTTTCTTCTTTAGATGAATTTTGAAGTTTCTTATTATGATTTTTTTGTGCATTTAGGAGTATTTTCCATGGTTTCTCGCCATTAAGCCAATTTTTATTATTCCTGAGTGGCTTTAATCCAATATTTTCTAGAGTTGATTGCCCATCTAATGAATGTAGTAGTTTTGTCAAATGATAAATCTCAACATCATGGACTTGTACATTAATTGGGAGTGGTTTAGAATGTAGGAAATTCTTAACAACAGTATTTAATTTTTTACGGAAATCAATTTCTGATGTTTCATTTAATATTGGACCTACAAGTGCTCCCATGTCAAAGGGAGTAGGCATTTCTAATTCTCCCGAAAGTAAATTTTTGTATCCTGCTCTGATTTTTTTTTGTAAATCAGATGTTTCAAAATACTCTTTTTTGTCTGAGAGATTTCTTAATGTACCTCCTTCAATTCTTTTTAATGCTATTTCTGGGTCGCAATCTACCCATATGCATAAATCAGGTATTAATGCTGCAGAATTCATATGAGCAACCCTTTCTAGCCCTAGTTTACCGACAATTCCTTGATAAACCAGTGAAGAGTGGATATTTCTCTCACTTACTACTGCCCTGCCTTCTTTCAGATAAGGTAAAATCCAGCCGTGTGAATGATCTAATCTATCTGCAGCAAATAATCCAGCTTCTCCTTCTGGTTTTAAAGTCTGCATTTTTACAGATTCAATAGCTAAACGGCCTAAAGGATGTTCCCTCCTCGGTTCACCAGTTTTTTCGACTGATGTGAATGTAAATTCTTTCTCAAGAATTTCTGCAACTATACTTGTTGCTAGTCCTTTTCCGCTACCATCGCCACCTTCAACACTAATAAGATACATAAGATTCCTCATTCAATATTTATCTCATCAATAGTAAACTGGTGTTTAGTAAGACTAGAAAGAGCCATCCCGATGAGTATTAAGAGTGGCCCAATAAACAAACCGCCCCTACTCCATAGTCCTATAAAGGAAAACCACCAAGCTTTCCTGTAACTTTTACCATGTAATACTTCGAAACCCCCTCTGACTCCAATGATTCCTGAAATTAGTGTCAGGATTGCAATGATCGTAGCAAGAGTTGCTGCTTGACTCAAGTTACTTTCTCCTCTCCAATCAATCTCAATTACAGATTCATCATCTCCCGGAGTCATAGTTATTGGTATCTGAACATGGTCGCCCGGTATCAAAAATAATCTGATTGAAATATTATCCTCAAGAGAAGCAAACAAAATAAAGGGTTGACGTTGTATTTCTGGCATCTGGAAACGCCCGCTTTGATCTGTAAATGTTTCTTTTCCAGTTACGGTACCATCAACATTTAACAGGGTTAATTTTACACCCTCTATTGGATCTCCTCCAGTATTATTATCAATAAGTGCAGAATTAACAATACCATTGATATCGGCGTAATCATCATCACTAACTAATGACCCTGAAAGTATCTCGGCAGGGTTAGCAGAAATGGCTAGGACTCCAAATATTGCACCCAAAAGACTTCCAGATATTACCAAAACAGCCGCTGCGATCCTTGTAGCAGAGTCTTCTGAAATATCTGAAAGCCATATCTCTAAAGAAGACATAGAATCATAATCGATGTCATTTTTCAATTTATTCCCTCCTTCTCAATCGTATCTCCGGATGTATTTAACTGTTCATCTTGTCGCATAAATGATCTAAAAAATAAGAATGTAAAAGCAGGCCATGAACCGGGCATCACAAATATAGTGATTGCAATTAAACTGATTACTGAGAAAAAAATGTTGTTTGAAAGATAATCATAAATTTGGGCGCGAATGGATGAGTTGGAATCTAAGTCATCACATGCGATGTCCGAGATGTTGGATTCAACAAACTTGGTAAGATACATCTTTTCCCAATTCTTTCCAGTTAATAAAAAGAAATCATCTTGAACTGAATAAGCAATGCCATTTAGTACTGAATCTGAATCCTTTTGATTATCTGATAGTGATTCGAAAGAAATTGAATGTTGGACAATTCCATTAGTACTATTAATCGAAATTATCCTATTTTCTTTCCAAATATTCGCATAAATTAAATCTCCTACACATTCCAACTCATTGAGATTGGAAATCTTTTCATTATTTTCTTTTACAGTAATTATTGAAGATATACTGAAATCATAAACATGTCTTATTGTCAAATCAGAAGAACCATTGGACATAATAAAAAAATCTTCATTATTACACAACCCCCATCCTTCTCCAGTATAATTGTAATTTCCTATTAATTCAAAAGTTTCTATGTCAAATATTTTTGCATGTTCTCCTTTCCATGTCAACATAACAATTGAATCATTGAATATTGATATTCCTTCAGAGAATATCTCTTCATCAAAATTTATTTCGCGTATTATTTCTCCAGAAGTTATGTTTAACTCTCGAAGGCTAGAAGAACCGTACTGTCCAGTACTTTCAAATAATCTTGTTCCGTCAATTTCTAATCCTTGTGTAAATGAATTGGGGTGATGATCAATTGTTTTTATAATATTAAAATCCATTTTTGAATCGGAGCAGAGAGATGATGCTGAGGCATTATAGGGGACTAGGGCGATAATTATCAAGCACGAAAATAATTTTTTGAAATTATAATTAACTATTGTGTACGAACAATGCTCCATCGACGTTAAAATATGTCTTTCAACCCAGTAAATAACATTAATGCAGTGAGTGAACAGTATGTCGGCCATTAATCCCAAAACTAAGTCATTAATTCCGCTTTTATTGACTTCTGTACTAATATTATCTGTTCTTACTCCTTGTGTATTTTCAGAAGAAATATCCGAAGTAAAAGATTCTAAATTCATTACAACTGACCTCTCTGAATTCTCTCCTGATACCGAGGGGAAGGAGTATATGTTTAACGGTGATGATTTATCTGTCTTTTCTGCGACTGGTTTTTTAAAAAATCAATGGTCTGATGCAGGATATCCGGGATTGGTAATGCCATTTTCCGAGAATAGTCACTCCAAGAACACAAATGGCAGCTGTGAGAATGTATGGAGCGTGGGAGAAAGTGATAACATATCCACTTCAGGAGGTACAATTGCGGCCACTGTGCAAAGAATATCTACAAACTCTGCAATCTTTGTTGAAAATGGAAAAATTGTATCTTCGACTACTTTGAATGATATAGTATCTACTTGGGAGTCGACCATTTTTCCAACTGATACGTATTATTTTGGCGATCCTCCTGACGTAGATAATAATTGTCAAATTGAGATAGTAATTTATGAAATAGATGGCATAGGAGGAACAGGAGGTTATTTCCAACCGGGAATATCATCAATCAGAGAGAGTTTGTTCTTTGATATAGATGATATGAATTCAAGAAATGCAATTTTGGCTCATGAATTTGAACATCTTTTGCATAACTCAAGAGATCCATTTGAATATATGTGGATTGATGAAGGAGCGGCAGATATGGCAGCGTATTTATGCTTCGGAACTAGCGATACTCTAAGTTATCATGCAAATGAATGGGCTCAAAATTCTAGTATCAGTGTCAGATGGTGGAATGATAGAATTGCAGACTATGGAGCTGGTTTCTTATTTTTAATGTATATTTCAGATAAGTTAGGAGGAGGTGATGCGATACAAAGATTAGTCGCAGATACTGCAGTAGGCGGCACTTCAATAGAGAATTTGGCGATTAATCCAGAACCTGGTTCGACATCAATAGGCACGACAATGAATGATATTTTTGCTAATTTTAGTGCAGCAGTCTCACTTGACAGCCCCCAAGGAGTATATGGCTTTTCCAACCTAGACTTGACAGATGGATGTGATTCAGAATCAATATGTAAAGCTCAACTTAGTGGAGAGAATAATCAATGGATTACTGACTGGCAAAGTGAATCACAGAGCATTGAGGGATGGGGTATGCGATCATACAAATTTAGCCAAGGAAATGGTGAACCATTGAATTTGATGGTTTTACCTACACAGTTTGGATTTGTTGGATCAATCTTAGTCAAAGAAGCGGCTACTGGAACATGGACTATGTCAAAATTGAGGATTGATTCCGCGACCGGTGTTGGAACGGGATTAGTGCATGGTTTTGGAAATACTACTAGTGATGTTTACCTGTTTGTATGGTATAATTCATTAACAGATGATTGTGACTATAGTTTTGTTAATTGTGGAATAATGTCAGGATCATATCCTACAGCTTCTTTTACAGTTTATGCTGATTTGATAAGTGATCCCGCGGAGGTCTCAATAGATTCAATAAATACTTTTGATAGAGATGGCGATGGATTGGAAGATAGTGTAGAGTTAAGTTTCGAGATTATTTCATATGCTTTCTTTGAGATAATCCAAGTAGAGTTTGGTGCTTATGTGAATAATACTCTAAAAGATAACCTAGAATTAGAAGTTACTGCGGGAAATGGAGATGCGGAGATAGAAATAATCTGGTATAGCCCCCCTACATCAGGAGAATGGACTTTCGGAGTTGAAATATCTGACATTACAGGGGAAATTCAGGATTCGGCTTTTTCCCTTCCGGTTTATCTAGAAAATATGAAACCGGAAGCATCGGGATCTATTGCGACAAATATTACTCAAACATGGGCATCTGTTAATATTTATGGAGGAGGTTATGATGTTTGGGGATTTGGAGATGTCAATGGCTCTTTTACGCATAATGAAACTCCAATAGGATATATTTGGGATTTAGGTAATGGAGAAAATTCAGGTCTCAAAAACCCTACACATTCATATGAAGAAGAAGGCGAATATCAAATTACATTAATTGTTCAGGACCAAGGAGGATATTATTCAGACATCCAAATTTGGGATATTGTAGTTAATGATTCAACTACTCCTATACCAGCAATTACAGTAGAGGGAATAAATATAGAAGAAGAAATTACTATCCTAACAAACCAAAATATCAGATTCTCTGCCATAAACACGATAGATAATGTTCCTATTGATAAACTGAATTTTACTTGGGATTGGGGTGACGGAAATATTGATTCTGGAGAAGGTAATTTTGAGGCGTACCATTCTTGGATAGATGGCGATTCAGATGGAACGGCATATCAACTTACCTTGACAGTTTTTGATGGTAAACACTATGCAGAACATACAATACAAGTGAATATCTTCAATAGAATTCCAAGACAGATATTCGAAGGAGAATTGCAAACAGATACACTGACTCCTCTAGAAATGCCTGATATTTTTATTGATGACGATGGAATAATTGTCGAATATGAATGGTTTTTTGAAGATGGGGTAAATGTCTCAGATTCTGGAATTACTTTAACATCAGATTTTTCAGAAACTAAATCTATTCAATCAAATCCTAAGGTGAGTTGGTCAGAACCAGGAATGAAAAATGTATCCTTGCAAGTAACTGATGATGATGGTAACTATACAATTGCAAATTTTGTGGTAGAGGTCAATAATCAAAGACCAGTGGCTATATTCAACCGGCCATCCGATGGCCTGACTAGTACGGCTTATGTTTTTGAGAGTTCATCCTTTGATACGGACGGAGATACATCAAATCTAGTCCATATATGGAATATATCCGATATGCAAGAATCAATCTATGATGTCTCGTCAATTAGTAGGACATTTTCAAAACCTGGCCTGTACTCAGTCAGCCTAGTAGTCATGGATGAAAGAGGATTAGAATCGGCACCTAAAACCTATTATTTCAAAATTGAAAATCCATTGCCCGTGCCTGTGTTAGAATTCAGACAACCAAGTATTAATGGAACTATTCTGGAATATGTTCCAGAGGACATTGGAATCATCACATGGCAGGTCCCAAATTTACAAGGCGGAGGAGTTTTTATCGCCCCGAATATGCCAATAATGTTTGATGGATCACAGAGTTATGATTCAGATGCTGAATTTAAAGGTAAAGAATCACTTGATCCAGATGACCCTAATTGGAATGGTATAACCAAATGGATTTGGGAGTTTGGAGATTCATCTCCTGAAGTACTAGGCCCAATGGTTTGGCATAGTTATGAACTACCGGGTATTTATGTCATTAAATTGACAGTTTTAGATAGTTTTGAAGGAGGGGAGGCAAATAGCACATATCTAACTGTCCATGTTTCAAGTTCACCAAACATATTAACTTCAAATCCGATTGGAAGCGAATATGTTACTGTTGGCGATTCGATTAACCTAGATATCGAAGTTTCTGATTATGATTTGTCACTAGGAGTTTTTGCATGGATGGATAATGATGCATCTGACGATTCAGATGGAGATGGCAACATGACAAATGATAAAGATGAAAATCTTGCAGATCAATTAACAATAAAATGGGATTTTAATGTTTTTGAGGATTCAAATTTTGATGGCAACTACAGGAATGATTGGATTGATTGGGAGAATAAAAATTGGGACGTACCGGGAGACTCCAGAATAGCGGTTCAAGTATGTGATGGTGTCGGAGTATGTTCTTCGAAAGACTTCATAATAACTGTTCTTTCGACTTCTGAAGATAATTCGCCAAAAACTCTATCAGATTTAACGATAGATGATCTTATCCCCGATACGGAGAGCTTTGGAGTCCTGAGTTTAGTAGCGATTGTTTTGATACTTGGTTGGCTCGTTATGAGGCAAAAGAATGAAGATGAAATAGATGCCATTGATATGTTAGAGACCTATGGTGTTGAAGTAAAATTAGAAGGGGGTTTGCCAGGGATGGATCAACATACTCCTCCTCCACAACCTAAATACTTGACAGTGGATGAGCGGAAGAATAAGGAATCAGGTTATGTTCGACCAATTAGGACGAGGCGCGAAAAATGAGAACTAGGAAGGAAATTTTCGCAATAATATCAAATCTTTTGATTATTCTACCAATAGTCATGATTAGTGCCAATTTATCCATTAAGAGCGTAGATGCAGCAAATAACTGTGAAGTTTCTACAGATAATTTATGGGATGTGAATAGCGCTGTGACTTTGCACAATGTAGATTCGGGACAGGGTTGGATGCCGAGTATTTTTGACAGTGCTTATGCAGATTCTAGACAATATGGCATAGACCTGAAAGAGGATTTTTCTTATGAAGTTGTCATTGAGGATGGAGGTGCTACAGCAATAAGTATGAAATTAGTACCAGGATACAGATACAACTTTTGTATAACATTTAGCCCCACCATAGACAGTAATTCAACTATAGCGAAAGGAGATGTTTATCTTATGACTAAAAGTAACTGGGATTCATATAAAACAGAGTATGAAAATAGAGAATGGGAGGATATGAGAGAGATAATAGATAGGTTTCCTGTAGAATGGAGAGACATGTTAACCTGGATACCATTCAGAGATGTTCATGCTTATGAGGGAGAAAAATATACACAATTTTCAGTTGGGATTGATTCTACTGGATCTTCATGGACGTCCATATTTGGAGATGATTCTGCAAATGAATACTATTTGGTACTAGATGCTTGGGACAATAGCAGACCTAATGATTTAGGCCCAATAGGAGATGATATGAATGCAGAGATACTGGTCGAAGCGGAAGAAAGAATTGCCATTCCTGCTTTTACAGCATATATTTTGATTGGAGCATTACCAATTTCATGTATCGTGATTCCCATATTACTCCATATTTCGTACAAAAATGGTGCTAAAGAGGAGAGGGATTCAATTCCTGAAAAAATGCCTTTTCTGGAAGAAGTCGTCTAGAGTGTTATAGATATTCTAGCATTTCCCATGCGATTCTAAGATCTGTAGTATTCATCATACCTTTTTGTGCTAAGTGCCAACCATTTTCCATTGTTGAGTAAACTATTGCTTGGCCCAAAATAGGGGAATGAATCCGATTCCAGTCGCCTGCTTGGCCCAAACCCATAATTGAGTTTTTAATATCTGAGTTTCTCAAATCCCATGCTGCTTCAAATAAATTTATTCCATCGGATCTCCCAGCTGATTTGTAGCATACTTTGATGATATCTCCTAAGTCAGTACTATCTTTTACATCTTGTATTATTTCTTTTGAAATTGGAGACTCATCTAAGACATGTGATGAAGCAATTATTTTTGTACCTCCTTTTTTTGCTAATTCACAAAGTTTAGCCCTCTCTTTAGCGTTGATATTGATTTCTAAATCAACCCAACTCACGCCGCTTTCTATTGCTTTCCTCAATACTTCTAGTCTTTGTTTCTCCGTACCCGGAAAATAACCACCTTCTCTTTCCGGCCTACAAGTCAATATTACTGGTAAAACAATGCCTTGCCTTAAAGAAATTAGTACAGAATCTAGATCTAGGTATTCAAATTCTTGAGGGGTAAAAACCGTAGTTTTCTTGATCTTTTGATCTTCTTTACTGGGACTTTTTTGATCCTGTTCTCCGGTTGTGACAATCTCTTGTTTAGACCATAGCATATCTAACCTTACTTCAACTAAATCAGCACCGGTTGCAGTAGCACTTGCTGCATCTTTTAGGACTTCACTGATGGTACAACCTCTCAAAGAAACGCATACCAACGGCATATCCATAACGGCAAGCGAGTTTAGGTTTCTGTTTAATTATGTCGTGTAATTAGATTTTATGATCAGATGGCGAAAATACAAAAAAACATATCAATATGATAGTTTTTGTATTAACTTTTGGAAGGGTTGAATAACCCCCTTACACTAGGTTAGTTGTTATCAAATGAGGGTTCCCTAAAGGGAACCCTCAGAAAACTAGGTGATTATGTGAGTGGCGAAGTAAATATTCCTGAAAATGGCGAGGATAATCAAGAATATGATGCTGGCAGCATACAAGTCCTAGAAGGATTAGAGGCTGTAAGAAAAAGACCGGGTATGTATCTTGGAGATCCTCATGACGGTACGGCATTGCATCATTGCATATGGGAAGTTGTAGACAATTCAGTAGATGAGCATCTTGGCGGACATAGTGACCTCATAGAAGTAAAAATTAACTCAGATGGGACATTAACAGTTAGAGACTATGGAAGAGGGATACCAACGGGCATACATGAAGAATTTGGCATATCAGCAGCGGAAGTAATAATGACAAAATTACATGCTGGCGGGAAGTTTGACAATAGTTCATATAAAGTATCTGGAGGATTACATGGAGTTGGAGTTTCGGCTGTGAATGCAGTTTCGGAGTGGATGGAAATGACAATCCACAGAGGAGGGGCAATATATCATCAGAGATATGAAGCAGGGATTCCAGTAAGTCCCTTAAAAGAAATAGGAGATTGTCAAGATAGTGGAACTGAAATAACCTTTAAACCAGATTTAGGGATTTTTACGAATGTAATTGAATTTGAGTTTGAACAAATAGATACTCGTTTGAAAGAAACTTCTTTTCTAAATGCAGGTCTTGAAATTGTCATAACAGATTATAGAAGCGAAGATGCACATGTTAGTAGACACCACTATGAAGGAGGATTAAGTGAATTTGTCAAACAAATTAATTCCAGAAGAGAAGTTATGCATCAAGACGTAATAGAAATTAGTGGCGAGAGAGAAACTGAGAAAGGTTCTGTAACAGTAGATTTAGCTCTACAGTGGTCAGATGCATTCAGTGAGAATATATTATGTTATACCAACATAATTCGTAACCGTGATGGAGGCACACATATGACTGGTTTAAGGGGTGCTTTAACAAAATGTGTTAATAATTATGCCAAAAAAAGGAATTTACTGAAAGGAGATGCGCTCTCCGGAGAGGATGTAAGAGAGGGTTTAGCAGCAATAGTGAGCGTTAAGCATCCAGACCCGTCATTTTCATCTCAAACAAAGGATAAATTAGTGAGTAGTGAAGTGACAAGTATTGTTGAAACAGTTGTATATGAAAAACTTGGAGAATTTTTTGAGGAAAATCCTGTTGTTGCCAAATCAGTTGTCGATAAAGCCTTGTTGGCATCAAAAGCAAGAGAAGCAGCAAGAAAAGCAAGAGATTTGACCAGAAGGAAGGGGGTCTTGGAAGGAGGAGGTTTACCAGGTAAACTTGCAGACTGTCAATCAAGAAATCCTGCCGAATGTGAAATATATCTGGTTGAAGGTGATTCTGCAGGAGGTTCTGCAAAAACAGGAAGAGATAGGAGAATACAGGCAATATTGCCACTTAGAGGTAAGATATTGAATGTGGAAAGGCAAATGAATAATCTTGTTAAGGTATATAAAAATACAGAAATTCAAACCATGATTAGGGCTTTTGGTGCAGGGATAGGAAATACTCCGCCAGGAGAAGAAATACAAGAAGGGTTATTTGACACAAATAAGTTACGTTATTCAAAGATAATCATAATGTGTGATGCTGATATTGATGGAGCTCATATAAGGACATTGATGTTAACATTTTTATGGAGATTTATGAGACCTGCAATAGAAGAAGGTTATGTATATATTGCACAGCCTCCTTTATACCAACTAACAAAAGGTAGAGTGAGCAAGTATGTATTCTCAGATGAAGAGAGAGATAGAGTAATGCTGGAATTACAAGGAGATAATCCAAATGCTAAAATTGGAGTACAGAGATACAAAGGTCTAGGTGAAATGAATCCTGAACAATTATGGGCTACTACAATGGATCCAAAAGCCCGAACTATGCTTAAAGTGACTGTTAATGACGCAATTGAGACAGATAGGATGTTTGAAATATTAATGGGCGAGGATGTTCCGGATAGAAGGACATTTATTGAGAAACATGCCAAGGAGGTGACGAATCTTGACATCTGAAGAAAATGATATTATAGAGGAAGGGGGAGTAAACTCAGAAGAGAATATCCTAAATCATCCACTTACAAAGGAAATGAAGACTTCTTACATAAACTATGCAATGTCAGTAATAATTGGACGTGCCCTTCCCGATGCCAGAGATGGCCTGAAACCAGTACATAGACGAGTTTTATATGGCATGTACGAAGGTGGCCACACATCAGAAAAGAAATTCAGTAAATCTGCTAGATCAGTGGGAGAAGTAATGGGTAAATATCATCCTCATGGAGATCAATCAATATATGATACAATGGTTAGGATGGCACAGAATTTCTCTTTAAGATACCCTTTGGTAGATGGTCAAGGGAATTTTGGTTCGATTGATGGAGACCCTCCTGCTGCAATGAGATATACTGAAAGTAGGCTAGATAAAATAGCAAAACATATGTTAGAAGATATTGAAAAGAAAACTGTCGACTTTCAACCTAACTTTGATGATTCAGAAAATGAGCCTACAGTATTGCCAGCAAGGCTACCCAATTTACTGTTGAATGGAAGTGATGGCATAGCAGTAGGGATGGCAACTAGGATGCCTCCACATAATTTATCAGAGGTTGCTGGAGCAGTAAAACTACATGTTGGAAAAATAATAGAAGAAGGAGTAGCGAATGAAAAAATACCAGAGATTACTATAAAAGAGTATATGCAACATATTACTGGTCCAGATTTTCCAACTGGTGCAGCAATACATGGCGGAGATGGGATTTATGATATGTATTCTACTGGCAAGGGAAGATTTCATGTACGCTCAAAATGTGAAGTAATAGACGATAAAAAAGGTAAAAGGATAATAATTCATGAAATACCTTATCAGGTAAAAAAGGCAGATATGCTAGTCCATATAGCTGAATTGGTCAGTAATGGCACAGTTATTGGAATTAGAGACATAAGAGATGAGTCTTCGAAAGAAGGGATAAGGGTGTTGATTGAAGTAAAGAATAATGCTGATCCGCATGCGGTTTTGAATCAATTGTTCAAATCAAGTAGATTACAAGAATCATATTCAGCAAATATGATGGGAATATTAGAAGGTAGACCTGTTTTACTGACACTGCCGGTTATATTGCACACATATGTTACACATAGAGAAAATGTAATTGAAAGAAGGTCTCAATTTGAATTGGATAAGGCAGAAGCAAGAGCACATGTCCTTGAAGGTTTAGTTAAAGCACAAGAAAGAATAGATGACGTAGTAGCAGTAGGTAAAGCAAGTAAGAGCAGAGAACAATTTGAATTAGTTTTGCAAGGAAAAGAACAAATAATCAAGGAAATAAATGTATTCGGATTTACAGAGCCGCAGTCAAAGGCGATTGCTGAAAGAAGATTGTATCAACTTAGTCAGCTCGATGTAAACAAAGTACAAAACGAATTTGGAGATTTGAAGATAAAAATAAATGATTTAATTGAAATAATAACTTCTAGAGAAAGAAGATTGGATATATTGGTAACTGAACTGGAAGAGATGGTAGAGAAACATAGTGATGAGAGACGTTCTTACATTGATCCTATGCCTCTTTCAATGGACAGAGAAGACTTGATTGAAGAGAGAGCAATAGCCATCACACTTTCAGAAGATAATTATATCAGACATTCTCCTGTAGAAAATTTCCGCTTACAAAATAGAGGCGGAAAGGGGTTGAAAGGGGTTGCAACCAAAGAAGAAGACACCCCTAAGTCAATTATAACGTGCTTTAGTAAAGATAGATTGTTAATATTTACTGACCAAGGGAGAGTATACGGGCTTAAAGCATGGGAAACTCCTTTGGGAAGTAGACTCTCAAAAGGAAGTCACGTCAGAAATCTTCTAGGCAGTATACGTGAAGAGGAGAATATAATTTCAATAATGGCAATCAGTAAAGAATTAGTAGAAAACCCTCAAGGGAATTTCTTGTTATTTGCAACACATTTGGGATTAATTAAGAAAACCAAGTTAGAAGAATATGTAAAGATCAATAAAAATGGTAAATACGCTCTAAGATTTAAACTTGAAGGAGATAGATTAGTTAACGTCCGAAGTGGCACTAACGAATCCGATATTGTAATGATTTCAAGTACTGGCTTTGCCAGTAGATTTGCTTGTTCTGACATTAGAGCATCAGGACGTGTCTCTGCAGGAGTATGGGGGATAAGAACCGGAAGTAGAGGGAAAGGTGGGCACGTTGTAGGAATGGTTGCAACTAATGATACAGAAACTCAAATATTGACAATCACGAAAAATGGAATGGCTAAAAGAAGTCGTCTGGGAACATCTGATAAAGTTCAGGAAATAGATAAGGAAGGAAACCCTAAGAGAGACTCGGAAGGAAACTTAAAGATAGTTACAGATGGTTACAGAAGAACTCGCCCTGGGGCCAAGGGGATATATACAATGGATGTAGATATTTCTAATGGAGATGAAATTGTTAGCATTAAGCATATACCTAATGTGAATGATAATCTGTTCTTACTTACTAAGAAAGGAATGATGATTAGAATTAAAGCTTCACAAACTAAAGAAAGTAAAGGGAAGAAATCTAAGGGTACGAGAATCATGGAATTGAGAAATGCCAATAAAACTGGATACATTGATAGTATAATTTTTGCAGCGCGTCTGCCTGCAGAATTAATTGACTCTGAAGAAGAGGAATGATACCGTTCTACTTAAGCGGGCAACTGGCCTGCGAGGCCTATTGCGGCAGTCGCATAGCCTGGCCATTGCGATGGATTGCTAATCCATTGGTGTTTCACCGCGGGAGTTCGAATCTCCCCTGCCGCGCCATCATTAA
>Ga0208277_1000447_pt1 | contig 24513 bp, 16 predicted proteins | sample ETNtaG_5_FD_185782 | JGI IMG/M metagenome (GOLD analysis project Ga0208277, IMG submission 185782) | Marine microbial and viral communities from oxygen minimum zone, Eastern Pacific Ocean - ETNP201406SV205 (SPAdes) (version 2) | ecosystem: Environmental > Aquatic > Marine > Oceanic ...
CGTTTATCCAGCCGAAATCAAGGTGAGTAGATCTGAATCATTACTAGGTGTTAGTTGTGCTTTTTTGTCATGCATTTTCGCTTCCTCCTTCTTATACATGCTTACTACCGGAAGTGGGTTTAACGATTCGTTGTTTGAGTCAACTGCAGCTTTTTCAACAACTTCACTAAGTGTTTTAGACATAGACTCTTTCGGAAATGGAGTGCTCTTTTTTCGGACTTTTTCACAATTAGTAGGGTCATTCTCAGCAATCTTGGTCGCTGTAATGTTTCTTCCGATATCAGAGTATCGAGACCAACCAAGCTCTTCGGAATTGAAAATAGACCGACTGTTTCGTCAGGGACGACTTGAAGCCTTGAAGAGTATTGGATTGGTTTACCTTGTTTCAATAGCCGCTATGACACTTATTTTGTCTTTTGGAAAACTGAATTTTTTTAACTCCTTACTTATGTCAGTAAGTGCGATCTCCACAGGAGGTTTTACTGCTAATAGTGCGCTTTTGGGTGACGATTATGTCCAGTGGGTGTTGGTGATGGGAATGATTGTTGCTGGCGTCAGTTTCTTAATTGTCTGGAGAATGGTAAAAGGTAGATTTACTTCCGCTCTACATTCAAGTGAGTTTCAGACTTATGCAACTCTGATCATTGTCTCAAGTATTTTGTTTTACCTTTGGACAAATGCCGAACCGGAATCCTCAATTCGTCAGTCTTTGCTATTTGTTTCTTCAGCAATTTCTACAACCGGATTTCACTTCTCGCCGTTCGGAAATTGGTCAGTGGCTGTTTCTTTTTTGTTGTTACTTCTTATCACAATTGGTCCCATGTCTTTATCGAGCGGTGGGGGATTCCAAATAATTCGTTTACGTATTCTCTTGAGTGTTTCGATTCGCGAACTCGTTAGACAATTGCATCCCAAGGCGGTAGTTAAAATTCGAGTAGGTAAAGAAATTTTTGACGATAAAAATGTGCGCCAAGTCGTCGTCTTTCAGTTCTTATTTCTGTCAGTTGCTTTTTCTACTTCTCTAGTACTAGCTATTTTAGGGATGAGCGTATACGACGCTTTTGTTTCATCATTGAATGCACTTACAACCGCTGGGCCTATTAGAGGGATAGATGGCTCAATAATCGACACAACGAAACTCTCTTCTGGCGAAAGACTCACGTTGCTTCCCGCAATGATCTCTGGAAGGTTGTATTTATTACCTATTTTTATTGCTTTGGGTTACTTCCTGTCAGAATCTAGAAATCTGATGAGGCCGCGAAGAAGATTTTTACGATGGAAGAACAGTTTTAAATCATGAAGTTATTAGACAGGACTATTCGTAGCACGAGTTTGCATGTTTGTGGGATTGCTCTTCTCTTTCTTTCCTTTGGGATGCTAATTTCTGCTATTTTTTCTTTATTTGATGAACGTACTGATCTTAAAGAACTGTTGATAAGTGCGTTGGTTGTTGCCTTGTTCGGTTTCATTTTGAGGACTGGGACAACTTTAGGAGAGACAGATCAAGCTTCAATCTTTAGTGCTGTAGGTAGCACATGGTTAGTGGTGTCATTATTTGGTACTCTGCCATATTTATTGGCTGGAACATTCGAGAGAGCCGGAATTGGTTCACCAGAAGTCTTCGTAGACGCTCTTTTTGAGTCTGTTTCGGGTTTTTCTTGTACGGGTTCAACTGTTTTTGGTGCCCACAACCTTATTGAGCTTCAGGGAGCTGGCATACTTTTTTACCGTCAGTTAACTCAATGGATTGGAGGAATGGGAATCGTAGTGCTTGTTGTGTCAGTGCTTCCTTCTCTCCGAGCTAGTGGTTTAGGTCTAATTGATGCAGAAGCACCCGGTGCTGGTGTGGAAAGGATCGCTCCGAGGGTAGCTGAGACTGCAAAAAAATTCTGGACCATTTACGCCTCTCTAACGATTCTTATCGCAGTCTCACTTTTTTTCGCTGGGATGGGTCTATTTGATGCAGTCGCACATGCAATGACAACAGCTTCAACTGGTGGTTTTTCGACGAGAGACTTATCTATAGGTCATTGGAATAGTGTCTCGATAGAGGTGGTTATAATGATTGGCTTGTTCCTCGGCGCGACTAATTTTACTTTGCATGCACGATTTCTCGATAGACGTAGTAGTGCTTATCGAGGAGATTCTGAATTTAAATCATTCATAATGCTACTTATGGCCGGAATCTTTCTTATAACCGTTCTTTTGGCTATAGAAGGCGAAGCTATTTCTTCTGCATTACGGGCAGCGTCGTTCAACGTGATCACTCTTGGTTCTAGCGGAGGATTTGGCAATGCAGTAGGTAGTGGAAGTTCAGGTGATTTTGTTTCTTGGACAGCTTCAGCGCAGCTAGTTCTTCTATTTTTCTTGATTTTTGGAGGTTGTACTGGATCGACGGCCGGAGGAGTAAAAATTATGCGATTACGTATAGGGCTCGCCCATACCTATCGAACTTTACGTTCGGTAAGGCGACCTCGGGCACTCCTGCAAGCTCGAATGGGAAGCAACACAATTCCAGATACATTAGTTGAACGCGTAGCTGGGTTCGTAGTGGTATACGGAATACTAGTCGTAATCGGCACTTTTATTCTTACAGCTCTAGGTTCGGATTTAATCACTTCTCTAACTGGGGTATTCAGTGCTTTAGGAAACATGGGGCCAGGATTAGGCGAAATTGGCCCTACATCATCATTTGTTGATGGTTTTTCCGCTCCTGGCAGGCTAGTTCTTCTCATTTTCATGATGATAGGAAGGCTTGAAATATTTCCAATGCTCCTGATGTTTGTTTTGCCTTATAGAGCTTCAGCCGAGACATTTAAATCAAAAAAATTGTCTCGCGGGTCTGATTAACCTGTTTAAACATTAAAATTGTGATCAGTTGAATTAACCCAGATCAACGGCGCTCCGGGCATTCATTTATCAAATAAATGGAAAGACTATGAGCGCTGAAAACGGGAAAAATCTAAAAATTCACGGCAAACCCGCCGCGCAAGGTCTTTACGATCCCAGATTTGAACACGATTCTTGTGGAGTAAATTTTGTTTGCAATTTACGCGGGGAAGCTAGTCATGAGATTGTGAAAATGGGTATCGATGCTTTATGCACGCTTCAACACAGAGGAGCAATAGGGGCAGAGAAAAACACTGGCGACGGAGCCGGAATACTCATGCAAATTCCTGACAAGTTGTATAGAGATAGTGTTGCCTTTGATTTACCACCAGCGGGTTATTATGCAACTGGAATAGCTTTTCTTCCACAAGATTTAATGCATGCAGAAATTGCTGTAAAGCAATTAGAGAAGCTTGCCGATGAAGAAGACTTGGAAATTATAGGATGGCGAGAATTTCCTGTCGACACTAATGGCATTGGTCTACCGGCAAAAGAAGCTATGCCCTATATGAAACAAATTTTCGTTCGGGGGAAAAATGATCATGAAATATCTGGATTGGATTTAGACCGTAAAGTCTTCCCATTCAGAAAACGAGCCGAACGGGAAAATTATGAACAAAATTTAACCACTGAATCAGATTCAGGTGTCGGGCACTCAACGAATGAACAAGGAGGAGTTTATTTCCCATCACTTTCCTCACGAACAATCGTTTATAAAGGCATGTTAACAACTCCCCAACTAGGGAATTTTTTCAAAGATCTGCACGATAAACGAACTGAAAGTGCAATGGTTTTAGTTCATTCCAGATTCTCTACCAATACTTTCCCATCTTGGCCACTAGCGCACCCTTATAGATTCGTTGCACACAACGGAGAGATAAATACGGTTCAAGGAAACCGAAACTGGATGAAAGCACGGGAATCGCTTATCAAAACTGACTTAATTCCAGGTGCACTAGATCGAATATTTCCTATTTGCACTCCCGGCGCGAGTGATACGGCAAGCTTCGACGAAGTGCTTGAATTGCTAGTAATGGGAGGTTATTCATTACCTGAAGCAATTCTAATGATGATTCCTGAGCCATGGGAAAATCACGCCAACATGACAGAAGAACGGCGTGCTTTTTACCAGTATCACTCAACGCTGATGGAGCCTTGGGACGGTCCAGCATCCATTGCATTTACAGACGGAACTTTAATTGGTGCAGTTTTAGATCGAAATGGGTTACGTCCAAGTAGATACTGGGTAACTAATGACGACTTGGTTGTTATGGCAAGTGAAGTAGGGGTCCTCGACATAGAGCCGAAAAGAATTATCGAGAAAGGGAGACTTGAGCCAGGCCGGATGTTTCTTATAGATACCGAAAAAGGTCGGATCATTCGCGATGAAGAAATAAAGGAAAAATTAGAAAACGAAAAACCTTATTCAAAATGGTTGACGGATAATTTTGTCCACTTGCGTGACCTGCCAGAAGTTCCTTTTCAAAAAGAAAAATCTTTATCGCTGCAAGAAAAACAACAAGTTTTCGGATATACACACGAAGAAATTAAACTCCTTATTGCTCCAATGGTTAGGGAAGAGAAAGAAGCCATTGGATCAATGGGTAACGACGCACCAATAGCAGCCTTATCTCAACGCTCGAGGAACCTTTACGACTATTTCCAGCAACTTTTCGCACAAGTAACTAATCCACCACTGGACGGGATAAGAGAAGAGTTAATAACCGCAGTTTGCGTAAATATCGGTTCAGATCAAAATTTACTTTCGCCGGGAGAAGACTCTTGTAGAAAAATGTTTTTACCAAGTCCGTTGCTCACTGAAATTGAATTGAACAAAATTGAAAAGGCAACTGACAGTACTGATTTCAAAAACTTCAAAGCATCACGGATCGAAGCAGTTTATGTAGTTGAGCACAATGAACAAGGGTTAAGAAGCGGTATAGAGAATCTGAAAAAACTCGCTTCTGAAGCAGTGGACGGTGGTGCGAATATTTTGATTATTTCAGACCGTTCAATCTCTAAAACGCTAGGCCCGATTCCGTCACTTCTTGCAGTAGGGGTAGTTCATCATCATCTAATAAGCCAAAAAACAAGAAGTTCACTCGACATCATTGTTGAAAGTGGAGACGCTCGAGAAGTTCATCATGTCGCCACGTTACTCGGGTATGGAGCATCGGCTGTTTGCCCATATACGGCTTTTGAAACCATCGATTCTCTTATTGAAAAAGGTAAACACGGGTTGAATGAAGACTTAGACCCCAACGAAGCCAGAAAAAGTTATATAAAAGCTGTTGAAAAAGGCATTTTAAAAATAATGTCAAAAATGGGTATCTCAACAGTGGCATCTTATTCTGGAGCACAAATCTTCGAAGCGATTGGTTTAGGTCACGAAATTGTAAGAGAGTGTTTTACTGGAACGGTAAGTCGTTTAGGTGGAGTTGGCTTTGACGTTATAGCAGATGAGGTTAAGCAAAAACATCAAGCAGCTTTTCCAATTAACCCTGGGGCAAACCCTCATCGGACTTTACAGCCGGGTGGAGAGTATCAATGGCGCCGAGACGGTGAGATCCACTTATTTAATCCTGAAACTGTCTTTAAACTTCAGCACGCTACAAAATCTGGACGCTACGATATTTTTCGAGAATACACGAAGATGGTAGATTCGCAGTCTGAAAAACTTGCAACTTTACGTGGACTGTTCAAATTTACCGACTCTCTTAAAAGCCCTATTCCAATCGATGAAGTAGAGCCTGTTTCTGAAATAATTAAACGATTCGCTACTGGTGCAATGTCGTATGGTTCTATTTCCGGAGAAGCTCACGAAACGCTAGCGATAGCAATGAACAGAATTGGAGGAAAATCCAATACTGGCGAAGGTGGTGAGGATGCAGAACGCTTTACCGAAGATGAAAATGGAGACCTTCGTCGTTCAGCAATAAAGCAAGTAGCGTCAGGCAGATTCGGAGTCACTAGTGAATATTTAGTAAATAGTGACGATATTCAGATCAAAATGGCTCAAGGGGCTAAACCCGGAGAAGGTGGCCAGCTTCCTGGGCATAAGGTTTATCCATGGATAGCAAAAACCCGTCACTCAACTCCTGGAGTCGGGCTGATATCACCGCCACCACATCACGACATATATTCAATTGAAGATTTAGCCCAACTAATTTATGACTTAAAAAATGCAAATCCTGAAGCTCGTGTCCACGTCAAATTGGTAGCAGAAGTAGGTGTAGGGACAGTAGCAGCAGGTGTCTCAAAGGGTCACGCCGACGTTGTTTTAATATCAGGACATGACGGTGGGACAGGCGCATCGCCTTTAACATCGATTAAGCATGCTGGAGCTCCATGGGAGCTCGGATTAGCCGAAACTCAGCAAACACTTCTCCTAAATGGATTGCGTAATCGAATTGTCGTTCAAGTGGACGGTCAAATTAAAACCGGGCGCGACGTTGTTATAGCAGCCCTACTCGGGGCAGACGAATTTGGTTTTGCAACTGCTCCACTGGTCGTAATGGGTTGCATAATGATGAGAGCATGTCACTTAGATACCTGCCCAGTGGGTGTTGCCACTCAGAATCCAGAATTAAGGAAAAAATTTACAGGAAAGCCAGAATTTGTTGTTAATTTTTTCGAATTTATTGCTGAGGAAGTAAGAGAAATTCTGGCAGATCTTGGATTCCGTACTCTGGAAGAAGCGATTGGCCAAGTTGAGTTCCTTGATACAGAAAGTGCAATTTCGCATTGGAAAGCTGATGGGCTAGACCTATCGCCGATACTTTATGCTCCACCTTTGCCTGACGATACGGACAGGCGTCAAACAACTTTCCAGGATCACGGTTTAGAAAAAGTACTGGATCGTGAACTTATAAAACAGTCAGCAGATTCTCTAGATGGAAACGCTACAACAGTAATTAACACTCCAGTTGGCAACACTGATCGCTCAGTTGGGACACTTCTTGGCTATGAGCTAACTAAACGTCATGGAGGAGAAGGCTTACCAGCTGAAACTATTTCAGTGAATATGAAAGGATCAGCTGGAAATAGCTTGGGGGCTTTCATGCCTTCAGGTATCTCCATCCGCTTAGAAGGAGATGCAAATGACTACGTAGGCAAAGGCCTATCCGGTGGAAAAATATATATTCGTCCACATGAAGACTCGGTATTTAATGCAAGTGAACAAGTTATTGCTGGCAATGTTCTTTTATATGGGGCGACGTCAGGTGAGGCTTTTTTCAGTGGAAGAGTAGGTGAAAGGTTTTGCGTAAGGAACTCGGGTGCAATTGCTGTAGCGGAAGGAATTGGTGATCATGGTTGCGAATACATGACCGGGGGACGAGTAGTAGTTCTAGGACGGACTGGACGTAATTTTGCCGCAGGAATGTCTGGTGGGATTGCCTTCGTATACGATCCGGAAAATGAATTCCATCCCAATGTCAATCCAGAAATGGTTATTCTTGAACCAATAGATTCTGACGACGCTGACTGGCTTCGAGAACTCATAACAAGATATGAAAACGAAACTAGCTCTGAGTTGGCCGAGAGCCTCTTAACAGATTGGGTTAATTCCGTAAAACACTTTGTAAAGGTAGTTCCTGTTGACTACAAGCGTGTATTAGAAGCTGCAGAAGCAGCAAAAATATCAGGCCGAGATGAAACTGAAGCAGTGATGGCTGCTTCTAGAAAGTAAAACGATGGGCGACGCCAGAGGTTTCTTAGAGCACGATCGGGAGGTTCCGGAAAGACGACCAGTTTCAGTTCGCTTGAAAGACTGGGATGAAGTTTATGAAGATTTTTCAGAAAAACGTTTAAAGATTCAGGCAAGTCGCTGCATGGATTGCGGTATACCATTTTGCAATAATGGTTGCCCTCTAGGGAACCTAATTCCTGAATGGAATGATCTTGTCTATAGGGATCAATGGGAAGAAGCAAGTCATCGCTTACATGCAACAAATAACTTTCCGGAATTCACTGGACGCTTATGTCCAGCTCCTTGTGAAGGGTCATGTGTGCTTGGAATAAATGAACCGCCTGTGACAATCAAACAGGTAGAGGTCTCAATAATTGACCATGCATGGGAAATGGGATGGGTAAAGCCAATAATTCCGCAAATACAAACAGGAAAACGAGTGGCAGTTGTGGGTTCTGGTCCTGCAGGTTTAGCCGCAGCCCAACAACTCACACGAGTGGGTCACGAGGTAGTTGTTTTTGAAAAAGCCGACCGTATCGGCGGTTTATTAAGGTACGGAATACCTGAATTTAAGCTTGAGAAAAAGCATCTCGATCGTCGGCTAGCACAAATGGAAATAGAAGGTACAGAGTTCCGTACTAATACAGAAATTGGTATAGATATTTCTGCCGAAGAATTAATGAAGGGATTTGAAGCAGTCGTATTAGCCGGTGGTGCTACTCAATGGCGTGACTTGCCATTACCTGGCCGCGAACTTGATGGAATACACCAAGCGATGGAGTACCTTCCTCAAGCGAATCGTATTCAAGAAGGTGACAAAAGCACTGGCACTATTTCTGCTAAAGACAAAAAAGTGGTGATAATAGGTGGGGGAGATACTGGCGCTGATTGTCTCGGAACGGCACTCCGTCAAGGTGCCGAAATCGTTAACCAGTTTGAAATAATGCCCCGCCCTCCCGAAGACCGATCTGATTCAAACCCATGGCCCACTTGGCCGTTAATTTATCGAGTTTCCTCTGCGCATGAAGAAGGTGGAAAAAGGCTATTTGCCATCAACACTTCAGAATTTGTAGGAGAGGATGGCTCCGTCAAATATTTGAGAACGCATAAAGTGGAGCAGGTGTTTGAAAATGGAAAAATGTCATTTCAAGAAATTTCGAACTCCGAGCAAGACATTGAAGCAGATCTCGTTTTTTTAGCTTTAGGTTTTACAGGCCCTGAAAAGTCGCCACTACTTGAACAACTCGGAGTTTCACTCGATGACAGGGGAAATGTAGACAGGTCGGAAGATTATGAGACTTCAATTGAAAAAGTGTTTACTTGCGGTGACATGGGACGCGGTCAGTCACTAATAGTCTGGGCTATAGCTGAAGGTAGAAGCTGTGCATCTTCCGTAGATGAATTTTTAATGGGCACGACCGAATTACCTAGATCTGTTTCAGCAAAAGAAACACCGTTAAATTAAAAAGGTTGAGCGTCTAAAAAATCCAAAGCTGCATCAATAAAACCAAAATTCTTTGGTGTTGCGAAATGGTCAACTCCAGAAAGGGTCACCAGTTTAACGTCCGGAAGCGAAGCAACTAGTTGATCTGGTGGGTACACGAAGTCTTTGTCGCCGACCACAATAAGGGTAGGGGTGGTTAAATTGGCAAGAGTATCAGGTGAAAATTCAGGAGGGCTTTTACGCCTCATGAAAGCAGCTAAAGCCTCACGGTTTGCCTCCGGAGCTTCTGGTAGTTGAGCAAAATATCTAAGTTCAGGATTCTCAGCTAAACCTGTCTCCACGGCTTTAGCGATAGCATCACGAAAACTTTGATCTCTATCGAACAGATTTCGCCCAACACCCGATACCACTAGTCGATTGAATTTCTCAGGGGTATTGGAAGCAAGATGTAAAAGAACTGCTGACCCCATTGAGAAGCCAATAGCGTCGACTGGTGTATCGGGAAAATGAGAAAGAACATCTTGCTCTAGAGCTTCGTATGCAGTTGGATCAGTCGGTTTTTCAGCCGAACCATGACCAAGCATGTCGATTCCTATTACCTCACGACCTGCATCTTCGAGTAATGCCGTCCAACCATTTGCAACCCAAGTCGATTTATAAGAAGTTCCAAAACCGTGCAGACAAACAACTGGTGGAGAACTCATCGTAAAAGCTTAGTCGCGAGACTTATTCATGTAGCGACTGTTCAATAAGTCGTAAAAAGCTGCTGCAGCAATGAAAAGAATTGAGATGACCCCCAGGATGTGGAAACGTTCAAAAAATAGTGGCCAAACGAAATCTCTAGGATGCCTCTCCTTTATTTGATCGATGACAATCATGAATGATGATAGACCCATGAATAAAAACGAAAAAAGAAGAAGCCCGTAGTTTGCTATTTGTTGTCTTAATGTCAAAAAGAAGAAGAAGGCCACAATTAATGAAATTAGTAAGAAATTTGGCAGATTTACGAGAGAGAAAATGAGAACAGAAACGCTACACAATACAGCGTTAGGGATAGGTAGTTTTCTCGAAGAGGTTCTCGTGCTTTTACTGAAACGCGGCATTGAAGGTGCTTGTGTACGGTCAGGTAATGAACGTAATGCAAGCAGTAATAAAATTATGACCGAGATCACTGAGATCAATAGCGCAATCCACACAGTTTTTTGAGGTTCCCAACTAATAGACAAGTCCATTGTTTTAGATGCTGGAGGGTCAATAAGCCACCCATTAGCAAATCCATTAATCAAGACTGGAGACTCGGCAATAGTTTTGTCGGCTCCTTTCAGTGTCCATCCATCGCTGAAACTTTGTCCTAGAACAAGCCAAAATGGTTCGTTAGTCTTTGAAATTGAAAGATCTATTTGTGTACGTGTATTTTTAAGATCAGAAATTTTTGGTAACACTCGAACAGCATCACTTTGCTCGCCTAGAGAATGAGAAGTTAAAACGATCCTGTCAATATTTAAACCAGTTAAAAAACCAGGTTTGGTTCTCAAAGTATGTTCACCTGATTTGAGGTTTAGAACAGAGTCGCTGCATGTTTCTAATTTGAGAACTTCAGAAGTGGAACCGTAAATTCTTATCTTCACAGGTGAATCGTCGATAGTTAAGAGATCGTTTCGACAACCTGAATTAAGGTAATTAGTTGTATCACTTATGAAAGGAACACCGGATATTTCTAAGATTCCTAATGGCATGATCTGTGGTAAACCGGAATACCAGTCCATAGTGGTGCGATTTGCCACTTCTTGAAAAACTATAGAAATACTTTTGGCATCGAAAGGGTCGTTGTAAAAGCTAATAGTTTCGCGTCTCTTACTGTCTTCACTTATTCTCCCAGGAGTTGAAACTGAAGAGACAGGTACATCATCTGCATATAAAGTCATTTTTCGCGGAACTGAATGATTGCCATCAGCCAAATAAGTAATAGTGATGTTTTCGAAAGCTTCTACCTTTTCAGTCTCGTAAATAATTGAACTATTTACCGGATTTCCAATACCTGTCCTCCACGCTGTGTCGAAACTAGAATCGAATGCTGAACGTGGCGAGGAGCCAAGATGTCCAGACATCGAGCTGGATGCATTCAGGGAAATTTTATCTAACCCCATCAGGCCATCGATGAGTGAAGAGTCTGCGGCAGTTGAGAGACGAACGTCGCCCTTGAGATGAAAATCGCGTTCCCAAGGAATTGAGAAAGTTCTGGAGATCATTTCCTCAGGATTAGAGCGAATCGGGTCAAGAGGATCGGACCTTTCACGAGAAACCATAACAACAAACTCTGAACCGGCATCTGATTCAAGTGCTTCGAGAAGATCAGTAGGCATTCTGATCGATTCTTCAGGCGTGATGTTATTCACTTGGATTGTGGAAAAACCGACACCAGTCACACCGGCATAATAATCAAGTTCCCCGACATCGGTTTCAAGTATTTCAACGTGAGCGTAGGAGGATAATAAAGAGTCAAATTCGACAAGTTGCCCAGGTTCGCTACGTGAAACTTCGTCAAGTTGAACGTCGATATGGTCATTCTCAAAATGAACCCGCACCTTAGTTATCCAACGGTTTTGCCCGATTCCGTTTACTTGAGCAAACCTTATTGTGTCTATAACAGTTTCCTCTTTAAAGGATAAAAGCAACTGCTCACCAATAACTTTGTTGAAAGCACCAACTGTCCACGCTGTTTCAGGAAAAGAATCTATTGCATGAAATGGTCGGTCACCCGCTGTAAAAGTAACAGGATTTCCGTAAGACGAAGCAGAAATTTCTATTTCATTTTGTTCAGAATAAGTCATAGTGGAAGGATGTGAACCTAAAGAATTTAGGCGATGATCAGACAAATCTAAGCGAACAGGTTCTTCATCGAGACGTTCTGTGTAGCCCTTAGTTTCCCTAATTGTTCCCCAGCGTTGACCAGCTTTACGATTAGTGTCAGTAATCACTATCCGAGACTCCGGAGTGACCATAGAAGCTAACTGAGCGGGAGATTCGAGATAACTCGCACTCATAATTAACGGCCTGCCTGCCTCCAGTAATCCTTCAGAGGCCATGTGCACTATCCCTTCAGCATCTCCGGAGACAATAATTGGACGTAACGGATCTGCTAAATGAAGTATTTTCACCTGATCTTCCAGTTCAAACACTGCAGAAGGGGGAGGGGTTTCGTTCGACAAAGGAATAGCAAGAGTGTGTTCATCTAACATCGGGCGTTCAGGGCCAGCGATATTAGCTGTACGTTTTCCAAATTCGACAGGAGATGAAAAACCCGGAGCGTCGCCAAGTTGACCCCAGAATTCTTCAGGACGCGGTGTTCTGAAACGTTCAAATTGTAAATCTGAACGTACGACCACATCGCCAACGTTCATGAGTTGAGCCATTGGCGCTAATGAATTCTTGTCAAATCTTCCCTCTTGAATTTCTCGATCGAAAGCAACCATGAGTTCAGCTGAGGGTCCTGTGCCAAGTGGTATTAGTTCACGTGAAGCATAAGGGCGGTCCATTAAACCAGGTAGGAGAGGATCACCAGAATTACCCCATCTATATGCAGAGAAATCTGCTCCTGGGATCTCCAATACTCGGGTAGAGGAATCTTTAGAATCCAAATAGTCAGCAGTTTCATTCCAATATTCAGGAATTTCCTCTGGCCTTTGAACGGTTTCTCCTAATAGAGTACTGGTCCATAAAGGTGAAAGATTACCGATAATTAGAAGTGAAATGAGAACAGTTGCTAGGTGCTCAAGCCTGGGTTTAAACAAACTTAACGCGGCTATACCCGCACCAAGAAAAATTGCGATTGAAAGTAGAAGAAGCGGCAAAACCCTTGGAGTGCTACGTAACGCTAAACCTGAATCGGTAAGAGTCCATTCGCGAAATATTCGGCCGAGAATCGATGGAGAATCATAAGGATGAGATCCAATAGCGATAAGCATCGATATAAACATCAAAGCGAGAACGTGTCCGCGGTATCGAAACTTAACGAAAGCAGAAATAAGAAGAGCCAATAAAGGTAGAGCGAAAGAAAGAGGTAGTGCCCATCGGGTATATGACGTAGAAGGCTCTATCCATGCACCTACGCGGCCTTGTCCATAAAAATACCAATAACCGAGCCCGCGAAAAAGCTCAGGTGCGGTAGCTGCATCCGATACGACGCGATAATTCTCAGTCAAACGAAGTGTTGGAAGACCATATTGAGCTTGAATGGATAAAGCCACCATCCACCAAATGCCTGTCGCTACAAAAGCAGTTCCAATTTTTAAAGTTGTTTTTCTGACTTCTTGCCAAGTGGCGGATTTATCTAAAGCAGACCAAATAAGCCATATAAATGGACCCAGACCAACTAAAAGAAGAGAGCTTGCATTAACACCCCCGATCGTTAGTGTTATTAACCCAAAAAGAGCAGGATGTCTCCAACCAGGAGTACGTAACGAGCGAACAGTCATAGCCATCAACCAGGGGAGTCCCGCCCATGGCAGAAGTATTACAGAATGGCGATCTATGTAATTTAGAAGGTAAGGGCTCAACATGTAGGAGAGTGAAGCTACAAGTACAGCCCCTCCTTTCCAGCTGAGAGTTTTAAGAAACCACCGAACACCGAGACCCGCCGCAAGAATAATTGAACCTAGCCATAAACGTTGAACCACCCAGTCAGGTATCGATAATAGATCTCCTAGAGCGAAAAATGGCCCTATAGGCCAAAGGTATCCAATGTTTTGATGGGTTACAGTCCCAAACGCTAATTCTGGTTGCCACATGTAGGCAGCTCTTTCAAGAAGACGGAATGGATCTAGGTATAAATACGCTTTTGTGTCGGCAGCGACTCGGCCAGGATCATTTAAAAATAGGGGTAAATAAGAAATTAAAAGCAGCACCGACACTTGGGTGCGGTCACGTATAAAAAATTTAACTTTGTTATACATTGCTTCTCTTAGTTGATGCTAGAACACGGAATGATTCAGTAGCGGCTTTTTCCCAGGTGAAACGAGAAGACCATTTAGCAGCAGACTCACCGAGTGATACAGCAATATCACGCGATGACAGAATCGAAACTAAATACCTTTCAAATTCATCATCATTATCGAATAAATAACCAGATACTCCATTTGAAACTGAATCAGCGTGTCCAGCAATGTTGGAAGCAACACTCGGTGTTCCACAACGCGCAGCTTCAGTTAAGGTCATTCCCCAGCCTTCACTCACTGAAGCACTAGTAGTAACCCAGGCTCTTTGATAAGCATCAACTAATTCGCTTTCAGTAACCCTTCCTCTTAATGACACCCAACTGTTATCGGGTAATGATTCAATAATGTTTCGAAGGCGACCAACATCGGGGCCTTCGCCAATTATTTCAAGCTTTACATTGGGGATGGTTGCTCGAATCTTGTTGACGGTATTTACAACTCGATCGATTTGTTTATAAGGGGAGAGTCGTCCAGTAACCACTACTAAGGGAAATTCAGATTTTTTAAGAGAGGGACAAAAGCTATTAGAAATACCAGGCTCAACAACGTGAACGCCTTCCTCTCTGAAACCAAGCAGTGAAGACAACTCGGATCGAGAAGAGTTAGACAGAGTAACTATTGGGGTTGAACGATAGAAACTTGGAAAAATCTTCCTTTCAAGAATCCGTCCAAAGCCCGCTAAAGGTTTAGGAAGTGCAACATCCCACAGAGGACCATGTTGATGATGAAGAAAAGCCATATTTGGACCCCTTGTCAATAGGGGGGTCATAAATGGCACACCATTCCAAACTTCAACAAGAGCGTCAAATCGACCAAATTGCCGCCTGATAACGTCCAATGGAGCGGATAAAAAAACACCTAAACGTCCACCGGAACGAACAGAGTTGTAGCCACTTCGTGAAATCGCCTTATGTGATTCTTCTACTCCAGACGTTCGAAAAGTAATCTCTAGACCATTTTTAGCCCAAATTTCAGCAATATTATGAGAATGAACTTCCGATCCGCCTGAATCTGGATCATCAAGATCCCGCCATTGAAGAACTAACACTTTATTTATACCTGATTTGTCAATTAGGAAATCTAAATTTCCATCTGGTAACTGGTTTAAACCCATAAAAGAATCGTAGTTGCTTTCAGTCAAAGTCGAGTTCAACAGCAAATAAGTGGCAGAATTATCCAAATGCTGTTTCCCACTATTACCTTCGCAATCTTTTTGACAATAGTCCTATTAGTTCACACAGTTTTACTTAAGAAACCCACCTTATGGAAAATCTGCATGCTGGTAGCAAGCTACGTATTTTACTCATGGTGGGACTGGCGTTTCCTGACTCTTATATGGGCATCAACATTAGTTGACTTCTGGGCAGGAGAAAGAATAGAAAGCTCAACATCAACTCGTCGCAGGCGTTCATATCTTTTATTAAGCATCTGCACGAACCTTGGCATACTTGCATATTTCAAATACGCGGGATTTTTTGTTGACTCATTCGTCGATGTAATGGGGTCTTTGGGCTTCAATCTCTCGGTTGAACCACTTCGAATAATTCTTCCTGTTGGTATCAGCTTTTATACATTTCAAACAATGTCATATTCAATTGATATTTACAGAAATAATCTAAAGCCGACTAAGTCACTTCTAGACTTTGCATTATTCGTGGGTTTTTTCCCACAACTTGTTGCAGGACCTATCGTTAGGGCAAAAGACTTTCTCCAACAGCTTTCCACCAACAATAGGGAACCAGTCCAGATGGGGAGAGCAACAAAACTCATTCTCGGAGGTCTTTTCAAAAAGATAGTTATTGCTGATTTGTTGGCGACAGAAATAGTGGACGGAGTATTTAGAAACCCTGGCGGTTCAACTGGCTTGGAGACGCTCATAGGAATATACGGCTATGCATTGCAAATTTATGGAGATTTCAGTGGTTACAGCGATATAGCTATTGGAATTGCATTACTGCTTGGTTTCCAATTTTCAGATAATTTCAATCAGCCTTACCGTGCATTGAGTTTGCAGGATTTTTGGAGACGTTGGCACATAAGCCTCTCATCGTGGTTGCGTGACTATCTGTACATCGGGCTCGGTGGGAATCGGAAAGGAAAGATAAGAACGTATCGAAACCTTCTATTCACAATGCTTTTGGGCGGGCTATGGCATGGTGCAGCATGGACTTTTGTTGCGTGGGGATTGTTGCATGGCGGGGGTCTTGCGATCGAACGTGCCATAGATGAAAGAAAAGTTGCATCCGTAAGTACGAACTCTTTCTGTAGGTTCTTAAGAGGATTATTTACCTTTCATTTGGTGTGTGCAGGTTGGGTCTTTTTCCGCTCGGTTGACATGGAGCGCGCTTTTGAAGTTTTTGCCGCTTTAGGCAATAGTTGGACCTCGGCACCTTCAATGGATTGGGGTGTTGCAGCAGTTCTTTTAACCGGTCTAATAATGCAGACATGCAAAGTTGGTAAATTTGATCGATTTTGGGAAAAATTTTCGACTCTGCCAGCAGTTATGCAAGGAATTGTATTGGCCTTTGTAGTAGTAGCTATGGATTTATTGGGACCAGATGGGGTTGCCCCATTCATATATTTTCAATTTTAAAGTAAGGTGTTGCAATGACTGATTCAGAAAATCTTGAAGAATGCTGGTTAGATGATGAAGTTCGTGACGAACTTTTAGCACTTCAAAATGAATGTATTTTCATGTGGGTCAACAATGCGGGTCAGCCCTTTGGTGTAACTATGAGTTATATATGGCGTGACGGCAGTTTCTGGTTGACTTGTGCGAAAGCAAGAAAGCGTGTACCTGCAATAGAAAAAACTGGTTATGCAGCAATAACAATTACATCAAAAGGCACAGATTTAGGAACTGGTAAAACAGCTTCATATCGTGGACCTTGCACGGTTCATGAAGACGAAGAAACTCTCAAATGGATGTTGCCCGAACTGGCTACTGCTGTAAGACCGGAAAGCGAAGAAGGAGCAAGAGCATTTCTTGAACATTTAGACACTCCTAACCGAGTAGTGCTTAAGCTCACTCCAGAATACAAACTTGACTTTGACAGTTCAAAAATGTGGCAACACCGACCAGATGCCGCACCTCCTGGCCGTTTATGAAAATCGCGATTACCGGAGCTACTGGATTCTTAGGTTCACACTGTGTGTCAAAGGCACTAGAGAAAGGGCATTCAGTCAGAATTCTTGTACGAAATATAGAAAAAGCTAAAATTGCCCTTGAAATGCACGGGCTAAATGAAGAGTCAGTGGAAGTTGTGCAAGCAGACTTAGAGGATGATCAGTCATTAGATGATGGATTACTTGGGGTTGAAGGACTCTTACACACAGCAGCAATATTCAGTTTAAGCCCACTGGATGCTAAATCGATGATCGCTATCAATCCATCAAGCACCAGAACTCTATTATCAGCTGCTGTTAAACATGATCTTAAACAAACCGTTTATGTTTCCACTATGGGTGTTTTTGCCCCTATTACCGGTGGTGACATTGACGAGAATACTCCAACCTCAACAGGGTTGGGGCCTTACACCAAAAGCAAAATTGAGTCAGAAAAAATAGCAAGACAATTTCAAGACGATGGAGCTCCCGTAAATATTGTTTACCCGGGAGGAATATTTGGGCCTACAGATCCAAATCCTAATCTAAGTGATTCGATGGGAATGTTGACAGAAATACTTAAGCGCAATATTGGGTTGACCGCCAAAGACGCCAAATTAGCAATGGTAGATGTAAGAGACGTGGCTGACGTATGCGTTGGAGCGTTGAGTGCAAATTCCAAAAGCACTCGATACCACGCTTGGGGTGAACTTGTAACAATGGATCAGGTGATCGAGCTTGTAAAAAAGATTACTGATAGAAAAATACGCTTCTACTCGACACCTTTGTTTGTATTAGATGCCTTGGGAGTATTTGGCGAGTCATTCACTCTGCTAACGCGCATTAGACTGCCATTTGCCAAAGAATCGATGAAAATGTTCACTCAAAATGCCCGCGTTAAAGGACCAGGTGAAATAGACCAATTACCCGCCAAGCGAGATTTTGGTTTTCAGGAGATTTCACTCGAAAGGTCACTTACAGACGCCCTAAGCTGGCTATATAGAGCAGGCCATCTGACAGCTAAGCAATCAGGAAAATTGGCAAACATCTGACTCCCAAATTCACAAATCCTTTTATACGTGTAAAATCACACTATGTATAAGTACGCAAAACTAAAGGCAGCAGCAGCAGCTGTAACCGCTATATCACTTCTAATCTTGGCAGTCTTTTCCATAAAAATTTGGATTGAAGAAAAGCATCAAACATGTGCAACACAGTTGGCCACCTATACACAGGTAGTTGACTCTCTGGCTGCATTGAGAGTTAGTTCTATGGATAAACAGAACGTGGCGGCGAGAACAATCGCTGAATTGAGAACTTGTGTTCTACCTGAATTAGAGGAGCTTCCAGAAGTAGAAGAATCAAATACTCTCAACTAGAGAAGGGGAGAGAACATGAATACCTTCAAGGAGTTATATTTTCCTTCCGGTGAGTCGCGTGACTTGAATAAACGTCTTCGTGATGAGCATGAAAACTTTTTGGCTGAAAATCCCAATTGGGTACCAAATGAATTACGTTTATTGCCAAAAGTAATAGCTAGAGCTTTTAATAAAATGTGCCCAAAAACACCTTTTATGGTCCCATTTGGATGGATAGACGGGACTACATGGGCGGATCTCAAAGAGCAGGAAAGAATTTTATCTCTACCTGAAGATCAAAGAGTGCTGGATGCAGAAGCTCATAAAAATGCAATTCGTGGTAGGTGTTTTAGAATCCCAAGGCCGTACGAAGTAAAATCAGAACAAGCGGCATTCAAAGCCGTGCAAGACTATGCGCTAGTCGATAGAAGGGTTTTTAACGTTGAAACCTTCGACCATAAGGTCCCCGAAGAGCTTCTAGATGCATTAAATGCGTGTTGGTCACGATTAGCCGAGCCCGGAGAATGGTGGACTGGGAAGGAACGAGTCGCCATTTTAGAGGAAGTAAGAAAAAACTGTTCTAATAATGCTCCCACGGTTAGCACACCTTTAGAGACTCTAAGCAAGAAACCGAGCCCAATCATTTCGCCACTTACAAGTGAAATTGCCCGCATGGTAACTAGCAACGCTGCCGAAATAGACGAAAAATGGGCAAAGGAAGCGATCTCTCTCATTGGTGAAGGAAAATACTCAGAATTAGTTTCTCTCGTAGTAAATATCGTACCGATTGACATTTTCTGCTTACTACTAGGAAGACCAGTCGTTTCGCTGCCTGTTCCAAAAGGTGGGAAACCTGGTGGGAAAATACCAGAGGGTTTATCTGATGGGGGAGCTTTCGTTAGATGGAAGACTGAAAATTGGGTAGGTCCGAATGTCGCACGTGCACTGTCTTTCGTTCCAAAAGATAATGAGATACGAATGAAGCTTGTGGGAAGTATGTATGCAGGCAGTGAACAGTTTATTTCTATGGTTTGGGATGAGAATGAACCACTTGATAGAGCACAGGTTGAGATAATTGCAGCTAGAACATCATCGATAAATGAATGCTTCTATTGAACTTCGTCTCATGTGATGCTCCTCCGTGCGAGTAGTAAAGCGACAGAAAAGGATGTTTCTTTGGTATGTGCAATCGGTGAGCCTGCAACTACCGACATTGCGCACGGCGACCTTCTACTGAAGTTTACAGAAGCTGCAAATTATGATTCATCTGAGTTTAAGAACTTGGCTGCAGAAGTTATTTCATGTATGGGGGAGGGGGCATTTGTTAAAGCTTCCTCAGTTGTAGCGATTTTTAACGGACTTGTACGTTCAGCGGATGCGATAGGAATACCTCTCGATGATGTAACAATGTCTAATACGGTTCAAGAAAGAGAAGATCTCGGTCTAAATAAGTATCAAGGATTCAATAACTCTTTAGAGTGCGATAATTAAATGACAATTTTTTCCTGCTTCGACGTAGAAACTACGAGCCTTGATGCTCGAAAAGGTCAGGTAATCGAAATAGCGATAGTGAAAATAACTCATGACGGGGAACTGCTAGATGAGTGGACGACTTTGGTGGGTCCACCGCCCGTAGATATAGGAAGGCCGGATATACATGGGATTGACGGTTCTTGGTTGCAAGGAGCTCCCAACTTCAAAGAAATAGCTGGAGATATTGTAGAAAGGTTTGATGGTTCAATACCAGTCGCCCACAATGCACCTTTTGACTGCTCATTTATTCGAGAAGAATGGCATAGAGCTGGCTTAGGTGACCTGCATCTGGAAGCTTTTGACACTCTGCCTTTAGCTAAGGGACTTGGATACCCGGGAAAACTAGTTGAATTGACTGACACACTTGGCATCCAATTATCTAACGCTCATGAAGCATTAGCCGATACACGAGCTCTTGCTGCAGTCCTGATTGAACTTCTCAAATTGTCAAAAAGACATGTTGATTCACCTGTATTTCAACCCTCTTTATTTGGACCAGAATCGTCGGGATTATTTGAGCACAGGCCTGATAATTGATGCCGTCACAAAAGACTCCTAACGGAGTAATTTCTTCTCTCTGTGTATTCTTTGTTATTCTTACTTCCTGCTCTGCCACTGATCAACAGCGCAGCACAGTAGGTATGCGTTTGTTAGGCGAAGCGTCTGAGGTTCAAACTTCTCTTTCAGGTGAACCGGTGGATAGTGAAGCATCTGAGATTGCTACTTCAACAACTCTTTCTGTGGTAAATGTACCTTCAACTACGTTAACGACTGAAACACAACCCCCTTTACCGACCAACACGAACAAAATTTCCGTAACTACAACGACTACGACATTGTTCGTTGATACTCCAGATAAACCTTTTTACGCAGCGACTGCAATAAATTCAACTCTAGAAGCATTCAGAAACCAAGCTGATTCTGAAGCAAGATGGATTCTCTCAAACCCTGGCCCTTTTGAAGGCGATCGAGTTCTACTCGTCAGAAACATCGAGGAAAACTGGGTCCAAGTTTCTATGCCAATCCGTCCACACGGAACTAATGCTTGGGTCAAGCGAGATAGCGTCTCGCTCGCTGAGTATAAGTCGAAAGTTATTCTTGACAAATATTCTGGATTGTTAGAAGGCTGGAAGAATGGAGAACTGATTTTTAAGGAATCTTTTTATAGCGGAAGCGATGAACACCCAACTCCTCTAGGTGATTTCTATATAAATGAAATTCAGAATGGCGCCTCAGACAATTTGAATAGACGACTAGTTGGTATAACTGCTTTTTCTACGACGATAGATCCAAGTAGTGAAGGAGACCCAGCTATAGCATTCTTCGCACATGACTCAAGTGAGGGGAGTGATGAACTTTCCACTCGGGGCTGTATAAGAATAAGTGAAAACGTTCTAGAACTTCTTGTGGATTTTCCTTTAGGAACCCCTGTGCAAATAGTGGGATGACCCTTAGTTCATCCTCGGGTCATCTGGATATTGAGCAAGTTTACTGAGAAAGCTATTCTGTCTTTCCAAAACCTTTGACCATAAATCTTCCGGTTTATCACCGAAAGGGTCAAAATCATTCGCATCAGCAACTATCCACCCACCAGTAGACACTTCTGCATCAAGTTGGCCTGCTGACCACCCTGCATACCCCGAATAAAGTCTTGCATCCAAAGTCGCTGTCATATCTATTACTTCGGGATTTAAATTAAGAATCCTTATGCAACCCAATTCATCTGTTGCGAGTCCGTTGCCTTCACCCTCATGCAGAGCTAATCCGAGTAAGGATTCTTCTTGAACAGGTCCACCCCAATGCAACAATGATGAAGCTCCTTGACTTTCGTTCCACTTCGGTAGAACGTCAACAGAGTACAGGTCGCTCTGACGATTCAAAACGACTCCTATGGCACCCTCGTTACTGTGTTCTAAGACAAGTATTACGGTTCTAAAAAAATTTGGGTCAATAAGCTCAGGTGTCGCTAAAAGAAGCTTTCCTCGAAAGGATCTAATCATGAACTAGCCTTAAGAGTGTCACCGAGAAGAGTATTGGCACCGGACTTTTTGACTACTCCTACCAATTCACCACCAGCCAATTCGGTATAAATACTTGTTGTAGAGATATTCGCATGCCCCAACAAACTTTGAATTGCATTAATGGGGACTCCGTCACTCGCTAATTGAACCCCTGCAGTATGGCGAAGTGAGTGAGGGGAACGGTCTCGTAAGCCCGCAATTCGATTTAAGATTCTTAGCCAGTATCTTAAGTTTTGATAAGTAAACCTTTTCCCACCAGGATCCTTCGAGTCCGCCTTAGTAACAAACAGGGGATCGTCAGGTTTAACTTTACCGAATCGTTCTTCCCGTTCTTTCTGCCATATTTCGTTAACTTCAACAAGTTCAGGTGATAAGGGTAGTCGACGTATTCGGCGTCCTTTTCCAATGACTTGCATCATCCATGTTGCTTGTTCATCATCATCTATTAATCGTTCACGTGATATCCAGTTAATGTCGGCATCTATCAACTCAGATGCTCGTAAACCTAAAACTGCAAGGAACGAGCACATTGCGAGGTCTCTTTCGGGCCAAAGTACGCGTTTCCCATGCTCATTATCATGTGAAGCAGCTATTTCGTATAAGTCACGTATCTCAGAGGGGCGGTAGTACTCCGGATCAACTTGTGGAACGTCGAGTTTAGCTACTTTACGTATTCGCTTTATATCAGGTACTTCTTTAACTAAACCATCTGCTATACAAAAGTCATAAAATGAGTTCAATGCGGCAAGAGTTTGATTTAAAGTAGCTTTCGACATTTCTCCACTCGAACGCATAGATCTTACTGTGTCGGTTAATTCAGCTTGGTTTAGAAAATCAGGACTTAAATCTTCGGGCTTTTTGTCAGTAAAAGAAATCACTCTACGCACACCTTGGTTATAAGCCTTTATGGTGTTTGGTGGTTTATCTTCTAATAGAGGCAACCAGTCGAGCCAAGCACCGAATATGGGCGGCATTTCGGCCTCTTTAGGTAGTTTTCTGTAACTCAATGTATATAAGTCCTATATATAGTTTTAAATGATAATCTACATTATCTTTACAAACTAGATTGGGATACTATGCCTATTTATCAAATATTAAGTTATTTGGTGGGTGAATAGCTTCTGCCACTCACCCACCAAACTTAGAACTACGGTGTTCCGTCAAGAATTCCCGTCAGAGGAACTAATTCTCCTTGTTCTCCACCGGAATCAGCATCAAAGACTGAAAGTCGGAATGCGTCGCTCGCATCGTATTTCCCAGGCTTAATTGAGTTGTAAGGCTGTCCTGGTAATTCAAAGTTGCTCATAGATTCGGCTGCCGCCATGAATGTTTCATGAGTTAAATCTGCACCAGCTGCTTCTGTGATCATCACAAATAACGTTAGCCAACGACAGTAACTCATGATTGAGCGATACCACTCTTCTTCACCTTCATCGAATTGATCAGGTCCTTCGATTACTAAGTCAGGGTTACCTTCCTTGAATGGCGTCACACATTCAGCTTGTGTTCGGGGGTCATCCCACATTTCTTGTTCTGTGAGCCCAGTAAGCGTTACTCCCCCATCCGCCATTTCTGGGGTGACACTCTCACTTAGGTTTGTGAATGTCTCCGAATTCATAATGTATAGGTCCATTTCAATGTCGTTAAATGCAAGATTCCTAATTCCTGCACGTTCACCGCCAACAAGCATTGCTACATCTGCACCAGAAGCCAGAACATTTTGGACTAACACATCCCATCTTGAATCTTCTGCTGCTGTGTCTCCAACAGGGATTTGCAATCCTACATCTAGAACAACATCAACGTCCATTCCCTCAAGTAGCGAGCTAGCCAACGAGTATGGACCATCATCTTCATTTCCAATCAGAGCAATACTCTTTCCATCAAGCATGCCTTCTTGTTCAAGAAGTGAAAGAAATACTTCCATTTTGGTTTCTTTCATTGTTCCTGGCTCTATCCATGGAGCGGTAGAAGCCGCAAGTCTTTCTTCTGTTTGACGGCCACCTACCATGATTGTGTTCTGAGTACCGGTTATGCACGTATTTATATCCTCAACTGGGCCCAAGAATCCGCCGAGTACTGCAAACGTCTCTATATCAGCCGCAAGTTCTAGACATACAGCTTCGGGATCAATACCACCAAGAATCGGGCCTATTGGGCTGTAGTACTTGTATGCATCAACCACTAGCTCACGTCCTAAAATTCCTCCGTTGCTGTTTAGGTGGGCGACTAGCGTTTCCCATACAAGCTGCTGATCTCCCCAACCTTGTGGAGAAAGGTTCACATCTTTCAAGAAGCCGAAATCAAGCATAGAAATGCCGACATGAATGGCTTCTTCCGTTACTCCCCTCCATGAAGCGGTTAACGGAGCTGGCCCTGCACATGCTGGGTTGCTGTCTGCGTCCCATACACATGCGCTCATAGCACCTGATTCGAGATCTGCTTTCAAAGTAGCAAGCATTGATTTGATGTCGTCACT
>Ga0208277_1000450_pt1 | contig 24482 bp, 17 predicted proteins | sample ETNtaG_5_FD_185782 | JGI IMG/M metagenome (GOLD analysis project Ga0208277, IMG submission 185782) | Marine microbial and viral communities from oxygen minimum zone, Eastern Pacific Ocean - ETNP201406SV205 (SPAdes) (version 2) | ecosystem: Environmental > Aquatic > Marine > Oceanic ...
ATTATAGGTAAATTGGATTGATCAAAAGTAATTGGGGCCGAGAACCAATTCGGCGTATCACCAAAAAAAGAATATCCCTCTTCAATTTTAAAACTCAGAAAAAAGTTACTTGATAAATCTGAAGAATTAATATTTATATTATGAACTTGTATGGCTAACAAGTTCTCTCCTTCATTTAATATAGATACCAATAAAAGAGAGTCTATAAAAATATATTCAGGAATTTGGTCTTGATATAATTGGGCCTCATGATCTTGTCCATTAGTTCCATGATCAAAACTAATTTCATCTCCATAATTGCCTAAATTATAAGACCGTCCAATTTCATTACCATTGATATATGCAATAAATCCATCATCATAATCAGAATGTAGAACTGATTCTAAAACATTATCTATATCTTCAACAAAAAAAGATTTACGTAGATAAACTGATAAAGCTGGTTCAATTTCAGTACCATCATCATCATCACCGTAACCAAATCCTCCCGTACCGATCAACCAATCATCATCATTGAAATTTAAGGAATTCCAATCATTTTGAGGTTCTTCAATTGGAACTAAATAACTCCATTCATCATCAGAATAAATTGCTGTTTCCCAGTGATCCTGAGATAAAATGATGTTGAGAATAATTATGAAAAAATAAACTAATTTTATAAAACTATTTATCAACTGGGTTTATTATTTAATATTTCTTCTATACTATTTATCAATTCATCATCAAAAGACTTTAGATAATTGATACTCTTTAAATTTTCTTCAAGTTGCTCAAGTTTAGATGCACCAAGAATGACAGTACTTACATTCTTATTTTTCAAGCACCAACATAAAGCCATATTTACTAATGGAATATCCACATCTTTTGCTAATGCTTTAAGTGATTTTACTTGTTTATGTTTTTCTATATAATCGTCTGATTCGAAAGCCTCTTTGAGAAATTGATATGATTTTAAGCTGATTCGAGTATCTTTGGGATTAGAATCCACATATTTACCAGTCAATAATCCCGATGCTAATGGACTCCATATTGTGGTACCCATCTGATGAGTTTTAAATAGTGGTAAATACTCTTTTTCAATTTTTAACCTATTAAACATATTATATTCAGGTTGTTCCATGGATGGAGGCGTTAATCCCAATTCCTTCGCGATATTATATGCTTCAGAAATCTGATCAAAAGACCATTCCGAAGTTCCCCAGTAGCATATTTTACCCTGCATAATTAAGGTATGCATTGCACGAACCGTCTCTTCAATTGGTGTTTCTGGATCTGGACGATGACAAAAATATAAATCTAAATAATCTACTTGTAAACGTTTCATTGCAGAATGACAAGCATCAATAATGTGCTTATGGCTCAATCCACGTTGTGTAGGTTTTTCTCCTCCCCAAAAAACTTTACTAGAGACAATAAAGCTGTCACGACTTAGCCCCAATTTTCTAAATGATTGTCCCATGATTATTTCAGACTCACCGCTTGCGTAGGCTTCTGCATTATCGAAAAAGTTAACTCCTTTATCAAAAGCCAATTTCATTATTTTAGTCGCATCATCTACCCCTAGTTGAAACGAAAATGTTACCCAAGATCCAAAGGATAACTGACTGACTTTTAATCCTGTTTTTCCTAATCTATTATATTCCATTTTATCTTTTATTTTTAATTTTAATTAAAATATTTGCATTTATATAGTGGTTTAATTTAGTATCCTAATATGACACGCGCCCAAATGAATTGGAAAATAATAAGATCATTAATACCTATAATAGGGCTCTGGATAATTATTAACTCCTCTAAAAATTTAACAAAAAAATATGAGCCAACTGAACCGATTTTAAAGACAAGCGCAGATGATTTGGTATGGAGATTTCAAGTTAATGAAGGGCAGGATTTATTAGGAAAAACAGTTCAAATTTCAGGTAATGCTACGGGTCTTGATTCCAATTATGTAACTCTTGATAATCGGATATATTTTTTTAGAGACACTCTAAGTTTAAGTAATTTAAAACTAGGGCAAGAAGTTAATATAACAGCACGGTGCGCAGCTTTTAATGAAAAAATTGGAGTATTAGAAGTTGACTTCGTAACTATACTAAATCATGATAAATATTAAAATCAAAAGCTTAAATATTAAATAATTAAATGAATCGAAAAGAAAAAGCAACTAAAATTGGAAAAATCCTTGATGAACTTTATCCAGAAACGCCTGTGCCTCTTGATCATACAAGTGCCTATACCCTTCTAGTTGCAGTCATGCTTTCTGCTCAAACAACTGATAAAAAAGTTAATCAAGTAACACCCTCATTATTTAAACATGCAAATACCCCTGAAGCAATGGTTAAACTAGAAACAAAAACAATTCAAAGCCTTATAAAAGAAATTGGTTTAGCTCCAACAAAAGCAAAAAATTTAAAAATGATGGCTCGCCAAATTATTAAAGGTAAAGGTATTCATCCTGATTGGAATTATCTTGAAAGCTTAGCTGGTGTTGGTCACAAAACTGCAAGCGTGGTTATGGCTCAATGGTTTAATATTCCGGCATTTCCAATTGATACACATATTCACAGACTCGCTTCTAGATGGGGTTTATCAAAAGCAAAAAATGTTAATATGACAGAAAAAGATTTAAAAGCGCTCTGGTCCAAAGCTAAATGGAATCAAAGGCATCTTCAGATTATTTTTTTTGGTCGTGAATATTGCCCTGCAAGAACCCATAATTTATCAAGTTGTCCAATTTGCTCATGGGCTGCAACTAAAAAGAGAATTCAAAAAGAAAATGGGAATTTGAAGAAAAGATAATATTAAATATTTTCATTAATTTTTTTAACTATATTTCTATGATCGTACTTTTTCAAGTGAAAATAAAGATAAATAATCTAAAAACAACTTTGATCAAAAAAGCTAACTTACTTTTCCTGTTATTAACATTGTTTTCAACCAACTCGTGCGAACCTTATAAAATCAAAAGATTTGGATTAAGCTATGGTGCACTTATAATGAATAATGGCATAAAATTCAAAATACATGCTCCATCCTCAGACTTTGTCTATCTTGCAATTTTCGATAATATTAAAGATAAAAAGGGTAATGAGTATTTAATGAGAAAGATAAAAAACGGTGACTGGGAATATTTTTTACCTAATGCAAAAGATGGTACTTTGTATGGATATCGATTAGAGGGACCACAAAATGATAAAGATATTATTATTGCGGATCCATACTCAAAAGCAACTGTAACTCAAAATTCATGGCGTCATATAGCAAAATCAATAGCAATTAATAGAAAGTTTGATTGGGAGGGTGACAGTTGGATAAAAAAAGATCCAAGAGATTTAATTATTTATGAGGCACATCTTCGAGATTTAACCCAACATGAAACTTCTCTTGCAAAATCAAAAGGCTCCTATCTCGGTTTGATTGAAAAGAATCAAAATGGTGGAATAAAACATTTGAAGGATTTGGGTATTAATGCAATTCAATTTCTTCCACTTTGGGATTATGCAAATTTTGAAATTCCATTCAAAAAAGAAGTTGAAGGTTTTTATAATGATTGGAATCCGTATGAAAGAAATCACTGGGGATATATGCCTACTTTCTTTACAGCCCCTGAGTCTTATTATTCTAGTGATTGGACTGATGTTCCAGGAGAATGGAATGGATTAGATGGAGAAGCAGTTTATGAAATGAAAACAATGGTAAAAACTTTACATAAAGAGGGTATTTCTGTAATTCTTGATGTGGTAATAAATCATGTATCAAATTATGACTATCACCCTTTAAAGTATATTGATAAATCTCTTTACTTTAAGTTAGATAGCAATAAAAATTATGTTAGCCAATGCTGCGGAAACTTATTAGAGACAGATAATGAAAAAGTAAGACAGTATATCATTGAAAGTTTAAAATATTGGATGACAGATTATCATATTGATGGTTTTAGATTTGACCAATGCCATCTTCTTTCAAAAGAAACCGCAATAATAATTAAAAATGAACTTAAGTCAATTAATCCAAATGTCATTATTTACGGAGAAGCCTGGAATGAACGAGAGACAGAATTTTCTAACATTGGCTGGGGATCTTTTAATGCAAAATTTAGAGATGCCCTTCGAGGTGATTTACATAATATCGATGAAAAGGGTTTCCTTTTTGGTCAATTTCGACAAGGAGAAACATTAGAAGATATTCGCTCAATTATAATGGGTTCATCTTTTGGTTCAAAAAGCATTTACATTTCACCAAGTCATTCAATCAATTTTTTAGAGGTGCACGACAACTACTCATTCAGTGATTATTTAAGACTTTCACTTGGATTAATTTCTAAAAATGATACTTTTAAGACACCTTTTTTACCATTACAGAAAGAGTCTCAACTTTCAAAAATAAATAAGCTGGCTGCTTTGATCCTCTTAACATCTCAAGGAATTCCTATTATTCATCAAGGACAAGAATGGGCTCATTCTCAAGTTATTTCTGCATCAAAAGTATCCGATCTAAACATAGGTAAAATTGATGGAAATCCATATAACAAGGATAATGAAACAAATTGGGTTAATTGGAATCATAAAAAAACAAATCAAGACCTTGTTGATTATTATATCAATCTTATTGAAATTCGGAAATCTATTCCTATTTTTCGACATGCTGGTGAAAAAGATTTTAAGTTTCAAGGATTATCAAAATTTGCGATTGGATATACAATTAATGAGAATTTAGCAGTTTATGTAAATAGCGCTCCTATGAACGAAGTATCTACATATTTACCAGAAGGAAATTGGACAATATTAGCCGATAAAGATTATGTAGATATTAATGGATTGGGAATTATTTCTGGCAAAATTATTATCCCACCCACTTCAGGTCTAATTTTAAAAAGGAATAATTAAATTTTATTTCAAAAAAATAACTTTCTTTTTCATATTAATTCCTGAACTTTGAAACGAAATAAAATAAATCCCTGAAGAAAGGTTATCTCCATTATCATTAGTCGGGTTCCAGTAAATGGTAGAAATACCTGATCTAATTAATCTATTATCCCAAGATTTAACTAACTCGCCTTTAATGTTATATAATTGTAAAATACCATCGGAGTTTGCATCAACATTAAGATTTATATTAAGTCTTCCATTAAAAGGATTCGGATATGCTTCAATACTATTTGAGTATGTTGATTTAGATACTTCTTTTAACATCAAGTTCCACTCATTTTTGGAGAATATCGAGGCTGATTTAGATTCAATCAAATATTCGTCATAATTAAGGCCCTCAATCATAATATTATTCCCCTCATCTAAAATATTATACCATTGACCAGCAGATAAAAAGGGTACATCTGTCACTATTTGATCTTGATCGGAAAAATTTGCAATTACAACCACTTGATCGCCATTATTGTCAGAGGATTCGTCCTTATAGCCATAGACAATTACTCTTTCACTGGTGTACCTCCAAAGATCATAAAACTCACCTTTTGAAAAAGCAGGGTTCTCTTTTCTAAATCGAGCTAGCTTAGAATAATGGTCAAAATGAGATTGACCATCATCTGTCTCTAAATAAGACCAATCAATAGGTCGGTATTGTAATTTTTCTTCATCGTAATCACCGTTATTATTAACATCATCCCAGCCAGTCCTTAAACCAAACTCTTGCCCTTGAAATAACATGGGTATTCCTCTAGATGTAAAAAGCAATATTGAATAAAATTGGTCTATTTTAAGAGCTTGATCCAGATCATAATTATTAAAGACCGTCATCTCCTGTATTAGAGATTGTTCATCATGACTAACCATATATTTAATGGTTTGATTTGCAAATTGATATTCGTTTGAAGTATTGGAATATTCATTTAATCCAATAACCTGTTGCATAAAAGTTGCAGTTGAAACATAAGTTCCATGAATATCATTTAGCAATTTATCATGAAAGCTATCATTCCAGCCAGAGGTAAAGTCAGTATTATTTATTAGCCAAGGATCAACAGGCAAATGTTCTGCTATTTGATAAAAAGTTGGATCTATGTTACTTATGTTTTCAGTAATACCAATTAAACCATATTCTGGTTGGTTCATATCCCACCCAATCATTTGAGTTGCATCGAAGCGAAAACCATCAATTCTGTATTCATCAATCCATATTTGATTCACCTGATTGATATAATTCATGGTATGAATATTAAAATGATCCCATTCTAGCATCCCCCATGATCCTTCTGTTTCATTTGGATTTAATTCAGTGTGTACTTTTATATAAGGATTTAAATTATAATCAGGTTGAACTTGCCAAATTGGGCTCGTTGGTCGAATATGATTCCATACAATATCCATGATTACAGCTAGGCCCCTGATGTGCGCTTGGTCAATTAAATACTTAAATTGTTCTGGAGTACCATAATTTGATTCAACTGCAGATAGTAATTCTGGATCATAGCCCCATGAGTGCTCTGAAGGAAAAACGGTTATTGGCATAAGTTCTATAGCATTTGCTCCACTTTGTTTTATATGATCTAATTTTTCAACCAAATCTAAAAACGTACCTTCCCCATTGCCTTGAGCGGCATAATCATCAATATGAAGTTCATATATAATCAATGTATCTAGATTAGGTCTTTCAAACCCATCTGATATCCACTCATAATTATCTGCTGTAGAAATTCCACCACTTCCAATTTCAATTCTGGTTTTGTTATCTTCAATCCTTCGTGAAAGAGGATCCGCTATTTTATTACCATTCATAAGTAAATATTGATAATCATAAACTCCATTTTCAAGTGTTAATTCTATCCACCATATATCTTCATAGTTCGTTGCCTTATTCATTACAATAGCTTCTGAATTATCGAATGAACCACCTGCAGTAGTAATGAGCAATTGCATAACTGGTTGAGCTGGTGCATAAACGGCTAAAGTCATTTGGTTATTTGACCAATTTGGACCCATTTGGATATTCTCAGGTAGTGCTATTTCATCATAGGTAATAGAAGCTTGATCAATAATTGTATATGTTGCGCCATTGATGACTGCTTCTAATAAGTATGATTCATATATTGAAGTTGGAGGGCTTACACTGTAATATAAGATTCCTGTATCACTATCGTATAAATCAATTATATCTATAGTCTCATCACCTATACTTAGATTAATTATATCTATATTCTCTGAGGAAAATATACCAGCACTAATGCCATCAACCATACCTTCATCATCATAATGTTTAGTTGATTGAAAAAATAATGGATCAGTAACCTCTAAGATAGAATTATTATAATTATCATTTGTCATTTCTGGATTTAAAGGATCTGGTATCCATGAATAATCTGAACCAGATTGATTATGATGAAAGTGATATTTATACAGGTAAGTCTGGCCAACATCTAAAGAATAAGTTTTATTATAACTTTTAGTTGATTCAGAGTATAACATTAAAGATGGTGCATTAGGATTAATAAACCCGTTAGAATTTGGTCCCCAATTATTCATCTCTCCAGGTACAAACATGCGTACAAAATCATCATTTGGACTCTCAACATATCTAAAAGTTATGTCTAATGCTTGACCATTTATTAAAGTTAAAAAAAGTATTAGAAGACTTTTTTTCATTAACTAAATCTTCACTTCTTTTGATAAGTGTCTGAACCAAAACCAATAAAGACCGGCTGAAAGAAACAAGAGAATCGTCATCAAACTAAAAAAGTTAGACCATTGCTTTAAAACAATCATCATTCCTGTCAAGAACAATACAATCTGCCAAGGTACCGCAAAAAATATAGCTATAATATCTCTACTGTTTTCTTCATTTATTTTTTCTTGATTTTCATTGGATAGCTGACTTTTGATAGAACTCCAAAACCCAAATGGCCTTGTAATTTTATAAAAGTTCAATAGTACACTTTTATCGGTTGCTTTGGTTAAAAATGTTCCTAAAATACAGCCTATAAAAGATGCTCCACTAGCAATCATAAAAGAGTAGTATTCAGCTAAATGACCGCCAAATGCTTTAGTTAAAATTGCGGAAGTCATTCCTAAAACTGTTCCAAATGCATAACCATAACCATTAAAACGCCACCAATACCATCTAATGACCTGAGGGATAAACATCCCGGCCCCTATACCCATTGTGATCCAACCCCAAATTTCATTTATATTTTGAATCGTCAAACTGAAAAGAAGTGCCAATGAAACAATTACAATCGATGAGAACCGACTTTGAAAAATCAACTCTTTTTCATCTGCACTTGGGTTAATATATGCTTGATAAAGATCTTTTACCCAATAAGCAGCTCCAGCATTAACCGTTGAATCAAAAGTAGACATTGCAGCGGCCATAAGGCCAGCTATCAGAAAGCCTTTTAGACCAACAGGAATATAATTTTTTATCACAACTGGTAAAACTAATTCAGGGTCTGCTATAACAGTTCCTGAATCAATTCCGTGGTATACTCCCAACATCGCAAATGAAGCAATAAGTGGCCATCTAAAAGCAAGAAGCACCGTCCAAAATAAGGAAAGCAACCCAGCATCTCTATCACTTCTAGCAGCAAAATATCTTTGCAGCATATATCCACCAGCTCCACTAGATCCTTCAAGTGTAACTTTAAATAAATAAAACATAATACTTATACCAAATAAGTTATATATAGAATAAGCTGAGCTTTCAGGCATATCCATTTCTAAAGGAGGCGTCATACTAGCCCAGTCTGATAAAAGGATTTTAATAGAAGAAAACGTTCCATCTTTCATTGGAATAGAAATGAAAAATTCATCTGGCAAATTAACCGTTGTCATTGCGATTACTGATACATAAATAATAACCCCAAAAATGAATATACCCTGAAAAACATCCGTCCAAACTACTCCATATAAACCACTTGCTAAGGTATATAGCATGGCCAAAACTACCATAATGAGAGATGCATAAATAGGCTCTACGCCTATAAACTCTCCTACAAATTTTCCAGCACCTAAAACAAAATATGTAACCATAGCAATTGTCATAATTATGGCTGCAGTTGCACTTATTATCCTGGCTATATCACCTTCTTTTCCTTTACCAAATCTAAAGTGCATCCATTCTGCTTGGGTCATGACCTGAGAACGTCGATTCCATTTACCCATAAATACCATTAAAAAAGCCATTATAAGTGTCACACCGCCTCTTATTTCAATAAAGAAGCCTTTTGTTCCTAAAGCATATATAAAAGCTGTATTTATCATAGTTCCGGCAATATCTGTATTTGATGCCATGCCCGAAGCTCCTAAAGCCCACCAAGGTAATTTTCTATTGCCTAAAAAATATGAATCAATGCCCTCTGATGCTTTTTTTTGAGCAATCATACCAACTATAACTATTGCTAATAAATAAACAATTACAATTATTAGATCTACTGTCTCCATTTTTATTCTCCAAGCTTATAATATTTGCTTTCGTATTCCTTTATCATTCTGTGTGCTGTGAAATCAATACCTGTTTTGATAGATTCTTTCATCATTTTAATCCATTTTTTTCTATCCTCGTAGAAAGTTGGAATTACATCATTTTCAAGTATAGAATATAGATGATCAGCATCTTTTTTATCATTTGGATTTTCTGGATTCCCAACAGCCCATCCATTTATTCCATCTTTACAACCTTCTTCCCACCAACCATCCAATACCGATAAATTTGGAATACCATTCAATGTAGCTTTCATACCACTGGTTCCAGATGCTTCATTTGGCCTTAAAGGAGTATTTAACCAAACATCCACTCCACTGGTGATCATTCTCCCTAACCACATATTATAATTTTCAAGAAAAATTATTTTAACTTTACCAAACATTGCTTGCGATTTTTTTACAATTTGTCGAATCAATTCTTTACCTTCAGAATCATTAGGATGAGCTTTGCCTGAAAAGATAATCTGTATTTTATTTCTACCTAGTGATTCCAATCGAATCATATCATTAAATATTAACTGAGCTCGCTTATAAGTCGCTGCTCTTCTCGCAAAACCAATTGTTAAAGTATTAGCATCTAAAGCCTTAGTAACTTGAGAGTTAGCATATCCCAATAAATGCATTTTTCTTTCAATATGTGCTTTCCAAAACACTTCATCTGGAATATCATCCACTTTTAATAGTAGATTTGGATTTGTTGTCCAACCATGAATATATTTATTAAACATTCTTTTTAATGGACTCGCCATCCAATAGCTATGGTGCACACCATTGGTAATATGCCCAATATCCGTCCAAGGAAATTGATCTCGAGCAACTTTCCCATGCAATTTTGAAACTCCATTAGCAGAATTACTAAAATAAAGACCTAACTCTGTCATATGCAATCGACTATTTTGAACTAACGAGGGTAGTTTTAAATTATCAGGAATTAGACCGTAAAGTAATTTTTTTACTCGCTTTTCTGAAAAATGATCATGCCCTGCAGGTACTGGTGTATGAGTGGTAAAATGGCATAAAGATTTTATTTTATCAATATCTCCTTTATACTTTTCATAAAGGCTTAATACCAAAAAAGAACAATGCCCCTCATTCATATGATATTTTTTTATTTTATTTTGATTTAAATCTTCTAAAAGCTTCATACCTCCAAAACCTAGGATAGCTTCTTGAAGTATTCTATGATTTTTATCGCCAGAATATAATCTATGTGTTATTATACGGTCATCATCAAAATTTTCTTCAATATCTGTATCCAAAAAATAAATGGGGATGATTGATCCACCTTGACCCTTGTAATCAAATTTATATACCTGAATCCAAACATTTCTCTCTCGCAGGCGAAGGGTGAATCTATTTTTTATCTTTTTTAAAAGTGGGTGGGGATCAAACTTAGGATATGTTTCAGATTGAACACCTTCTTCATCAACTCTTTGCCTAAAATAACCTTCACGATAAAGCAGTGTAATCGCGCATAGATTTATACCTATATCTCCTGCTGCTTTTATGTGGTCCCCTGCAAGAACTCCTAACCCACCACTATAAGTTGGCAAGCTTGATGAAATACCAATTTCAGCAGAAAAATATGCTATTTCATAATCTTTATTACTCATCTATTACTCTCTAAAGTTATATTTTTAAATTTTGTTTTGATATTTTTATTTAAAGCTTCGCTACTATATCTCCATTCCCAATTATCACCTATGGTTCCAGGAATATTCATCCTAGCAGAAGAATCTAACCCTAAAATATCTTGTAATGGAATAATACAAAATGATGCCTTACTTTCCATAGCATATCTAATCATTGACCAATGGAGGTTTGATTTGTCAAAATCAATATATTTTTTTACTTCTTTTCTGAGCTTTTTGAAATCTTTTATTGATTCAGTACTATTTTCTCCTGGCTCATCATAGTACCAGCCTATCGAAGTATTGTTATCATGAGTTCCAGTATAAACAACTGTATTTTCTTCAATATCTTCAAGTGGTCTACCATTCCCAAATGAAAACTGAAGTATTTTCATTCCTGGAATACTTAATGGCTCTCTTATCTTTTTTGCATCTTGGGATGCTTCTCCTAAATCTTCAGCTAAAATTATTTTATTACCAATTTTTTTTTGAATTAAATCAAATAGTTTTTTTCCTGGTCCCGCTATCCATTGACCCTTAAGACCATTTGAATCTTTTGCTGGGACCTCCCAGTATTTTGCAAATCCGTTAAAATGATCAATTCTAATTATGTCTACTTTTTCAAAAAGAAATGAAATTCTATTTAACCACCATTCATAATTAGTTTTCTTATGATTAGGCCAATCATAAATTGGATGGCCCCAAACTTGTCCTGTTTTTATAAAATAATCAGGAGGACAACCTGATTGCATTAACATTTCTCCTTTTTGATTTAATTTAAATAAATTTTGATTTGTCCAAACATCTACACTATTCATGGAAACATAAATTGGAATGTCACCAATGATTTGAATGCCTTTAGAATTTGCATATAATTTCAGATCATTCCATTGCTTATAATACAAATATTGAAGAACCTTAACAGATTTAATTTTATTTTTATATTTAATAATAAATGAATTTATATGATTTTTATCAAGTAATTTATAATAATTGGGCCATCTAATCCATTGCTCTTCATTAAGTATTTCTTGTAAAACATTAAATAAGGCAAAATCATCTAGCCAATATTTATTTTTTTTACAAAATTTTTTAAAATCACTAGATTGATATTCTGTTATATTTATTAAAAAATTATCTACTGATTTTGACAAAAGACTATTCCGTATTGAGCTTATGTCTTTAAATGAGATCTTATTTGAATCACTTTTAGGATAGTTTCTTAAATCTTCGCTACTTAACCAGCCGTCTCTTATTAAAAAGTCTAAGCTTATTAACAATGGATTATTCGCAAAAGCTGATATTGATCCATATGGACAGTTATAATTATCTGTAGGATTATCTGGCAAAATTTGCCATAATTTTTGATTCATTTCGGCTAAGTCATCCACAAACTTAAATGCTTGTGGACCTATTTCACCAATACCATAAGAACCTGGTAATGATGTAATATGGAGTAAAACTCCGCTACTTCTATTTAATTTTTTCATAAATAATTACATAGTAACTAGTTATTGAGTTACTAATAAGGAGAGAAACTTAATACAAAGTAGAGATAATATTATAAGACATTTTTATTTTTCAACAGAGTGTTCAGATGTAAGTCTGGATTTTTCATCACATGTTTAACCATAGGCCCTGAATCAATCCCAAGTCTTTGACCAGCTAATGTTATATCTAAGATAATATGATTCACTGCAATTTCAATTATTGCTTCATTATTAGTATAAATTGATCGACTACTTTTTGTTTTACGAGCACTACCCATGATTGTACTAACATGATCAGAAACTAATATAATTTTATGTGACCAAATACTTTCTAAGCTACCTTCATCTAATTTATAAGTTATTTGATTTCCAATTTTACTTTCTAATTCACAAAATGAAAAAATTGAAATCTTCACCCCTCTGTTTTCCGCATCAACTAATTCTTTGTTAACTGCTTTTAATTCTCTATTCCATAAACTAATAGCAAGTGATTTCTTTGATTTTTTTATAGTTTCCTTCAATTTTAAGATTAAGTTCCTGTAACCATTAAGATGCCAAAAATCAAAGGATTCATCGCCTCCTTCGAGTTCGTTCATACAATCTTCTAATTCCTCAAGCCTATGTTTATGAGAATGTTCAAAATGATTAAGCAAGGCAGCAGGTTCCAAAGGTATATATTTTTTCGGCGAATCTCCTATAGAGTTTATAATTCCTGTTGATTCAAGTTTTTTAAGAACAGAATAAACGGCAGATCGAGGAATGCCTGATTCTGAACTTATTTCATAACCCGTTACAGGATTTTTTTTTAACAAAGCCATATAAGCTTTTGCAGAGTTTATAGATAAACCAAATTCTTTTAATAAATCAATTATTTTAGACATAGCATAAATATAAGACTTCACTATTGTAGAATGTTCTATATATTTTCATCATAATTATAAGTCTTTTACACAACGAAACCCAGTGTGCCTTAGTCCGGTATCTTTACTGACACTCATTCGTCTAGTCACTCGATATCCTGAACAATAATTATCATTACATAAATAAGATCCACCACGCAAAACTTTGTGAGCAACTAGATATTCTTTTTCAATTTTAGAAATCACAGATCCTATAGGATTCTTAACAGTCCCTTTTTCATAATCAGAATTATAAGTATTTTCATCATAAAAATCTGAGCACCACTCCCAAACATTTCCTGAAATATCATATAGACCATAATTGTTTGGAGGATATGAACCTACAGGAGCAGTCTCATTAAATCCATCTAATTCAGAATTTTTATACGGAAAATGACCTTGCCAAAAATTAGCCTTAAGTGGTAATTGATTAATTGATTGATTACCCCATGGATATATTGCATTATTCAACTTACCTTTAGCGGCCCATTCCCATTCAGCTTCGGTTGGTAAACGTTTTTTTGCCCATTTTGAGTAAGCCATTGCATCATACCAAGAAACATGAACTACTGGATGGTCCATTATAGCATCAATAGTGCTTTTTCCACCATTTGGTTTTCTCCAAGATGCACCCTTTTTCCATTTCCACCATTTTGACTCATCATTTAAAGGCACTGGAGTTAAAGTTTTCATAAAAATTAGAGAGCCTGGATCTAATATAGTATCATGCGGTTTTGGAGTATTTGATGGTAATTGTTTACTTAACACATTCCAATCTATCTTTTTTTCTGCAGTCGTTATATAACCAGTTTCATTCACAAATTGTAAAAATTGATAATTAGTTACCTCGAACCTATCTATTAGAAAAGAATCCACATATACTTTATGGACAGGCTGTTCGTTTCCATACGCATGCGGTCCATCACTCCCCATTAAAAATTCACCTGCTGGAATTAAAACCATATCATACTTGGGTTTTTCTATTAAATATTTTTGATTTATAAAAAAAATTTTAATAAAGATAACAATTATTATTAAAATAAATATGAATACTATTTTATTATTATAAATTAATTTTGTGCATCGATTTATGATTTTGCTTTACACCTCCATATGGGAATCCATTAGTTTCAGATCTAGAGTATTTAAAAATATTTTTTGCTTTTTCTACAATTTCTGGATACTGAATCATTAAATTATTATTTTCACCCTCATCATCTTGTAAATTATATAATTCAATATTTGAATTAAGGTTGTATCGCACTGCTTTCCAATCACCAATCCTCACTGATTGTCGAAACCCTCCATCTGGTATTTCTTGAAACCACCCACTTAATTGAAATTCCCAATTCAAATATTCATGCTTAGTTTGCTTTTGTGAAAACAGAGCAGGTACAAATGAGATACCGTCTGTATATCTATTTTTTTTAAAACCTATAAGATCTGACAAGGTTGGCATGATATCTTGAAAACTTGCAATATGACTTGAGATACTATTTTTTTCAATAATTCCTTTCCAATAAGCAATCAGTGGAACACGAATCCCGCCTTCATAAAGATCTCTTTTCCCACCTTTTAATTTACCATTGCTATCAAAAAATTCTAGATCGTGCCCATCCTTAGCATAATGAGGACCATTATCACTAGTAAATAATATCAAAGTATTGTCTAATTCCCCTATTTCTTCTAGTTTATCAACAAGCCTCCCAACCTGTTTATCTAATAAAGTAATTTTAGTTGCGTGCACCCTCTCAATTTCAGGCCATCCTCTTTCAGAATATAGCTTTTTATCTCTTATTGGGCCTTCAAAGCTGTGTGGGGCTCTGTAAGACAAGAATAAAAAGAATGGTTTGTCTATTTTTTTTTCATCAAGAAAATCAAAAGCAATATTAGTTCTTAAATGGTCTTTACAATCATATTCTTTATAATCATATGAAATGTATTCCTCATCACCATTTAACCATAATCTATTTGGAGGAAACTTTTTTCCTCCAAAACGAGCAGGCCATTGTTCTTGAACAGCTAAATCAAATCCATGGCTTAAAGCCCAAGTACTGGTATCATTGGGATTATCTAAATGCCATTTGCCTATAAATGCCGTTTGATATCCAGCAGACTTAAACATTTTTCCTAAAGTGAATTCATTTTTATCTAAAGCAAAACCCTCCCACCTATCATCACCTTTATATCCCGCATTACCTCTAATTGAAGAAAATGAAGATTTTTTCCCAGTCAATAAAACAGCCCTAGAAGGTGCACACGCTGCATTTCCAGAATAAAAATTTGTAAACCTCATTCCTTTTTGTGCAATTTTATCAAGCTGAGGTGTTTTGATTATCTTCTGCCCATAGGATCCTAATTCATTATACCCAAGATCATCAGCTAATAAGAGTACTATATTAGGCTTCGATAATTTTACCTTTTCACTTGAGCTACATGATAAAGCAAAAATAGTTAAAAGTAAAAAAAATAGATTAAATCTAAACAGCATTTCTATAATTCGTTTTTATAATTAATAATATTGCTTGGTAAATATCCAATTCTGTGAGCAATAAAGTTTATACTTTGAAATTTTTTAATCTTGATAGGATGAGTGTATGGTCTCCATCCAAAAAAATCAGATGTATCAGTATTCGTGTATTTATATCCTATATTTGCTCCTTTAGTTTCGCAGCTAAAAGCTATAAGATCTCCTGTTTTTTTTAAAATTGGATCAATAGTCTTTGGCTGTATTTTATTTGGCCAGAATAATTGAATTAATTCTTTTTCGGGGATAAATCCCTTATCGCTACTATCATTCATCCATTTTTCACACTCATCTCTTAGTTCTTCAAGTTTATATCCATATTTTGGATCATCTGCAAGGTTATATAATTCAAAAGGGTCTAAGTATGTATCAAACAACTCCTCTTCTGGTTTTTTATTTCTAAACCATAGTGATTGCAAACTATCTAATTGACCATTTTCATTCATAACTATAAGTTCCTGCATTGTATCCATTTTTTCTCGATATTCTAATGGTAAATAGTATGGCTTTTGAGGGTTAAAGTTTTTTAAATACTTATATCGTTTGTCTCTTGTCGCACGAATCATGTCATAATGCTCATCAAATCTATCAGCTGCTGCATGTATATACTTTCTATTATTTTTTGATTTATACTTACCCTCAAATGCTTTTCCTTGATAATATCCTTCAGGGGGAATATTTACCATTGAAAGAAGAGTAGGAGCAAAATCTACAAAGCTGATTAACCTATCATCTCTCTCACCAGCTCGGGCCTTATTAGGAAATCTTATGATCATTGGTACCTTAATACCAGAATCGTATAATAACCTTTTTTCTCTAGGCAGTGGCCCTCCATGATCTGTATAAAAAACAACTATTGTATTTTCTAATAATTTATCTTTTTCTAATTGTTTCAAAATAAGACCGATTTTATTATCCATTTCAACGATATTAGAATACATACGTCTCATGTCTTCCTTTACAATGTCATTATCTGGCAAATAGGGAGGAACAAATATTTTAGTATCTTCAGGAATAAAAAGTGGCTTTTCAATTCCTGAAAAATTTTCCCACCATTTACCAATACTTCTTTCAGGAGGAAAGGGATCAAGATCAAATTGACGATACCAAGGATCCCAAAGATTAGATTCATGGGTGACGCCAAAGTTAAATATTGAAAAAAAATTAATATTCTCCGGTCTATTTTTCCAATGAGCAAAAATACTAGATTCATCCCATGCTGTTAAAGATTTATAAAACTGATAATCTTCTTTCTGATTATTGGTGCAATAATATCCATTTTCTCTAAGTATTTGACTTACCATCTTAACTTGTGGAGGCGGAACTACTTCATAATTGATCAGGCCTCTCTGTTTTGCAGCAGGTTGCTGAGATAACGTTCTCATGTGGTGAGCTCCAATACTTGTAGGATACATACCTGTCACTATAGATGCCCTACTAGGAGAACATACCCCCGACACAGAATAAACATTATTATAACACACACCCTCATTCGCCAATCGGCTAAGATTAGGAGTGACAATTGTCGAATCTCCAAATGATGGAATGTAGCAACCTAAATCTTCTGCTACCAACCAGATAATGTTTGGTCTTAAATATTTATTTTTTGAATTAGTACATGTAATTAAAAAGAATAAAAATAATATGCTAATATTTTTGATTATATGCATCATAGGCTGACTGAAAAGAGGGTAATATCTCTTCATATTGGGATTGAACTTTAGGAACGGATTCGATATGCTCTAATGATAAATCTTTTAATCTCTTAACAACAACTAAGTTATCTTGAGCAATGTTATACTTTTCGGAAGGATCATGCTCGATATTATATAATAAGGGCATATCCTTTTTAGTTACATTATCATTCCATGGGTTTGGATCCTTTATGTACATTTTCCATTCTTTATGCCTAATGGCAATTAAAGTGTCCTGTCTATAATAATGGATATCTGTTCGAATTTGAGCATTCTCAAAAAAGGTTTTACTTATGTCAAAGCCATCTAAAGAGTTATTTTCATATTTTCCACCTGCTAAAGATATTATAGTTGGAAAAAAATCTAATGTTGAGGCTAATGCAGTCGTCGTAATACTTGGAATTTTTTCTGGCATCCAAGCAATTGCAGGGACTCTGTATCCTCCTTCATATACGCTGCCTTTATTTCCTTTAAGTAAGCCCGAAGATCCCCCATCAATATTTGCCCATCCCCAAGGTCCATTATCACTGGTAAAAATAACTAAAGTATTTTTATCAATATTCAGTTCTTTAAGGGTAGTTAAAATTTTTCCTACGCTAATGTCAAGCTCTTCAACAACATCACCATATACACCTCTTTTACTTCTATTTTTATTTGCTGAAGAAAGAGTAAGCGGTGTATGAGGAGCAGTATGTGCTAAATACAAGAAAAATGGATTATTTTTATTTTGATATATAAAGTCAATAGATTTTTTTGTAAATAAATCAATAAATGTACTTTGATCTAAACTAACACCAATCGTATCCAGACCGTTTAAAAAAGGTAATGGAGGAAAATTTTCTCTTGCATAATCCCATTTCCCCTCTGGTCTCATATCATTTGAATATGGAATCCCATAAAATAAATCAAATCCATGACTCAATGGCATATACTTTTCTAAATGCCCTAAGTGCCATTTACCTACACAAGCTGTTTTATAGTCATATTTCTTTAGCGCTTGGGCAATAGTTAATTCATTTGGATCTAAGCCGCCTGCATTGTCCGGAAACAGCACACTGCGTTTACCATACATCCCAGTTTGGATCGGTAATTTTCCAGTTAAAAGCGCAGCTCTACTTGGTGTACAAATTGATGAGCCAACATAAAATTGGGTAAATCTCATTCCTTCGCTTGCCATCTGGTCAAGGTTAGGTGTTTTTATTGTAGGATGGCCATAAGATCCAAGATCACCGTATCCTAAATCATCGGCAAAAATAATAATAAAATTAGGTTTAATTAATTGACCTCTTTTTTTACATGAGAATCCAATAATAAAAAAAATGATAAAAACCTTTAAGGTTGTAATATGAGGTAAGTTCATATTAATTCAATCCTTTTGCTATATAATTATCTATTTGCATATACTTTTGTTTTAAATGCAACCTATTGATCTTTTATTTACCGAAGATAATCCTTGTATCGTATCCATTCAAAATCAGCATAATCTTTTGATTCTATTCCATTACTGGTTGAAAATAGTCCTAATAAAGCACCAGTGTAATTTCGGTCAAGCATTTTTACAGCATTTACTGAGTTGAAATAGGAAAAAGTTGCACCATCGTCTAAGGAAAAATAATAAGTATATGTGTCCTTTTTTGATTCAACTTTAAAAGTAATATTATTTTCATATCCTTTTAATAAGATGCGCTTTAATGATTTCTCATTTTTACCTTTTTCTTTTAGCTTCTGTTCCAAATAAAATCTCTTATTTTCTTTAAAAATTGTACTTGTAAGATAATTCCATTCTTTTTGATAGTGAATAATTCCTGATTCAACCTTATCATCTTCAGGTATAAAGTTCATTTTTACCTCATAGTCAAAATCACTTTCTCTCTGTCGAAATCCTATCATACTAAATCTTTTACGATCCTCAATAATCTCTGGTTTTGAAAATAATCGTAATGCCCCAGGCTTTGACTGCAGAGATAGAGTATTACTTTGGGGTACTCTAATAAAAGTCCACTCTAAATTAAGCTCAGAAGATGTGAAATCATCTATAAATGAGTTATCTATATACTGTATTTTGTTTTCAAAAGGAAGAGTCTCATAACGCTCCACCTTTCCTGTATAAGGAGACGCTACTGGAAATAAATATCTCACCGGTTCCCATTTAGTATCTGACACCTGTTGCCATTTAACAATAGTTGGTTCCCAAGTCATTGGAACTAAATAGGTTTCTCTACCCATGTTGGCGTCACCATCTAGGTCATTGCGCTTACCCAAAGAGACCATATACCATCTTTTATCAGGCAATTCAATCATATCTGCATGTCCCGTACTATTTACAAAATAATCATTCGTAACATGGCGAGTAGTCAAAACTGGGTTACGAGGGTTTTCTTCATAAGGACCATATATATCTTCACTAGCCGCCATCATTACAGCATGATTTTTCCCGGTACCTCCCTCAGCAACTAATAAATAATATAAACCATGCTCTTTGTAAATATGGGGTCCCTCTGTACAGCAACCAAAAACTCCATCCCAAACTGTTTTTCTTTCTCCCTTAAGTTTCCATTTTTTAATATCGAGCTCCTGAATCCAGATCTCACCTATACCATTCGAATTCATGTCTCCAGGATTATGAGTTCCCGTAAAATAAACTTTACCATCCGTATCAAAAAATATATCGGGATCAATCCCAGGTGCGCCATCGATGATATGGGGTTTAGACCAAGGACCAGTTGGATCTTTTGCGGTAATTATAAAATTTCTCATTAAACCAGGTTCACCATCACCAGAATTATATACATTTGTTGTGATAATATAAAATGTGCCTTTGTGAAATCTGATTGTAGGGGCATGTATGCCACCGTCTGACTGGACATCAACTAAGTTCATATCTCCATTACACTGGTCTTCTCGGTGCAAACCATGCCCAATTAATTCCCAATTAACTAAATCTTTACTGTGGTGAATCGGTAAACCTGGAAAGTATTCAAAAGAAGAATTCACAATATAAAAGTCATCTCCAACTCTACATATTGATGGATCTGGATGAGCCCCCGAAATAATTGGGTTTATATAATTTCCATCCATTGAGAGAAGAAAATGCATAACTTGAAAAAATATTATATAATTTTTTAAAACACTGCCTTTCAAAACTTAATTCTCCTTAATTTTATTTAATTGATGATATAATTCTTTTTTAAAATCTATTTCCATTTGGGTAGAGAGACCTATTTTATCCTGTGTCTCATTTACTTGAGCAAATAAAACCCCAAACAACTTATTATTCTGATCGATCCATGATGATGTTTTTTCATATCCCCCAACTCGTAGAATGTTCTTTTCAAATTCATGATTTTTACTTGTTAAATAAAATGCATAATCGGTATTATAACCATAATTATTATTTTCAATATCTGGTTTAGATATCATTTCTACAATTGTTTCATTATTTAAAAATTTGATTTTATTATCTAAAGAAAATAGTTTCATAAAATCAATATACCCTTTGCCGGTTCCCAACATCCCCTCGCCACCCAAAAATAAATTATTATTTAATAAATAATTAGGAACACTTTGACCAAAAATATCCAAATCACCATCGATAACATTTCTTAAAGTTCCATCTCTTCCAGTATAACATGGTATCAAGTCCACATCTTCAGGGAGCCTGTAACTCAACCCTTCAATGTTCTGAGTATCTAAAATTCTTTCAGATACCATTTCATTTAGATTCTTACCTGTAATTCTTTGTAGAACTAGACCCAAAACTGTTGTATTTAATCCATATGTGTATTTTTCACCTGGATGCTGGATTAAAGGTAGGTTTGATAATTGTTTTATTAGTTCTTCACCGTTTTTCAAATTAGGAATATCTAATAATTCAATTGAAGAGTTTAGGCATTGAGAATTAGTTAAAGCATAATAAAATCCGGCTTTATGGTTCATTAAATGTTTGATAGTCATTATTGAATCAGTTTCGACTAAAGTATGAGGACAGTCTAAAATATTTTCGTCTATTTGACTTATACTTTTGCCATCTTCATCGACCGCTACTTTTAAATTGGAAAATTCAGGTATAAATTTTATCACAGGATCATTTAGGCTCAATAAGCCTTCTTCTTTGAGATCCATTGCTAAGGAAATTGTAATTAACTTGCTCATGGACCAAATACGCATCCAAGTATCGCCATTAATTTTAAAATTGCCAAGAAGGTTATGGTTTATAGAGGAATATTCATAAACAACATCATCCTTATCTTCTATTCGTGCATATAGAAAAGGATAAATTCCATTCTCAACATAAGAATCCAAAATGATGTTTAGTCTTTCTGATTCTAGTTCTATTGTTTTTTTTTGTGAACATGAAAAAGGAATTAATACTAAAAATAATAATCCAAATAAAAAATTTTGAATAAATTTATTTTTCTTCATAATTAAATATTTGACGATAAAGTTCACCCCTAAAATCATTGTACATTTCATATCCACCCTTGGGTTTCCAATATATTTGAGACATTACAACTCCCACAAATCCTCTTTTTGGATCAATCCAAAACTCAGTTCCCTCATAACCACCACCTTGCCATAAACCCTCATCTCCCCAACCGCTTTTTCGAAGTGTGTCACCAGTCACCCATAGATTATAGCCATTATAACCCCATTTGCTATCTAATTGGGTATGAGGAGACGTTATTTCTTCAATTGATTTAGAATTTAGAAATCGTTTCCCGTTTAAATTTCCATTATTAAGAAATATTCTTAAAAAATCACAATATGCGTCTGATGTAGAGATCATCCCCTCTCCTCCTAAATATATTTTATTATCAATATCATATTTAGGTACATCAGGTCCAAAAATATCTAATTCTCCATCTTTAGCAACTCGTAATATTGTATCTATCCCTGTTATTTGAGGCAAAAGTGTTTCATTAAAAGCGATGTTATATTTTAATCCATTAATATTTAATGGATTAGTTAGTCTTTCAATGATAAGTTCTTTTAGATTTTTCCCTGTTGCTCTTTCAGCAACTAAACCTAAAATTGTAGTATTAGTGCCATAAAAAGAAGATTCTCCTGGCTGCTGAATTAACGGAAGTTTTGCAAATTTAGATATGAGTTCATTGCTATCCATTGCCCGTGGTATGTTATTATCAGCTAAACCTTGATTTAAACATTCACTTTGTGTAGTCGCATAATAAAAACCAGCTTCATGATTTATTAAATGCCTTATAGTCATTTTTATCTTTACTGGAGATAAAGTAAAAGGGCAAATTTTTGACATTGAATCAACTTGAGTTAATGAAACACCATCTTCGTCTGTAGCCACCTTTAAATCAATAAATTCAGGAATGTATTTATTAACTGGATCATCTAATGATAATAGACCCTCTTCTACAAGATTCATAACCAAAGATATAGTAACTAGCTTACTCATGGACCAAATTCTAATCAAAGTTTGTCCATCTATTTTCTTTGCAGGGATAAGATTTTGATTTACTGAGCTATGTTCATAAATAACATTCCCAGAACGATCTTCTATACGTGCGTACAAAAACGGGTAAAAACCATCGTCTACATATCTATTTAAAATGGTATCTAGCGGGGCTTTTTGTATTGGAATATGAAATTTATTGCATGAAAAAAAAAATACAAAGAAGAGGGGAAAAAAGTTTATTTTAACTACGTTTTTCATATCAATGAAAAAGTTAATAGTTTAACGAGATAGCCAGTTGTTGATTATTGCCAAGAAACTTCATCGTCTCATATGTATAATAAATTTTTAACGAATTGTTAAATACTCTTGGGACTTTCAAGCTAATTCCAATAGCTAATTCTCTTTCTTTATTTTCTAAAAATAATGAACTGTATCCTGCATAAAAGGATAAGAGTTCATCTGAGATATTAAAAGTAGCTCCCGCATTAATATAGTTGTTATTATCATTTGGGCTTATTGCATCTAAGGACCATATAAATTGATTTGAACCTCCTAAGTCTAATTCACTAGATAAGCCAATTCTTAATACCAGTGGTAAATCAAAATAATCTGTTGATAAAACACTTGTTACACTCTCATTATTACCATCTATATTTACATCAACATCAGCCCCTAAAAGTAAATCATCACCTGTCATTTTTAATTTCTGACCAAAATTACTAATACTTGTTCCTAACTTAAATCCAAATGGGGTCATAAATAATGTTCCAATATCAAGAGCGAAACCTTTAGCATGACTATTTGAAATTGTTTGCTGAATATATTTACCATTAAAACCTACCGAAAAACGATCCGTCAAATTAATTGAATAGGTAGATCCAAAGGCATAATCTGAAGCATTAAAAGTCTCTCCTGTTTCTTCATTACCATATCTAGTTACTTCCATATCATCCATTGTAACCGATGTAATATTTAATCCTAGAACACTTTTAGTATTGATTGGAATAGTAAAACCAAAATAATCAAAAGAAATATCTGCTATCCAATTTGAATGATTAAAATAGACTTCTTTCGTATTATAAAAACCCAAACCTGCAGGATTCCAATACATAGCGGTTGCATCATCTGCTATAGATGTAAAAGCCCCACCCATTCCTGTCGCTTTTGCCCCAACACCTATGGATAAAAATTTTGCTGCAGTTGTTCCTGTTTTATTAACCCCATAAACCATAGCTAAAGTGAATAGTATTCGTACATATATATATATTTTTTTCATATCATTTGACTATTGCTAGTTTTCCTATTTTTTCCCCAATGTTCGGCGCATTTATATGATAGACATACATTCCATACGCTGCTGATAAATTATCTTCCGTTAATAAATC
>Ga0208277_1000451_pt1 | contig 24460 bp, 15 predicted proteins | sample ETNtaG_5_FD_185782 | JGI IMG/M metagenome (GOLD analysis project Ga0208277, IMG submission 185782) | Marine microbial and viral communities from oxygen minimum zone, Eastern Pacific Ocean - ETNP201406SV205 (SPAdes) (version 2) | ecosystem: Environmental > Aquatic > Marine > Oceanic ...
AAAATTCTTTACATCTAGAGGTGTAATCGAACGTAAGACAGACTTGGTCATTCAGATAACTCCAAAGATAATTGAAGATGCTTACACTGGTATAGTTAAATCCAAAGAGGTGGCTGACTATGAGAAGTATGTTATTCAACGCGAAGCTGCCGCGCAGAAAGTCGAAAATGATGAAAAGAACCCACTAGGAATTCCAAATGAAGGAGAATAAGATGAAGTTTTTTAAAATGACCAATAAAATATTAGCATCATCTTTGTTAATGTTCGCCCTTTCCTGCGATGACAGATACCCTTCAGAGGCAGCAGCAGCTTTAGAGACCGGATCTTTAGAATTATATCATGCATTCATTCATGGTCCTACAGCAAATCCAATTATTGTTGGAGAGTTAATATCTGATCCTGATTACGCTACTAAGATTGTTGTGGTTGCAAGGCTTCTTGATTCTGAAGGAAACGGGGTCAATAACAAAACACTCCAATTTGTTGCTGATCCTGATTTAACTGGTAATTTTGACACAAATGATCCGAGTACAAAATATGTTCCAAATTTTAAACAATTTGGATTTTCTGAAGATATAGGAGGAAATGGATATGCATATGCAGTTTATACTCCTACTGCTGCTTTAGAAAAAATTGAAACTGCTGCATCTTCAGGTGCAACTATTCAAGTTGGTTATACTTCTGATATAATTGACAATGTCGAATTTTCTGTATTTAGTGACAAAGATCAAGTATGGCCTTACACAATGAATATAACTGCGAGCTCACAAATTGAACTAGGGGCTAGTAGCGAATATGAGGTGCTTTTACAGAATGCCTTTGGGCATGAGCTAAGTGGTGTTTTGCTGAGTATTGAATCAGCAAATGGAAGTATAGAATGCGCAGATACTTGCTATACAGATGCTACCGGAAGAATAAATACGACATTTGAATCCTACAGCTTTAGTGAAAATGTTGGTCCAGGTTTAGTAAATACATCTTTCTATCACCCAGCCATAAACGATACTGTCACTGTTCAAAAGCAAATCGTAATAGGTACTGAAAGTGCTGTAGGATCTTGTGCATATATTGAAATTCCTTCATCAAGTCCTAGTGAAGTGGTTGTCAAAGATGGTGGTGGTATTGAATCCACTGATATTAAAGCTGAGATTTACGATAATAATGGTAATCTTTTAACTACCCCTGTAACAGTTAACTTTAGACTTGAGCCGGCATTATCAGGGACATATCTAAATTCACCTGGACAAACTACAGTTAATGTTGAATCGGTAAATGGTGTGGCAACAGTATCACTCAATAGTGGTTCTGAACCAGGACCAGTAAGAATTATTGCTACAACCAACACTATTGAGACATCTATATGCGATACATTGAATGATGGTCTTGAAAGTATTAGTGTCCCAGTGGTCATAGCCTCAGGAGCGCCTTACTATATTGAAGCAGAATATGACCCTAATAGTACTGAAGCTATTGGGGGAGGCTTTTACCAAACAGAATGTGCTGCCATAGTGTACGATCGTTGGTACAACCCAGTAGAGGACTCTACTTATGTATATTGGTCTATAAATCCACTTCCTCCTGACACTTTGATAGATGCTTTTGTAGAAGGAGTAAGCTACACCAATAATGAAGGAGTATTGAGCGCAACAGCTACCCCAGGAGTTGCAAGGTCTCATATCGTATACTCTACCGATGCCATTGGAGATATTGGTCAAGTGCGTGCACTTACTTTTGGAACAAATGGTGATTCCGTTGCCTCTTTTATTAATGAAGGCCAGGGCGATGCGACGCTTTTCTTTTTGCCTGGGCAGGTAACTCTGCTTGCAGATGCATCATATTGGGACTTTAGCCTGCAAGGATCCCCAGCTCAAGTTCAAGTCAGCGCTTTAGTTATTGATTATTATGGTAATCCTGTTGTTGACGCACCTGTATCCTTTGGTGGTACTGGTGTCAGTAGCTGGTATGAACTTGGATATGAGACAACAGGTTGGACCGATGAAGGTGTAGATGGAGCAGGTCAGGGAGATGGGTGTTTCACATGGCGAGATTATGGTCTAGATGATAATCCAGAGACTTTAGATATGGGAACATTTAACGAAAGTCATGATTCTTTTGATACGGATGGAGATGAGCAATGGGATGCTGCTGAGGTCTCTGAGTTTTTTAATGATTGGGGTCTTGATAACGTTGAAGGTACGTTTGATGAAGGCGAGGGCAATGGTTATTGGGATGGATACTCGATGATAAATTGTGAGCCAGTTGTCAAAACTGATGAAGACGGGTATGCAAGAATAATCGTTGAATTTGTTCAAGATATTTGTGTTCTTGCAAACATTGATGATGCTACAAATACTTGTACGTACGATGATTTTACCTCTAGCTTATCTGCTACTTTATTAATACCTGAGATAACCACTAGTGACCCATTGGATATATTGCTTGTTCGGTCGCCTGCGGAATGTCCTTAAAAAGTCAATATTTTTAATTTGGGAATCATAAAATGAATCAAGATTTTAATCCTCAATTTTCAAAGATCGGTGAGATTCTGGTCAATAATGGTAAGGTTACTGATAGTGGAGTGAATGAGGCTTTAGCCCATCAAAAAACTACCAATGAAAAAATAGGAGTTACCCTCGTTGAGATGGGGCTCATTGAAGAAGATGATTTTACCACTGCCTACAGCCAGCAATTAGGTTATAAAAAAGCCGATAATTTTATATTGCTTGAGACTGATTCTGAGGTTGCAGCACTAATTCCTGAGGATTTTGCTAGGGAAAATAGAGTCCTTGGTATTAGTAGTAATGATACAACCATCGTTGTTGCAATGGAAGATCCTGATGACGTTGTCTCTGTTGATTCTATAAAGAGGCTTACTAATTTGAATCCTGATATCATTGTTGCTGGGCCCACCCTTCTAGAGAATGCTCTTGATAAAGTTTATGGTGAGATACAAAAAACCGCAGAGGTTGCTGAGACAATAGACAGTATAACTATCGTTTCAGGTGAGGAGGGATCACAGGAAGAGGTAGATCTTTCACCAGATAAAGCATCAGAAGAGGATGCACCTATTGTTAAACTTGTTAACTTAATATTTCAAGAGTCAATTAAAGAGCGGGCTACTGATATTCATATAGAACCAATGGAGGCACAGGTATATGTGCGCATTAGGATTGATGGAGTACTGCAAACAATTATGACGCCTCCTATTTCATCATTAAGTGGTTTAGTTACGAGGATTAAGATTTTATCGAATTTAAATATTGCGGAGAAGAGATTGCCTCAAGATGGAAGATTCAGCGTGAAGTCTCCAGGTAAGGATATAGATATTCGTGTATCTATACTTCCAACAGTATATGGCGAGAAAGTAGTTATGCGTCTTCTTGACAAAACAGGTTTTGATTTCAATCTCACTTCATTAGGTTTTCCCAAGCAGAATTTAGGGACCTTCAAAAAGGTTATTAATCAGCCTTATGGTATGGTAGTTGTCTCAGGTCCTACGGGATCTGGTAAGTCAACTTCATTATATGCTGCTCTTAAAGAAATCAAGAGTGAGAGGACAAACATTACGACAGTTGAGGATCCAGTTGAGTATCAATTAGATGGCGTTAATCAGGTACAAGTTTTTGAAGATATAGGACTCACATTTGGATCTACACTTAGATCAATTCTTAGGCAAGACCCAGATGTTTTACTTATTGGTGAGATTCGTGATGGTGAGACTGCAGATATAGCGGTAAAATTTGCACTTACGGGACACCTTGTGTTTTCTACTGTTCATGCTAATGATGCACCTGGAACAATAACTAGACTTCTTGATATAGGAATTGCACCTTTTTTAGTAGGTTCTTGTCTTAATTTGGTTATGGCTCAAAGGTTAGTTAGGCGATTATGCGGCGACTGTAAAGAAGAGTTCTCTCCTACGCCAGAAGAATTAGCTATTGTTGGACTAGATAAGAATAAAATTAATGGTCCTCTTTATAAGGGTAATGGATGTGCTGAATGTAGAAACACAGGTTACAAAGGAAGACTAGCTATATTTGAAATGATTCCAATGGCCAGAGACTTAAGAAAGCTTGTATTTGATAATGCCAATGAAGATGAAATAAGGCAGACTGCATTACAAAATGGCATGATAACATTAAGGGATGCTGGTCTCTCTAGAGTTTTAGACGGTACTACATCCATTGATGAGATAATGAGGTCAACTGTAGAAGATTTGTAGTGGCAATTTTTAATTATTTAACAAAAGATGCCGAGGGTAAAAGAAAGGAAGGAGAGATACGTGCGGATTCCTTAGACACGGCCATCCAAAAGCTATCTGCAAATGGACAAATGGTTATTACTTTAAAAGAAGTAGATGACACTTTTGATTTTCTTGGCCCATTTATTGATGAGATTCAATTATCAATTGAAAAAGCAAAAAATAGAATACCATTATCTAATATTGTATTCTTTACTCGCCAATTAGCTACTATGTTTTCTGCCGGACTTACATTGGAACGAGCTATTCAAAGTTTGGGCTCAGAAGAGAAACACAGAAAATTTAAAAAGGTGCTCGCGTCAGTGAGTGATAACATTCGGAAAGGTCTCAATCTCTCCGAATCTCTATCCAGACATCCAGGTGTTTTTAATACACTTTTTATAGCAATGGTAAAAGCTGGTGAAGTAAGCGGAAATTTAAATGAGATATTAGAACAGCTATCTTCCTATCTTGAAAATCTTGATGATACAAGAAGAAAAGTTAAGTCTGCAATGAATTATCCTATTTTTATGATACTCTTTCTTATTGGTATGCTGATGGTGATGCTCCTTGTAATTATTCCAAAATTTTCACAGGTATATTCTCAACTTGGGGCAGGGTTGCCTGCAGCAACAAGACAAATGATAGACTTCAGTACTTGGTTTGGAAATAATATTGGCTTTTTAAGCTTTGTTATTTTTTCGGTATTCTCAATAGTATGGCTTATTTCAAAAACTCAAAGAGGTGGTTTTGCCATTGATTCATTTAAATTAAATATCCCAGTTTTTGGCAGTCTTATTGAGCAATCTATTCTCAATAAATTTTGTAAGACTTTTGGTATTTTAATTGGTGCAGGGGTTCCAGTACTTGAGACTACTGCATTATTGAGGAAGGTTGTTGATAATAAGGTTTATGAAAGGGCTATTGATGATGCATCTGACCTCATCAGAGATGGATACAATATATCCACGGCACTAAGAAGGACCGAAGTTTTTCCATCAATATTGCTCCAATTAGCATCTACTGGAGAGGATACAGGAGAACTAGATGACCTGTTGGATAGAGCTGCTGATTATTATCAAAAGCAAGTTGATGCGTTGGTAGAGAGAATGACTACACTTATTGAGCCATTGTTAATTCTGCTTGTTGGTGCAGTTATTGCGTTGATGGTAGTTTTAACATATCTGCCTGTATTTCATCTTGGATCTGCACTCCAATCAGGTTTATAATATGAATTACTTTTTGCCTGCTTTATTTGGTTTTATTTTAGGCCATTTAACAAAGAGGTTGATAAATTGGCTTGGTATCGATGATTATTCAATCAAATTGAATAATATTTTTCTAGAGTTAATGGGAGCCTCAATTGTTACTTGGTCGTTTATAAATTTAAATTTCCCTGAGGCATTAATATTTTCTATTATTGCCATTTCTTTGACTGGTATATCTATTGTCGATTACTTTACATTTGAGATACCAATTGTATTAATAATCGTTGGAATATTATCTAATCTACTGGGCATCTTCCTTAAGGTTATGACATTATCAGCGGCTATTTGGGGAATATTTGTTGGAGCTGTTATACCCTTGGCAATTATTGGTGCATTATGGATTATTACCAAGAGGCAAGGTATGGGCTTTGGAGATATTCAATTGGGAATAGTTTTAGGCGCGTGGTTAGGACCAATGAGAATGGCCTTGACACTTTTTGGCGCATCTGTTTTGAGTTTGTTTGTATGGATAGGCGTTTCTTTATTGAATGGCTTCGATAAGGATAGAGCTCTGCCATATGGACCATTTTTATCATTTGCAGGAACAGGGGTGTATATTGGTAGCTTTTATTACCCTGAATTCTTTCATTTGTTGATAATAAATTAGAGGAAGACATGACAAAATCTCACGATTGGCTATGGATAATAATCATCACAAGTAGTCTTTTTGCATCTGCAGGTGATGGTGATACTGTTTTTAATGGTTTTGAGCTTACATCGAACCAAAAGGTTTTGGGTTTTAACAATCCAGGATTTGAAATGAAAGAGATTGAGAGAAATGGTGTATCTTATGTTAAGCCAGTAATGGTTGGTTCTGGTTCGATATCCGAACCTGGGCAACCAGATTTACCCACGGTATCCACATTTTATGAGGTCGAACCTGGGAAAAAATATGCTATAGAAGTATCTATTGAGCAGTATGAGACTATTGAAAATGTTGATTTAATGCTATTTGATAGCTGGGATCCTGGACAATCAACAAACTTAGCTCAAAATAAATCTTTTAATCAAACTACTCAATTTCCAGAGAAGATTGCGGTTGTTTCTGATCCTATGATATTTAGGGATATTGCAATGGTCCAAGTCTCCTTGACACCATTCCAGTATAATCCTTTAACAAAAACACTTACAGTTATTGAAAGTGTTGAAATGGAACTCATAGAAACTGAGTCTATTGAAATGCCATTCATCCCAGAAAAGAGGTCGCGTGAGTTTGAGTCCCTTTATGAATCACTAATACTCAATTATTCAAGTATTGAGAGAGATGCTGAAGACTACCAGCGGCCCGCAATATTATATGTATTGCCTAGTAACATTGGTAATCTATTAGGTACTATTGAGGAATTGATGAATTGGAAGAAGAGAGTTGGTTATGATGTTCATTATGTATCATCATCAAGTGTTGTAAATAATAGAAATAATTTAAAAGATTACATTGAAGAAGCTTACGAAACTTGGGATAATCCACCGGTTCATGTAAACATAGTTGGTGATGCAAATGGTAACTACGATATTCCCACATGGACTGAGTCTTACAGCGGCTACAATGGTGAGGGTGATATGCCTTACACAACCCTTGAAGGAGGAGATGTGTATCCTGAGATTTTTATTGGGAGAATGTCGTTTTCGAGTAGTTCTCATCTAAATACTATCGTTAGCAAAACTTTGAACTATGAATCAAATCCATATATGAACGATAATTGGTTTCAGCGTGCATGTCTTGTTGGTGACCCTAATACATCAGGTATTTCTTGCGTTATTACAAATGAAAATATCAATGAGATGCTAGATCTTGCAGGCTTTGAAGAAGTAAATACAATTTATGGTGGATCTTTTCCAAGTCAAATGGTCTCAGGAATGAATGAGGGGGTTTCTTTTTTCAATTACAGAGGCTATTATGGCGTCAGTGGTTTTGGTTCAAGTGACGTTAATGGCACGTCAAATGGATTCATGCTGCCTGTAGCTACTGTCATTACCTGTGGTACAGGTTCATTTGCTGGTAGTAGTGGAGAATCTCTAATTGAGTCATTTATAAGGGCAGGCACCTCTTCAAATCCAAAGGGTTCGGTTGTATGTATTGGAACGGCTACTCTAGGAACACACACAATGTTTAACAATATAGTTGACATGGGTTTCTACTATGCCGCTCTAATTGAGGGTATGGATACTCCTGGTGCAGCTTTGATGTATGGAAAAATGATGCTCTATCAAAACTATCCATCAAATCCAAATAATTATTGTCATATTTTTACTCATTGGAATAATTTAATGGGCGAGTCTTCACTTCAAATGTGGACCGCTTTTCCTGAAATGACAACTGTTGAACATCCATATGCGATAGCGAAGGGTACAAATTTTGTCGATGTAACCGTTGACAAGGATAATGGACCACTTCAAGATGCATGGGTTACTATTTGGATGGGAGATGAAATATTTGAATCAGGTTACACCAACGCGGAGGGTTTTGTTAGATTGCCAATATCATCAGTTGAGATAGGTGAGGTTCTTGTGACTGTTACTAAGAAGAATCATTACCCATATCAGAACTCATTTCAAATTTATGATCCAGGTGTAGCCATTGGTCTAGATGAATCTCCCTATACAATTGATGATGATAACTCAGGAAGTTCAAATGGAAATGGTAATTTAATAGCTAATGGAGGAGAGACCTTAGAAATCTACATAGCAGCAAAAAATTACGGTTCCGAAGATGCCACCGCTGTCATAGGAACTTTATCTTCATCTAATACCAATGTAGTTATTGATCCTTCTGGTAATCAGATAGAATTTGGTGACGTTAGTATTGGTGATGTAATTAATGGAGGTGCTCCTTTTATTGTGAATTTGAGTGAGGGTTTACCTCATGGCACTGATTTGGAATTAATAGTAGATTTTTCAGATGCTGATGGAAATATAACATCAGGTCTTATAGACATTCATACCGAGGGTAACGAATTAAATGCTTCAAGTGTAGATGTACTGGGTTCAGCCAATGATGTCTTGAGTATTGGTGAGTCGTCACTAATAAAAATTGAATTAAGTAACACAGGATCTACAAACGCATTAACTGTTACTGGAACCATTACCTGCGCAAGTCCTTTTGTTGAGATTCTGGATGATTCGGGTTCTTGGTCTTTGGTTTCTTCTAATGGTTCATCTTTTAATGACGATAATTTTTTTGAAATAAGCACCCTCGGTGAAACAATCCCTGGCGCAGTAGCTCATTTGATAGTAAATGTTGAGACAGAAGATGGCTATATTTCAAATTCTATTGTAGAAGTTCAAATTGGTGAACCAACAGTTAACGATCCCGTAGGTCCGGATTCATACGGTTATTATATCTACGACAGTGAAGACATTGATTACTTACTTGCTCCTACCTATGATTGGGTGGAAATCGATGACAGAGAAGGCGGCCCTGGAGACCATTTGAGTTCTTTGACTGATAGTGGTAATAATCAAGATGATGTATCAACAATAAATATACCATTTACTTTTAAATTTTATGGACAAGAGTATGACCAGATTAGTATATCCTCCAATGGGTGGATAGCGATGGGAGAAACTGACCTTGAATCATTTCGTAATTACCAGATGCCTGGTGTTGGTGGACCAGCTAAAATGATTGCGGTTTTTTGGGATGATTTAAAACTTTCTAACGGTGGAAGGGTCTACACCTGGCATGATGAAATTGAAAAAAAATTCTATGTAGAATGGTCTGGTGCTAGAACATATCAAAATAATTCAGTCGAAACCTTTCAAGCAGTCTTATACGATCCGAGTTATTATGTTACCCCCACTGGAGACGGAGAAATCTTACTGCAATATGAGACTTTCAATAATACATCCTATGGTTCTTACAGTTGGGATCAAATTCATGGACTTTATTGCTCTGTTGGTATTGAAGACCACACCATGACCCGAGGCTTACAATATACCTTTAATGACACATATCATCCAGCTGCAATGGAATTAGGTGATAACAAGGCATTATTCATTACTACTAGAGGATCAGAAATGAGACTCGAGGGAGATCTTAATTATGATGAGAAAGTAGATATATATGATTTAATGTTATTAGTTGATTTTAACCTAGGTTTTGATGGTCAGGTTAACCCCTATTTTGGTGATATAAATGGAGATGGAATGGTTAATGTTATGGATCTAATTGCATTGATTCAGATGATTATGGGGTATGGAGAATAAAGCTAAAATTTATTTAGGATTTAATATTGACCATTCCCCTCATCGTGTTGGGCACTTTAGCCTTAATGATTTGCATTGCAGGAATTATTGAATTTCAGCAACATCAACTTTCTCTAAATAAAATACCATTAAGAATACATGTCAATGGCACAAGAGGGAAGTCTAGTGTAACAAGGCTCATTGCTGCAGGGTTGCGTGAAGGGGGGTTGAGAACTTTTGCAAAAACAACAGGTACCGCTCCGAGAGTGATTGATGCAGATGGTAAAGATAGAATTATACATCGTCTCAGATTGCCTTCAATCGGTGAACAGGTTCGTCTTTTGAAATATTTTTCTTCTGAACGTCCAGATGCAGTTGTAATGGAGTGTATGGCAGTTCAGCCTCAATATCAGTGGATTGCTGAACATCAAATGGTGAGGTCGCAGATTGGTGTTATAACAAATGTAAGACCCGACCATTTAGAAGAGATGGGACCGACTGATAATGATGTAGCATTTTCACTGTGCAATACGATTCCAGTTAATGGAGTTTTAATTACAGGTGAAGATAATAAGACAGATCTTATGAGAGATATTACAATGGAAAATAAATCTGAGTTCATTTGCTCTGATGAGAAACAGATATCAAAAGAAGAATTAAATAAATTCAATTATATGGAGCATCCATCAAATATTGCTGTTGCATTAGATGTTTGCAAAAAAGCGGGTATAAATCGAGATATTGCGCTTTCAGGTATGCATAAAGTTCAACCAGATGTAGGCGCATTGATAGCATGGAATCTAGATTTGGATGGTAAGAAAATAAAATTTGTAAATGGTATGGCTGCCAATGATCCTGTATCTACACTGCAAATTTGGACTTTTGTCATAGATAGATATCCTGTAGAGAGTGGTACTTGTATTTTTTTCAATTCTAGAGAAGATAGACCATCAAGAACTCAGCAAATGATAGAACTTTCTTTAAAAGAAATTAAGCCAGACTATCTCATAGTTCGAGGAGATAAAATTAAGACTATAATTCAAAAGCAAATACATCACTCTCCTAAAACAAAGATTGTCATTGTTGGGCTTGATAGTTTGATAGATGACATTATTTCAAATATGCAGGACCTACCAAATAATACTCTTATTTATGCAATTGGAAATCAAGTTGGTGCAGGACAAGAAATATTGGAATTAATATCAACATATCGACATAATGATTGAGATAAGCATAGGCCTTGGTATCTTTCTTAGCTTAGTGTTATCAGAAACACTTGGTGTAACTGCAGGGGGAATAATTGTTCCTGGATATATAGCTCTTTACTTACATCAGCCATTGCAGGTAATTGTAACTTTTGTAGTTGCCATAATTGTGTGGATGATTATTCAGGGGATGGGAAAGATAATGTTCCTTTATGGTAAGAGGAGAATTGTATTAGCGCTCATACTTGGGTTCTTTTTTGGATACATATCTAGAAATTTTATTTACTTTCCTCAGGATGTTGGCTCAGTAGCAGTAATTGGTAACATTATACCGGGCCTCATAGCAAATTGGATGGATAGGCAAGGAATAGTTAGAACTCTAGCAGTTGTGATTTTAACATCTGTTATGGTAAAGCTGTCTGTTATATTACTTTTTGGAGGCATGCTCTTTGAATAATTATAAAAAACAGCCATTTATACCTGCAATTCAAAAAACTTCTACCCTGGTAATGCTTTCGATATTAGCGATTGTATGTTTTCTCATTGCTATAAATATTAAGACAGTTGATGTCTCTCCATCATATGAGCAAAAAATAAAGGCAGCTAAACTGATGGAACAGGCAATGCTTGTTTTAAAAGAACATAGGATGGAAAAGAGTATTTTTATTGATATAGAGAATGATCCAAATGAGACAGGTCTTGTAGGAAGTCCATTTAGTTTAATTACTACTGATGAAGGAGATTTGGATTCAAAATTAACCACTCTTGATCCCAATTTCTCAGCAGTAGTTGTTGATCTGATGTATCAACTACATTTGCAGGCAGGTGATACAGTTGCTGTCCTAATGACTGGGTCGATGCCAGGTGCAAATATTGCTGTTCTTGCTGCTTGTAAGGCTCTAGATATTTATCCAATCACTATAACAAGTATTGGTGCATCTCAATGGGGAGCAAACCAGATAGACTTTACCTGGTTAGATATGGAATCTATATTGCATAATAATGATTTGATACAAAATAGAAGTATCGCAGCTTCGATTGGAGGCAGAAATGATATGGGGCGTTTACTATCTGTTTCAGGAAGAAAAATAATTACCGAAAATATAAATAAGCATGGAGTACCGCTAATTAAAGAAGAAAGATTGGCTAATAATATTAAAAATAGAATGAATTATTTTTCAGGTATAAGGCCTATTCCTTCCTATGATGCTGTGATTAATGTGGGTGGAGGTGTTGCTAGTCTTGGTACGAGTTTTAATCTCAAACTTTTACCTCCTGGTGCAGTACTACGTTCAAGTATACAGAATATAGGGCGTCCAGGTGGGATTGAAGGGGCTTTCGCAAAATTTCTTAATTATGATGTTCCTGGTCTTCATATTCTTAATATTAGACCCCTTATAGCTGAGTTTAAGATACCATTTGCACCAATTCCAATTCCTGAAATTGGATCTGGAGGTCTTTATGCAAATGAGCATTATAATGTTTGGGTCGCCGGACTTTGTTTGATAATTGTAGGTAGCAGCGTTCTTGCGGTAGGGATTCAAAGTAAAAGAAAAATAAAAGAACATTTGATAAGACATGAACCAGATAGCTTACTCTAAAAAAATAATATATATTTTGGCTTTCATTATCCCTCTGTCGTTGGAGGCTAAACTTTTGAAGCCATCAAAAAATAGCGCAGAGAAAGAAATTTTAATTGTTAATGAAAAAAGAAGATTATATTACCCAGTCCGAAGTGAATCTACGGAATATGCTATTGAGGGTCCTGCGCGCATTGAATTTATTTCTAGGTATCCAGTTATTAAGAATAAAAAAGATAGTCACTCTTTTAAATATTCTATTGTTATTGACAAGAAAGATACTATCAATGTAAATCATCGATATAAGGTTCAACGTTCTATTAAATCTATACAGCATCCAAAACATAGCTATACTTATTCAGGAAATTATTTTATCAATTTAGATAAGGGTTCACATACTATTGAATTATTTTCTGAAAAAAATCAAAAATATCCTGTTCTCATTCGTGTTTTATCTAAGGAGTTTGAGTCTATGGGGAGAGATAAAAAGATTTTACAACCAATGGTATACAAGAATTCTGTTGAACTTGTGACAGATGGAAAATCACTTAGCTATTTTGATTGTGTTCCTGGTCTGCCTCTTCAATTAGAGGCTAAAGGAGAAAAAAAATTAAGAATATTAACACGTTTACAATTTTCAGATATGATGGGTCAGGAAGAGTCATATCGTTTGAAAGTCAGCGAAGGTAAAAAGGTTTTAGGAACATTTTATTTTAATACTGAAAGATCGTCCTCAACCCAAATATTAGATAGGTTGGATAAAGTTCCAGGGAAATGGAGATCATGTGAGATATCAGTACCTGATGGTAAACATTTATATGATATTGAAGTATTAGATAGGGATAAAGCCGTACTTACACGTTTTATACTATATTGATGTATAGCAAGCTTATATTATTATTCTTTTGCATTTTAGTAACTCTTTTGGATGGAGGTACGCCAGTTGAGTATGGTTTATCTTTAAGTGGTGGTTATGATAACAATGTAATGCGTTTTTCAAAAAATGAAATTCGCGAGGCTTCAAATGATGTATCATTGATGGGTGGTTCGAATACATTTGATAGTTTTGTTACAAAATTGCGTTTATTTGCGGAGAAATCATTTTTTAACACTAGTTCAAGGTCAGCTAAGGTAAATATGTTTTTTACCATTTCAGATTATAACAATATACCTGAAAAAAAATATTGGTCTGGAGGTTTGGATCTCTCTTATCGATGGGGATCTTATAGAAATATTAAATACACACTCCGGCACCTTGATCAGTTTTATCTACGTCACTATGTTGATCGGGATATAAGTAGGAGTGCGTTAGCACCATGCAAATTCACAGATAGAAATCAAGCAATAACTCTCACTCACAGATTATCAAAGCTCATATGGATGAATGTTGGTTCAGGATATCTTCAGAGATATTATTCTAAACCATTTACAGAGTTTGATCTGGATATTTTTTATATGAGAGGAAAAATTAACTATAGGTTAAAAAATATAGGTTCAATTGCATTTCAGGTTGATGGCGGACGTGCAAGCAATATATCATATGTACCTGAACTCAGACCAAGTAGCTTCGACCGGTCTTACCATTTTCTTGAGTGGTACTTACCCTTTAAAATTAATAAAAATTTGAAATTTTTTAATGAAATAGGTATTTCGGCGCGCTTAGAATCCAGGCAATATGATGCAGAATCCTCCAATGACCCGCTTCATGCTGGTAGGAGTCATCTTGATTCAAAATATGATTTTTGGATAAAAAAGAACATAAGCGATAACCTCATTCTAACCCTGTCATCAAGGTTTAGGACAAGGGTAACTGATTCAGAATTTACATGGGTAAATGATCTAAAAAGTTTCAAACAAATTCAATTTTGGTTTAATATTGAGTGGGATACGATATATGACAAATATTAGGATACTTATAACATCTGTTTCTCTTCTTATAATCTTTTCTGGTTGTATGCAACCAGATCAGGAAGATCTATGGTCAATTGTGGTTGATAAAACCATTAATACCAATGGTTTTGCTAGAGATGTCCATATGCAAGGCGATACAGCTTTCATCGCTGCTGGACAATCCGGTTTGCAGATATGGAGTGTTCAATCCGAGACAATGCTTGATGAATTTGAATCATATGGCGTATCTGATTTAGAAGATGTTGGCAGAGTGTATTATGATTCTGTTTTTTCATTGGTGTTTATTATGGATCAATCTAAAATTTATTTTGATGAATACGATGATGCTCTTTTTGAAGCGCCAACTCAAGTAGGTGATAGTCATAACGAGGATTTTTTGATTTTGCCAGATTCTGATGCGACTTTTTATTTTCTTTACATTGATAGGGACGCTGGAGATGGTTTTCAATGGAGACAGTATGAACTTCAAGAGTCTATACTCGGGCCATTGTGGGCACAAACATCAAATAGTGGTCGAATAACTACTCTGCCATCGCCCCTAAAAGGTCTAGCAACTCAAGGTCAATATATTGCAATCGCTGGTGATCAATTAGGTGTGTATATGTATAGCTTCTCTGGAGACCCTATAGAGCTAGAGTTAATATCAAGGATTGATACGGAAGGGAATGCAGAAAATGTAAATATGACCAGTGATGGTGTTTTTGTTTCATGTGATGATGCAGGCGCCTGTTTTATTCCGATTGAGTCTTTCCTAGATAGTGGTTCCTCATATCGTTTTGCTGAAGACTTGACAGTAGATCACATTGCCTTAAAAGGTGATATCGCATGTCTATCATTAGGATCAAAAGGTATTGCGCTTTATGATATTTCAGATCCAAGACAGCCTGAAGAAAGAGGTATTTTTCCAATAGGCTATGCTTATAGATCAATTTTCTGGGAAGACAAATTATTAGTATGTACCCGTGAGGGAATCCAAGTAGTAAGTATAGAAAAGTAATAAATCTTAATAAAAATCGAAGGTGAAATAAAATGAAAAAGGCGATAATTATTGCCAGTTTGATGTCGTATTTGTTATCAACAGGGTTCGAGACAGAGGATGGTGCACCCATACGCCAGGGTGTTCACATAGAGTGGTATAGGACCGTAGTTCCTGGTAATGATGGAGAAGCAATATTTGTATGGTCAGACACTCGTTATGGCATGCGTAATATATTTGCGCATAAAATTAATCAAGAAGGTCAACTTCTATGGGGAGATGATGGTGCGGTTGTTACAAATCTACCAGGTAGACAGGAAGACCCTGTAGCTATCACTGATGGTTCAGGAGGAATGTTTGTTGCGTGGGTTGATTATCGATTTGATGAGCAAGGAGACATCTTTTTTCAGCATTTGGATAGTGATGGTCAAACACAAATGGATGATAATGGAGTGGCTCTTGCTCAGGTTGAAGGAAAACAGATTACCATTAATATGTGTACCGATAGTATCGGAGGTGTTTTTGTTACCTGGCAAGATAAACGCAGTGGTATCGATGATGATATATATGGGACTCACGTTTCGGCTTCTTATGATATTATAGCACCGGGAACTGGTGTTCCGATTGTAGTTGAAGGAGGAAATCAAAATTCTAAGACTATTGAATATGCAGGTAATGGTGAGGCATTTATTGCTTGGGCTGATTTCCGAGAAGGTGCAAATGCAGATATTTACGGACAACGTCTAAATTTATCTATGGAAAATCTATTTCAAGAAAATGGAATGTCCATCGCAGTAACAGATGAACAAGAATTAAAACCGCGTGCAACGTTTGTACAAGGTAGCACATCTTTTATTGCCTGGAAAGAGGGTGATGAAAGCTCTAAGGTTCTATATCAATTTATCGATGAAAATGGTTTGGTTTTTGAAAGTGCTAGAGGTATAACCGATTCTGACGCGCTACAAACAGCCCCAAGGGTGAAAAGAAATAGCAATGGTGATATATTTGTAAATTGGAAAGATTTGAGAGATGACCCTATTGATGGAGACCAATATTTTCAAAAAGTAGATTTGAATGGGGACAGGCAATGGGGGGATGGAGTAAGAATAGACCCCGTTGAGGATGTTGATTTTAGCGCGAGATTCTCCTCAACCATTGATGGTGGCCTTAATGTCATATGGGAGAGAGGAACTTTCCCTGATGTTGACATTCTGTTTCAATATATAAGTTCCAGCGGTGAATATGGACTAGATGAACCTATTTTTATTTCAGATGCATCAGGCTATCAATTTTCACCAATACTTGTTGGTGCAAGTGATGGGATAGCATTTGGTATTTATGGAGATCAGGGAACTGGGAGTATTGATTTAAAGGTTCAAAAATTGGGATTTGACCATATGCCACAATGGGATGGAAATGGAGTAACTGCCATGTCAGGTTTAGATGGTGATGTCAACTATACAAACGCATACAGAATTAGCGAACAAGATTTTTATTTAATCTGGGAGGATAATCGAGCATCTAAAAAAATCTATGGCTCCCGAGTTACAGATTTGGAAATTCAAGATGCAAATGGAAAGAAAATGACATTTGGTGATAATTCATCTTCTGAAACTGATTTTTCAACTCCATACGTAATAAATACTTCTACAGGTATATATACGGCTACTTTTGATGGGTCATCATCTCCTAAATTTATAAGAGTCAATAGATTTGATGAGAGTTTAAATAATTTGTGGGATCAAGATGGTGTTGGACTCAATGCTGTTTTTGACATGCGAAGTGTCCTACTTACAGAGACCTCTGATGGTGTAGGGTGCTTTTGGTCTGAAAGCAGAGGATTTAATTATGATATATATTATCAAAGTATTGATTTAGATGGTAATACAATACTAAGTAGTGAGGGTGTTGAATTAGTTGATTCTAGTGGAGACGACTATGTCATGGCAGTGATACCAACGCCTGATAGTAAATTTATGATATTTTGGATGGAAGATGCGTGGCCAGCAGCAACTCTAAAGTTTTCAAAGATGGATGATGAAGGCAATATTGAAATTGGCTGGAACCCCAATGGTAATGCTCTAAGTAGCTCGGGGTCAGATTCAAGGCATTTGCAGGTTACTCCTATGAATGATGACAGTGGACTTCTTGCTATTTGGATTCAAGATGGTAATTTTTCTGATATATATGCACAATCCATTGATTGGGATGGTAATATTTTATGGGAAGACGGAGGTGTGCCAATTGTGGATGCGGATAATGACCAGGTCAACGTAACATTTCAGTTTAATGAAACCGGATCTCACGCTTTCATAGCCTGGCAGGATTATAGAAACGGGTCAGACTTTGATATATACGGTGAAATTTTAGATTTAACTACGGGTTTAACTGGCCAAAATGGATTATTGCAATTCACTTCTGATACCACTGATCAGTATAATCCAAAAATGACATCAGTTCAGGATAATGAATTTTTAATCATATGGGAGGATGAAAGAGGTTACTACAATGAGGATCCTCTGTTAATCAATGGAGTTGATTTGTATGGTAGCGGGTATGTTATTGAGCAAGGTATTACAACTGATTTGAATGGTATCCCTATATGTATAGCATATCACAAGCAGCAGAATGTAAATATTACTCATCATACTGATGATGAATATATGCTAGATTGGATAGACTTTCGAAGTTCTGGAAAAGAAGATCTCGCAAATTATTATGGTAGGACATTGATGAAGGCAGAGCTTTTGTCATCACCTTCTTGCGATGATTGTCGGACACTGCCAGAAGAATTTTTGCTTAAAAGCGCTTATCCTAATCCATTTAATGGCAAGATAAATTTTGATTTTGATATACCGCATAAGCAAGCTGTGGAATTTCAAATTTTTGATGTTAGAGGAAACCTTGTTTTTGATAGACTTATTTTACCTAGTTTTGGAGGCTCCTATCGATTGAGTTGGGATGCAAAAGATATGCAAGGCCAAGGTATGGCAAGTGGCATATATATATATAAAATAAATGTAAATAATAATATATACGGAGGTAAGGTTACCTACTTAAAGTAATATATGAAGTACTTTATATATTTATTTCTAGTGGCTCCTTTATTTGCACAATCGCTCGATGAGAGATATCATTCTTTGGAGGAGATATACTCTTATCTCGATTCTTTGAATCAAATTGAAGAGTTACAAAATTGGGTTCATTTGGATACGATTGGATATTCAAGTGAAGAAAATATCCCTATTCTTGGATTAAGAATATCAGATAACGCCGATCAAAAAGAAGATGAACCTAGAGTATTATTTATTGGTCAGGTTCATGCTGAGGAAATATTAGGAATAGAAATAGTTCTTGATTTAATTGACGATTTATTATTTCCGGATGCCAGTATTCACACTCACATGAGTATACTAAAACAGTATTTAGATATTTGGTTAATTCCAACTGCAAATCCAGAGGGTTTGAACGTAATCCACGAAGAGTTAGATCTTAGTTATAGAAAAAATAAGAGGGATTTTTCTCCTCAAGGACCATTCCCAAACAATTTATTTGATTTCGATCCCTCTATAGGAAACGACATTGATGGTGTTGATCTTAATCGTAACTTCGAATTTAATTGGGTATTTGGTGATACATTTTTAGAGCCCGATAATTCTGACTACGCATCTCACTATGATTATTATAAGGGTGAAGCTCCATTTTCAGAAAGTGAAGCTATTGCAATTAGAGATTTGGCATTGGAAAACGATTTTGTTTTTTCTATTGTTTGGCATAGTTCAAGATCTGGAAATCTAAGTGAAAAAGTATTTACATCATGGAAATGGGAGGAGGTTAAAGAATCACCCGATTTAGGAATCATGAAGTCAATTGCAGATCAATTTTCATCGTCCATAGAAACTGAAGATGGCACTAGTACTTATCTGTCTGTTTTCAGTGGATCAAGAAATGGAAAACTTCATGACTGGTTTTATAGGGAGACAGGATCATTTCAGTATCTTGTTGAGTGTGGCACTTCCAACCTGCAGCCAGATAGTGTTTTGATAGAGAATACAATCTCGCGCACCAAGCCTGCAATGATTTATTTAATGGATCGAGCCATAGGTTATTATGCAGATGCAGCTCAGGCTACAGGTATTATTTACGATTCTCAAACAAATCAGCCAATACAAGGTGCATTTGTTGAAGTATTAGAACACTCGGGTGGTGTTTTAAAACCGCGTAAAACCAATGAATTTGGACGATTTCGACGTATTCTAGATGTTGGGACATATACATTTATTTTCAAAGCCAATGGATATGTTCCGCAAGTAATCTCTATAGTGACTAATAATAGTGGTATTACAGAAAACAACGTTTACCTAGAACCAGCCCCCTCCTATGAGATGAATATTAGACTAGTTCACGATGACAATGGCAATCGCACTATTAATGGAATTATTTCGAATGAGTTCAATTCTAGTGAGATTGAAATATCATCAGGAGATAATATTTTTCAAATGCCTGGAGGTAAATATGATTTGACATTTTTAGTAGATGAGGGTTTTATGCCTTGGGAGAGTACGATTGAATTGAACTCTAATCTGGAGATAGAAATTCCTTTTGTTGAGGCTAATATTAGTAATATGAGCAATGTGTTACCTTGGCAAAATTCTATTGGATCTTGGGCAATGCAGGATTCTATTTTGAGTACTCAAGAAAGTCTGTTTTATGACAACTTAGATTCTACGCTTGAAGAAATATCGATGGAGTCTGAATTAATAAATGTTTCTGGCAATAATCGTGTTGTGGTGGCAATTAATCATCGCTACGAAACGGAATGGGATTACGATAAAATTATGCTTTCGATTTTGAGTGAGGACAATACAGTCCTAGGTTCAAAATCATGGTCAGGAGATAGCTGGGAATGTTTCCAAACTGAATTAGTTACCGCTATTTCAGATAGCTTATTTGGTTCTGTAAAAGTTCGTTTAAAATTCACTACTGATCAAACAGTAAACTACAGAGGGTGGGAGATTAGATCAATTGATTTATTTGCAATTTCTGATGAATATCTTGCATCATCTGAAATAAAAAGCAATACTTTACCAAAAATACCTATGAGAATAAAAGGGATATATCCAAACCCATCTTATGGCAGGTTACAATTAGATATTGAAAACTTTCCGGGTGGTGAAGCGAGCATACAGATTTTTAACATTCTGGGGCAAAATGTATTGTCCAAAAATTTTAAAGATATAATAAGTGGCAGGCATTTCATGAATCTCGACCTTAGTCATATGCAAGGCAGGTTAACAGGTTCTGGGATGTTTTTCATTAGAATACAAACTAAAACCGAACAGGCAGTAAAAAAATGCATTATACTAAAGAACTGATAATATCCTTAACTATTTTAACCTCAAATCTATTTGGAGAAAAAGCTGTCTTTCGTGGCAAAAATATTGATGATTTTATTGGTAAGTCTATACCAATGTCTTTTACCCATTTAGTATCAAACAATTATAATATTCTTCCATCACAGATTAATCCAATGAGAGGAAGTTATATGATTATTGCTCCAGATGGAATCGCAGGGTATCTTGATGATTTTGTTGAATTTAAAAATTCACAGGGATTTGATGTATATGTTTGGACATTGTCAGAGACAGGTGAATCAGCTACTGAGGTTAAAAATGCTATTGGCGAACAACTCGCTAATGATCCAATGTTAGAGTATGTGCTACTCATTGGAGACGTAGATGGTTTTGCCGCTTGTCCGTCTTTTTATTATGGGCCAGAGAATGATGTAACCGATCAACAATATGGTCATTTAATTGGTGATGATATTATACCAGATGTGTTCATAGGGAGGCTCTCGATTGACTCGTTGTCAGATTTGGCGGTAATAATGTCAAAGACCATTCAATATGCTCGTAATCCTCTTGCTTTTGATGATAATTGGTTAGACAAGGGCCTTGTAGTAGCAGGAAATTATTCCAACACATATCCAATACCGATTACGCCCAAATGGACATCATATTGGTTGAGAGAAGAACTGTTAGATTTCGGGTACAGTCAGATAGATACTGTATTCTATCCACCAACGCAGCAAGGTGCATCATACATCATACCTATTATGAATGAAGGAGTTGGGATTGTTAACTACCGTGGATGGGGAGATGCAAACGGTTGGCACTATCCTGAATTTCATGTAGAGGACGTTAATGATCTTAATAATGGTTGGTTGACACCAGTATTCATGAGTTATGTTTGTAATTCAAATGATTTTGCAAATAATGTTGATCCATGTTTATCTGAAGCTATTTTGAGAGGAGGTACACCTACTGTTCCGAAAGGTGGGGTTGCGTTCATAGGTCCTTCTGATCTTCATACAAGCACTAAATACAATAATGTGATTAATGCATATATGTATGATGCTATGCTTAATTATAATGTTGTGGAGCTAGGTCCTGCGATGCAAGCGGGGCAATATGGTCTAACAAAAGAATTCCCTGCGCAGGATGGTCCGGGAGAGGCACAAGAATTTTATTCTAACGTATATAATATCTTAGGAGACCCTTCTTTACAGGTTTATCTAGAAAGGCCTAAAAGGTTTATCATATCCGTTAGCGAGTTGTCCAGCAGTGATGCATTTTTAGAACTGATGGTAACCGATAGCTCCAATGGATTAGGTGTTGTAGATGCAGTTATCAGTATAATGGCAGATGGACAGATACTTTCAAAGGGTTTAACTGATGGTTCTGGAAAATTTGTTACCACCTTAGAAATTGATGGACCTAGTTCAGTAATGGTTTACGCCAATAAAGCGGGTTATATGCAAGGCAAAAAAACATCAATAATAGCTGAGGATATTCAAACCATTCGTTTTTCAGACCTTATGGTTGGAACAGGAAATTCTGATAATCATCCATCACTAGGTTCTGCAATTACTTTTAGTTTTAATTTAGAAAATATCTCTGCTGGAGCTCTTGACGAAACAATCGCTGTGATAAATTTCTCTGATAATATAACACCCACATCTATGGAAATTAATATTCCGAATCTTTCTAGTGGTGAGGTGACAACAATCGATAATCTCGAAATTATTGCATATGGTATTGATGCAGGTAATTCTATAGTTGGAAATCTAGCCTATGATATTGATTCAGATAATGCATCTGTTTTTTCTTTTGCGATTACAATAGAGAGGCCAGTTTTTGGAATAGAATTTCAAAATCAATTAGCCCCTAGTTCTAACTTTGAGCCGCAATTAGGTATTACTAATTATTCTGGTGGGTATTATGAAAATATTTCAATAGAGATATCAGCATTATCAGATGGAGCAGAGGTCGCACCCGGCGGTACATCAAATCAATATTCGAGTTTTAACGCATTTGAATCATCTATTTGTAATACAAACTATGAAATTATACTTGGGGATGTGTCTTATGGAAGTGAGATTACTTTTGTGGTAGATTTCATGAAAAATGAAAGGTCTATCTACTCACAGGAGGTACCGCTTCACATAGCTCCCTTAAATGACTCCTATCCAGTAGCACCTAACAATTTTGGATATTGGGCATATGACGATACCGATGTTGGATACGATCAAAGACCGATATTCGAATGGATTGAATTAGATTCAAATTTTGGTGGAATTGAATCAAATCATCATCAATTAGATGATGATGATCATGTTGAGGTTGCACTACCTTTTGTTTTTAAGTATCATGGAATTGATTATGATAGTATCACAATTAGTTCAAATGGATGGACATCATTTGAGGGCTGTGAGATTGATTATTTTTGGAATATGTCGATACCGATGTATATGGGACCAAAAGCAATGCTTGCACCATTTTCAGACGACCTTGAGACTATTGATTTAGATGGTGATGGTTCAATAGATAAATGGATAGATGTATATACATACCATGATGTGATTGGAGGGAAATTCATTATTGAGTGGTCAAGGGCATTGAATGGTTACGATGAGACTACTGAGGAGACTTTTCAAATTATATTATACAATCAAGAATCCATGCCAACTGAAAGTGGTAATGGTGTTATTGAATTTCAATATCTTGAGATTGATGATGTTGATGTAACTAAGAATTACTCCACAGTTGGAATTGAAGCCCCAGAAAAAAATTATGGAATCCAATATGTATTTAATAATGTTTACGCTCCTGGAGCTGCTCCATTAGAAAATGAGAGGGCCATACGATTTACCACCGAGTCGCCTTCAAATTATGTTGCGTCATTGGAAACACAATCAAATATATCACCTGATAAATTTGTATTAAGGCCTGCTTATCCAAACCCATTTAACCCTGAAACTAACATAAGTTTTATGGTTCCCATTACAGACTTGGTAATGATTAGAATTTATGATATGCTTGGCAGAGAGGTACAGGAATTGCATAATGGCACTCTCGTCAATGGAAACTATAATTTCAAATGGAGTGGTATAAATTCAAATGGTACAGCTCTAGCATCGGGTACCTACTTTGTTGTAGTTGAATATGGAGATATCTTTCACACCCAAAAACTACTTCTATTAAAGTAATGAAACGTACAGTCATCATTTACTCAACATCGTGGTGCGGACCTTGTAAACTTGCAAAAAGATTGTTAGATGAGAAAGGTATTACCTATAATGAAATAGACATAGAAGAAATTGGGTGGAGCAGGGAGGATCTCTACAATAAAACTGGTGGTAGAACAGTTCCTCAAATAGTTATTGATAACAAGACAATTGGTGGCTACGATGATTTATTAGAATTAGATCAGCGCGAAGGATTGTGATCTCATATAGTAATGTTTATTACAGGGTTCTTTTAGCTACAGGAACCCTGTTTTTTTTTATTGATTGTGCTGGTAAAATCAAATCCGAGGCTTGGGAATTTGATGATGCTCATGACTTAGCTGTTCGAATTTTGGATTCAGAACAATGGCTAGCCAAATCAAAAAGAAATTTCAATGATATTGATAAAATCATTAATCAAAAGTTAAAAAGATATAAAAATACTGATAGCAAGATTTACGAAGAATTAAAGACAAACCATTTGGTAATAAAAAATTCAATTTCTAAGGCAGATAGTATTACTAAAATT
>Ga0208277_1000452_pt1 | contig 24419 bp, 11 predicted proteins | sample ETNtaG_5_FD_185782 | JGI IMG/M metagenome (GOLD analysis project Ga0208277, IMG submission 185782) | Marine microbial and viral communities from oxygen minimum zone, Eastern Pacific Ocean - ETNP201406SV205 (SPAdes) (version 2) | ecosystem: Environmental > Aquatic > Marine > Oceanic ...
GTTGAATCTAAGTCTCCTAATCCGATGTAGGTTAGAGTATCTGGAGCCATCGATTCAGAATATTCTCTAACATGGTATAGGACATCAACATCTGGTCCACCTGCAGATTGATATCTGACATTCAGTACGAACAGGTCTAGCGCCCCATTGGCTTGGAATTCCCACTCCTCAATTTGAGCCCAATTCTCATCAGAATAATTCTGTGTAGCCCATGTGCTGCCTGCATCATAAGATAGATGGTGAGTGAATGTTGTTCCTGATAGACTCACACAATGTAGAGCTCCTGTTGAATCGAGTTGGCAGTATTCACTTGGGAACAAAACATCATGCTTGTTCCAATTTAATGAAGTGTCTAAGAATGCAGAAGTTCCATCACTGAAATATTGTGGGAAGTATAATCCTCCACTTGGTACTGGGAATGCACGCATCTCTTTGTGTGGTTTGTTAACATCATAGTATGCTGGAAGGTTTGTGAAGTTCAGATCTACCTCTTCTGCACCAGGATTAGAATTACGGCCTGCGAATTGGAAATTATAGTAATTCAGTCCATCCACACTAATTTGACCTCCTGCATTCTGTGTTTGGTGCCAGAAGTTCGAAACCACTAGGCTAGCCCATTCGCCACTTCCAAACGCTGAAGAGATTGGGCCCACAACTTCTACCTGCCAAGAACGGTCATAGAATGGTTCAGTCATACGGTTGTAACACCATTTCCACTCACCCTCTGAATCATCGTAAAGTATTGCATAGAACTTGTCAATTTTACCATCTCCTCCAATATATGGGAACCACGACATTGAGATAATGTCGCCATTTGTTGCTTGGACAATACTTCCTTCTCCCAATCCTTCTTGTCCAGGGTTTGTAGGTACAGCGGTGATACATTGACCTATTTCTGGCAATACTTCAGGAATGTATGTGTCCCATGCATGACCTCTATCTTCTGACCAAACAGGGTATTCTCCGCCAATATTGAGGATGTCGCCTTCGATTGTAGTGGCGAGGTAATGCTCACAACAATTGCCTCCGTAATCCTTGTTGAAAACGGCCCATGTAGTTGTAGTACTTTCATTAAAATTCAAATCTATTGTAGTGAACTCCCATGGAGATATTGCAGGGATGGTGTCTACCATTTCATAGTCAAGCCAAATAGGAGCCTCCGCTTCTGGATCTGAAACAGCTTGTTCACCTTCACCAAAGCAACCTGCTAAGAGAGTTGAAAATGCCAGAATAAATGCGATTGGAACTCTCATCTCAAGACCTCGAAACTGTAAACCAAATGGTTGCACCATCCACTTCGAAGGAATCCCCTTCGCCTTCCCCTAAATTGAAATTAGCGCTACTTGATCTAGTTTCACTGATGATCCATTCTCTATCTGGCATGAATAATTCAGGCGAATCTTTCATCCAAACATTTAGTGTAATTGTATCTTCAATTGCTAGATTCATATCTTTGCGTGATGCTTGAATTCTCCTTGTTATGTCTCTTGCTAGACCCTTCGAAAGAAGTTCAGGATTATCGCTCATGTCAAGAACTAGAGATACTGAACTATCTGCAATCTGGACTGTCTGTGCAGCGTATCCTTCGCGCTCAACACGTCTTAGTTCGATGTCATCAGCTCCTATCTCATAACCTGCAATTACCAGATTTCCTGCTTGGATGCTAGCAAGCATTGCTTGACTTTCACCGTCTTCAATTCCTTGAAGAACAGCAGGAAGGTCTTGCCTACACTTTGCCCCAAGAGTTCTACGGTTTGGAACAACTTCGACACGTTGGAACCTGTCGAGGTCCTTCTCTAGAGATATAATCTCGACATTCAATTCTTCAGCAAGGATTTCATGGAAATCAGACAAGTCAGGTCCACTGACAATCCATCCTTCTGCACATGGTAGGCGCTGTCTACGGTCAGCATCAACCCTGATGCGACGACCGGTTTCAGCTAATTCCCGAACTAGAGCCATTGTTTCAATAATCTCATTGTTAACTTTCTCAGCTTCAGGCCAATCAGCAAGATGGACAGATACTCCTTCCAAATTACGATGAATTGTATCGGACATAAACGGAGATACTGGAGCCATTAGTTTGCTGACTGTAACCAGTACCTTGTGGAGTGTGTGTTGACAAGCTAGTTTGTCATCACTATCCGCTTCATCCCAAAGGCGTCTACGAGAACGTCTTACATACCAATTTGAGACATCATTGACTACGAACTCTTCGATGTCCCTACATGCCTTGTGGAAATCCCACTCTTCGAATTGCTTTGTTGTACTTTCGACGATTTCTGCTAGTCTAGATAGAACCCAATCATCGAGAGGAGTTCGGTTTCCTTGCGGCGAGGTCGCAGGATCAAATCCATCCAGAGCAGCATAATCTGCGTGGAATCTGTGAACGTTCCATAGTGTAAGGAACATCTTGCCATAGGTTTCTCTGACGCCATTAGGGTCAAACTTGAGAGGATTCCATGGCGCTCCAGCAGTAACCATGTACCAGCGAGTCGCATCTGCGCCTTCTCTGTTAAAATGGTCCCAAGGGTCTACGATGTTACCTTTTGATTTGGACATCTTCTTTCCTTCAGCATCTAGAATCAATCCTAGGGATAGACATCTCTTGTAACAAATTGAATCGAAAACTGTTGTACTAACTGCTAGAAGTGTGTAGAACCAACCTCTTGTTTGGTCAACACCTTCACAGATATAGTCAATCGGGAAGTTATTCTCGAACTTTCCTTCTTCACCAAATGGATGGTGCCATTGTGCGAAAGAAGCACAACCAGAATCGAACCAACAGTCCATTACGAAAGGTTCTCTCTTCATGTCACCATTACATTCAGTGCACACTAGTACAGTGTCATCAACATAAGGCCTGTGTAAATCTTCAGCGACAGGACTTCCTTCCTTTGCCATGCGTGCCATTTCTTCGGTTGAGCCAATGCAATGTTGATTGCCACAATCTTCACAAATCCATACAGGTAAAGGAGTACCCCAATATCTTTCTCGACTGATAGCCCAATCCTTGACATTACGCAACCATTCTCCGAAGCGGCCTTCGCCAACCCAGTCGGGAGCCCATTCAACTTCTGAGTTGAATTCAAGTAGCATTTCTTTGACAGCAGTCATTCGAACGAACCATGAGTCCATCGCATAGTATAGCAATGGATGACCTGTCCTCCAGCAATGTGGATAGTCGTGGATATACATCTTTTCTCTGTACAATAATCCTGCATCATGCATCAATTCAATGACAGTTGAATCACAGTCTTTGACGTAGCGTCCGTCAAGTGATGGATGTGTTCCAGCAAGGAATGATCCATCCATGCCTACAGTGTGTTGCGCAGGGAGTCCAACTTCCATTCCAAGGTTGTAATCGTCTTCACCATACATTACTGCGGTATGAACAACGCCAGTACCGTCGGTGGTAGTAACCCAGTCGGCGCCAATAACTGTCCATGCGGTTTCTGAACCATTTCGGTCAACTGCATCAGGAAATAGTGGTGTGTAAGAGCGACCAATCAACTCGCTACCAGGGAATGTTTCAATCTCTTCACAATGGTGACGAATGACTTCTTTGAATAAATCTTTAGCGAGAATTAATTCTTCTCCAACATTAGCTCCGCCGTGCCCTTCCCACTTTTCTGGTTCTGCTGTGACTCTTACTCTGACATATTCGACTTCAGGCCCTACTGCAAGACCAACGTTTCCAGGTAGTGTCCATGGTGTTGTAGTCCATGCTAGGATCGAGGCATCGGTATCTTCGAGTTTGAATTTTACATAGACTGAAGGCTCTTCGACCTCTTTGTACCCAAGGGCAACTTCGTGACTGGAGTAAGAAGTACCTGTTTGTGGACAGTAAGGCAGAACCTTGTATCCTTTGTACAATAGTTCCTTTTCGAACATTTTCTTTAGAGCCCACCAACATGATTCGATGTAGGTATTGTGAAGGGTGACATATGGATTATCAAGATCGCACCAATATGCCATACGCTCGGTCATTTCACGCCATGCAGCCTCGTAAGTCCAAACAGAATCACGACATTCTTTGTTGAATTCCTTCATTCCAAAAGCTTCTATTGCTTCATTACTCATCAAATCTAATCTTTTCTGAACTTCGATTTCTACTGGCAGCCCATGGGTATCCCAGCCACCCTTCCTTTCGACAAAGTTACCCTGCATTGTTTTCCATCGACATACTAAGTCCTTGTATGTTCGAGCAACTACGTGGTGTATACCCGGTTTACCGTTAGCAGTAGGAGGCCCCTCTAAGAAAATGAAAGGCTCGCCTTCAGAGCGGTTTTCGACACTAACTTCGAATAATTTCTCATTCTGCCAAGTAGAAAGTAGACCTGTTTCCAATGCAACTGAGTCCAGTTCGCTGGTAGTCTTAGGGCTGGCCATGGCACATGCGAGATGTCAACATGTCTTCAAACAGTCGTTCAAAAATATGTGTTAAAACCTTCTAAAAACGACAAAAATAAGATTTCCCGAAGGGGTTGCTTTGAATTACATTGAGTTCATCCAGTGAATACATGGCGGGACTAAACCGGAGTGTCAAAGCGTTCGCGCTTAGTATTCTGTTCATACTTTCAGGACCTTTGTCACAGTTCATGATGGCGGATGAATCTATTTCAGAGTTAGATTTAAGCGATGGTTTTTCACAAAGTTCTTCCACTATTACAGAGGTCACAATTGCGGGGCCTAATGGCAATGGTGTTGGGCCTTCATTAGTGATGGATTCCGACCATGCATTACAGACTATTTCTTTCTCAGTTGCAGCAGGTGATGAAGTTAGAGAAACGGGATTCAATTGGTCAGATTGGGATGAACCGGGTTTTTCTAAACTTGGTTTGCTCGAAGAAGATGATGGGTCACTTATACTCGGATTCCAAGGAGTTACTTGGGATTTCGATCAAGGCAAAAACGGGTGGACATCTTCAAACACTAATTTTGGGCAGAGAAACTCAGCTTCTACTTGCGGAATGAGCGGAGGAAACGGTGCATCTTGGTGGACTAGGGGCGGAGCAGTATCGGTTACAAGTCCGCAAGTAAACTTGGCAGGATTCCAAGGATTAGCGGTTCAAGCATGGATTAAACAGGGGAACTATCAGTGTGGGGAAGAACCAGATACCAATGAGAACTTTTACCTTGAATACAAGAATTCTAACAATGGTTGGAGCCAAATCCAATACTTACCTGGTTCGACATCAGGCGGTACTGTCACAAACGTGAATTACAATTTACCTTCTAATGCATATCATCAGGATTTCCAAATTAGAGCAAGACAAAACTCCGGTTCAGGAACATGTTGTGATTATTGGTTCTTTGACGACATAATTATTCCAGGTACAACTGGGGCGGATTTGACTACACCAACTTTGGGATGGTCTTCTAATTCGATAGAGAGAATAGATGAGGGTAGATTCCCTCCTATGCTAATCGATGCAGTAATTCCGTCAGGATCTTTCCTAAATTGGACTGTTATCGATGGGGACACAAATAATCCAATTCCTGGACTGGTTAATCGAACTGGAAAGTTAGTTGATCTTTCTTCAGTTGACTGGAAAACTCATAAATCTTTGAAAATAAACCTTCATTTTGCATCCAGTGAATCAGGTGAATCTCCCCGGTTATACGGAATCTCAGGAGGGGGAAAAATCCATGATTCATTCAACTCTAATCCTGTAGAGAATGGCTGGAGTCTTGATAATTCATCTTGGGATTCCTTAGGGAAATCAATTGATGGTGGTTCAACATCGACTTTGTTTTCCCCTGAATTTGATATCGATATGCCGTTCACTTCCTTCAAATTCGACCCTTCAATCCAAGGAGATGTAACAACATATGTTTCGATTGATAGAGGTAATTGGTCGGAATTCAATTCCAGTTCACAAAGGTTTGATTTGGAGCGTCCATCTTCAGTTATAAAATTCAAAATCGAAGGCCAGAATGGAGCCTGGTCTCTGAATAACATGGCTTTGGAATTGTATCCAAGCGAATCTGTAGTATCTCCAAGGATGGATATCGATGGCGATGGAATATCTGAATGGAGTGTGGCCGGTAAAGGGATTGGTTCATGGGGTAATCAGGATGTATTTATTGATGGAAATATAAGTTCAACATTCGAGATTGGTTTCAATCCAACATCATGGCATTATCTATTAATTCCTAGAAATGCAAAATCATTCGAAGTTTCGGTCGATGATGTTGGAACTGTTGGCTTAGGTGTACAAACAATTGCTCTTTGGGTTGGCAATACTATGATCTCTCAGACAGGAGGAAATGGCTTCGTCGATGGTTTGCGTCTTACCATGAATGAATCCGAATTGGATATTCTTAATTTTGAAACTAACAATAAAGCTCCTACTGAAAGTATGGGTGGAACCGAATTTATTTACAGTAAAATCGAATTAATCTCTGATGCGGGAACGCACCGATTAGGTGGTTTGACAATAACTTACGACGCAGAACAAACCGTAGTTGCTACCGGAATTGATGAGATTGTATTATCGATGAATAGAGCAAGATTAGATCCGTCTAAGGCAACAAATTTGCCTCTGATTTTTAATGCAGAATCTCCTTGCACTCTGGAAGTTAGTATCCTCTCTTCAACGTCATCAGGTGATGTCACCATGGGGCCTCTCTCATGGCTAAATAATTCTGAAACTCTTACTCCTTCTCAGAAATGGCGCGAGATGACCACTCGTGCCCAAGTTCACACATCATCTCCACATCGTTTGATAATGAACATGTATTCTGATGATGCACAAGCAATGTGGTTTATTCCGATTCATTTTGGGAACACTATCTCAGTAGGCGATCATGATTCATTAATACTATCAGATGAAGGGATAATACACAATATCTCTCAAGATATTCATGATTTGACTACCAGTTTCAGAACCTCTCAATCATTTGATGATGAAGAATATCTGCGACTTGAAACTCGTGTTGAACTCGCTAATGGCGTGATTTCAATGCCTGCTATTGAGACATGGTCTAGTCCAGCAAGCGACAACGATTTGCAAATAGAATCTATGTCAATATTCACAGATCGAGGACTAGTCGCTTCAGATTCTACATACTTGATGGCTGAAGACAATTTGACCTTCAACATTGATATTGGTTTCGAAGATGGTGCTGAAGATGAGAAGCCTTTCCCTGGTGAATTTGAGTTGCAGTTGTCGAGAAATGATGAGGTGATTGCGAACTCAACCGAATTCGATGGAGATTATTGGATTGTAGAATCAGTAGCTCCTTTCACTAATGGGAATGTAACATATGAAGTGACATTAACTCCACTTGCAGGTGGAGGTTCAGGAGATACTATGTCGATTAACCGAACATTCGTAATCGACCCATTAGCCCCTGTTGTAACCGGTGCGAACATTCGATTTTATGACCATCTTCAATCCTCTACCAATCAGCAAATTATAGTCAACATTACCGATCAACCTGTAATACCTTCAGAAGTTACGCTGATGCTATGGACTGAATGGGCGAATGATCTTGATGGAAATGGTTGGCCTAGCGAAGGAGAGTATGTTGCTAGGCCTTTGACGCCGCCTAATGACCTTGAGGTGACGTATGGTTCTTATCACACGACTGTTGACGATTCATCAGGTTACCCTGGCGAAAAAGTAGCGGGCTATGTTGTAGGTACAGGCCAATCTGGATACGATATAGTAGAGGGCGGTTCTGACTCTGTAGATGATCATTTGTTCATGTACCAGATTTTGGATGATGGCGTTCCACTAATCGACAGTGATGGGTTTGAGTGGGCCGGTGAAAGAAGAGCATGGCTGCACCCAGGTCAAAACTATGGTCTGAATATTTCTTTTACTGAGTTGAATGGAGTTTCAGATGTCGAGCGAATCGAAGTCTCTCTTGCGGATAATATCGCCAGTGATAAGTTGACAATTATCTGGGTTTCAGGGGTAAGAAATTGTGTTAGCGAATCACACCATATAGTAATCTCTTCATGCAAGATAGTTAATTTGAATGGGCAGAATCCAAATCCATATGAACAGGATTTGACACTCCAATTGGAGTTTATACCTCAGTGGACATTACCCGATTTAGGAGATGCTAGAAGGGAGCCTGTGGTCTCCATTTCTGATCGTTCAGGCAACCTAGATTCTGTTGCATACCCGCAGAATCGCTGGAGGTTTTCTACTGAGATGATGATTCCAAGTAACTTGTCACTATGGGTTGAAAACGGTGCATTAACCGATGACGGTGCTAGGGTATCCAAGGGTTCTTTGATGGAGCTATCGGGAGAGGTTATGTTCTCTCAGAGTTTAGATAGACCACAATTCGAATGCGACGTAGAAGTGAGAATTGATGGAATCAAGACCACGGTTGCGTCTTCTGAAGGCTTATTCACGGCTCAGGTAAATGCTCCAGTAAAATCGGGGCAACATGCAATGACCTGGAAGGTAGGATGTATGCCGGAACAGGGCATTGACACCACTAGTCAAATCGATGCGGTGAAGTGGATATTAGTTGATACAGTGGGGCCTCAGGTCATAGAATTCTCCTCTCCCAGACAGTCCTCAATATTAGAGCTTGAATCACACGAGATTAGAGTGGTAATTTCGGAGAATTATGGAATCGATGCGAATTCGGTGGAAATGTTTTGGTGGATTTCAGGAAGCAGTTCGAACGATAAGATCGCTTCTGGAAACCAAATGATGACATTAGATGGCGAAGAAAATGAAGGATTACGCTTAGAGTTTGTAGGTTCGGTTAATTTATCTGGAGTTTCGACTGAGTTTTTACAAGAGCAAGTCGTACTAAAAATTAGGTTTGAAGGAAGAGATATCGCCGGTAATCAGTTCGAGACCACTCGTAATAACGAGAATTATCCTGCGGGCCTATGGAGTCTCATTCATTATACTCCTGACTTCAAATTTGAACAGAGTGGAATAGAGTTATCAAAATCTAGTCTCGAAGTGGATGAGCCTACGATTGTTCAAATCCATGTGAGGAATGAAGGGATGCTTTCTGGTGATGCCAATTTACTAGTAGAAATTGTGGATTTGAACGGTGCTAGATCACAACTAGCCAAAACCTCGATATTTGTTGATGCCAATTCAGTTGCAACCTTAGTGGTTGATTGGAAACCCTCATCTCCTGGCATTCAAAGAGTAGAAGTGACAATCGGTGAAGATACGGATAAGTCCGAATTCATTGATGTAAAAAAGACACAAGAAAAATCATTTTTGCAAGATTCAATAGGTTCTACTAGCCCATGGATTTTAGGTGTGGCCGTGACAATGATTTGTGTTAGTCTGTTATTTATCCTAGCTTGGATGCGACTTTTTACATTGAAGAATGGTGATTCAGATTTGGAATGGGAATACGAATACGAAGAGGATGAATTCGATGATTCTGACTAATGCAAAAGCATAGGAACTAATCATCTTTGGAGCAAGATAGAGGGAGAGGCATGGCATCGAAAATCGCTTTGTTGCAAGTCAATCCCATAGTTGGAGATATTAGTGGTAATGCCTCTAAAATCAGTAATTTTTCAGAACAGGCAGCGCAAGCAGGAGCAAGTCTAGCAGTTACTACCGAATTGGCAATCAGTGGATATCCTCCAAGAGACCTCCTTCTTCAATCTGATTTCATCAAAGCGTGTCACGATAAAGCGAGTAATCTTGAATCGGTAATTCCGATTTTAGTTGGAACTCCAGTGCCTTCTGTTGGTGAGCGTTCTCTTCCTGGCAACGGAGTTGTTAGGGCAGGAGATTCGGTTAGAGAAGTTACTAGAAAGCAATTACTGCCAACTTACGATGTATTCGACGAGGCTCGATACTTTGAATCTGGAACGGGCCCGGGAATTGCTCGAACAATTGGAGGCTTGGACATCGGCGTCACAATTTGTGAAGACGCATGGCAACATTGTGGAGCAACTCCTAATGATTACGATAGCGATCCCATAATCCATATTGTAGAATGGGGAAGGCAAGGAGTTGTTCTAGATGCTACTGTAAATCTTTCAGCCTCCCCTTACCATGCAGATAAATCGGGAATCAGATTAGCAGTTGCTAGAAGTGCAGCGGCTTCTCTGAACCATCCATTCTTACTCGCAAACCAAGTTGGGGCTAACGATGACCTACTGTTCGATGGGCGCTCTATCATCGCTTGGCCAGACGGTAAGGCGGTAGTTGCTCCAAGTTGGACTGAAGGGATTCTAGTTGCTGACTTGCTATCTCCGGATGCTTGTGAATGGCTTGGAGATGGTGAAATTACAATTCTTTCTCCAGATGAAGATTTGACATCTAGTGATGATGATTTACTAGATGCTGTGATTATTGGGTTATCTGATTATTGCAGAAAGAGTGGCATCTCTAAAATTGTGTTAGGTCTTTCGGGAGGAATAGATTCCGCACTGGCTGCTTGTGTGGCAAGTGCGGCGGTTGGTGCTGAGAACGTAACTGGAATCTCTATGCCTTCGCGTCATTCTAGTCAACACAGCATTGATGATGCTAAGGCAACTGCTGAAGCATTAGGAATTAATTTTTCAATTCAACCGATTTCAGATTTACATATTTCAGCCGAATTAGCATTGAAGGAAACCTTGGCTAATGGTAATCCGGTAGCGGCAGAAAACCTGCAAGCACGACTCCGTGGACTGATTGTAATGGCCCACGCTAATGCTAATGGTGCAATGGCTATTGCTACAGGTAACAAGTCAGAACTTGGACAAGGGTATTGCACATTGTATGGCGATATGGCTGGCGGTTATGCTCCGCTGGGAGATTTGTACAAAATGGAAGTATATGCACTTGCAAGAGAGTTTAATCAAAGAATTGGTAAAGACGCTGTGAATGAATCAACACTCACCAAACCACCGAGTGCCGAACTAGCACCCGATCAAAAAGACGAAGACAGCCTACCTCCATATCCTGTGCTGGACGAGATTCTACGCTTACATATCGAAGATGGTTTAGATGCTACTGAGATTATTTCCGAGGGCCATGATAGCATTGTTGTCAAAGAGGTTCTAACTCGCCTAGCAAGAAACGAGCACAAGAGATGGCAGATGCCGCCAGCTCCAAGAGTGTCTAAAAGGGCATTTGGTCAAGGTTGGAGACAACCATTGGCTGCTCGCCATGATTGGCGTTAACTAAGGATAATCCATTCATTATCCAATTCTCCATGAGACCAGCCATACATTTCTAATCCGTATGTTGCAGAATCTGCGATGAAGTATAACATCTCATTTGTCACCCAAATCTCTCCATGAACTCCGGATTCCAAATTTCCGATATCGTGGTCCCAAAGCAACTCTAATCCTGAACTAGTGACCAGATGTAACTCGCCTCCATTGACTGGGTCGTTGACCAAAGTGAGCAGATTATCTCCAACAATAGAAAGGTGAGATGGCTGGGAAGATTCCATCCCAATGGCATAATCTGTATGTAGCCATGCAGCGATACCATCTGTCACACATAACTCATAACCGTAAGCAGGAACTCCACAATCGAACCAATAAAGGCCATCATGAGAAACGATTCCAGTATTTTCTCCGACTCCTTGAATTGTTGAGTTTAGTTCGACCAAACTCAAATTGCTTGGAATGAAGGCCATTAACCCTACCGAGTCGAAAACGATCCTTTCCCCGATGATAGTAGGGGGGATATTCATTCCCGGATTCCCTTGAAGAGTAGTAGTCATCTGTTCCAAGATAGTGCCATCACTTCGATGCAATTGTGGACCGAGTAGGTCGCTTGTTGCGATAAACCAGTAATATCCATCAGCAAAAGTCGCAACCGAATTGATTTCACCATTGAAAAGTCCTCCATTAACCGAAATGCTGGATCCCGTATTGAATATTAGCTCACCATTCTCCGAACTGATGTTTGAAAATACTCCATCAGTCCAAGTTTCAGATTCACCAAATATTCCTAATCCACTTTGATAGTTTAGAATCAATTCCTCTCCATGCATTAGAATCTCACCTCCGGGGTCTATGCCTCCGCTTACGTTCGTCTCTTTCCAAGTAGAATGGCCGTCAGTAGACCACATTTGCACCCCATTTCCATCATCTGCATCGAACCAAATCCTGTTTTGATGCTCGATGAAACCGAGGGTCTTACCTGGGGAGAAATCAACTGTTGGAGATATTTGTTCGGGGGTGTTATTGTTCATTTTGAAGAGTAAACATTTGTCGGTATTAAATGCAGCAAATATGAATAAATTTTCATTGCTATATCCTCCATTACATGCTGTAGAGAACGAGTCGCCAGAATTAGGTTGTATGTCACTAAACCTCCCACTTGTCAAATTTTGGAAGCAGATTTTTATTTGTGAATCAACGTTTTTTGAACTTGAATTATTGCCCATTTCAATTACTACTGCATCTGGACATGGGCCGTAATTTCCTACTTGTGATTGAATAAATGAAGACATGCCAATGCTGCCATTACTGCCGTCAATTCCATCCGTTCCATTCGATCCATTATAGCCCCAATATCCTCTATTACCCATTGGTCCAGGTTCACCTTGTGGTCCATGACACACGTTTCTTATCTCATCAACTTCATTATTGTCTAGAACATTATCTCTGTCTAAATCTAATCCTATTTGGATACTAAACCCTCCTTTCTCGCAACTATGTGTGCCATATATTGCCCCCATTTTAGACATTGATTGATAGGCATCTTGACCGGTAACTGGCTCCACTTCATCAGTTGTGTTATACAGCGCTATCGTGCTCAATACCAAAGAAATAACAATTGAGATGGTAGGTATCATTTTTGCAAATCGACTTTTCTTTGAGGGCTTCTTGTCCTTCATGTTCACAGGAGAGACTTTCTATGATTAGAGTATATTCCCTACAAAGTGTTCATGGGTATGATTCGCTAGCGTACTAATATGGAGTTACCTGGGAGGCTTGCATCTATGCTTTCGGGCGCTGATGGCCTAACTAGGCAAAAAGCAGCTAGATTAGTTGTTGATTTGGCAGAAACTGCTGAGGCAGAAGGTTTCATCGAAGTCAACCATAGTCACGTTTCTGGAGTTTCTGTAATCACTGGTGGGCATGGTCTGAGGAGATTTCTTGCGGATTTAGCAGGAGAGGGAACTGTAGCAATTCCAACAACTCTCAATTCAGCAGGATGTGACAAGAGAAGAATGGAAGAGATGGATATTGATTATCCTGATTTCCTTGAGCAACAGTTCGAGATAATAATGGCATACGAAAGCCTCGGAGTTGAATCTTCTCTATCTTGTACGCCCTATGATAGAGGGGTTGAGGATGAAGCAGGCATTGCTTCATGGGCTGAATCTAATGCAGTCGCTTTCTCTAACTCATGGACTGATCTTGTAACTAATCGCGAGTCCGGACTTTCAGCCCTGGCTACAGCATTGACAGGATATGCTCCAAAATGGGGGTTACACCTTGAGGAGAACAGAATTCCAAATATTGTCGTGGATGTAGATTGCGATTTAACGACCCTATCGGATTGGTCGATACTTGGTGATTGGATTGGGAAACAAGTCAGACCAGGTTGGAATGTACCTTATGGTCCAATGCCGTTTATTCGTGGACTACCTTCTTACATCAGTTTTGCATCAAAGAAAGCCCTGACGGCTGCTGCTGCAAATTACGGATGTCCAATGTTGTGGGCGGAAGGACATACGGTTGCTCCGACATTGAGTGGTAACGAAGAATCTCTGGTATTTACTGAAGACGATTTATCATCCAGATACGAGGACCTAGCACCCAAAGGGCAAGTCGACCTCATTGTAATAGGGTGTCCTCAAGCAAGTCTTGAGGAGATAAGAATCACCGCGTCTGCAGTTCGCTCAAGGTGTGAAATGGGGATGAAGATTCCAGATAACCGATTGTGGGTTTTTACCTCTGGGCACAATTTCGATTTGGCTGAAGCAGATGGCTCAATTGCAATTTTAGAAGAAGCAGGAGCGGTTGTTCTACGAGATACATGCCCTGAAGTGACTCCTTACAACCGGAATAAGTACAATCATTTGATGACTAATTCATTGAAAGCCGAGCACTATCTTACCAGTGGACTAAACAAGATGCCAACATCTGTAGGTTCAATAGAAGACTGTGTCTCACACGCATTCAATCCATCAATGAGTGAAGGAAATGTAACTCCATTGACTCCCAAAGCGCAACCTCAGCATGCCTCATCAAAAACTTATCAAACAGGAGATTGCAAAATCCATGGCGGTGGGCTGAACTCCCAGGAAGACTGGGTTGTTGAAGGCCGAGCTATGGTTAGTGATGTGGCAATAACTTACCTTGGTTATGTAAATCGCGACTCAGGTGTCATCGAAGAGAAAGGCCACCCTCTAGATGGTCGTGCCATTGAAGATACAATTCTCATTTATCCTAAAGGCTCAGGCTCAACGGTTGCGCCATATGTTTTGATGGGCCTCATTTACACAGGCAAAGGGCCTAAGGCAATCGTAAATCGTGATGTTTGTTCCCTAACTTTGCCTGCATGCAGTTTACTAAATCTTCCTTACAGTCATGGATTTGCCCAAGATCCATGTATCGCTGTGAATGACGGGGATTTAGTTCGTCTAAGCAATACTTCTGGCAGTGTGACACTGGAAGTCCTCGAGCGTGTAGGTGAGTAGATGGAGATACTAGTTACCGGAGGGGCTGGTTTCCTCGGTTCACACCTAGTAGATGCACTAATCGCTCGTGGCGACCAAGTAATTGTTTTCGATGATTTGTCAAGAGGCTCTTCTGACCAAGTTGCAGAAGGGGCGATATTTGTAGAAGGAGACGTTAGGTCAATACAAGATTGGGAGGAGATATTCCAATCTCATTCGCCTAAGGTAATTCACCATCTTGCTGCCATAAATGGTACTCGCAGATTTCACAAAGAAGCAGATTTAGTTGTTGATGTGAATGTTAATGGAACAAGAAATGCTCTATTGATTGCGAAAAAATATGGTTGTCGAATGATATTCTATTCATCACCTGAGTCGTTTGGGGAACAGGAGACAATGCCCCTCTCTAATGATTCAGATAGCCTATTTCCTCCCGCTCATCTTCATCAAAGACACTCTTATGGCGCATCAAAGCATATCGGAGAACTACTTTGCCAATTTGAAGTAAGACAGGGCTTGGATGTCCGAATTGCAAGGCCATGCAATGCTTACGGTCCTCGTTTACATGGAGATGACAACGGACAGGTAGTCTCCATGATGATGGCTGCTGATCCTATCTTAGTACATGGGGACGGTAGTCAAACAAGGAGTTTGACTTGGGTTGGAGACATTATTGACGGCCTCCTAAAATTGACAGATATAGATGGATTGGAAGGAGATGCCTTCAATCTTGGATCTACTAATGAAATCACTATGCTAGAGTTGGCAAATATGATTTCAAAGATACGCGGAGTTAGAATTATTCACGGCGATGCTAATCATGGCGATAGCAAAAGGCGCCTTCCAGATGTATCAATGAATAGTAAAATATCTTGGGAAGCCAAGACTCCTCTGTCTGAGGGTCTTACTCAACTTCTATGATGGGTTGCTATATGTCCCCAATCTTGTGGGCTTGGAGTCAGTCTATCCATGCCATGTTGGCATAGGATTGAGAGCCCGTCTTCTGGAGGTAGGTACGATGGGACGAGCATCTTCTCTACTCTTAGAGTTAGTAACCTAGCAACCGCACCTTCTGGTAGAGGATTATCCTCGATTAATCTACATTTCATTACTACTACCGCTAATGGATGAATAGGCCCTTCACTATCCAACAGTTCCCATTCGCTTCCATCAATAGGCTTGCCTGCCAGGTCTGCATCAGTTGCAGATTTGTGATTCGCTGCAAGGAATTGTAGCTCACACTCTCCATTTTCTTTTAGGTTTAGATATGTGTCCCTTTTCTTGCCATCTCTGGTCTGTGAAAGTGACATTACAACTAATGGAGGAGTATTTGATACCACTGAGATACTTGTAATTGGGGCTAAATTTTCTCTATCCCCGCTGCGAGTAGAAACCAATGCAAGGGGTCTTGGTGATGCGGCTGCAGACAACCATGTACTCCTGCTAGCATGGTCTAATTCATCCATGTCGATTTCCATCTCAGCTTTCAGATTATCTCGTACGAACCAATGGTCCAAATCACCTTTCTCAATTTCTTCAAGAGCGTATTGGGTGTAATTACGATATGCATTCCATTCTGAAATAACCTCGGAATCATCGCCTCTCTCTTCCTTTCTTTTAATCGAAGAATCAGCATAATCTATGCACTTCTTCAGGAATTCAATTATGGCAATTTTACTAATCTTGATCCCTCCTTGAATTGTATTCTTCTCGTGACATGAGATGTTTGGCCGGTATGCCGCCCCATACTTGATTCGCAGGTATGTCTGATGTGACCACCGCTCCCGCAGCGATAACACAACCGGTATTCAGCCTCACGCCTGCTACAATTGTAGCATTCCCGCCTATCACTACTTCATCTTCCACTATCACTGGTTTCCATTTCCCTTGTGATGGTGGATGTCTGTCATTTGTTATTGTGGCGTTTGGGCCAATAAATACATTATTTCCAATTATGCATTTGTCTGCGATATAAACACAGCCTTGGATTCTGCAATTCTCTCCAATGCTAACGTCTCTTCCAATATGCGATAGAGCGCCAATGTTAGTGCCATTGCCTACATTCTGACTAGCGACTATGCATGGGAGCCATGCGGTTGCCCCACTGGGAAGTTCAACCATTTGGCCTGTTAGATTATTCATTAATTCCCAACTCACGCATTAGCATCGAAACATGACCCTTTGCTTTGACATTGTAGCGAGCAAATGTTAACTCGCCATTCTCATCGATTACGAATGTTGATCTAGCGCATCCCATGTATTCTCTACCGTAGTTCTTTTTCATTCTCCATGTCCCAAAGGTTTCGTGAATCGAACCGTCTTCGTCCATCAATAATGGGAAATTTAATTCCTTCTTGTTAATGAATTTCTCATGACTTTTAATCGAATCTTTGGATACTCCAAAAACATGGTACCCATGAGCCTGAAGCCTTGCCATGTCATCGCGAAAATCACAAGCTTGTGTAGTGCATCCAGGGGTTGAATCTCTAGGGTAAAAATACAGAATGACCTTTCCTCCACTCGCATTTATCTTCTGTAGTTCATGCTCTTTGCCTTTAGAATCTAGGGCCTTAAAATGAGGGGATTTGTCTCCAATCTCTAGCGTTATTGCTTCTGCCATGAAATATCCCACGGGGTGATGGCAAATCAAGGCTTTCATTGCCATATTACAAGTGATTATTTGCCGTAATGGCCTTTTTATGCACAGTGAATAATTACAGCCGCATAATGCATGAATTCACCTATGCCTATCGGTTGTCTTATAATCCTCCTGAATAGAACGAACGATATGGCCGCTAGTCGTATGTCTAGAAGGTGCCGTAAATTCATGCGGCAAATTCACAAGGCTACGACTAAGTATGCTCTTCAGGAAATAGCCTCCAGCGTTCAGAGTGAACTGGACAGGCGCAACCTTTCCTACGAAGAGGCCCTCAATCTTGGAAACATCATTCAGAACAGAGCAGATATATTGCCAGGGGATGAGATTGTTTACGCCGTTTCCGACAGAGATTCTTATCGCAGGACGCTTGAATTATATCTCAAAGACGGCATACTTACTCAGGCAGAGCAATTGCTTCTATGGGAGGAAAGGAGGCGCCTAGGAATCGGAGACCAGATCCATAATCATCTTATGGAGCAATTACTGGCTGCATGGACTAGACAGGGCAAAACTGTTCAAATCCACGCCTTCAAAGGAGGGATGACGGATGTCCAGTAGAAAAGTCGCAGTCTCAATTCTGTTGGTATTACTCCTACAGGTAACAGTGCCGATGATCCCAGTCGATGCAACTAGCGGACGCTCAAATCCAGATTTCAATGTGTCAGTCATGACTCTTTCATCTGGTGGTTCAATCGATGATTCGGGGCAATTCAAGTTAGCGCCAGGAGATCACATTATCCGTATTGTTGTCTCCAATCAAGGCTCAGCATCTGGCTCAGTGACTCTAAACCTTGACCATAAAGCATCTCCATCTTCTCCTGAAACTCAAATAACTTCGATAAATATCAACAATATCGGTGCGTCATCTTCTTCAAATCCAATTCTAATAAATTGGACTGCGTTATCCGGTGATGACCAAACAATTTTTGCCCGTGTCGTCTCAATCGATGATCAAGTAACTAACAACAACGAAAGAACACTTGCCTTCGACGTAACAATGTATCACCTTGGCAATGTTCTAGGTGACAATGTCCCAGGGCCTACTCCTGGATTCTCCGACTTGCGATTGAATCATTCGATTCATTCTTTCGAAGCTACTGTGAAGAATGACGGCGTAATGCCCATTTCTGCTGTTTACGAATTGAACTTTACAGACGTTAACAATGCCGCAAATCAAATGTCTTACTGGTCAAATACTCTTACTCTCCAGCCAGGTAGCATACTTTACCCCTCTAATGGCGCTACACTTTCTGCATCTTTTGATGCATCCTCTATTCTGGGCTCATGGACATTGGCGACAAAGGTGTATTTCAACGGAACAGCATGGACTAATACTGTGGTTAGAAGTGTAATTACAGTAACATTTTCCGATTTCATTATTGATGTTTCAACCCCTGGAGATCGTGCGATTGAACCTGGCGCCACTACATCTCTAACATGGATTATTGCTAATATCGGTAGTGCAGATAGCCTGACAGTTGAGTTGGGCTCTGACCGAGGTTGGCATGATACTGGTCAGAACGGTAATGTAATTAATTTGCTTGCGGGCGAATCAACAAGTTTCGTTGTCCCAGTTACAGTACCTGCTAATGCAGTCAAACCAACTCTTGAGAATATTTACCTAAATCTTTCGAGCTCATCTACTGAACCGTACACGGCGCGTAGCGTTGCTCATGTAATGGTCGGCGACCAATTCCAAGCAACAGTAGTGGCTGAAGCAAATCCTAGGACAGTAACTCCAGCACAAGCCTCAACTCTGGAATTCGTAGTAATTAATTCCGGAAACGTTCCTACTTCGTTTGACGTGGATACTGGATTCTCTTCTTCAGCCGAAAACTGGGAGATTAGTTTGATATCTGGTCCAGTAACCGATGTTTTAGCAGTGGGCGAGAATCGTTCAATCTTCGTATCGGTCACACCCGCTCCAATTTCATACCCTCTTGATTCAGGGGAAAGGAATGCAGCAGGTGACAGCCTTTACACATGGTTGTCAGCAACTCCTTCAAATGGAGGTATTCCTGCACTCAACTCAACTCAAATGGTTGTTAGGGCCGTTATTGCTGTTGACCCAGGGCCCGAAACAGAAAACCTAGTTCTTACCGAAGAAGAAGTAAAACAAGCAAACGGATCGGGAGGGATCGATAGGATTCTATCTTTATCGGTTGAAGTTCGACATAATCTTGGAGGTGCAGTAACTGGCGGAGTTGATGCTAATCTTACAGTGTCAAATGCCACATTCTCTCCAAATAATATCGGTGGTAACAACGAAGTTGTTAGGTGGGCTACCACCATAACACCAGCAAATGTGACAAATCTCGAAGTTGGAGAAATTTTCCAATCATGGCTAGCAATCGATGGACCTGCTGATGAGTTACCTCTTGCGGGTGAGATCATACTACCAGTTACAGCCACTCCTATTCTTTCGGCTGGGCAACAAGCAAATGGTGTTCTTGCTAGCAGCGTTACAAGAAACATTAGAATTGTTATTCCTACTGTCACAGATGGTGAAATCATTACCGACGAGATATTGGAAGCAGACGTTGGCAATCTAACCGAATTCCAAATAAAATTAGCTAATACGGGCAATGACTTATCCTCTTACAGATTAGTCATAGAAGATGATCTTCCTGAATTGTGGTCTGCAAGTCTTGAAACTGCGGACCCTTCAAATCCGTCTATAGTTGAGAATTTATCTGCTTCAATGGAGGATCACCCAGTAACTGGTAATGCTCACATTTCTAATGTAACTCTTAGAGTAACTACCGATCCACAAGCTCCAGCAGATACCTTGCAGCCAATAAATATCAGAGTTGAAGATAGAGAAACTGGTGAATTGCTGTCGGTGAATACTCTGTTGGTTAGAGTTGAAGAATCGATTAATTTCGAGTTGCAGCCAACGAATCACACCATTGATTTGTCACCTTATGAGACTCCGCTCACTAGAGTTTACATCAATAATACAGGCAACGTAGCGACTACCTTTACAATATGGCTAGACGAGTCTCTGCAGAACAATGTAGACTTCGGAGTAGAATCTGCAACCGAGGTTGTAATTGCTCCGGGATACACCGACTCTGTTAAAATCAGGCTAACTCCAAATATGGAAGCCAGTGCAGATGATTTGCACATGACCACACTTTGGGTCTCTGCTGTTGGAGGGATGAATCTTTCAGCGTCCATTGTTGCAAACATAACCGCAGATCACCACTTAGAAATCCTAGCATTGGAGACAATCTCTGTGACGCCAGGTGTCGTAGAAGTTATTGATGTTGAATTCTCTAACAGCGGTAATCTCGAAGAAACGCTGAATGTCACGGCTACAATCGAAGGAAACTGGTCTTCGTCATGGAATCAAGACCAGATGGTTTTGCCAATTGATGGTTCCTTAGGAAACGACCTAACAATTGTTGTACCGGAATTGGGCGGTGAATCCGCTCTTGGAAATGGGGATACTCACAACGTGACAATCAATCTCTACAATTCACAAGACGGTAGTTTCCTTTCAAGTAGAACAATCACTCTAGTTGTTGCTCCTTTATTCTTGGTTGAATTATCCGAATGGCCTGATGAGATGCTTTACCATCGCTATTGGGAGAGAGACTGGAGTGTCACTGTAACCAATGTAGGAAACAAGGATGTAATCGTTAATTTAGAGTACGATGTACTCAAACCAGGTCTTGAGATTAATTCTCTTGCTTGGGAAGTAGATGCTACAGCTCCGAACAGTTTGGTTCTACCAATCGGAGTTCCAGTTGATTTGGATTTCACAGTTGAAGCAAAGGAGTTTGAACCAGATATCTATCTCGAAGCAATGCTGAGGTTGAGGATGACTCCAGCAGATTCCGAAGTTACAGGGTCATCAATTGCTGAAACATCGTTGAAGATGTCTAGGATGTTCCCTTATCAGGATTACAAATTACAGCCATCTGGGGATAATGCAAACTTGACAGAGGATATAATTTGGTCACACATACCGGTAGGTACCGATACTTCAATCGCATATATTATCGAATTATGTGCTGCAGAAAGGAGAGTCAATTTGAGTAACCTTGGCTTGGATGACCAAGATTACAAGTGGGGCTTTGCAATTGATGCCGATGGTGAAAATCAAGATTTAGATCTATCAAATGACTGTGAAGGAAGCGCCCATTCAGTGATTTCATTACCTGAAAGGCCAAGTTGGGAAACTACGAATCCTTTGCAAATAGTAATCGATACTCCCGATCGCCCGAACATAATTAGCAACGATGGTTATGATTTGACATTCAGATTGTACCACCCTGATGATAATAATGGATTCACTGAGTACACAGAAGCAACTTTCTCCTTCTACTTCGCAACATTTGCAGACCCTCAAATCTCATCCTTTGGTTTCAAGGAAGATACTCTAGAAGAAGGATCTACTACTATCGTCACCGCAACAATTGAAAACATGGGTACTTCGATTGCATTAGGTATTGCTAGTGAACTGGTTTGTGATGGTATAGAAGTTGAAAATGCAAAGCAGGATCACGGGGTCTTATTCCCGTCTGATTTTTCAATTATCGCCCTGTCTTGGGAAATCGAAACAGATGAACTCGATTGGTGGGCACAATCATCTGAAGTCAATTGTGAACTATTTGTTACTGGAAATTCCTGGGATGGCACTTCACTTGAAACCCGTTCGAAGGTGATAGAAGGCTCTGTTGAATCTTGGTCTCCTGGCGTCGGCGTATCTTTCATTGCTATGCTTGCGTTAATCATAGCGTCCATCGGGCTGTTGAGGTTAGTTGGTCAGAATGATAAATTCCGCCTTGCAGCCATATACACTGGTGTAATCGCTCTAGGGTTTGCTTTCCATCTAATGGACATCGTTTCCAGTACGTGGGGCGGGCCTGCAATCTTACTACTGGCGGCCCTTTGGGTCTGGGTCATGGCTTGGCGGTCATCTACGGAGTTCCAACTAATCCACGAAGACTACCAAAGAGCTCGCAAAGGAATCAGTACTATGTATAGCGACCACTTCGAGGTCTTATCTAATTCAAAGAGACAATTATCGATAATTCTAGCAATGCCTGTTCTTGGCATGATTGGCGTGATAATCGGATTCCCTCCTCAAATTAACGCTAATTCTACCAACATAATTTCACTCGTTGGATATCTTGTAATTGTAATTGGAGGCGTAATCTTCCTGATATGGAATGCAAATCGGCTGTATGGCTCACTTTATGGTAGATTGACAGAAGTCGAATTACAGGCTAGCCGTATCGAAAGAGATCTCGGCGACCCTGCCCGCCTACTAACTGAATTAGCCAGCGATGGGCTTGATATCTCTGGAATAATTTCCAAACCAAAGCCAAATGTAGCCGCTACAGGTTCTGCATCATCTGCTGATGTCATTGATTGGGATGAAGACCTCAACGTCTTGTCGGACACTGAACCCGAGGAGTCGGAAGTTGAAGATATTGAAATTGAACCATCCGAATCTCCAGATCCGATTGACATAGACATTGAAGATCTATTTGTAGAAGAGTCAGGGGAGGTGGACGAAGATGACTGAAGAAGAGTATGATGTCGGAGTTAACGACCTCGAAGAAGCTCGTAAAGCCATCAGGGATTCACAGTCAAGCGCAGATCGTTTGATTAGAGCCAGTCGTGAGTTGGAACACATCGTATATGGTGTTTCGAGTGATGACTCATCGCTAACTGCAACCGAGTATGATATTGTTGAGGCTCGATCTAGTCTAGAGCAACACAAGTTGTATCGTGCTAAGCGCTCTGTAAGGCGTGCAGAAAAAGCGCTATCAACCGTTGAATCAGATGTTGTTGAACTACGAAGAAATATCGCAATGTTACATCGACTCCTGAAGGAAAAAACACTTACTGAAGCAGAATTAGAAATTATTCTACGCAGATTGCGCAACGCCACAGGCGCTGCTGAAATTGGCGATGTCGGATTCGCTGCTGACGAGGTTGAACAATTAATTGGCGATTTAGTAGTCGATTCAGCAGTTGCTCTCAATCCATTCCTTTTCCGTAATTTCTGGATGGGCGTCGACACCCGTTGGCCAGCAGGAGGCGAATCCGGTGTGATGATTGTTAGAATTTGTAATGATGGGACTCGTCCGATTCCGGAGATGAGACTTGCACCACCTACTCCTGTAGGATGGCAGTGTGCTCCAGCATCAATCGATTTACCAATTCTTAGACCAGGTGACGTCGTTCTAATTCGATTCGAAGTTAAACCAGGACTGAGATTTGGTCTTGATGAGATTCCTCTGTCAAGGAAATTAGCAATTCAAACAGGATACGAAGTATCAGCCGGCAAAGTTTCCGTTACAATTCGTGTACAGAACAGAAGCATGGAAACAGTACGTGACCTTCTATTACAGCCCTGGATGCCTCCAGGTTACAAGTCAGAGGTTCTTCCACTAGTGGAGAAACTCTCTCCAGACGAAATCGGAGTGGTAGTAATGCCACTCGTAATTGACATGGGCGACGGAGGTGGATCCGTCGCCTGACATCATATTCCACCCGCATTCGGTTTTTACCGACCCGGGGAGGATTGTAGAGATACGAAAAAATAAATGAGGTGAAAACTAAATGCAATATAGAAAAAATAGCAAGATAGACGAAATAAACAACGATTGGGGTTCGATTGGAATTGGTGCAATGATTGTATTCATTGCTTTGATTTTAGTCGCAGCAGTTGCAAGCGCTGTTATCATTCAGACTGGTGAAAAATTACAGCAGAATGCACAGCAAACTGGTTCTGACACCCAAGAAGAAATTGGTGGAAAGATCAACATTATCACAATGTGGGTCGGACAACAGACAGACTGTGATGGCGATGGCGCAAACGGTGATCCATGTATCACCTTGGTTTACGAACTAGCGGCTGGAAGTGAGCCAATGCTTGAGGACCAAGTAGTTTGGACAATTTCATGTACTGACAACGCAGGAACAGGCTTAGACACTGTTTATGGAATATTTGATGGAGACATCACCGGTGCAGGAGCAGCTCCTAACACCAATGGCGATGGAACACCAGATACTAACAGAATGCACATGGACACTCGTGATGTCGACGGTGGAACCAAGAATATCGATAACAATGGTGGAGCAGCAGGACTAGGTGCTGGTGGAGAGAATGATGATGATACTCTTCAACCAGGACAAGTCTACATGATTG
>Ga0208277_1000453_pt1 | contig 24412 bp, 14 predicted proteins | sample ETNtaG_5_FD_185782 | JGI IMG/M metagenome (GOLD analysis project Ga0208277, IMG submission 185782) | Marine microbial and viral communities from oxygen minimum zone, Eastern Pacific Ocean - ETNP201406SV205 (SPAdes) (version 2) | ecosystem: Environmental > Aquatic > Marine > Oceanic ...
CTATCCATTCTCTTGCCTTCTACTGATCCAGGACAAACAGCATTAACTCGAATATTATGTTCGCCTAACTCCATAGCCATACTTTTAGTAAGGCCTATAATTGCCCATTTGCTTGCTGCATAAGGTGTCCTTTGAGGAAATCCATATAAACCGGCAGAAGAAGATATATTAATAATAGAGCCAGATTTATTTTTTTTTAATAATGGAATTGAATATTTTGAAAAATATTAGTATTTCTTGTTCTGTAATATTTGAGTTCTTTTGCTAAAACCTTCTGTAAGTATTTATAATTAGATTTTTCTTTCCTGAGCCATTGCTTAGTATTCATTATATTTGCATCTAAGGATTGAGGGTCCCTCAAATTCCAAGAATTATTAACATGAAAACTGGAACAACTTATAAATAAAAATAAGATTCCTAAAACAATGGCGACTCTATGAAATCTATTTGTTATAAGACTCAAACTAATAATGAATTATTATCTAGCTCAACTAAATCATCATATCCACCAATTGTAGTTCCATTAATAATTATTTGTGGAACTGTTCTTCCCCCAGTTTTGTCAAAGAGATCATCTCTTGTCATGTTCTCTTTTTCAATATCAATTTCTTGAAATTGAAGTCCTTTTTCAAGAAGTAAATTCTTGGCATACTTGCATGGACCACACCATGAAGTAGTGTATACAATGACTTCTTTAGTTGATTTCATAATTCAAATTCTTATTTAAGAAATAATATTTTTCGCACTACTCTTTTATCACCACTAGAAACAATAAAAAAATAATTACCTGATGAAACTGGTTTTCCATTTAGATTGTTCCCATTCCAAGAAAAATTATATTTACCTTGGCTTATACTACCATTATAAATGTCCATAACCTTACGACCTAAAATATCAATAATAAATATTTCTAAAAGGGGGCTATTACCAATATTAATATCAAAATTAATTCGAGGATTAAATGGATTAGGATATATACTATTTATAGAAAAATCATTAGCTATTATATCATTCCCTATTGATAAAGGTGCTACATAATAATCTGGAGATTCAGTTGTAAAACGAATGACTCTTCCATCAACCACTGGAGCTGCTCCATCCGTATAATTATTATTAAAAACAATATAGTTACCATCATCATTATCCGGAGACTGGATACCAATCGTGGAATAATTTTTAGTTACATCAACATCTTCGATCTCTAAATATTGAAAATCAATTACATTATCACCGCTTTCAGTGGGTATAGCATCATTATCATAAATAATAATTTCAAATGTCTCTTCTGTAAATTCATCATAACCATTTAATGCTCTAGACCATTCAATAATAAAACGACCATTTGTAATATCATGCCAAGTATATACGCGAATCCAATCTTCTCCTACTACCTCTAAGTCATCCCAGAATGGAGCAAGTAATGCCTTGGGACTCATATAAGATGGAATGGACATATTCCAAAAATAATCAATATCGCAGGGTACAAAAGATGCCCAACCATTAGAGTTTATTGTTAATTCATTAAATGTTTCTCCATGATATTTAACCTCAAAAGGAAGGTCTACATCAACATGGTCATCATCATCAAGTAAATATTCAATTCCATTCGTTCCTCCGTATTGAGGGTCGAGTTCAACCCATTCGAATGTTGGACTTTGGTCAAAACCTGTATCAGTATTATCATATGCCCAATATCCATAGACACTAGGAGTAACAGGTAAATTATTGTTGCTAGGAGCGACTTGCAGCTCAACTTTTTCACTGTAAAAAGAACTATCAGAATTGATTAATTCCACTAAAAATGAAAGCGTACTTCCATAAGAGATCTGATTAATTGCAACATCATAATTTGTTGTAATATTATTTACAGAAAAAGGATCTATATTATTTAAAATATTATCTTGTCCATCATGCGACACTGAAAACTCATTATTTAAGCTAGTCAATCTAATCTCGGTATTCGGATACCTTGCTGCAGTATAATTATTTATAACTAAGTTTGGTTGAATATTAGAATTTGGAACAATATCATTATTCAAGAACTGAAAACCAAGACTTATAGGTTCCGTATTTACAGAAAAATCAAAGACCACATCACTACCTTGGCGAAAACTCCCTAAAAAATGATGAATACCTACGCTACCAATAAAATGAAAATTCTCAGTATTAACAGTTACTGAACTTTGTGATTCAATTGCTGGAATATCAATATCCATACTTTGTGGAATTACACCACTGTTAAAATGAACACTCGCCGTAAAAGCAGTTGTTGCTAAACCAGAATTAAAAATTTCAAAACTAACCGATGCATGGTTTCCAGAAGAGACAATGCTACTTCCAAAATCTGTTGTAAAATCAATATTGTTCAAGATAAGTTGGTTAGATTGATTATTAGAAATACTAATCGTATGAGAGCCTTGAATAAACCCTCCTTTGTTTGCGTAAATAGTCACCTCTGATAGGTTAGCAGAATCAATATTATTAGTATAAATTCCATTACGAGACGTAATACCCTTACAGAGAAGGTCTCCATCATTACTCATAATTGCAATTACAGCTCCAGGGACCGGGTTTCCTTGAAGATCATTTATATTGACATTTACATATCCATCGCTAGATGATATACTAGTTTGCTGTAAATCAAAACTAAATTGCTTAGGTGTGTCTAGGTATACTTGTAAAGATGGATCACCTAAGATATTGTAAACATGAAAATAAAATTCTTGCGCCTCACCAGGCTCATTTTGATTTGGAAATTCATTAAACAGCCCTGATTGCCCCGCCATAAGCGCTGGGCCAAGCTCATGAACATTATGGTTTAACATTGCATCATACATATATGCATTAATAACATTATTATATTTAGTACTTGTGTGCAAATCAGAAGGCCCAATAAAAGCGACTCCTCCTTTAGGATTAGATGTCGTACCACCTCGCAGCATTGCTTCAGCAAAACAAGGATCAACATTATTTGCAAAATCATTAGAGTTACATACATAGCTCATAATTACAGGAGTAAGCCATCCATTATTTAGACCATTAACATCATCAGCATGAAATTCTGGATAATGCCAGCCATTAGCATCACCCCAGCCACGATAATTCACAATACCCACCCCGCTATTAATTTTTTCAGTAATATAAGGAGCTCCTTGTTGAATCGGCGGGTAGAAAACTGTATCTACACTTGAATAGCCATATTCTAATAATTCATCCCTTAGCCAGTACGATGTCCATTTTGGAGTAATAGGTATTGGAGGAGAGTTAGCATAGTTGCCGGCTACTACTAATGCCCTGTTAAGCCAATCTGAGTTATATGCAAGCGGATCTCTTGCATATTGCATTGTTTTTAATATTATTACAGCTAGTTCAGAAGCTGTGTCCACAGATATTCTTCCAATAAAAATATCTGGAATAAAGTCATTCCCAGATATATGAGTATACTTTTGATCGGTCACATCGTTCTCAGGACCATAGTAGTATGATGGCACCTCTGCAAATCCATCTACATCGCCGATAAGAAGGACATACTCAAGCATCGGGTCTTGATTATAAAAATCAGTAATATAGTTCTGAATGCTAGTTACATTGAGCTCATTATCACTTAGAGATATTGCACTTACATCAAAACCTTGAGATTTCTTAAAATCTGAAAAAGCATCAATATATTGCTGCTGAATAATATTCCTAGCTATAATTAGATAACTTCCTCTTGATGGATTTAACTGCTGCGGAAGAATGTCATAATTAGAAGCAATATGGTGCGAAAAACTTAACGGAGTTTTGCTTTGTAAAATTTGATTTTTATTTAGACCTCGAAATTGCCTCTGCTCTGATAATAAAAAACTAAAACAGAAAAGAATGAAAGTTAATTTTTTAAGATAACACATTTACGAACAACCTTATAATTAGAAGATTCAACTGAAACAAACACCATGCCTGAACTTAATAGGCCTTTAGAAAAATTTGTAAAATCTAAATTAATCAACTGATCTCCTTTTCGATCAATATTAATATTCTTGGTCATAATTTTTTGACCAAGAATATTAAATAGACTAATTTTTGCACTACCCCCTTGCCAGGAGCTGATATCCATCTGGATCCTACCGTTAGTAGGATTAGGAAAAATATTTCTGATACCAAAATTGATCTTAGGCGAGATATTTGTTAAATCTGAAGCAGTACCTAGGTAGGCATCATTAATAGCATGTAGCGTCAAATTATTTATAGCCCAACCGCGATAATTAACCGTCATATCTCTTTTAAACCACAATCTAACCTTAACCGAATCAAACCCTAAAGGGTCAGAAACAGATACTAAGTCAGAATTTTCAGAACTCACCCACCTATCTCCAGACCAACCCCGTTTAGAAATTATAACATCATCCCCATTTACTATACTTATTCCAACTGAGTCATGATCCCATTCTGTTTCATACTGATGCTGAATACTGACAACAATACGATTCATGCCATCTAATTCAATAAAATCTGTTTCCATCCACTGGCTAGAAAGAGTAGAATCATTATTTGAATAATATTTACCTTGTTGTGAGTATAAATAATTATTTTCATCAGTATACCAGTCACCTTCCATTATATTCCAATTCCATTCATCTACTAAGTCAAATGAGACTGAATTACTTACGGGTATTGAAAAATATTTACTTTCATTTAAATAAAATGATTTTTTCCAAGGCATATCAATTCCTGTTATCTCGAAAGTATACGAAGCCTCAGGAACATTTGATAAAGCTGGAGACCCATATGTTAATTGTCCACTGTCAAGTCCACTTGTGACTAGAATCTTTACTTGATCGATTTCTATGTCTCCAAAAAATTCAAACCCCACAGCGTGCGTGGGAGCAGGCTCCAATGCGTAATTAACATTAGTGATAGCACTATTATTTGCGACAGACGAACTGGATAATGGAAGGTATCCCAATTTTGATATATTAATATTATATGTACCAGCATCTAGAATACGTCTAAAACGTCCAAATTCATTAGTCTTTCGCGGTTTTAATACCGAACCAGAATGTTCTTCAATCTCGATGGTCGCTCCTGATAGAGGTAGATTTGTAGACGCATCGTAAATAATTCCGGTAATTTGCCCAGCATTGGTGTTATAACCAATGGTGCGATCCATGAGATATACCATCGCGGGTTTTGTTCTTTGGACCGTATTTTCAATCAGAGCACTATCTGGTTGAAGGTTTGATGTTCCACACTCAATTAAATATTGGATGCAACCGGTTTCTCTGTAGAACCAATCATGGAGTTTTCCATTTCTAGACCCTGAAAAAACAGAAAGATAATTTCCTGTGCCATCTTCAGTTTCTAGTAGCTCAGCGAATGAATCAGCAATACCTTTCATCATTATTGCATCCGGAGCAGGTTTTGCATCCTCCCAACGCCAGGATGTAAATATCTTTTCTGATAACCTTCCAGATCTAGAACTATGCCAGACAATTGAAAAAGTAAAATCATTTTCCATAGCAAGATCCCTAATTGCAACAGCCTCACTTTCAGAAAAGGGATCTGTACCGCGGAAATAATCATAGTGAGACCCGTAATCAGATTCATCGAAAACCAGAAAAGTATCTCCGAATGTCCAATTAAATGAAAAATTCCTATTAATATCTACGCCATCAACATCATTTCCGATTGAAGGTTCAAAATCAAATACCCCATTTGGTGATGTGCTATTATGAGAAAAATCTTTTTTATTTTTTCTATAGGTTAAATCAAGACCATCATGCACCACATTAAGACCCTCAGGATTTCCCGTAGGTATAATCCAAATCTCTAAATACGATCTAAGTATGTTCATGTGATTAAAATCTTCTGGACGAGGGTCTAATAAGTCCATCATCAAATCTAAAACAATTTCAATGCCCAAGATTTCTTCAGCATGCACCTGACCGACAAATAATACCCTAGGCTCATCCTCTTTTACATGGACATTATCTGAAATTTTAACAGCGATAATTGGAATATTGTCTTGCGATGAATATCCTATCGTATCCACCATTAAATAATCATCGTAAGCCTCTATCTCAGAAAGCGAATCTATCATTGACACAATCTCTTCGTATGAATGGTAACGAGAATCAATCATATTAGCCTGAACAATTGAAAAACTAAGGAAGAATATCGAGGTGTAAAAAAACTTTATAAAATTAGAAATCATTATAATCTATATTAAATCTTTACTTTAAGTAAGTAATCTTACCTGAACTTATATATTGGTTTAATTTAAACTGATAATAATAAACCCCACTGGAGACTAATTCTCCAAATTGATTTCTACCATCCCAAGATACTTGATTTTTACCCGCATACGAATTCAAAATCAATTGATCCAAAACTAACCTTCCTGTAATATCATAAATTTTAAAATCAATAAACCCAGATGATGCTACCGTAAAGTCAAACGCTATTTCCCCATTAAAAGGATTTGGGAAAGCACTATTGATCTCAAAATTAGCAGGTACTGCGAGAGCTTCTTTATCATTGACAACATTTAGAATTTCAGACCTCCTAATAGTTTTTGCATAATAATTAGCAAGGTCCTCTTTTCCTGAGCTCCTTAAATCAACCCAGTGAAGGAGAAAATCAGTTCCATTATAGTTTGTCATTTGAGCCTTTTTTTGATCATGGTATTCAACAGCAATTGGTATTCCATCGACACCAGTGGTCATACCTGAATTAGATATATAAGCAGAACCATACAGATCAACGCCATTAATGAGCAGAGGATCATCATTATAATACCCTCTTCCATCTTCCCAAATAATAATAAACTCCCCTGGTGCTACAGCAGTTACAAGTGGCTGCTGTTGATTAGTAGTATCAGAACTGAAATAAATCTCTTGATCTGAGAATACGCCAGATGAAAGTGAAAGCTCTTTCCCTATAATATCATAGTCCATACCATTTCTATAGTCTTCCCATGCTATAAAAGCGAGATCGCCACCACTATCAATATCAAAAGATATTGAAGTTTGATCATTATCTGCTATACAGACTGGAACACCATAATTATCCCATTGCGCCAAACCATCCCAATTAATTTTTTGAGCATATATATCACTAAAGTTTCCATCTTGATTCCATACTGCAAAAACGCCTTCGATATCAGATATAGCTTTTACTTTAAGATTACTAGAACCTGAGGATGAATTAGGATTTGTTAAGCTATAACCATTTGGAGGCCAATTGATTGCAATGCTCCCATCTAATCCGATTTTATTATATTTTAGAGTAGACGCAGGCCATGCATATTCAATCCAGAAAATTAACAAATTACCATCAGGTGTAGGGATTACTTGCTGTATATAATCATCTCCGTCAGAATCAACAATGCTGATTCCACCTTCAGAAAACTGCTTACTTCCATCTATTGAAATATTTTGTAAGAATATATCAAATGTCGGTATAAATGATTCACGTGCAGACTCTGACCAAAAAACCCCAACTCCATTTTCTTTTAGATCAACTAAAAAAGCGTCCCTTTGATCTGACTCAGGCGTCAAGGCAATACCCATATTATCCCAATCATTTTCTAATGAACTCGAGATTTTATTTATGCGAATTGTTTTTGGAGTTACTGAAGCATCAAAAGTTGCTACATATGCTCCATAATCAGTACTTATTATACTGGGTTTTGAAACCTCATCAGATGAATTATCTGAGAATGAAACTTGGTTACCATTAAAATGAGAAAATATGTTTTCAGATAAACGATTACTGTATATTTTTTTTGATGCCCTGTTATCTTCCCAAAATAAAGTAATATCTTGGTTCTGATTGAAAAATGCATTATTGTATTTTATATCACCATCTAAACCTTTTTGAGCCAATATACCATTATCCTGCATTAGAGGGTCGTTTCCTTGAAAATACTGAACTCTCAAATCTATACTTCCCGTAGACTGATCTGCAAATACAACAAAAACGCTATCACCTGAACCGCTAATTATATTCGGGGCAAACTGATAACCCTCCCCGACAGCAACATTGATTGGATCATTTGTTAATGGACTACCACTTGATCCAAATCTTTTGAACAGAATATCAACATTTGGGTATACACCTCTCTCCCAAAAAATATCAAAACCGCCTAAATTGTTTGAAGTAAATCTTCCACTAAAATTAACACCGTCTGCTGGATCAACCTGCACCCCGTCAGCCCATAACGCATCCCCAAAACTATTAATTTTCTGCATGAACATATCTCCATCAACTGGGTCGAAACGGAGGTCTTTCCATTGAATAAATACATCTCCAATACTACTTCGCTTGACTCTTGGAGAGGTCTGGATAGCATTGTTAGAGGAAACGCTCTTTGATTGACTAAAAACTAGTCCGTTTTCATCAACATGCTGATACAATATACGAGCATTCTCATCTCCTTCTTTCCAGGTTACTAATGATGTTTTATTATTTACAAATGTAGTACGAGGCCTAGTTTCTAGACCACCAGTGTTTGCAATAGGTATTCCATTTTCTGCAAATAACATATTCATACTCATATCAATTCTTTGACCGTAAATATCAATGTTCTCCCCGAATCTTGAATCAGACCAACATACAAAAGCTTCATTATTGCCGGCATATTCGATGCTCTTAGCCGCTTGAGTACCAGTAATTTCCACAATAGGCACACCACTACCTGCGGCTACAATATTATGGTCAAAGCTGACATGTGTACCATAAATATCATCATCAACTCCACCTCTTTTATCTTGCCAAGTAACAAAAACACCTCCGAGACTATCTGTGGCCATATTAATTGAAATCTGAGCACCAGGTTGCTGTGCTAGCGCAATGCCATTCGGGTCTAAAAGTACCTCACCACTGGAATTAATATGCTGTATAAAAATATCTCCAGCATAATCAAAGCGATAATCAACCCAAGAGATGAAAGCACCTCCATTACCATCTTCAATTGCAACAGGATCTTCCTGTCTTCCTGGGAGATTCGTAACTACAGCACCTGATTCACCCCATAAAAAATTTTCATCCTTACTGATTTTATGTGCAAAAACATTACGCATTCCAAATCTAGTATCGGACCAAACGAAAATAGCTGAACCATCATCTCCTGGACAAACAGTTCTATACCATTCGATATGCACACCCTGCCTTATTGGTGTGGCAGTAGTCAAGTCAAATGATTCAGCACTACATATCGCAATAAAAAAAAGTGATATAATTGTTCTTTTTAACATATAAAAACTCTCCGCAAATATTTATTGATTAATTGAAATTATTTTTACTCCAGACCTAGTACACAGAAGAAACTTATCTTTCCAGACATAGCTCTTGTAAACATAGCCAACATCAAAAATTCCTCTTGAAATAGGATTTTCAGGGTCAGATATATCATACAAAGCTATACCACTAGAGCCAATACTTAAAATAGCAATATTATTATAAATAGAAATATGGTCTACAGTAAGGTCCGTAGCAAATTGTGTTAAAGAACCTTCATCAGATTCAATATAAGAGTTCGATACAAAATAAGCGCCAGCATCATCACAAGAAACAAATACACCTGATTGAGTTAGCTTAACTTGCTCTGCATTGCCCTGTAAATCAATTTTTTTAGTGAACGCTGGTTCATTACCAATAGTGTCAAAACTAAAAAACTCAACGCCTAATTGATCAACAGCCATAACAATTTTAGATTGACCGTCACTATCAATCCCTAAAGGCTTACCTTCAGAAAGTATTTCACCACCAACAACAGGTAGCCAGTTTATTGATACTAAATCTGTAAAAATGTCTACTGTAGTATCAGGTCTATATTTTCCCCATTTTAATCCATCATCATTATCAGCGACGAACATGGTAAATCTATTATTTGAAGAACTAAAAGAAATATAATCTTTAGTGCGATCGCTCATAATTTCATTTCTGTAAACAAATTGACTATCAATAGTAGACTCAAATATTTTGACTTTTTTATTTGACTCGGTAACAAATATTAAATTATTTACTTCATCTCTTTTAACTAAAACAATATCATCAAATTCTATATTAGCAAAATCCTGAATATAGCCGAAATGATTTTGTAACTTAACCTCGTTATTCAAATCCCATATTTGCACTCCAGACTGACCAGCAGCTACATAAGCCGTATCATTACTAATTGATAGACTTCTGCAAAACCCTTCCGTGTTTAAAACCCCATCAACTTGCACTGACCAAATGTCCTCTTCATTTGGCTCCATGCATCCACCTAAATAGATTATAAAGCCAATTAAACTAAGTTTTTTAATATTTATCATAAGAAAAATCCCACTTAATTTTACACCAATAATTTATCTGTTTAAAACTTTTAAGTTCCTCAACCCAATCATAAACAGATTCTGTATTTCTAGTTCTGTATCTCATTGTAAGTGTAATAGCAATTGATTCACTAATACTTTTACTGACCCATAAATCAAACTTAAGGTCTTTATGGTTTCTACCAGCATGCAGAGGATCCTCTAATGATTCCGCATTATAGGATCTTAGTTCTTGTCTTATTGAAAATCCAAAATGATTCAGATACGAAATAAACCTATCAAATTTAAATGGCATATACCACTCTAAAGACTCATAGGACCGGTCAAAACCACTAGCTTTAGCTGTTCTCTGGTATGTTATATTATCGGCAAAATATCTATCAAGTTGAAACCCAACAGTGCCTATTTTTTTAATTCTAGTATTTAATCTTAATCTATAATAATTAATATCTAAATCAAATTCAGTAAATGGATTATCATAATATCTTTGCAAAAATCCTGCGCCAATCGTGTACCAAACCCTTTTCCTAATTGGTAGAGTTAAAGACGCTAACTGATTTCTATCATTAAAGCTACATGGCCTAAGATTATCTTTCGATATATCTCTATCTATATAATGCCTAAGATAATAACTATTTAAATGTTGGTTTGAATATTTAATATTTTTATACGAACCCCACTTATACGTAAAAACAGTATTTCCAGACCAATAATCCTTATTTGGGTTATGGGCATAACTCGAAAAACTGTAAGAGGTTGAAAACATCAGCTCCTTGTTGCCATTTTGAAATAAATTTTTATTTAATCGAACATTAACTTTGTTTATATAGCTATCAAGTGTATTTGCACTACCCATAACGCTTTTATTTAAAGAGGCATTTTCTATCTCTGGTTCTGATAGCCGCATAACATTACTATCATAACCTCCATGATATGACAACGAAAAATCAAATGGTGTAGATCCACTTACGATATTGATTGCAAAAGACAGTATTAAAAAAAAATGAATTTTCATTAGTACAATATAAAACGAGTGAGAATAGTTTTTCCCTTATCAGAAATTTCAATATTATACGTATAACTTCCTTTTGGGATTTTTATTTCGCAGGATCTCCACTTTCCAGGAACTTTATCACTTCTATTATCAATACTAGAAGAGGAAGAACGTTCTGTGTTAAAATAAAATGTTCCCTCAACTTTTTTGCCATTCATAACATGGATACGATAAGACTCTTCGCTACCCATAATTTCAGAAAATTGAAGCCTACTTAATATCCTTAAAGTACTTGGGCCACTAGCTTTAACTTGCAATGGTATTTCATTACTACATTCAAAATACTGAACTTTTTTTCCAGAAATATTTAACAAGACCCCATCTTTGTGAATCATCGGATTTAAGACTTTTTGTTTTTTCCCTAAAGATTCAAACTCTTTTGAAAGAACTCTCATTAAAACAGGGTACTTTGATCTTTCTATCTTAATAAGCTCTATAGTGTGTTGCCCTTTAGGTATATTAATAAAATAATTTCCTGAATAAGTATAGCTGTGCTTTGGGTGTTGTACAGATTTAATTTTTGATTGTACTTTATATTTGTGGTTCACATCTATGGTATCAGTTTTATTTAAAACAATATTGTAGCTATAACTATGACTCTTTTTCTTTTTGCGTAAAACTGGATATCTACTAATAAATTCTATTCTATTTGGACCACTAACATTGTAAACAAGACCAGTGTCTTTTATAGGGTAATAAACTCTACGCTTTGAATTAATTAATAAAATTTCTTTATCTTTACGATTATTTGATGGCCTTAAAAGCTTTCCGTTAAGGTCACTTATTGCTATAAAAACTAAAAATAATATAACAAATTTATAATAAACTGTCTGGCTCATGATCTGTGAGATGCTCCTTGATTCTTTTTTTACTTTGATAACCAACCATAAAAACACAACCGCTAACAATGAACAGACAAATACCCGCTATTTTTGTATTATAAGTTCTTTCAGCATATAAACCGCCAATGCCTATTTCTGGAATAGGTATAGGGGCAAAAGGCATATTTAGTTGCTCCGTTAATGATTTTATATTCAGCACATGTAAAACAGGTATATTTTTCATTGAAAATTTTGATAAAACACCTTCAATCCCACCTTCTCTTAAGGAAATATCTAAAACATCAGGGCGATTTACTATACCAGCTTTTAAAAGCTTTGAGTTAAAACTCGTACCTAGACTTGCTACTCCACCACCTACGTTAATCATTGCGCTATATTTTTGAATATCTAAAAAACTACTAAATATCGCCATACGCTGTTCAATATTCTCAGCTAGTTTATTATTTTTAATAATTGGAATTTTATGATTAGTAATATTTTCTAAAATTATTTTTCTTCCTTCAGGACTTAGTAATCTTCCCATATCATTTCTACCACCAATAGAAGCAGCGACGCTCTTTTGTGCTATAAAACCATTGGAGTAAAGTATCTCTTCCATATCCAACCAGGTAAAATCTGCATTATTAGCGCCCCATTGCGAAGCCCCTACAGATGTTATTGATTTTACAACAAGCCCAAGGGTCTTTGCTGCAGTAAGAACAGCAATATTAGCGCCCGGCATTGAGCCAGTTAATAAAACAGCTACTGTATCTCCTTTTTGAAGATTCATCTTAACTAATAGCTCAACAATTCCTGCTGCAAAATTCGGATCAAGAGTTGTTAATTTTGCATCTAAATCTCCTTCATCAGTAGTTATCAAACTAAATAGGCTACCTACTAATCCAGTTTCATTAGGGTCATTTTCATCATCAATAAATATTCCAGATTCCATTCTATGATTTTTTAATATTAACATAGATGCATCCATTAAATTAGCTGCTTCTACTTTTTTATTATAGCTAGGAGATATATTTACCGTAATACTATTAATAGAAATAATAAATCCAATTAAAGATATAATTGATAAAATAACTAAAGTAGAAGTCTTTTGAATAGCTGGAACAAAAGGCTGTTTTTTGTAATTATTCAAATATTGCCCCTCCAAAAAGAATTATCACCATCAGTTTGACAATAACAGCAGTTAGCAAAACAACTGAGATCGTTCTTACTACGCCTTGTCGATCCATCCAGTTTGCGATTAAGCCAGGAATAATATTCCCGATTACAGCAACGCTGGTAACTGTCTCAGACTCTAAATATATATTTCTTGATAAATAGCCAAAGAAAAAACCCAGGATTAAGGCAAAAACAATCCTCCTTTTCCCGTATAAAAACATAACTTTACTAAGGCCTTTGATAATCAGCCATACTAGTATAGCAACCGCGAATGTAGATAACACCTGAATGGGGTTATGGAGGAATAATGATATGTAACCAGGGACAATGATTCCCCCAGCTGTCACACCTAGCGTTTCAGATAGAATGAGACTCAGTATTATTCCTAATCCTATACTTATTTCAACCATTATATTTAAAATTTGATAATTTCTGTAAAATTTCTTGCCCCTCGCCAACCTGATTACCAATCGCATAGACTAAAACATCATCTGGTAATGTTAAAATTGCATCAGTGGTTTTTTCAAGTTGTTCATTTAAACGAAAAGTCTGAACTTTAGTATCAGGAGAGTAGTGCGCTAATCTTTGAATTTTTGAATCAATTTTATCGCCTCTTATAATAAAATAGTCTGGTTTTATTTCTTTAAAAGTAAGCTCTAGCATTTGTTTTGTTCTGATTGGCCTATCATCTCTTGAATTAAAAAAAACTGCTGTACCAGTATTAGCAGGATATCGATCTATGACAAACTTCCAAATTTGTAAAGTAGAGACGGGGTCATTTGCAGCCATTCCATTAACAAACTGAATATATCCACCATCTACTTTTAATTTCCAGACTATCAATGCTCCCAGATCAGGCTGAACAGAGTGCATTCCTTTTAATGCAATATCCCTTTTAATTCCCATCTTATCACAGACATCCAATGCAATAGCTATATTTTGTGGGTGCTCTATATACTTAAACTTGTTTAATTCATCCATAGTAATTGTCGATTCATCAGAGAAGACAATATCCGATTTATTACTATTTGCTACGCTTTGCAATATGCTTTTATGTTTTTCTTCCGCAGTAATTAAAGTTCCATTAGTTGGAATAGAATTGCATAATGACTTAGCGACATCTTCCTCAGTCGGGCCCATCTCATCTAAATGATCAGGCCTAGCATTAGTAATAACACCAATATCTGATTTAACCATTTGATGTTCAGAAATCCACTGGTACTGCGGTTGCACTGCCATACATTCCATAACAACTACATCAGGGTTTTCATCAGAAAAATACTTTAACAATCTTACTTGTTCTCCAATAGATGGCTTGCGAAGCCGATGAATAATTCTGTCAATACCTTGCGCATCAATCACTCTGGGAGCTGTACCAGTTGTCTTGGCAAAAGTTCTTTTCCCTCCAGCCCTTAAACCGGCGGCAATTAATCTAGTTACACTTGACTTACCTCTAGTTCCGTTAACATGTATTCTGCAGGGAATAGTTAATAAAACCTGCTGATGATACTTGAACTCTAATAGACCTGAGATAATTAGAATAAGAGCAAGTGCCCCAAGAATAATTAAGGGCGAAAATAACATAATTATTACTTCTATTCTTTTTTATAAATCATAGCCCATAACCATCTGAATCAATCTCACCATGTCAAGTATATTAACCATGCCATCAGAGTTTATATCAGCAAGAAAAGGGTTGAACTGATTTTGGTCAGTAACTATAAAATCTATAAGAAGTAATAAGTCATTGATATCAACCATTGAATCCATATTCAAATCACCATCAAGTCTCATTTCGCTACCTCGAGTGGTAATTAATATTGCCGTGTCATCGCTCAGAGGCATTGCAGCATCCGTATAAGAATTATTAAATGAATACTGTAACCCTCTGGTCATCGTATGATCTTCTATGCCAACAGTGCAATAATCGCCATGGATTTGATTCCAACTATAACTACCATTAGAAGTATTGTTGAAATCCATATATTGAATCAATATTTCCCCATCTCCGGTTGGTGTCATATAGTAATCCGGGTCTCTTAGAATAATTTGAAATGTTTCAGTACTATTATTCTGATACGTTCTGACCCTGCTCCACTGAACAATATATACTTTATTAGAGCTATCATACCAAGTATATACCCTACCAGAGTTAGTAAGTTTTAAATCATCCCAAAACCCTGCTACCATCTTAGCAGGACCACCAGGACCAGGTATATTATAGTTTCTAAATGACGACATATCAGTCTCACCAAAAGCAATCCAACCATTAGAGCAAATGCTAATCTGATTATACTCAACACCATAAAATCTAAAATCAAATGGTAGCGAAATAGTTTCTACATCATCACCATTATCACCATTATCACTTAATGAGCTAAGGTATGTCCCCTCTCCACCATATCTTGAATCAATTTCAACCCAATCATACACAGGAGCTAAAAGATACTCCATATCTCCGCTATCATAAATATAATATCCATATGAATCAGGACCAGACGGGTCAGTAACTGTGGGAGTACCAATCTGAATTGGAACTACACTAGAATTTGAGTAACCATCACTGGTTTCCACATTAAGAATCAAATGTGCTACAGTACCTGGAATTACATCTTCAGCCGCACTAATTACAAATGCATTTCCTGAACTACTAGTTGAACTAATCGCATCAGGATAAACAGCTGACCAAGAACCATAATTATCAATAATTTCAATAGCACTTGATGCAGATGTAATCTCACCAATAATATTCTCAGCTAATACATTTCCACTATTAGAAAGTTCAATATGCACTGTAAAAGTCTGTCCAGCAGTTAACACATCTTGGCTATTACCAGGAACATCCACCCCATATGCATTTAAATCTTTTCCAGAAACAAACAATTCAATAAACCCAGTAGAGTTATAATCAGAATCATTGTTGAAGTTTAACAAAAGATGAATCTCCGCGTCGTCATGAATATCATTCGCAACAGTAAAAACAAAAGGCGAAGATATATTATTTACAGCATCACCGGTACTTAAGTCACCATAAGAAAAACTATTGTTAATAATTGAAATATTTGAATTCTCAGATGTTAAGACACCTGTAATACCCGATGCGAGCTCTGTACCAAAGTTAGAAACAGATATAGATAGTTCGATAGTCTCACCAGGATTTATAGCTCCATTACCATTTCCAATAGAGTTTCCACTTCCACTATCATTAATAATTATATTATCAGTAACCACATTTACACTTGGACCATTTTCATATATCTGAAAAGAGCTCTTATATGGGTAATGATTTTTCTTAGTAACGGTTACAAGTACCTCTCCAAGTTGATTAGTTTGAACATTTAAACGAGCAAAGCCATTACTATTACTATATTTAGACTCAAGTAACACGCCTTCTTTATAAACGGTTACCCATGCGCCTTCAACAGGATTGCTTCCACTATCAGTAATATTAAAATCAATAAAATTAGTTCCCTTCATAAGAGAATAGCCATGAGATACATTTAACATTTCCGGATATGCGGTCCACATCTGTAGAGAAGCATCTCCCATAAGACTATTCCAATGTGTAAATGTATCCACATATTGATTAGGGTTAGAAGGATACGTTCTAGACAGCCACAACTTACCAGCCATAAGCGCCCCGCCTGCTGAATTAATATTCTCAACAAGAGCACCATAATAAAACCCCATATTAACCATATTATTAAACATCGTATGCGTACCTAATGTTGCAGTACCAACGCAAACAACAGATCCCTTTGGGTTAGAAGCAGTACCAGCTCTTAAGAAAGCCTCTGATAGAGATTCACCACTACCAAATGATCCAGTACCACATGTAATAACAGTAGCGATAGGCAACATAAATCCATTATTTGTATTATTTACATCAGAATCAGTAAATCCACTTACACCATAGTATCCACGATAATTAAAAAAACCTAAACCATCAGTGATGTTATTCTGCATTTGACTAGGAAAAGAACCACTATATACGGTTCTTATATCTTCATAACCTACTAATTCAAACAATTCATTTATATGCTGATTCGTGATTACACAAGATATGCCCGATGTACTCGGGTCTCCAACAAGACACGCCCTCTCAAACCAGTTCTCACCCATATAAGGACTTGACTCATAATTCAGCGTCTTATTTATAATCGTCTGGAGATGACTCTGATTATCAAACGATAGTCTGCCTATAAATACTTCTGGAAATAAATCATTCCCAACTAATGTAGAATATGGATGGTCGCCCTCACCATTATAACCGCTCCAATTATCAAAATACGTAGGAACGTCGTAAGACCCTTCTGCATCAGCAATAATTGTGACATATTCTGGTGGATTATCCCAAGCCTCATAGGCAGTCTCTATGTAATTTTTTAAATTTGTAGAGCTATTTACTACATTTGAACTTGATATATAATTGACCTCATAACCCACTCTTCTTTTCCAATCCATTAAGACATTTACGGTACCTAATAAATTCCCAATATTGCTTGGGAGCACATACAATATTGAAGGCCTTTGAAAAGGAATACTCTCTCTATCTAGAGAAGAATAATTAACAACCATTGACTTATATAATGGCTCAAAAGCCCTAGACCTTTTCTGAGGAATAAACACTTGGTTGTCATTATTCCCTATCTCTACAAGCTCAATATCTACCTCTGTAAATTCCTCTAAAGTCTTAGACTCCGGATAATAGCGAAAGGGACTAACAGTAAGATTTACAACCGATAATTCTCGAAGGGTCATCATATCTGAAATACTTGCAATGCTCTGTGGGTAATAACTATTACTATAATTTAATTCACCTGTAAAGGCTGCATTCTCAGAATCATTATCCCAACTTCCTTGTGGCGCAATATCAACGCCTTCTACAATATTTGAAGAAATTATATTTACATTAATTGAATATGTTTTTGTTGGATCTACCGCTATAAAAGTATTACTAGCAGGAAGACTCGGTTCACCCGGGTTTGAAATATAACTAGATCTTTCTAGAGTTGGCTTTGTATAAGTTTTATCACCAATAATAACCGATTTCAAACTATGGCTAGGCTTAGTATATCTTACCTTGCCCACATTAGAAGATGTGATAACATACTCAAAATCAGAACTTTTCTTATCGTAAATAGTACCTCCCTCTGCAGAAAAAGCACTACAAATTGTAAATAATGTAACTATAAGTATGCGAAACATAAAATACCTTCTATATTATAAAATCAGATAATGAAATAACGATGGAAAATAAACACTTCCTATAAATGTTCCAATACTAGCAATTACTAAATATGGAGCAAAAGGAAGTGCCCTATCTCTTTCAAAACCTTTTGTTAACGATAAAAATAACCAAACAACTAAACTTAATAGTGATGCGCCGAATAATGTAAGTGCCATTCTAACAGGGCCTAGCCATATCCCTAGAACAAAACCCAGTTGTATATCTCCAAAACCCATACCCTGGCGCTTAGTAATTAAATAAGTAATTCCAATAAGCGCAAGAGGAATAACTGCGCCGACTATAACTCCAAAAAAAGCGGTCTTTATACTACTAATTCTAAATATCACACCAAAAATAGAAACAATAAAACTGACAATAATTAAAAACAAAGGTATCTGATATGTATTAAAATCAATCCAGCTAATTGCAAATAAAATTCCTGAAATCAACGCAAAAATTGTACCCTCCATTGGCTGCAAAGACATAGAAGCCCAAAGCCATGAAGCACCGCAAAATATTTCTAACTTTAGATCTCGATTAGATACTTGAAAACCATCTATGTTTAACCAATTCACACTTGATTTTAAAAGCCTACCATAGAGGATACCAAACCCAATAATTAGCATAGTGATTATAACATTCATTTATAAACCTGACTGCAATGCTGATCCTAGGTGAAAAACAGGTAAATAAGTGAGAACAACCATGAGAGCGATAACACCCCCCACTAATAAGATTAATAAAGGCTCTATTAATGTGGTCATTCGCTCAACTAAGGCATTTACTTGCTTATGATAATAATCTGCTGCTCTATCAAGTAAATCATCAATTTCACCAGTCTCTTCCCCAGTAGAAACTAATTGCAGTAGTATTGATGGGAAAATCTCTGTTCTTCTTAACGCTGTAGAAATATTATAGCCATCTCTGATATAGTTAGAAGCATCTAAAACTGCCTTCTCATAAACTCTATTACCTACAACTTTTTGTAGTAGCGCCATAGCCTCTAAAACAGGAACTCCCGCACCAATTAAAATTCCAAAAGTTTTACAAAACTTATTTAAAATTGACTGATCAAGCAGAGAGCCAAATACCGGAATTTTAAGCTTAATTGTATCAATAAAAAAACCACCTCGTTGAGTTTTTGATATTAAAAAAACAACTAAAAAGACCAGTATAAAATTAAAAAACATAAAACCTAAATTTTCCGTAACCCATGCGCTAGCATTCATCATTTTCTTTGTTGGCCCTGGTAAGGATGCACCTAACTGAGAATACACCTCTGAAAACTTTGGAATAATCCAAACAAACATTGCTAAAATCATGCTCCCAAGAAAAATAACCATAAAAACTGGATAGGTCATTGCTCCTTTTACTTTTCTCCTAGTATCATCTAAGTTTTCAAGATAAGAAGCCAACTGGTCAAGAATCTCATTGAGATTTCCACTTACTTCACCAGCTTTTGTCATCGCAACAAAAAGATTGTTAAATACACCGGGGTGGTTTGATAAAGACTCTGAAAGATTTAGCCCCTTTCTAATACTAGAACCAACCTCAGTTAATATTTTTTTAAATTTATTATGCTTTTCCTCAACAGAAAGTGCTTGAATAGCTCTTTCTAATGTTAATCCAGCGCTAAACATCGTAGCCAACTGCCTTGTGAAGAATACAATATTTGCGAGTGGAACTCTATTTTTTAACCTTTCAAAAGTTAAATTTATTTCATCTAAAAATGGACCAAGGAAATCAAATGTAGTATCAGTCTCTTTTAGAGTGATAACTATTTGTCCATTTGATGTGAGCTTCTGGATAGCCAAGTCCATCGACTCTGCTCTTATATCTCCCTCGCTCCTGCTGCCCTCATCATTTTTAACCAGATAATGAAATACTGCCACTATAAATCCTCAACTGTTGACCTGAGAATCTCTTCAATACTAGTGGTGCCATCAAGAACCCGCTCGTTACCTGCATCACGAAGTGTGACCATACCATTTTTTATTGCAGCTTGTCTAATTTCATCTTCATTCGCACTCTCAAAAACCAACTTACGTAGCTCACGCGCCATTGGAATCATTTCAAATATAGCTGTTCTTCCTCTGTAGCCAGTATTTCTACAATCAGCACATCCTTTTGATTTAAAAAGATTACTCTTGACATCTTTTTTCGTAAGCCCAATCAAAGCAAGTTCTTCAGTTGAAGGGATATGTTCTTCTTTACATTTAGCACATAGTTTTCTAACTAATCTCTGAGCCATTACAAGATTTAAACAAGAGCCAACTAAAAAGGGAGCAATACCAATATCTAATAAACGAGTTAATGTTCCTGGAGCATCATTCGCATGAACGGTTGAAAATACTAAATGACCAGTAAGAGAAAATTTTACTGCTATATCAGCAGTTTCACCATCTCGAATCTCACCGATGAGTAAAACATCCGGGTCTTGACGAAGAATAGACCTTAAAGTAGATCCAAAAGTCAAACCGATATCGTCAAAAACCTGAACTTGACTAATACCATCTAATTGATATTCAACTGGGTCTTCAACAGTAGTAATATTAGTTCTTTCGTCTTTTATCTCTTTAAGAGCAGCATATAAAGAAGTGGACTTACCTGATCCGGTTGGCCCAGATACAACTACCATCCCATACGGCTGGCTAATTACTTTTTTAAAAACACTAAGGTTTTTCTTAGGAAAGCCAAGCGTAGTTAAGTTAAAATCAAAACCACTTTTATCAAGTAATCGCATTACGATTTTTTCACCGTAAACTGTGGGAAGTATAGATACACGAACATCTATATCCTTAGCCGTAGTTTTGATAGAAAACCGTCCATCTTGAGGAAGACGCTTTTCAGCAATATTTAATTTAGATAAAATCTTTATTCTTGTTACTAAACCACTCAGCGAGGTAGCTGGAGGCGTCATAATAATTTGCAATACTCCATCAATACGGATACGCACATTGACCTTCTTCTCTTGGGGCTCAACATGAATATCAGTGGCACGTTCTTTTATCGCTTCTTGCAGTATTAGATTTACAAGTTTGACAATTGGAGCATCTTCTTCACTGGCATTCTCAGGAGATAAATCTACCTCCTCAGAAGAATCTTCATCACCGGAAATGACTGTAATACCCTGAATAGCTTCTTCAACTTTCCCAGCTTTTGTTATTTCACCATAGTGCTGATCCATCGCTTTGGTTAATAGTTCTGAGCCTCCAACAACAATGTCAAGGTCAAGCCCAGTTAACCTTTTTACAGAGTCAACTGTAGCAATATCTTCTGGGTCCTCCATAACAATGGTAACAGCCTTATCTGTTTTCTTAACAGCTAATACCGAATTTGTCCTTGCAAAATCTTCTGGAATTAGACTTACAGCTTCTTGATCAGCTTCTAAAAGTAAAAAGTTATCTGCTTTCCTATATCCCATCTGCATTGAGTATGCGGCAATAAAATCATCTTCAACAATTGTACCCATCGAAACTAAGACCTGGCCAATCTTCTCATTTGTTTGTTTTTGCTCAGCTAGAGCACTATTTAATTGCTCTTCAGTAATCTTACTAGCATGAACTAATATCTCACCTAACATTTTAAACTGAGGATTAAAATCACTGCTCATGGTGTGCACGCCTCCGGTGACCTAACAAGCTGAATATCTAATGGGTCACTAGTAGTGATTTGAGGTATCAATAAAGTTGCAGACATAGAGGCAGTAAAATCCTCCCACGAACAGATTCCAGCATCAGATTGAGCTTGAAAAACACATAGCTCCCTAACGAACTTTGCTTGTATCCTCGCATAACCATCTTTATCAGTCTTGACTACTGCTTCACAATTTATCATGCTATATCCATCCCACTTCATATTACCTTCTCCTTCATCAAATGTGTTTGGAACGCCATCAAGTCCCCAGTCATTAAAAACCTCACTAACCTCTGCTGCATCGTTCTCACCGTCACCATCAGTATCAAAAGCATCATGACTATTATTATAAGTTCCCATATCAACTGTCGCAGGATCATCATCTAGGCCATAGTCTCTCCAAGTAAAACAACCATCACCAGCACCAACACCAGTACCTGGTATGCCACTATCAGTCCAGTTTACATTCTCATACCCAACTTCTATCCACCCACTAACACCGGTACCAGTAAATGCAATAGGAGCATCCACAACAGGATTACCGTAGAAATCTATCAAAATTGCTGTGATTGTAACATCAACCTCTGTCGTGTTCGCAGGTATGGTATAATCATGATAACTAATATCTGAAGTTAGTGTCAACTGACCAGGCAGAAAGAACATAGCCGCATCTCCTACCCCTTCATTTATCATGGCAGAAACAGAATCTGCTATGTCATCATCATCTGGGCCATCAGAACCAAATGTTGTTGCCCTGACACGACCAAAATCACCAATAGCATCTGTTGAATATACTATCGTACTATACGCTACGCCCGTATGCGAATCACCGTCAAGATTTTCATTACCAGTAAAACTAATACCTTCTACAAATGCATCTATCAAGGTATCTGGAGCTATAGGGTCTATTGACCAGTAAACATAAGTAGAATCCTCAACAGGGTTATACCATTTATCATAGACAATCGCCGCACACTGGGTTTTATAAAAACCACCGCCAATTGGTGTTGTTGAATTAGGATCATACTCTGGCTCAATATAGTAAGGCGCGCCAGATGCAATAATAACTGGAACAGCATTTGCATTTATTTCATAATCCCCATCCTGATCACAGTCTACACCCACCTCAATTCTAACAGTGCCAGGTGAGGTTCCACTATTAATTGATACTGTAGCAATACCATTAACTGTATACACACTAGTATCTGTTACTCCAGGCTCCTCTAAATAAGAGCCCTCAATAATTGGATTTAACTTAAATCTGACTAACCTAGGTTCTGCGATTAGATTATCATTGTCATCATATAACTTAGCCTTAATAGAAGTCGACTCAATGCCTCCACCATCTTTCACAACAATAGCATCAGGAACTGAAGAAGGAATCTCAACATAGGTACACTCCTGAACTAAACCTACTTCTGATATAATTGACACCGTTGAAGAATCAGTAATGGTCTGGTTTATTGTTGGATGATTAAACGAAGCTTGAATAGAGGCTATACCTATATCTGACTGCTCACCATTATCATGAAAACTAAATATCACTTCTCCATTATTATCAGTAGTATCTGAATCAACAACGCTATCATCTATCTTAATATATCCTTTTTCACCTGCATCAATCTGAACAATTACATTCCTCACAGGCTTACCATTTTTGTTTAACAACCTACATGTTATCTCTGATGAAGCTCCAGCAGCGAGAGTTATCTCTTCTGGACTAGGGTCTGTCATTGTGAACGAGTAAGGCCACACCTCATCTTTACTTCCATAGACATCAAAACGAGCAATTGCATCAGTCTTATCATTAAAATAGGCTGTTACCTGAACATTTTCATATAGCGGGGTTGTTATATCATCAACAGCTCCATTACCACTGCTAGCCGTAAAAGTAACAACAGCAATTCCATCAGAATTAGTAGACACAGAATTAATATCAAAACCGCCATAAGCAACGCCGTTAACTTTTGCACTAAATGATATTAAACCATTTTTATAAGGATTGTTATCAGAGTCTCTAAGCTCAGCAACTATCAAAACACTAGTATAGCCAACAATTGCTTCTCCGACAGAAGCACCATTGGCAATTGGCTGGGCAGATAAGATAGTTAAATTAAGCGCGTCTACTGATGCACTATCAGTGACTACTCTATCATCACAGCTTAGACCTATAAAAACCACTACGGTTATTATAACA
>Ga0208277_1000454_pt1 | contig 24380 bp, 24 predicted proteins | sample ETNtaG_5_FD_185782 | JGI IMG/M metagenome (GOLD analysis project Ga0208277, IMG submission 185782) | Marine microbial and viral communities from oxygen minimum zone, Eastern Pacific Ocean - ETNP201406SV205 (SPAdes) (version 2) | ecosystem: Environmental > Aquatic > Marine > Oceanic ...
GTTATCATCTAGCCAATTTAGCCAATTTTTCTCGTCGGCATGGTTATAGGACATATTGAATGATAGATTGTCGCGAGGCATAAACTTTATAAAGGCCCTAGAAGAATTTTTCCAACTTATACCCGGAGAATGTTCGCTACCCTTACCTCTTTCGAACCTCAAGCTATATATGTATTTTGGCTTACGTGGGCCAGTAAATTCAATATAACCTCCTACCCCTTTGGGCATATCAACATACGGAGCTAGCAAAGAGCCTCTAGTGATTCTTGTATTTCTGCCTGTACTTCTATAAAAAATTTCAGTTTTTATTTCAGAAAGGTCAATGAAATTAGCTTCAACTTTTAAAGCAAAATTTGATGACTCCCTAACAGTATCAGCATTAAATTTTGATCCATAACCTACCTCAAATAATCTGGACCTCAAAGCAGAGCCTGGTGAAAATCTAGTCTTTTTAAATTGAGTCCTGCCATTGAACATTAAACGATCGTTTAATATGAGATATCCCATATCATTGAGATCAAGCTGATCATCATAGAAATTTATGCCGATACCTGAAGAAAAGTCTTGATTAGGGTTATATGAATAGCCCATCGTAAGACCAAAGCCATCTTGATTGTTGGCTTTTGAATGCATCAAATTGCCGTTCATTCTATGAATTTCTGAAGGAAGATACATAAAATCTAATGAATTAACTTGAGCAGTTTCTCCAGAAACTGGTTTATCGACATATGTCCCTAGATAGCCATATTTAAAGTCATTTACTTTTGTATTGAGCCTTAAGGCATAAAAATCTCTACCTTGTGAAAACTTTTCATCCCTCTCTGAGGCACTCATAAAACCAAAATCTACTTCACCCTTTTGGGTATATTTTAAGGCGAAATCTATTTCACTAGTTTCTGCCTTATTTTCTAGACAATATTCCTCTAAGTCGCCGTATATAGCACAATCATAATCAGGCCTACCGCCTATCCTTCTTGTATTAATAATTCTATGCATACGATCACTCACATCAAACATACTATTATTTTCAGCAAAGAATGGCCTCTTGTCCGAGTAGAAGGTTTCAAAAGCAGAAAAATTTACCACAACCTCATCACTCTCAACTTGCCCAAAATCTGGATTCAAGGTTAGGTTAAGCTGTTTACTAGAATCAATTTTCCAAAAAATTTCAGCACCTGCTTTAGAAATTTGATCTGAATTGGCTATATCTTCAGTTAAAGTCGTATAGGGGAAAAAATCTAATTTTGCACCTGAGTAGTTATTGAATTGGAATTCATCAAAAACAGATAAATAAACATTTTCATAAACACTCCCTTTGATGGTTGAAAAACCTCTTCCAACTCCCATGAGCATCCTATAAAAAGCCATCTTTATCTTTCTTTTATCACCTGTTTGAGTTTTCATTGAGGCAATCGTCCAAGGTATAAAAGTTTCTGAATACCAAACTCCATCCTTAACTAAAGCAGCAGATTGCCAATCTGCATCCCAGTCCCAATTTCTTTCCTTTTCGTCGGTTACTGTTGCATCCCCAACTGATCCACTGGAAGAAATAAAGAAGTTATAACCCTCAATACCATCTCCATCAAAGTCTATTACTATTCCATTCTTATCTGACAATGATCGTTCTTGATCACGTAAATGATTATTGACTCTCATTGTTTCGTTGGTCTGAAAATTCTTAAAACCAAAATAGAGGCCTTGCTCAGATTCAATAATCAGTATTTGTGTCTTGTAATCATTTACTTCTCGCAAGGAATATGGATAAACTTCAAAAAACTTGTCAATTACCTTGGCTTTCTGCCACTCAGCCTCATCAAGCGAGCCATCAATTTTTATTTCAGATTCCAAGGAAAACGACAATATAAAGGTCAGAATGAGACCTATGGTCTGTAAATAGTGCATTTAATCTACAACAGTAATATTTATTTTTTTCGAGATTATTGGAGGTTTGTGCGGAGTATGGGTCATATCCCCAAGAACAAGTTGCATAGAATAGTTGCCTGGTGATAGTTCTACGAGTGATTCAGTCTGCCCACCTCCAAAATGGATATGATTTGAAGAAGAAGGTATAGGCTTAGTTAGATCAATATCATTAACATTGATAAGCAAATGATGATGACCGGTATTTTTTCTATCCGTACCTGCAGGTGCCACACCCATATTAGATAATCCAAATTGGATGAGGAAAGGAGATTCTACTCTGTCTCCATCTTCTAAATTAATGAAGTAAACTTTAGAATCAGCACTGACTGAGAAAGTAACCGAACATGCAACAAAAATTAAAAAAAATTTCATAGTCTTATAAGTATCCACCAGATCCATATAAAAGTGGTTTCAAGTCAGCATTGTTTATAACTCTATCCACAGTGCCAATGAAAACAGTATGGCTTGTATGGTCAACCTGGTTTGTTATGGTACAAAAAATATTAGATAGAGCATCCTCGTTGAAGATATATGAGTCTAGCTCTTTCCAAGATTTGCTAAGAAAACGTGATTCGCCTTCTTCGCTATTACTGCAAACTTCAGCAAGTTCTTTCTGCAAACTTGATAATACATTTATACAAAAGTTAGAGCCGCCCAACAATATTCCATGCAAAGAAGCATCTTTGTTAACGCATACCAGCATAGAGGGAGGATCTAATGATAAAGAAGTGACTGAAGTAGCTGTCATGGCATGCCTTTGACCGTCAGCAGATGCCGAGATAACATTCACAGTAGAGGTTATTCCTCTCATGGATTTTAAAAAGTTTTGCTTTATATCAGAGTCTTGCATTTAGAAAACACCAGTTAAATTTAGCTACTGATGGTTTGAAGAGGCATAATATTGTCCATATGGCTAAAAGACAAGCTACATCAAGAATTATTGCAGGCAATTACAAGGGTACTAAACTTTCATTCAAACCAAATAAGAATTTGCGTCCTACGGAAAGTAAAACTAAAGAAACTCTTTTTAATTGGCTTTTAAATGATTTACATGAAAAAAAATGTTTGGACATGTTTGCTGGTACGGGTGCATTAGGACTGGAAGCCCTTTCAAGAGGTGCAAGTGAGGTAGTATTTTTCGAAAAACAAAAAAATCTCTGTAACTCATTAGAGAGTGTAGTGAAGAAGCTAGGAATAAAGAATAAATGCAAAATTATCAATGCAAATTCAACTACATTCGATTTTACTATCTTGAATAGTGAATTCGATTTAATTTTTTTAGACCCACCTTTTTATGAGAATCTCATCCAAAAGTCTCTTGATACTATCTTCAAAAATGAATTGTTAACAAAGAAAGGTTTGATCTATATAGAATGCGAAAAAGATCTAGAGTTAGAATCTATAGAAACCAATCTTTCTCAATTGAAACAGGCAAAAGGAGGAGAAACTAAATATTATCTTTATGAAAGCTAGATTATTTCTAATACTTATCTTTTTTACTATATTAATCGTGATAGTTACTAACGGATCATATGATCTCATTAACCCGATAGAGGTTTTAGTCTTTGATAAAAAGATTATTTTAAATACCGAACTGACAATTTCTTTGATTGTCCTGGGTACTCTCCTAGGAGTTTTATTTATTGGATTGATTGAAAAGATATTTTTTTCAAAAGGCAAAGAAAAGCAAGAAGATCAATAAGACTATTTCCTTTTCATAGATTCAAAAAATTCTGCATTAGTTTTATAGTCTTTGAGCTTATCAAGCATCCACTCCATTGCAGCAGTATCGTCCATTTCATTTAGGAGTTTTCTCAAAACGGTTATATTCCTCAATTCTAAATCTGAGGTTAAAAGATCTTCTCTTCTTGTTCCTGTTTTCCTAACATTTATAGCAGGGAATACTCTTTTCTCAGCAATCTTACGATCAAGATTTATTTCAGAGTTGCCTGTTCCTTTAAACTCTTCAAAAATAACCTCGTCCATTCTTGACCCGGTGTCAATTAGAGCAGTAGCTATGATTGACAGGCTACCACCACCTTCAATATTTCTGGCAGCACCGAAGAATCTCTTAGGTTTTTGAAGGGCATTGGCGTCTACACCACCCGTTAGAATTTTTCCCGAAGCGGCCTGGGTAGAATTGTAAGCTCTTGCCAATCTAGTTATAGAATCTAACAGAATCACAACGTCATGCTTGTGTTCTACTAATCTTCGAGCTTTATTGATTGCCATTTCTGCAACTTGTACGTGTCTTGTAGGTGCTTCGTCGAATGTACTTGCTATAACCTCACCTTTCACGGAGCGTTTCATTTCTGTAACCTCTTCAGGCCTTTCATCAACCAGAAGAACCATAATTTTACACTCTGGATTATTTCTCTCTATCGAATGCGCTATGCTTTGAAGCAGTAATGTCTTACCAGCTTTTGGTGGAGAAACAATCAGTGATCTCTGTCCTTTGCCTGTAGGAGCAGTCAGGTCAATAACTCTTGATGAAAGATCTTCCGTACTACCCGTACCGAGCTCAAACAGCATACGCTCATCAGGAAAAAGTGGAGTTAAGTTTTCGAAAGAGGGCTTATTTTTTGTTTTATCGGGCTCTTCGTAGTTTATTTCTTCTATTTTTAATATGGCAAAGTATCTTTCTCCATCTTTAGGAGATCTAATTTTTCCTTTTATGGTGTCGCCTGTTCTTAAACCAAACCTTCTAATTTGACTTGGGGAAACATAAATATCATCAGGGCCAGCTAAATAAGATGAGTCGGGAGATCTGAGAAAACCAAATCCATCTTGAAGTATTTCTAGAACACCTTCTCCTTCAATGTCTTCACCGCTTTTGGCTTTACTCTTAAGGATTCCGAATACTATATCTTGTCTTTTAGCGCGAGAAGCATTTTCGATTCCGCACTCTTCGCCAAGCTCGATGAGCTGTTCAACTGGCATTTTTTTTAGTTCTGTTAATTGCATAAAATAAAGTTAATGCTTGAAAAAAGGGGTTGACCAAAGAAACTTTGGTAAATCCATAGTAACCTTGTTGGAAATTAGAGTCTAGTGTTTTCTAAAGGTTACTTTCTATAAATTCTGTAAGTTGAGTTTTACTTAGAGCACCCACTTGTTGAGCAATCAGTTCTCCATCCTTAAAAATTGCTAAGGTCGGAATACTCATAACATTTTGTTGTGCTGCTGAGGCTTGGTTGGCATCTACATCTAGCTTTCCAACTTTGATCTTATCTGAAAACTCTATAGCTATCTCTTCAACTATAGGACCGACCATCTTGCAAGGTCCACACCAAGTAGCCCAGTAATCTACTAATACGGGTTTTTCAGATGCGTTCACTTCAGTCTCGAAATTGTCATCTGTTAACGTGACAACGTTCATACTTCCTCCTTGGAAATTTTGAATTGGAATTTATATGGAATCATTTAATAGACTCATTATTGGTCTAAATACTTAATTTTTCAAGATTCTAATTATTTTTTTGTAGTTACTGCACCCTCGGACGCAGAAGTTACTAGAGATCTGTATTTATCTAACACTCCCCCTTCTTCATCTTTAACAGGACACACCCACGAATCTTTTCGTTTAAATATTTCTTCTTCCGTTATATCTAGGTTAATTTGATTTGATTCTGCATCAATAGATATTAAGTCGCCATTTTGTATGAAAGCTATGGGGCCACCATCAAAAGCTTCTGGTGTAATGTGACCAACAACAAAGCCATGAGTACCTCCTGAAAATCTTCCATCCGTTAAAAATGCCACCTTATCGCCCAAACCTTTACCCATAATTGCTGATGTAGGACTTAACATTTCTCTCATTCCGGGAGCTCCTCTTGGGCCTTCGTACCTAATAACCAGAACATCACCTTCAGTAATTTGATTCGATAATATGCCTTCCATCGCATCCTCTTCTGAATTATATACCTTTGCCCTTCCTTCAAATCTTAAACCTTCTTTTCCAGAAATTTTTGCAACAGCACCTTGAGGTGCAAGATTACCGTATAAAATTCTCAAATGACTATCGGGCTTTATGGGTTTATCTATATGAGAAACAATTTGTTGATCTCTGGGGTAATCATCATATTTAAGCAAATTTTCTTCGAGTGTATTTCCAGTCACCGTCATTTGCTTACCATCCAATAGATCTCTTTCAAGCATAGTTTTCATCAAAGGAACAATCCCTCCGATTTCTATTAATTCAGACATTAAATAATTACCACTAGGACGGAGGTCTGCGAGAACGGGAGTTCTTTTACCTATCCTCTCAAAATCATCTAAGGATAAATCAACTTTGGCCTCATGCGCTATCGCAAGCAAGTGTAAAACTGCATTTGTCGAACCACCGAGTGCAATAACGACAGCAATTGCATTTTCAAAGGCTCCTTTAGTCATTATGTCACGAGGCTTTATGTCCTTTTCAATTAAATGCATTATTGCTTCGCCTGCGCTTAGAGAATCTAATATTTTACTTTCTGAGACCGCCTCCTGAGCAGAGCTATTAGGCAAACTCATGCCTAAAGCTTCTATTGCTGAAGCCATTGTATTTGCAGTATACATACCGCCGCATGATCCAGGGCCAGGTATAGCTGATGACTCAATATCCAGAAGTTCAATGTCAGAAATTGTACCTTCGGAATGCTTGCCTACAGCTTCGAAAACAGAAACCACATCTGTTCTGTTAGAGCCAGGTTTTATGCTCCCTCCATATACAAAAATCGATGGCCTATTTAATCTAGCCATGGCCATAACACAAGCAGGCATATTTTTATCACACCCACCAATGGTAACTAAGCCATCAAAGCCTTGTCCTCCTACTACCGTTTCTATTGAATCTGCAATAACTTCTCTAGAGACGAGTGAATATCTCATTCCTTTGGTACCCATTGATATTCCATCAGAAACTGTAATTGTATTGAATATTACTGCCTTAGAGCCCACCGAGTTGACCCCATTTGCAGCTGACTCAGCAAGTTTATCTATATGCATATTGCAAGGTGTAACCATACTCCATGTTGAAGCAATACCAACTTGAGGTTTTTCGAAATCTTCAGACTCAAAACCTACAGCTCTGAGCATTGCTCTGGACGGAGCCTGCTCAACTCCATCAACAATTTCTGAAGAATATTTCCTTTTATCTTTTGACATGGATCAATTATAAGTTACAAACTAGCTATCCTATAAATTAAGCAATTGATGCTGCTAGAAGTTCTTGTGTGTAAATATGCTGTGGAGATTCAAATAGGTTTTCCGATATTCCATCTTCAACTATATTCCCATCTTTCATTACGTAAACATAGTCCGATAAAAATCTAATGACTTTTAAGTCGTGACTGATACATAAATAAGCCAATCCTAATCTAGATTGAAGATCTTTCAATAAATGTAAAATTTGCATTTGAATTGAAACATCCAATGCTGAAGTTGGTTCATCTAAAAGAATTAGTTTAGGTTCAAGAATAATTGCTCTCGCAATGGCTACTCTTTGTCTCTGACCTCCTGAAAGTTCATGAGGAAATCTCGAATAGGAAGAAGACTCTAACTCAACATCTTGAAGAGCTTTAAGGATCTTATCTTTCCTTTTTTCTTTGTTTAAATTAGGTTGGTGAACTTTTAAACCCTCTCCTACTATCTCTCCTATAGTCATCCTTGGCGAAAGCGAACCAAACGGATCTTGAAAAACTATTTGGAAATCTTTTTTGAATTTTCTAGTTTCATTAGAGTTAAGAGTATTTATATTTTTTTTATCGAATATTATCTCTCCTTGAGAATGTTCGATTCCTAATAATGCCCTGGCAAGGGAAGATTTCCCAGAACCGGATTCTCCGACGAGACCAGTTGTTGCGCCACTGTAGATTTTGATATCAACTTTCTTTACAGCATTAAGAAATTCTGTAGTTTTCCCAAATATATTTTTTGCTACGGGGTAATTAATGTCTACTTTATCGCCGCTTAAAAGTACATCATTTTCAGTATTGAGCTCTTCTTTATTGCCCGGGATAGAATTAAGTAATTTGATGGTATAAGGATGTTTGGGATTTTCAAATAACTCTTTCACTCTCCCTGCCTCTACAATTACACCATCTTTCATCACGCAAACATCATCAGAGAATTTTTTTACGATATTAAGATCATGAGTGATAAAAAGAATAGACATGCCAAATTCTTTTTGAAGATCGGATAGTAACTCTAAAAGTGCTTTCTCTACTGTTACATCGAGAGCTGTTGTTGGTTCATCTGCTATCAATAAATCGGGTTCATTAGCAAGAGCCATGGCTATCATGATTCTTTGTCGTTGACCTCCAGATAATTGGTGTGGAAAAGAGTTTACCTTAATTTCAGGTTCAGGAATTTTTACTTTCATCAACAGATCTAAAGTCTTTTTTCTAGCTTCTTTTTTGGTTAAACCCCTATGAATGATCAAAGACTCATCTATTTGAAAACCTACCTTTTGATAAGGATTAAGAGACGTCATTGGTTCTTGAAATATCATAGAAATCTTATTTCCTCTTAATGAGGTGATATCTCTTTTTGAGCTACCAATGATCTCCTTTCCTTCAAACTCAATTGAAGAATCCTTTGAGTATCTAACAGTGCCCTCTGGTAATAGTTGCAGGACAGATAAAGCAGTTACAGATTTGCCGGATCCTGATTCTCCGACCAGCGATAACGTTTTACCTTTCTCAATTGCTAAGGAGATGTCATCAACAGCCCTAAAAGTGGATTCTTTAGACTCAAAATCTATAACTAAATTTTTAATTTCTAGTATTTTATCCACGTTTGAGAACCTCAAATTTAAACATTATAGAATCTTTACCTTTTAGTTTGAACGAACAATCAAGATAAGCTTCTTGAAAGTCAGATAATCCCCAAAACATGATATGTTTTCCGCCGGGAACAAAAATAATTTTTGAACCTGGATTCAACTCAAGACTTTGAAGTCGTTCCATTTTCATCATTCCTTTTTCATCCATTTTCGTTTCATGTATCTCGGCTCTGTAAGGTGAGCAATTTATTTCTAAAATTTCTATAGGTTCGTTTGTAATGTTAGAAACGCTTAAATAACCACCAGTCATCATAGAACCATTAAGTGGAACATAAAGATGAGCATCCTTTATTTCTAATACCTCAGGAGACCTTGTACAATTTGTAATTATGACAAGGAGTAAACCTATTAAAGATGCTTTGAATAGATTTTTTATTTTCATTTGCATTTTTTTATTTTCATCTTTTAGCCACACAGCAGATTCTTTTTTAGAAAAATTAACAGTAGATAAAATTCCTAATGCTGATGAAGCTTTTCTCTTCAGCGCTGCGAAGCTTTTTGATGATCGCATCATACTGACATGGGTCATGAAAGAAAACTGCTTTCTATACAAAGATAAGTTTAAGGTCAGTTTTAATGGTGAAGAGTTGAAAAGTCAAAATAAAAAAGGAAAGTCTCAAAGAATTAATGACATATATTTCGGAGAGGTCGAAGTCTATTTTGATCAGTACGAAAAAGAAATATATATAGAAGAGGAAATAGATACAATAAATGTGACTTATCAAGGTTGCAATGAAAAAGGGTTTTGCTATCCACTCATAAACAAAATAGTATCTATTGAAGAGCTTGGCAATTCATAACTAATCTATACCTTTTTTAATTAAATTCATTTAAAATCGTCGAAAATCAGCAATTTACACGTAAATGACTAAATTCATGCTTCTAAATGGACCTAACTTAAATCTTTTGGGAACGAGAGAACCAGAAATTTATGGATCAGAGTCCTTGAGTGATATCGAAGCTAACTTAACAGAGATTTCAAAAAAAAATAATTGTGAATTACTTTGCCATCAGAGCAACGCTGAACATGAATTGGTAAATTTCATACACGATGCGAAGAGTCAAAATGTTAAATGCATAGTAATTAATCCAGGAGCACTCACCCATAGTAGCATTGCCCTTAGAGATGCTCTTGCAGGAGTAAACATACCTTTCATTGAGGTCCACATATCTAATATTTACTCTAGAGAAGAGTTTAGAAAAAATTCTTATCTGTCTGATATTGCTGAGGGAGTCATATCGGGTTTGGGCATTCAAGGTTATGAGCTTGCTCTAGATGTAGCTATAAAAAAGTTTAATTGAAATTAAGGAGAAGAGATGGATATAAGAAAAGTAAAAAAATTAATAGAGATGTTAGAAAACTCTAATCTTGAGGAGATAGAAATACAAGAGGGTGAAGAGTCTGTGAGATTAGTTAAAAGTCACGGAAGCCTACAAAGCATTCAACCTCAATCTATTGTCTTGCCTCAAGAAGCTAAGCCTGAAGTTATTGAACAAGAAATCGAGTCTCCCGAGGCGACTACAAGAGATAGCAACTCGATTAACTCTCCTATGGTTGGGACTTTTTATGCATCTGCCTCTCCAGGTGCGAAACCTTTTATCTCTGTAGGAGATATCGTATCTGAAGGAGATGTTGTTTGTATTGTAGAAGCAATGAAAATGATGAATGAAATAAAATCTGAATATTCGGGTACTGTCTTGTCTGTAAATGTAGAAAATGCTGAGCCAGTAGAGTACGGTCAATCACTTTTTGAACTTTCTAAATAATGATTAATAAACTTCTAATCGCCAATAGAGGCGAAATAGCCTTACGTATATTGAGAGCTGCTAAAGAATTAAAAATCCCCACTGTTGCAGCCTATTCTGAAGCAGATAAAGATTTGATGCATGTGAAAATGGCTGACGAATCTATATGTATCGGTCCTGCAGATTCCAGTCAGAGCTACCTAAATATACCAGCAATAATTAGTGCAATGGAACTATCTGGAGCTGATGGTGTACATCCCGGCTATGGTTTTCTCTCTGAAAACCCTGATTTTGCAGATAAAGTTGAGAAAAGTGGTTTTGATTTTGTAGGTCCTCCGGGTTCGGTCATAAGGATGATGGGAAATAAAGTATCGGCAAAAGAATTTGCACTTAAGTCTGGGTTACCTATTGTTCCTGGTTCTTCAGGACCAATCGATGAAAATGTCCACGAAGAAGCAGAAAAGATTGGTTATCCGGTAATAATCAAAGCTGCTTCTGGTGGTGGCGGTAGAGGTATGAAGATTGTCTATAATCCCGAAGAGTTAGATAGTGCAATTGAGCTAACTCAGCAAGAGTCCGCTGCGGCATTTGGAGATTCTACAGTTTACCTAGAAAAATTCTTGGAGAGTCCAAGACATATTGAAGTACAAGTTATAGCTGATAGGCATGGCAATGTTCTCCATTTAGGAGATAGAGATTGCTCACTGCAAAGACGACATCAAAAGGTTATCGAAGAAGCACCAGCTATGGGAATTAAGGAAGAAAAAAGACAAGAAATATACGCTCAATGTATAGAGGCGTGTCGACAACTTAATTATGTGAGTGCCGGAACTTTTGAGTTTCTTTACGAAGACGATAATTTTTATTTCATCGAAATGAACACAAGAATACAAGTTGAGCATCCAGTCACTGAGAGTGTAACTGGCTTAGACTTAGTCAAACTTCAACTAAGAATTGCTAGAGATGAAGAACTTAAGATAAAGCAAGAAGATATTGTTCTAGACGGCCATGCCATTGAATGCAGGATCAATGCTGAGAATTCTGAGACTTTTATGCCCTCTCCAGGAAAAATTCTAGAATATCACGCCCCTGGCGGTATAGGTGTAAGAATGGATTCGCATCTTTATAAAGATTATGTTGTTCCACCTTACTATGATTCACTAATCGCTAAAGTAATTTGCAGAGCAAACGATAGAGAAGATGCAAGAGCCAGACTAGAGAGAGCTCTAGATGAAATGTATGTTTTGGGTATTGATACCAATTTAGATATGCACAGGAAATTAATAAATGATCCTAATTTTATTAATGGAACTTTCAATATAAATTATCTAGAAAACCTTAATAAGGAAAAATAAAAATGCCTGAAAAAGATCTTCCTTATGAACCGGGAGACATTGAAGAGCAGGTTCAATTATATTGGAAAGAAAATCAATCTTTCGCCGTTACTGAAGATCCGAATAAAGAAAAATATTTTTGTTTAAGTATGTTCCCTTACCCAAGTGGATCAATACATATGGGGCATGTCAGAAACTATTCTATTGGCGATGCCATAAGTAGATTCCAAAGAATGCTTGGTAAAAATGTTCTTCAACCAATGGGGTGGGATGCTTTCGGTCTCCCTGCAGAAAATGCTGCAATAAATAATAAAGTTCAACCCTCTGATTGGACTCTTGAGAATATTGCAAGCATGAAGGAACAACTTACAAGACTTGGTTTTGCTTATGACTGGAAAAGAGAATTTGCTACTTCAGAGTCAGATTACTACAAATGGGAACAATGGTTCTTTCTTCAAATGTTGGAGAAGGGATTAGCGTATCAAGAAGAAGCTGAGGTTAACTGGGATCCTGTTGATCAAACTGTTTTAGCAAATGAACAAGTCATTGATGGGAAGGGCTGGCGATCTGGTGCTGAAGTTGAAAAGAAAAGACTCAAGCAATGGTTTTTAAAAATAACAGACTATGCAGAAGAACTGCTTGAAGGGACAGATAAATTAAATGGTTGGCCTGAACAAGTAAAAATACAACAAAAGAATTGGATAGGGAAATCTCAAGGGATGAACTTTAGTTTTGCTGTAAAAGAAGAAGAATCAAAAATTGAAGTATTCACAACCAGACCAGACACAATAATGGGTGTCTCTTTCATTGCTATTTCTACGTCTCATTTTTTAAGTTCAGATATAGCGAAAGATAACGAGGCAATACGAGAATTCATAACTGAACAAAATAAAATTAAACAATCTGAGGCGGAATTTGCAAAACAAGACAAAGAAGGTTTTTTTACAGGGAAATATGCCATCCATCCTTTTACAAAGAAAGAAATCCCAATCTGGATTGCTAATTTTGTTCTAAGTGATTACGGCTCAGGTGCTTTAATGGCAGTTCCTGCGCATGATCAAAGGGACTTTGAGTTTGCAACAAAATATAAATTGCCGATCTTACCTGTAATACAAAATAATGAAGAAAATGTTGATGGCTTGGTTCAAGCTACAGTTGAAAAAAATGTCTTAATTAATTCAGGTGAGTTTGATGGTTTAGACTTTGATCAAGCCTTTCAAGCTATAGAAAAGAAAGCTAAAGATCTGGACTGCGGTTATAGAGAGACCAACTTCAGATTAAGAGATTGGGGAGTTTCAAGGCAAAGATATTGGGGTGCACCAATTCCAGTTTTGAGTGATGGAAAAGATATCTATTCAGCTAAAGACTTACCAGTTGTCCTTCCTAAAAAAGTTCAATTCAAAGGAGTAAGTTCACCTTTGAATGAAATGCCTGAATTTTTAAATACAGAACAGGATGGCAAAAAATTAACTAGAGAGACTGATACCTTCGATACATTTTTTGAATCATCATGGTATTACGCTAGATTTGCCAGCTATGATAATACAGAATCTATGCTTGATGAGCGGGCTAAGTACTGGCTACCAGTTGATCAATATATTGGAGGGATAGAACACGCCGTACTACATCTTTTATACTCTAGGTTTTTCTTTAGATGCATGAGAGATATGGGACTTGTCGAGGGAGACGAACCGTTTTCAAACCTTTTGTGTCAGGGCATGGTTTTAAAAGATGGAGCCAAGATGTCTAAATCAAAAGGTAATACTGTTGACCCTCAAGGATTGATTGAAAAATATGGAGCTGATACCGTCAGATTATTTGTTTTGTTTGCTGCTCCACCTGAGCAATCATTAGAGTGGTCCGATCAAGGAGTTCAGGGAGCTCATAGGTTCATAAATAGAATTTGGAGATTGGTTAATAGGCATATTCAAGCTGGTGTAAACGAAGGAACTACTGAAATATACAACGAAGAATGTAAGGTTTTAAAATCAAAAATTCACAAAACATTAGCAAAAGTAAAAGATGATTATCTTAGAAGGCATAGCTTTAACACAGCTATAGCCGCAATAATGGAATTATCTAATGACGTTCCTGCAGAATTTTTGGATTCAGAAGCAAGTGTTGAAGAAAGAGAAGTTGCAAATGAGGCTATTGAATCAATTTTATTAATGCTTAATCCTATTACACCCCATCTTTCTCAACATCTTTGGTGGCAACTACATCCATCTGAATCCATTTTAGATAAACCTTGGCCTGCTATAGATGAAAAGCTGCTTGTAGATGATAAGGTAAAAATAGCTATACAAATTAACGGAAAGCTAAGGTCCGAGATGGAGATTGAAAAAGACACAGAGGAAGAGACGATAAAGTCCCTAGCAATTTTGGATAAGAAAGTTGAGAAATATCTAGATAATAATGAGATTAAAAAAATAATTTATGTCCCAGGAAAAATTTTAAATATCGTTATATGAAGTTATCGTCTGCACTAACTTTTAAAACATTTCTAATATTTAGTATTTTCTTAAGTTCCTGTGGATATGAGTTGAGGACTTACTCAAAAACTCTATCTAATCAAATTATTTATCTTGACGCCGACAGTTCCAATCTAAACCTTGATCTAAGAAATAAGTTGGCATCTATGAATAATGAACTAATTTCGAATATTTCCGGATCTGATTTAAAAATTAAAATTAAAGATCATTCCATTACACAGTTTGTGGGATCAATCGGTATGGGTGCGCGTACTACACAAGTAAGATTAGACTATCAACTCATATATGAGATTAGCGATAAAAATGAAACTATGATGCAAACTTATAAGGACATGTCTTATATTGATTTTAATCAGTCTGATCTTCTTGCTTTTGAAAGTGAGATAGAAACCATAACAGATTTATTCATAACAAGGGCTCTGAAGAATATGGAATTCTTCTTGTCTACCCAGCTCAATGAAGTTAAGTAAAGCTCATCTCAAAAAAGACATTGATGAACAACTTCGGTCTATGTACTCTTTTTTTGCAGAGGAATCAATTCAAATATCTGAATTGGTTGATTTGGTTACAAAAAAAGCAAAATTAGAATCATTTGAAGAGAAACAAACTCATATCGTTTCAAAAGATACAGATTGGTCTTTTCTAAATTTAGAAAATGAAAATTTTGACCTGTTTGGATCGAAAAAAATTATAGAGATTAAGCTTATTGGAACTGGTCCTGGCAATAAAGGTTCAAAGGCTATCAAAGATTACTGTCTAAAACCTGATGAAGATAAACTGGTTATTATTTCTGCAGAAAGACTTGATAAAAAACAACAAGACAGTGCATGGTCTAAAGCTCTTCTCAAACATGGTGTTCAAGTTGTAGAGCCTGCAATTGATAAAAACTCTATGCCAGGTTGGATAGAAACTAAGTCTAAAGAATTAAACCTAGAGATTAGCAAAGAGGCCCTTAGACTTTTAGCCGATAGAACGGAAGGAAATTTACTTGCTGCTTCTCAGGAATTGACGAAGTTAAGTCTTCTGTTTCCAGAACAAGACATCTCGTTAGAGCATATGGAGAAATCAATCTCTAATTCCTCAAAATTTGGAATATTTGACCTCTCTAATTCTTTTTTGGAGGGTAATAAAAAGAGAACAGTAAGAATCATTGAAACTCTGAGAGCTGAAGGAACTCAACCTCCTCTTGTTCTATGGGCGCTATCTAAAGAAGTTAGTAATTTGTACACAGTCATGGAAGAAGGAAACACAAAGAGTATTTGGGGTCCAAGATATTACCTAGATTTACTTGCTAAACGTTCAAAAAAATTATCTCCCTTTCAAGTCAAAAACTCTTTGAAAGAAATAGCAGATATAGATGCAGCCATTAAAGGTTTATCTGATAAAAGCCCCTGGCAATCCATAAGGGAATTGGCTTTGAATTTTTAAGAGCCATCAAATGATTCAAGTATTCTTCTCCAAATTAATAAATCAGAGTTCTTTTTGGGGATTTTATAATCCCCTATACTTTCAATGGGCTGTATCTCTTTAGTAGAACTTGTTAGCCAAATCTCATCTGACTTATAGATAAAATCCAATGGAATAGTGTCTTCAAATAAGGTTATCTTATTTTTTTTTAATAATCGAATCACGTAAGCCCTTGTGACTCCAGGAAGGATATTGTGCTTTAAAGAAGGTGTATAAACGATATTTTCTTTTACAAAAAAAACATTGCTCTTTGACCCTTCATGAATAATTCCATTCTTGTGAAAGAGTATTTCATCGACCTCATCCTTTGTCTGGTCATGCAAGGAGAGAACATTTCCAATCAAACCTGTGGTCTTAATATCGCATCTAGCCCATCTTATATCTTCTTCTAGACGCGCTCTTAATCCTTTTTTTTCTGGATTAATACGATAAGGATTTAATTCTAAATTCTGAGAAGTTATAAAAACAGTTGGTGCTTTTAATATGTTATCTTGATGAGATCTGAATTCTTGCACACCTCTAGTGATCTGAATATAAAAAGATTGATTGGAGAATCCATTTTTATCATGTAAATCACTTAAAATCTTTTCAAGATTGGAAAGTTCTTTAGGATAAGGTATAAATGTTTTTTCTAAAGACGATTTCAGCCTATCCAAGTGTTCACAAAAAAGAAAAAAATTCTTATCGTAGGATGTGATAACTTCATACACTCCTTCTCCGAAGGTGAAACCTCTATCTAGAGGAGATATTTTAGCTTCAGCAGAATCTAAGATTTCGCCATTCAGATAAACCCACATCGAAGAACTATTCTTCCATTAAGAATTGATAGGTTAATAGCTTTATATTAGACCAGGCCCTGCCAAAAAATCCTAAGGCTGGAACTCCTTGCATAGATACCAGGTCAATTGAAGAAATAGAGTCTCCATCTAAAATTAAATCTACTTTACCAACTACTTGACCTTTTTCTATAGGTGCCTGGAGATAATCATTAAGTTTGATAAGAGGCTCTACTCTAGGAAAGTCCCTTGGAGAAAGTGTCAGGTACAAATCTTCTGCAGAAGATAAGTCTACAGAATCAACTTCGCCACCCCAAACCTGTTCCTTTACTATAGAAGTATTAGCTTCGAGAACTTTTTTTGTCCTGTAATATCTAAAACCATAATCTAATAATCTTCTGTTGTCTGTTAATCTAGCCTTTTCTGAAGCGCTTTTTAATGTGACCGCGATTAATCTAGTATCATTTCTTACTCCAGAGGATACTAAGCAATAGCCAGCACTTTCGGTATGTCCAGTTTTGACTCCATCTATGGATTCATCTTGCCAGAGTAGACTATTCCTATTTCTCTGCTTAATTTCATTAAAAGTAAAATACTTCTCTTTATACAAGGCATAGTGATCTGGAAATTTAACTATCAGGCTTTTGGTTAGTAAAGCCAGGTCTCTTGCTGAAGAGAAATGTTCCGGGTCAGGCCATCCACTTACATTTTTAAATTGCGTATTATTCATGCCGAGTTCCTCAACATAAAGCTGCATCAACTCTACAAATCCTTCTTCAGAAACAGCCACATGCTCAGCTATCGCACAGCTTGCATCATTACCAGACTGTATGACCATCCCTTTCATGAGATCTGATAAAAGTACTCTTGTTCCCTCTCTGATGAACATTTTTGAACCACCTTTTCTCCAGCAATTTTCACTGATTAAGACTTCATCATCTAAGTTAACAAAACCTTTAGAAATTTGATCGGCAGCAACATAGCCTGTCATAATTTTTGTTATGCTTGCCGGTTCTATCCTCTCATCAGCCCCATTTTCTGCCAAGATCCTTCCTGAAACAGAATCTATGAGAATGTAATTAGAAGCATTCAATGAGGGCGGCTTAGGAATGAAACTCTCCTCTGAATAAATCAAGCTGCTTAGAGAAAATATTGATAGAAACAATAGGAAGAGAGGAAATTTAATTATTTTATTCATTTTTATAAAAATTTAGACAACGCATTACTAAATTCGAATACAGCCATAACATATAGCTTGCTGCGATTATATCTCGATATAGATTGGTAATTATCAAACCCGAGCCAGTATTCGTATCCTTCTTCAAGCTCAAGAGATATTGGCACAAATTTTAAGTTATTGGGGATAGCTTCATTAGCCCCTAATCCAAATTTTTCTAAATCGATACTTGTCATATGGGGTTTGAAAGAAGATTTGATTGATTGCATTTCTTTAACCGCAAACGCTTTTATTGCTACCGGTGTATTAGGCTTCCATTTTCCTTTCTTATTAAGAAAATTAGCAACACTTCCAATAGCATCTACTGGATTATTTAAGATATCTCTTATGCCATCATTGTCAAAATCAACCGCATAATCTCTATAACTATCAGGCATAAATTGACCATAACCCATCGCTCCAGCTATGGAGCCCTTTATTGTCTCCGGATCGAAGTTTTCTTCCCTACTCAAGAGTAAGAATTCTTCAAGTTGAATTTTGAAAAATTTAGACCTACGAGGGTAATCGAAAGCAAGGGTTGATAAGGAATCAATTACTTTAATATTTCCTTTAATTCTTCCATATCTTGTTTCAATTCCAATTATTGATGCAATTATTTCAGCAGGTACTCCGTATATTTTCTCCGCTCTCTTCAATTCTTGTTTAAATCTTCCAATGAATTCCTGTCCAGCAGAAATCCTAGAGTCATTAACCATGATTCCTTTATATCGCTGCCAAGTCATTGTCCCTTCCGGCTGTTTGTTCATTATTCTGACTACCTTGTCTTGATAAGCAGCATTTTTAAAGACGCTGGTTAGATAAGATTTATCATAACCATGTTTTTCATTCATATACTCGATGAACTGGATAGTTTCTTCTTTAGAAGAATAATCGGTATAAATGGACTGAGAAATAAACATTGCCATTAAAGGGATTAGATATATTTCTTTAATTCTCATAAATAAGGTTTTTTCGCAGAAAGAATAACTCCAAATGCTAGTAAATGCACAACTATCGAGGTACCCCCTTGACTAATTAAAGGCAAAGGAACTCCTACAACAGGAATTATACCTATAACCATTGAGACATTTATTAAAATAAATAATAGGAAAATAAAACCAAGAGAGCTACATGCCAATCTTTCAAAGTTAGATCGTGCTTCAAATCCAATCTTGAAAATCCTCCAAATGATAAGTGTATAAATAAAAAACAAGATTAAGATGCCCAAAAGTCCAAACTCCTCTCCAACAACGGAAAAAATAAAGTCTGAATGACTTTCTGGTAAGAAGTTTAATTGGCTTTGAGTTCCTTCTAGGTATCCTTTTCCAAAAAAACCACCTGAACCTATAGCAGTCTTTGATTGAGCAATATTCCATCCATCACCTAAAGGATCTACATTATTATCGAAGTAAGTTAGCACTCTTTGTTTTTGATAATCTAGTAGATTAGCCCATATGAAGGGGGCAGCTAAGGCTGCCGATCCGAGATAAACTAGTATTATCTTATATGGCAACCCCGCAAGATAAATTGGGATAAGTCCTGAAGTAAAGACAATAATAGAGGTTCCTAAATCTGGCTGTTCAAATACCAGATAAGCGCATATAAATGCAGCTAATGTTGTAGAAAACCAGTCGGATAACTGAATGGCAGATTCCTTTCTACATAAGTAGGCAATTAATGATAAGGGTAAAATCAATCTAATGATTTCTGACGGCTGAAAAGAAAAGAAACCAAAATCAATCCACCTACTAGTAGAGTACCCGCTTGCAGGAAATACCAGAACATATATCAATAATAAAAGACCTACCCAGTAAGAATGCATTAAAATGTTTTTATATGAATCAGGTTTTAAATGAGAAATAAAAGTCATTAATACTAGACCAAAGAATACATAGACGGACTGTCTAATGACCATTGCAACTGATTGTCCACTTGAACTATAGAGCATTGCTAAGCCAAAAATTAGAATAGACAGAAGACAGAAATATAAAATAACATCTTTGAAAAGATATCTAATGGGGTTATATCCTGAAGATAATGGTCGATTTAAAGAATAATCTAGGGGATTACGGTTACTCATTATTCTGCAAGGTTAATTTGATTTTGCTCGATGAGTTTTTTAGCTATCGGAGCTGCAACTGCACTGCCTGATTCACCATTTTCAACAATAACGATGACAACTAAATTAGGATTTGGCACGGGTCCATAACTTGCAAAAAGTGCGTGGTCTCTATCTTGAATATTTTGTCTTACTCCTTCGTACTCTTCTCTTACCGTAAGCTCTTGATCAACCAAACTTTTAATTTGTGCAGTTCCAGTTTTACCTGCGATAAGGATACCATCCTCTTCATATAAATTATGGGCAGTTCCATTCCAGGAATTGATTACGGAGATCATTGATTTTTCTATTGAGTCCCAATGTTTCTCATTTCCTATTTGGACTTTCTTAAATATTTCTGGCTTTTTAGAATCTTGATTACTGATAATTAATTTAGGCCTAAAGATTGTTCCTCTAGTTGCGATGGCAGAAACAGATACTGCAAGTTGTATGGGCGTGGATGTTATGTAGCCCTGCCCTATCCCAATATTAATTGTATCTCCGACAAACCAGGCTTCGCCAATATTGCCTAGTTTCCAATTTCTTGTGGGCAAGATACTTTTTGACTCATTGTATAAATCAATACCACTTATCATTCCAAATCCAAACTTGGACAAAAAATTTGAGATACGGTCTATCGTTAACTGGGAAGCTAATTGATAAAAATACACATCAGAAGACTCAACAATAGCTTTATTTAAATTCACTCTTCCATGCCCATCTTCTTTCCAGCCTCTATATTTTCTTCCATCTTCTTTTAACTGAAAAAAACCAACGTCTTCAACAATTGTGCTTTCATTGATTATATTTTCTTCTAGCCCGAGTAAGCCAATAAAAGGTTTGATGGTGGAAGCCGGAGGATAAGATCCTGATATAGCCCTATTAAAAAAAGGAGCTTCTTCCTTTGAGGAGTCTTTAACTAATATTCCTTTTTCTGAACCATTTAGAATATTAGGATTGTAGTCTGGAGAACTAACTAGGGCCTTGATCATACCCGTATTAGGGTCTAAAGCTACTACTGCACCTCTCCTGCCACCTAGTTCCTCTCTAGCTATTTTCTGTAGTTTAAAATTGAGACTTAAGGTTATATTTTGAGGTCTTTCTGGGTCTATCCTCTCAATCTCTCTAATCTTATTTCCATATACATCTACTTCGATAATACTTTTTCCAACTGAACCCTTTAGTGACTTCTCATATACCTTCTCTATGCCTACCTTGCCAATAAAAGCATCAACTGGATAATCCGTTTTTGACAACGACAGTCTCTCATCGCTAGTAATTGGACCTAAGTGACCAATGACATGAGAAAAAAGGTTTTTGTGAGGTAAATATCTTCTTAAGCTTATTCCTAGCTTTACATTAGATAAAGAATTTTTATGAAATTCATATTTTGCAAGTTCTTTGCTACTTAAATCTCTTGCAAGCCATATTTTTTGATTTTGTTTTGTAGTTTGAGGTACAGGAAATTTTCTTTCTAAATCAAGAACATCTCTATATAAAATATCTAGTTGGTCTTTAGATGATTCAAGCAAACTGCCCTGAATAAATATTCCTTGAGTAACTATATTTTCTGCAATAATTGTTCCATCTTCTAATGTAATAAGGCCCCTGGAGGGGAATATGGGAACCTCAATTATTCTATTTTTCTCCGATTCAACTGAGTAATTGGCTTTTTCTAAAACTGTTAATTGAAATATTTTAAAGATACTCGCAAGAATCAGAATAAACAGAAAAGCAAAAACTACTTTGGATCTTCTTTTAAGAGAAAGAATATCTTGCTCATCTTTCTTTAAATCCTGAATATTCCTCATAAATTTACTTATGGTAAGGATGGTTTTGGGTAATGGACCAGACTCTATATATCTGTTCTAGAGCCATAACAGGTACTATTGCATGCGGAAAAGTTAACTTGGATAAAGATAAGCAGAAGTTAGATTGATGTATTAATTCTTTTCCCAATCCATCTGGACCACCGACAATAATTGATAGATCTTTTGCATTTGATATCCAGTTATCAAAATGAAATCTCAATTTCTCGGTACTCAAACTCTGACCTTCTTTATCCAATGTTATAACAAAATCATCTTTCTTTAGTTTTGACGAAAGAAGCACACTTTCTCTTTGGACAATGTCTTGAACATTATAGTTCTTATTTCTGTTGAGAGGCTTCACACCTATCCAATTTATGTTTATGGATTTATTAAATTTCGATTCATATGACTTGAAAGCCATTTGAGCCCAATCAGGTCGATTTGACTCTATGCAAATAAAATTGATCTTCATTAAAGCTCAGGATCCCACAAGCTCTCTAAATCGTAAAACTCCCTTGCCTCAGAAGACATGAGGTGGATTATTACATCTCCAGCATCAACCAATAACCAGTCATCGCCTCCCTGACCTTCTATTTTAATGCCAGGAATATTAATTTGTTTAAGTCCTTCGATAACACGTTCGCTCATTGCAGCGATATGTCGGCTAGATGTCCCAGAAGCAATCACCATATAATCTGTCAAAGAGCTAATGTTAGTTACATCTATTGCCACTGGATCAACAGCTTTAATATCTTCAAGATTGTTCAGGATTGTTTTTTTTAAATTCTTAGTCATTTATTCTTTGTACAAATTTTTATTCTTAATTAATCTGTGTACGTCATGATTCAACAAAGAAGATACATCTTCATTCCTTCTAATTGAGTCTCTAATTTTTGTTGAGGTTAATTCAATTGGATCTATTTTTGAAATAAATATCCTGCCTGAATCTTCATGCAAATCAGAAATGTTATTTACCTTTCTTTGTTCAAGAATATGCTTTACGGAAAATTCATTGTCTAAAGAGTATCCAGGTCTTTCAAGAATCAATAAATTAGCTTCCTGAAGAAGCTTTTCATATTCATACCAAGTTTCTATTCCGAGAAAAGAGTCTGAACCCATTACCCATGCCAAACTAGAACCTTCATTTTCAAGCTGAACTTGCTTATAAGTTAAATAAGCATAAGAAGGAGTTTCGGCATTTAGTTCTCTTTCGTCAATTTGAATATTATCGATGTGAGCCAACGCAATATTAACTAGTTCCAATTTAACTTTTGGGTCAATACCTTTATCCTTGTGCGGTGGGTGGCCATTGGGTATAACTATCAATTTATCAAAATGGATGATCTTCAATAGATTTTCAATAACTTGAACATGACCGTTATGAATAGGATCGAAAGTTCCACCAAAGATACCAATCAATTTTTTTGGGACGATATCAAACTCCTCTTAGTTCTGAATTACCTTTAACAATAAATTTTTGTGAAGTTAAGCCCTCCAACCCAACAGGCCCTCTTGCATGGATTTTATCTGTAGATATTCCTACTTCAGCTCCAAGACCATATTCAAACCCATCAGCCCAACACGTAGGCAGGTTATGCATTACGGAACTTGAATCGACTTGCTTAAAGAATATATCAACTCTTTTTTGATCTTCAGAAACTATAGAATCGGTATGCTGAGATCCATACTTTTGTATATGGTTTATAGCGTCATTCATTGATTCAACAACTTTTATTGAAAGAATTGGAGCAAGATATTCTGTTGTCCAATCCTCATCTGTTGCATCAGAAACATCTACAAACTTAGTCGTCTCCATGCATCCTCTGACTTCAACTCCTTCTTTCTTTAATTTACTGGTTAAAGAAGGCAAAACATCAGAGGCAACTTTGCTATGAACCAAAAGCGTTTCCATTGCTCCACAGATACCGTATCTGTAAGTCTTGGCATTGAATGCAATTTCTTCTGCCTTTTTAAGGTCTGCTGTGTGATCGATATAAACGTGACATATTCCATCAAGGTGCTTAATAACGGGAACTCTTGACTCCTCCGTGATAAGTTTTACTAAACCTTTTCCTCCTCGCGGTATTATTACATCTAGGTACTCATCTAAATGCAGTAAAGTCTTTACTGCCTCTCTGTCAATGGTCTCAATCAACTGGATACATTCTTTAGGTAACCCTGCTTTGATTAAACCATTTTGAAGGCAGTTCCAGATAAGTTTATTAGATTGAATAGCTTCTGAGCCTCCTCTTAATAGACAGGCATTGCCTGACTTCAAACATAGGGCTGCTGCATCAGCTGTGACATTCGGTCTAGATTCGTAAATTATTCCCACAACTCCGAGAGGAACCCGCATTTTACTTACTCTAATTCCTGAAGGAGTTGGATCAAGATGAGTAATCTCTCCAACAGGATCAGGTAATTCAGATACTACTTTTAAACCAGAAATCATAGAATCAATTCTGGCATCATTTAGCTCAAGTCTGTCTATTAAGGCAGATCCTATTGACTTTTCTTTGGCTGATGCCAAATCAGACTGATTAACCCTAAGAATTTCTTCTCTATTTAACTTAATTTCTTCTGAGATATGCTTTAAAGCTTCATTTTTTTGCTCTAGTGAGGCTTGGGACAGTATTGAAGAAGCCTCCTTGGCTTCCGAGCCCAACCTATCTATATATGTAATTATTTCTTTACTCT
>Ga0208277_1000455_pt1 | contig 24356 bp, 14 predicted proteins | sample ETNtaG_5_FD_185782 | JGI IMG/M metagenome (GOLD analysis project Ga0208277, IMG submission 185782) | Marine microbial and viral communities from oxygen minimum zone, Eastern Pacific Ocean - ETNP201406SV205 (SPAdes) (version 2) | ecosystem: Environmental > Aquatic > Marine > Oceanic ...
AACCATATTAGCCAATGGAGCAGTTCCTTTGTATATATTGGAACAACAGATAGACAATATGATAAAAGAAAATATTAGTGAATAGTGATCAGTATAGCAAAATACGTTGTGGTTTTCCTAATTTTTTAATAACAATTCTTTTTTATAGAAAAAATTATAATTTTTAGTCATACAATGGAATTTTTTACAAAATATTTAATAATTTTCATGAAAGAGGTTCTTGCTCTTTGTTTTGAGATAGCTCCTTTTCTTCTTTTAGGTATGTTTGTGTCCGGACTGATATCAGTATTTATTGATAAGAGTTTCATCTTTAGGCACATTGGTTCTAAGGATTTTTCTTCTATATTTAAGGCAGCTATGTTTGGTGTCCCACTACCGCTTTGCTCTTGTGGAGTTATTCCTGTTGCTTCGACTATCAAAGATGCAGGTGCATCCAAAGGCTCTACGGTATCATTCTTAATATCTACTCCTCAGACAGGTGTTGATAGTATTTTTTTGACATATGGTATGCTAGGCCCTTTATTTGCAATCTTTAGACCTATGGCCGCACTTTTTTCAGGCATACTGAGTGGGGTTGTTATAAATAATATTGATAAAGATTCTCATCACCATATTGCTACTGAGAATAATAGAGGGAAAAATAATCTGCCTCTATATGATAGAGCTTTTTCAGGGTTAAAATATGGCTTTGTTACCCTTCCTTCAGATATTATTGTCCCACTTTTTCAAGGTCTTTTTATTGCAGCATCAATATCCGTTTTTGTTCCAACTGATTTTGTAGCACAATATTTTGTTGGGTCACCTATTATTCAGTTTGCAACAATGCTTGTGATTTCAATTCCAATCTATGTATGTGCCACGGCCTCTATACCAATTGCATTGGCTATGATGGCAAAAGGAGTTTCCCCTGGCGCAGCGTTTGTTTTTCTTATGGCTGGACCTGCGACTAATGCATCATCAATCGTAGTGATAAAAAATATTTTAGGAAAAAAAATACTCTATTACTACCTTTTATTAATTGCAATTACATCAATCTTATTTGGTCTACTATTAGACCTTTTTATCAATATTGACCCCATTTCATCCACTGGGCATTTTCATCAACATAATGCTGATGGATATTTAAAATATATATTTTTATTCACATTTATGATTATAATGATTAATGCGTATTTTTCTAAAATTTGGATATCAAATAAAGATAATGCTCTTATGGATAGTACTCTAGATGATGGAAAGGATCATATACAAATGAAAGTAGATGGTATGACATGTAGCCACTGTAAAGAAAGTGTTGAATCTATAGCTAATAATTTTGATGAAATCGAAGATGTGTTGGTTGATCTGGTATCTGGTGAAGTAACTTTTATCGGAATTAATATGGATGAATCGATGATCAAGGATAGGATTACGTCTATAGGTTTCAAAGTCATGTAAGTCATGATTTGGTTTTATTTTGAATAAAAATTTAGATTTTTTGTATAGTTAGATAACGGAAAAAATGAAATATCTAAAGTATTACATATCTACACTGACACTACTAGGAGCAATCTTCCTATGTTTTAAGGGGGAATACTATCCAACCGCTTTCTTTATTTGTTTTTCTTTGTTTATAATACTAGGAGATATACTTATAAAAGAGGACAAGGGCGAAGAAAAGTATTCTTATCCGTTTCTTTTAAATCTTCCTATGTATACAAATTTCTTTTTATTGATGGTTATATTGTTTCTAGCTATTTCTATTTTAGTTGACAATGTATCTACAACATTTGATAACATTATATTTGATTATTTTTTTATTGATCTCATTCAATCGAGAGAATCAATAAATATAGTTGACTCAATTTCTCTGGTGGCGTTAGTTGGGCTCTTTATCGGTATTATGGGAACCGTACCTGGTCATGAATTAGTTCATAGAAAAAAGAATAAATTTGATATGGAAATGGGGAATTGGTTGCTGGCATTTTCCTGGGACTGTGCTTTTGCTATTGAACATGTTTATGGGCATCATAAAAATGTTGGTCTTGATATTGACCCAGCTACAGCAAAAAGAGGAGAAAATATTTATAAATTTATTTTTACGGCCATGATTAAAGAGCACCTAGATGCTTGGAAAATTGAAAGCTATCGATCTCAAAGAAGCAACACTTCTCTTTTTAGAATTAGTAATAAGATGATTAGTGGCTATTTAAGAAGCTTTTGTTTTACTATCTGTTCATTTTTAATTGGTGGATTTTCTGGAGTTCTAGTGTATTTAATTTGTGCTTTAATTGCAAAATCACTGCTAGAAGTTATTAATTATTCTGAACATTATGGTTTGGTGAGAGTTGAGGGTAGTCCTGTTAAACCAAGACATTCTTGGAATTCAAATAGCGTAATGAGCAGTATTTATCTTTATAATGTCACACGACATTCTTCTCATCATGAAAAAGCTAACCTGAGATATTGGGAGCTTAAATCTTATGATGATGCTCCTAAAATGCCACAGGGTTATTTAACAATGCTGTATATGGCTCTTTTCCTGCCATATTTTTTTCATAAAATGATGGCAAAAAAACTAGTCGAATGGGATAAAAATTTTGCTTCAAAAGAAGAGGCCGAGCTTGCAATTGAGCAGAATAAGTCCAGCGGTATTGCGTTACTTCAACAGAGTGTACACTCTTAATCAATTTATTATTTTGGAATATTTTAAGGGTAAAGATATTTGAGTAGTAGTGGCTCGGGCCGGAATCGAACCAGCGACACAAGGATTTTCAGTCCTCTGCTCTACCAACTGAGCTACCGAGCCACAATTATAAAACTTTATGTTAAAAAGCGCAGCAAAATTACTTGGTGGCTTTCCTAAAACAAAAAGATTTGATTAAAAACTGTACAAATAGATACTACTTGTTTCATTTAAACATTCCACATAGGTTTCGCTCCATTTAAAATAGAGTTGTATTTATCATGTCACGACGAAGAAAGTTGGTCCTTGCGACACATAATACCCATAAAGAACAAGAGATGAAGTCTCTTTTTTATCATATGGAGATAGAGATTAAGGGACTAGGCCATTATCCTGAAATTAGAGATATTGAAGAATCCGGAACAACCCTCCGTGAAAATGCCTTGATAAAGGCAAGAACTGTACATAAAATTACAGGTAATCCATCTTTGGCTGATGATACAGGACTAGAAGTGAATGCTTTATCTGGGGCACCAGGGGTTTATTCAGCTAGATATGCTGGCGAGGATCCCTCTTATGAGGATAATATTAATAAATTATTAAATGATTTAAATAATATTCCAGAGAATAATCGTAGGGCTCAGTTCAGAACGGTAATGGCATTTGTTGATGGTGATATAGAACTATTTTCAGAGGGAGTTATAAAAGGCGATATTACTTTAGTTGCGAGAGGCGATAGTGGGTTTGGTTATGACCCTATTTTTCAGCCTGATTCAACTTTTAAGACATTTGCGGAGTTTACTGAAGAAGAAAAAAATCGAGTCAGTCATAGAGCAATAGCTGCAGAAAAAATGAAAAAGATTTTAGAATCTTATTTTGAAAAGGAGAATATATAGGATAGATCGATATCAGTTTAATAAAGACTGAAATTGAGTCATTTGAAAATAAATAATTTTAATGTAAATCATATTTTTTTGTATGGTTTATATTTTTATGTATTGCTGTTTAAAATAACAGCACAGGATATGTACGCGCAGTCTGCAAAAATTGTTCATAGCATAACTCTTCCTATAGTTGTACCCTCATCTCCATATGTTGTTGATCCATTTCCTAGATTATCTCCAGCATTCACTATTTCAAGTGATTCAACAATATTACACAAAGGGCTATTGCAGTACCACTTTGGACAAAAAAAAATAGCAATAGAACTATCAAATGACTGGTCATTAATAACTATCTCAGAGTCAGTTAACGGTAAGCAGCTAAAAATTCCGTTCACTTCTTCAGTCGAATGGTATTTAAGAATGATGCGACAGCAAAAATGGCACCAGAAATTTTTTGATGTAATGAATTCTGTTCCAAAGAATGAAGCAAGAAGAGGTAGGGGGCAAATGTTAGAGGTCGTTGGCGTGGATATAGGTAGATTGGGTAGAGCCTCCTTGCAGGTTAGTGGAAATGTCAATATAAATGGTAAAATGGTATTTCAAGATCAAGAGCTTGTACGTTCTACATTGAATGAAACTCAGAATACACATCTAGAGTTTGATCAAAAACAAAATTTAAATATAAAGGGAAAAATTGGTGACCGTATTACTGTTGCAATGGATCAGGATTCAGAGCGTCAATTTGAATGGGAAAATAATATTAGAATATCATATGAAGGGTATGAGGATGATATTGTACAAAAAGTTGAAGCAGGGAACATATCGCTGGCTCTGCCCTCTACAAAATATGTTACTTTTTCAGGTAAAAATCAGGGCCTGTTTGGTGTAAAAGCCATATCGAAATTTGGGCCAGTTGATGTCACAACGATTGCTTCCATTGAAAAATCTAAAAAAGAACAGTCAGAATGGGAAGGTGGTGGTCAGAGCAACAAGCAGCAAATAAGAGACGTAGATTGGATTAAGAATAGATATTTTTTCATCCATCCTTGGTTTAGGGATGGTGTGGATACATTTGCTACTTCTACTGCTTATTCCATACCATCTTTCTATCCTCTAAAGAACGGATTACATCTAATTGGAGATGTCGTAGTAAAGAATTTTGAATTATATAAATCAATCAATATAAATGATCCAAGTGCCATGACTGGTACTGCGTACGTTGACCCAACAGACAGCACTAACTTTGCTGAAAACAGCGAGGAGGGCAGTTTTGTACGTTTAGAACAAGCTACAAATTATTATGTAAGCCCTGACCTAGGTTTTATAAGAGTTCGTGAACAGGTATCTCAAGATATACTTGGATGTACTTTTACCCTCGAAAACAGGCAGACTGGTGAAGTATTATTAGAAGTTGGACGAGGCCCAGATTCTCTTGGTACCAATTTATCTCTTATGATGCTAAAACCGCGTAATAGCCATCCAAATCATCCAACATGGCCCCTAATGTTTAAGAATGTTTACTATCTAGGAACATCACAAATCAGCCCTGATGGTTTTGAGGTAAAAATAATAAATAAGAACTCCACGCCAGTTTCTGAAAGAGATAAAAATTCAAGCCTCCCTTATATTACTTTATTTGGTCTTGACAGTTTAAATGAAAATGGTTTACGCAATTATGATGAGATGATTGATAAAGATTTGGCAAATATAATGAATATGATAGATGGTGAATTAATGTTCCCTTCGCTTCATCCATTTGCAATTAAAGATTCGCTAGAAGGTGGACAATCATCGGAACAGTTGCAAAATCAATTAGGCTCAGGCGTTATGTATAAATCTTCATCTTCATCGGAGATAAACGGAGACCATCGTTGGATGATTGAAGCTGTATATACAAATCAAAGTTCTACAATAAACTTGGGCTTTATGCTTATCGAGGGTAGCGAAGAGGTAATTCAAAATGGGGTTACTCTTAAAAGAGGATTAGATTATAGTATTGATTATTTTACAGGGACAATTGTCTTACTTGGAGATGCCGCAAATGATCCAAACGCTAAATTAAAAGTAAATTATGATAAACATGAGCTAGTCTCATTTGATAAAAAAACAATTTTTGGTACACGTGCTCAAATGGATCTAGGGAAACCGAATTCCTTTATAGGTGCAACTGCTCTCTATTTTAATCAATCAATAATCAATGAAAAAGTTGAAGTAGGTTATGAACCAACTAGGAACTTTATTTGGGATTTAAATGGTAGATATGAATGGGAAATGGAGGGGATGACTAGATTATTAGATAGGATGCCTTTGATAGAAGCTGAGAAAATGTCATCATTCTCGGTTGAGGGGGAAATAGCCCAAGTGTTACCTAATCCAAACTCTATTAATAATTCTGCCACAGGCGATCCAAACGGGGTTGCATTTATAGATGATTTTGAAGGAAGTAAGAGAACTACCTCTCCGTCTATCCAACGTCGTTTTTGGAAAGCAGCATCTGCACCTTTAAAATATAGTGTTGAGGATTCATCATTTTTAGAGCCCCTAAACCAGAGTAATAGAGGACAATTATATTGGTATAATCCCTACATACCTGTAAGAACAAAAGATATATGGCCAAATCAATCAACCTCCTTACGAGCTGGTAATGAGACTACAGACATTTTAGTGCTAAGATATAAAGCTAAGGACTTCCAAGACAATATAGATCCTGATTCTCTTTGGGTGGGCATAACAACATCTCTCTATTCAGGCGATTATGATCAGATTCAAAGCAAGTTTTTTGAAATATGGGCGAAAGGTAATTCAGGTAGACTACATATAGATCTGGGTAAAATATCAGAGGATATGGATGGCAATGGGCAATTAAACACAGAAGATATACCGGCTGCAGGTCTCACTCTTGGTAATGGTTTCTTAGAGGATGTTGAAGATACAGGGCTCGATGGTTGTTTCGATGAAAACGAAGATGGCTGGGGAGGGTGTCTTGAAAGTGGAACTTATAATGACTACTTTGATTCAGGAGAAACAGTTTTAATAAACTCATCTAGTGAGATTGATGCAAATGACCCCAACGGTGATAACTGGGATTATGAACCAGGAAGTTTAAACTATTCTAAAATAAATGGTACAGAGTCAAATGGAACGGGGTCAAGAATTCAAGAAGGAGGTAAATATCCTGATACAGAAGATTTAGATCGGTCTACTTTTCTTGATAAAACTAACGATTATTTTTCTTCAAGTTTTGATTTAACTGATACAACATATTTGGCAGGAACGACTATAAAGGATGGGGTTCCGACTGGATGGAATCTATTTCGTATTCCACTATCAAATTTTAAGAAAGTACAAAATATTGAATGGAATGAGATAAGATATGTTCGAATTGGAATAACAGGATTAGATCAAGATAAAAACACACTACAAATAGCCAAAATGGAAATCGTTGGAAATGAGTGGCAGGAGATGGGTATTTTTGGGCCTGATACATCTGAACAGGTTTCCAATGGCTCCATGTCTTTAGGGTCAAGATTGGATGACACTGGTCCACAATTTCAAATCGCTGTAATAAACACTGAAGATAATGCGGATTATATTCCTCCAAAAGGCGTTAAAGGAGAATATGATCGTATCAATGAAATCCAAGGTAAGGAGCAGTCTCTAGTGCTAAAGTTTTCCAATCTTCCAGCAAAGCATACAGGAATTGCCCAAAAAACATTGTACACCTTGAATGACAATCAAAAACGAAGTTTTATGACCTATGATTTCATGAAAATGTATGTCAATGGTAACAGCCCCTTTATTAATGCACAAGATACAGAAGTGGAACTTTTTTTGAAGTTTGGTCTGGGGAGTGATTATTATGAGATTACTCAACCTGTGTATAAAGGCTGGGATGAGGATGAAAATAGGAACAGCTTGAATATCGATCTCAACTGGTTAACTCAATTAAAGCAGTCAGATACGACAAGAATCAATAAATTTAATCCAAAAGATTTCATCATTGATTCAGTTGGGATAAGAAAATATTTTTATACTGATGACAATGGACAATTAACAGGCAAAAAAATAACCATTTCTGGAAAACCAGCTTTAAATCGATTACAATATTTTGCAGTTGGTCTAAAAAATATTGGCAATGGTCCAATTGATGGAGAAGTATGGCTTGATGAACTCAGGCTAAGTGGGGTAAAAAAAGAAAAGGGCGTTGCGATGCGAGTTCAGTCTAGTTTGAAATTATCTGATCTTGGATCAGCTACAATGGTATACAGTAGACAGGATGCAGATTATCATAGGTTACAAGAGCGTCTTTCAAAATCGAACAATACATCTGAAAATTTAAATTTGACTGGGAGGATTGATTTACATAGGTTTTTACCTCGTTCTTTGGGTATCTCCATCCCTATTAATGCATCACTTAGCCAAAATCAGAGCCGTCCTAAATTTTATTCTGGAGAAGATATTTTAATCGATCCTAGTAATACTCCAGACTCGCTTATGATACTTAGCAATACTGTATCGTTAAATACATCTATTAAAAAAACAGGAAAATCAGATAATAAAATTTTAAAATATACCATTGATAATATTTCGCTTAGTTTTAGTGCTTCTCAATCAAAATCATCTGACATTACTTATCAGCAGAAATGGGCAGAAACGTATTCTGGAAAGTTTGGATATAATTTTACCTTTGATAGAAATAATTATATTAGACCCGTTGCTTGGGCAAAAGGTTTACCTCTCATCGGAGAGTCAATGAGTAGCGTACAGCTTTTTTATACTCCTAATTCATTTAAAACAGGGATGAATATGAGCGAGAAACTAACATGGAATGAAACAAGGTCTGGAGTGAAGAGTCCTGAAACATATAACTTTGGATTGAATAGGACAATGAACCTTGATTATAAAATTACAAATACACTTATAAGCAAATATAGTTGGACAGGTCAAAGCAATTTAAATGAATTTAGAGGATATATATTACAAGCTCTAAGGGATCTAGATCCTGGTCTCGTAACTCAAACCACAGAAAGTATCAACACTACTTATAATCCAATAATAATGAAATGGCTTAAACCATCATTCAATCATTCCGCAAATTTTCGCTGGTCTAATGATTTAGCTAGAGAGGGCCAAAATATAAGTACCCAGTTAAGGTTTGGATCTAATTTTACAATTACTCCTGTTCAGATAATTGAGTTCATATACAAGCCAAAATCAAATGTAAAGAAGAAGGGTCGTACACGAGGAGCGAGATCAAGAAGTAGAAATAAGTCAGATGCTAATAGTACAAGCGACGGCAAATCAAATGCAAAGTTCAGCCCCATGAATGTGGTTCATGGATTATTTAAAAAGATAAACCCAATATCAATTAGCTATACTGAAACACTTAATAGAACTGCCAATCAAATAATTGGAGATATTCCAAGTGGATATAAATTTGGTTGGCTACCGGATCATGGCTTAGAGCACTCAGATGAAGTTGGTAGTAATCTAGGTTCTTGGGATCATAAACGAGATGGGTCCATTCGGAGTGGCATTAAATTGACACGTAATATTAGTTTTAGTTCAAACTTTAATCAGAATCTCTCAACAACAAGGTCTAGTACGAACCTAGAGCAATTATCCATGACCCGAGATTATATTGCTTATGGTGAGTTACTCAATGAAGGTTTACCATTCCCTGGTTGGAGCATTAGGTTTACAGGCCTTGAAAGATGGCCTTTAATAAATAGGATAGCAAAATCGGCTTCCATGGAGCATAGTTTCTCTGGTAAGGAGACTCGTTCGTGGCAGTTTGAAGATGGTTCGCCAAGTCAAATGTCATTTTTTGGTTTTGGATCTTATGCAGAAGAAAATAAAGAAAACGAGCGATCTTCTAGAATCAATCAAAATTTTTCTCCACTTATCGGTTTTAATGTAACCCTTGAGAAAAATATATCTATGACTTTTAGAAATAACAGGAGTAAATCCTTAAATGAGAGTCCAACAGGGCTCACAATACAGAATGATAATAGTTTTACATCTACAGGTACATATACTAACAGAGGTGGGATGAATATACCAGTACCATTTTATGGCACCTTAAACCTCAATAATTCCATAAGTTTCACATTAAATTTTGATCTTAATGAGAGTCGTGAAGAAAGATCTGGTGATAAAATCAACCTTGAGGTCGGTTCTTTTTCAAAGAGTTGGAAGGGAGGGTTGAGAATGTCCTATCAGTTTTCTACTAAAGTTAGTGGTGGCCTACGATACGAATATCGTGAAAGTGATACCAGAACAACTGGTAGGAAAATAGATAGAGATTTTGGATTTGATGTTAATTTAGCAATATCTGGATAGTATGAAAAAATTAGTCAATTTAACAATATTAGTAGCAATGTGTTGTGGATCGGGAGGACCTGGTTTTGATGAAGATAACGCATTTCAATATCTATTGAAACAATGCAGTTTTGGACCAAGAAACCCTAGCTCTGAAGGGTATTACAAATGTCTTAGTTTTATGATTGATGAACTAGATAAAACTGCAGAGGACATAATTATCCAGGAATTCACCTACCAAGAGAAAAAAAATCGTACCAGGCATAACCTTCAGAATGTAATAGCGCGTTTTAATGTAGAATCGGAATTTCAAACGGTAATATCCTGCCATTGGGATACAAGACCATGGGCTGATTCTGAGGAGGATAGAAAAGATCGAAATACTCCAATTATTGGCGCAAATGATGGAGCCTCGGGTGTGGCTGTATTATTGGAGTTAGCAAGAATAATGGGTGAAACGCCACCTCCCATTGGCGTTAATCTTGTTTTTTTTGATGGTGAGGATATGGGAATTCCGGGCGAGAATGAAACATATTGTCAGGGCTCAAGATATTTTGCAAAAAATCTACCTATACCTAAGCCGTACGAAGCTATAAATCTCGATATGGTTGGAGATAAACAGTTACATTTACCAGTAGAGAAATATTCTCTTGAGTTTCATCCTCAGCTAGTTCGTTATTTATGGCGTCGTGCAGACGAAATGGGACTTGATGCTTTTGATATTACCCCCCAGCATGCAATCTATGATGATCATGTGCCTCTTTACCAGATTGCAGGGATTCCGTCAATTGATCTAATTGATTTTAAATACCCAAACCCTTATGCAAATTTCTGGCATACCTTAGACGACCTACCAAAAAATTGTAGTGCTGAAAGTTTGGGACAAGTTGGTGATCTTATGGTGGATTATATTTACAACAGAGCTAATCAAGACTGGTAGTCGAACTATGCATTGTACTAGTTACATAAAGTTGATTGGTTTTTTATTGTTTTTTTGTGTTTTAAATATTTCATGTTCTGATTCAAAACAAGAAGAAAGTAAAGTCCAGCTTAGTGATCCTAGTTTTACATTCCATCAAGATGTCAATAAACTATATTTTTCAATAAATGCTCCATCGTTCTACAAGAATCAAAAATTAGATAGTGTTGTTGTTAATTGGTATAGTGTAAGCAATCAAAACAATCCGGATATAATTTTTCTCAATGATGATGGCATTAGAGGTGATATAATAATGGATGATGAAATATATGGTCGTAAGATTATCAATGATGAATTGAATTTGATTAATCCATTAATTAGTGACACAGGTCTTGTTTTTATGGAATATCATGCAATGTTTGGCGATGAAAAAATGTCGCTCAAAGATTCTATAGTAATTGGAAACATAATACCTGTAATAGAATCTGTCACCGTTCCCGATACTATAATACGCCCTTCTGATGCAACGGTAAGTTTGCATCTTATTAAAGCAAGTGCTAATGATGCAGATGGGAAAGAAACTATAAAATGGGTTGGATTTACTTCTTTTCATGTTGAGGGTGATTCACTTATGAATAATGGGAATTTTATTTACCTTTATGATGATGGGAGTGATACGATAAGATACCTACCAAATATCACAAGTGGTGATTCTATTAGAGGTGATGGTATTTTTTCATTCAGAATACCTGTTTACGGCACTGGGTTTACGCAACCTGGTTTTCAAACTAAAGCAGGAACATTTAACTGGCGTTTCATATGTCAAGATATAGAAAATGAATATAGTAAAGTGGTTGAGCATGAGATCGTTATACAATAATACACTTTTTATAATTATTTTTTTATCTCAGTTGTATGCTCAGGTCTACTCGCCTGATCGTTTTTCTCTGCGCCCTGCTGTTCAGGATACATTTTTATCTCAAGGTTTAATAAGTAATATTGTTGCTGAAGTCAAATTAATGGGTGACTCTTTGACATGGTTTGGTACTGGTCAAGGTCTTGCTTTATTTGACGGTAATAAGACATATCATCATCATTCAACTCCTGACACATTAACTGATGGACAAATAACAAAATTAGTTCCCGGCGGAGGTATTCCTGCAGTTACTATAATGGGTGATATAATGGCTGTTGCTTATTCAGGCGATAACGGAACAATACAGGTTGGCTATGGCTTAACCCTTACATATAATGCCCAAGCAGTCAGTGATACCAGTGGTATAGATTGGAAATATCTACAACAGCCAATGGATAATGAGGCAGATACATTACGACCATTTGGTGAGGGATTTTTTAGATGCTTGCCAGTAACAGTTCCAGAAGCAAATGTTACCTATGATGCTTTTTTATATGGTGACTATCTATGGACAGCAAGTTGGGCAGGAGGACTGAGAAGATATAATCTAAACGATGGAAATTGGGAAATAGTCCCACTGCCTTTGGATGATCAAGAATTTTTGTCACTATGTACCGGCTTTGATGAAACTGATGATCTTGGCAGAGCTATCCTCCCTGAATATTATTTGAATCCAAGAGATCCAGCTGACGGAGGTAACCATAATCATAAAGCTTTTTCAGTTTTAGTGAATGAAGATACTGTATGGGTGGGTACAGCGAATGGTATAAATAGAGGTATTATGATCAATGAATGGAGGGAAACATCTCCAGGTAATTTTCAATTATTTGATTGTATTGAGTGGAAACATTATTCATATCCTAATGATAATCTTTCAGGAAACTTTGTAGTGGGTCTTGCAAAACAAGTATGGAATGGACAGACAACTGTTTGGGCAGCAACTATGAACGCTGATACTGAGGGTGAGATAAGAGGTCTAAGCTACACAAGAGATGGAGGTTTGACTTGGGAGTCAACACTTCTTGGTGAGAGGGTTTACAACGTTGCCGCAAAAGATTCAATAGTCCTAGCGTCAACTCAATCTGGATTATGGAAAAGCTTTGATGGTCAAAATTGGGCTGTATACAAACCAGCTGTCGATACAACATTTATGTCTCAAGAACAAATCTTAACAGATATTGTCTATACGTCATCTTTTGATAATCGAGATAGCATCCCAAGATTATGGATTGGAACATCTAATGGGGCTGCATTATCTTCTGATATTCAGGGATCAAGCTGGACTATTTTCCAAACTGAATATGATTCAATGGATTTTTATGCATATCCTAATCCATTTTCGCCTTTAAATCATAATCAGCTAGGAGGTGAGGGGTATGTAAGGTTTCATACGGGAACAATTATAAATACCCAAATAGAATTGGATATTTACAATTTTGCTATGGAGAAAGTCTATCATCATAACTTTGATCTGAATGCGTATAATGGATCACTAAAATGGAATGGGCGTAATAATAATGGAATCTTAGTTGATAATGGTGTTTATTTTATTCGTATGAAATATTCACCATCTGTAAATAAAAGTCCTCAATATTTTTGGGACAAACTGATAGTGGTCAAATAATGAAAAAAGTTATAACCATAATATTCTATATCGTATCATTTACATTTTGTCAGGATTGGGGAGGTCAGTCAGGAAGTTTTTTAAGAATGGGTATGTCAGCAAGATCTCTTTCAATGGGAGGTGGTTTTACTGCTGAGCTTGATAAAAATTTTCCTGTTTTTCATAATCCTGCCTGGTCTGCATTCTTAACGAAACGTCATTTTGGTAGTTCCTATACTAACCTTACACTTGATCGTCGCTTAGCATCAACAAGCCTTGCTATGGCACTACCTCCTACTGCTGGATTAGGAATTGCCTGGGTATACGGCGGTGTTAGCAATATACAGGGTCGCTATAGCACAGGTATGAAATCTTCAAAGATGCAGACAGGAGAGAATGCGCTATTAATAACCTTTGCTCAGCGTATTCTTCCATGGATATCAATTGGAGCAAATTTTAAGATATTAAGATATGATCTACCCATTACAGATACAGATCAGGTATCAGGGTCAGGTATTGGTTTTGATATTGGAATATTGATTAGGACAGGGCCTTACAATATGCTTGGATTAATGGTTCAAGACATTAGTTCAAATTATCAATGGGATACCAATGAGTTATACACCCAAGGCGGTCCCTATAAAGAAGAATTTCCAACTATATATCGCATTGGTTCCAGATATGAAAAAAATAGAATGAATATTGTGGGAGATTTAGGTGTAATTACAGATCATGATTCATATTATGGAATTCTTCCAAGAGTTGGGATAGAGTATGGTTTTTTGGAGCAGTACTTTTTTCGCGGCGGATATGGAAACGGTAGACTAGGATTTGGTTTAGGGTATAAATACGCATTATTTAATACAAATGACTCACATATTGACTATGCTTTTTCTATGGATTGGGTTTCTCAAACTGCACACACTATTTCATATGCATTTAATTTTTAAAGCTTTATTCTTTTGTACAGGGTTAGTGTATAGTATGGGTACACAAATGTTAGTTTTACCAACATCTGCAGAAGAATTAAGTATTGGAAGTCACCCTACATTATCGGGGTTATTTTCACTGAATCCTGCTCTGATCAAGGCAAATGAAAAGCACCCATATCTTTCCTTGAATAGGGGAAATTGGCTTGGGGATGTATCTGTGTCACAAATTGGATATAATCAAATGATATATGATAATGTAGTACATTTGGGTATAAGATATTCAGGTGTATCCGATTTAGAATTTAGAGAGGAGATACCTCAGGATGATCCATCTTCATATTTTAGTGCTTTTGGTCTTGCTGTCGATGCATCAACTGCTTTCAAATATCAAAACCACAAACTTGGTTTGAGTCTTTCTTATGTTCAATTCACCATTTTTAATGAATATTCACGGGGTATTAGTTTTGATATTGGTTATGCATTTGAAATGAAAAATAATTATATACTAGGAATAGTTGCTAAAGATATTGGTAAGATGTCAAAATTGGATTCAAAAGCTCCTTCACTTCCAAATAGATTATCCGCAGGTATATCAAAAAAGTTTCAACAAAATGAATACATGAATACTATTTATGGTTCTTTGGAGTGGAACTCAATCCCATCGACATCAAAACTGTATTTTGGTAATCATTTCAGGTGGAATCGTCTTGAGCTTCTTTTTGGTTACGCAACATCAAACCAAACTACAGAAACTTCTTTTGGAGTAGGACTTAATCTGAATCGCTATAGGGTTACGTATGGTACTCGGTTTGGTTCACAGGATATAGGTTTCCCAAAACTTCTTTCTTTTAATATAATACTGCCATGAAAAAGTTTGATCTGAGAACACCTATTATCTATGTCCTTACATTCATTATTGTTGTATTACTTATTGTGTTGAAGAGACAGGATGATGCAAATAAACACCAAGCACTTAAAGATAAATTAGAAAGTGTTGAAATTGAAAAACCATCTAAGGATTCCGAAGTCTACCCCAAGAGCCCAAAGCTTAAAATAAAAGGCAAGATAGGAATAATAATTGATGATTTTGGTTACAGAAATGATGAAGTGTCCGATGGATTTTTGGATCTAGATGCGCATTTGACTTATGCGATTATTCCGGGTCATGCCCACAGCGCAAAGTTTGGGGAGAAAGCGGTTTCGTCAGGATACGAGGTAATTGTTCATATGCCTATGGAAAATACAGGAAAAACCTACGGGGAAGAGGAGTTTGTATTGATGACAGAGATGGATAATGAAACAATCGAGAGGCGTCTTAAGAATGCATTAAGCCAAATTCCAACTGCCATTGGAATGAATAATCACCAAGGGTCAAAAGCATCTGCAGATCAGAATGTAATGACCAATGTGGCCAAAGTTCTGAAGGATAAAAATTTATTCTTTATTGATAGCAGAACAACAGTTGAAACTATTGGAGAGACAACGATGGAAGTTTTTGGAGTACCCACTGCGAGAAGGAATATCTTTTTAGATAACGAAGACAATGAGGAAAAAATCATTGAGCAACTACTCAAACTTGCAAAAAAATCAGAAAAATCAGGTTATGCTATAGGAATTGGGCATGTTAAGCCAAAGACTTTATTTGTACTTCAGGAGCAGATACCTATTTTAAAGAAGCAAGGCTACGAGTTTGAATTTGTTTCTAGGATGTTGCACTGAGTGTCTATTTCTTGCCGCGTAACTAGAGGTGATTTAACAGAAAGCATACATGTCGCTTTTGCTGTTGTTGTTGATTCAAGTGGTACTCCATTTTTTGCAACAGGAGACCATCAGTATGTAACATGTGTGAGATCTGCTTTAAAGCCTTTTCAGGCGGCCTCGATAGTTAAAGCAGGAGCGATTGAACAGCCTAAGTTTAGCCAAAAAGAATTAGCTCTAATGTGTGCTTCTCACAAAGGTGAAGAAATCCATCTCCAAACTGCTAAGTCTATGCTTTCAAAGCTGGGAATGACTGTCAATGATTATAAATGCGGGTCCCATTATCCATTTGATATAAGTAGTAGAAATATTTTAATCAAAGAAGAAAAAAGTCCAGAAGCATATCACAATAATTGTAGCGGCAAGCATGCGGGTATGCTTGCTTTAGCTAAACATCTATGCTCAGATCCATCTGATTATTTAGATATAGATCACCCTGTTCAAAAAACAATTATGGAATACATAAAGAGCCTTACGGATCTAGATAATATACCTATTGCAATAGATGGTTGTTCTGCGCCAACACCTTTTCTGTCTCTCCAAGATATTGCAAGTATGTTTCAAAAATTAGCAGATGGTTCTGAACCAGAGCTTGATATTGTGTTTCAGGCAATGTCAAATCATCCTGAGATCGTAGGAGGAACTAGCCATTTTGATACATCATTTATACAGGCCTTGAATGGGCGTGGTATTACAAAAGTAGGCGGAGAATCTGTCAGAGGTATTGCTTTAAAAACAAAGAATCATGGGCCGTTAGGTATCGCAATAAAAATTCTAGATGGTAGTTTGAGGGCGATGCCTGCTACCGTTATGGCGCTAATTGAGCATCTTGAATTATTAGGGCAAAATGAATTAAAAAAATTAGATAAATTCCGAACTAATATTTTGACAAACCATAATGGCAATGAGGTTGGTTGCATAGAAGCCTACATTGATTTTTAAATGAAAAAATTTATCTTTTTAATGCTCTGTTGTTTTTTGCATGCTTCTACTGAAAGAATCATGACCTATAATCTTCTTAATTTTTTAGGAAATGATGATAGGGAGTCTGATTTTATAAATATTATTGATTTAGCTGAGCCTGATATAATAGTCGCTCAAGAAGTTGTAGGACAGACAGGGTTTTCAAGGTTCAAGTCGGACGTATTAGATATAGTAGAACCGGGAGCATGGTCTGGAGCATCTTTTACAAATCAGAGTGCGCAGCAGGATATTGCTCTGTACTATAAACACGAGGCCTTCACATTTGTCTCTACTAGCATTGTCTACACAGCGCAGTCAGGTGGAACGAGAGATGTTATTGAGTGGGAAATGTTTCATATAAGTTCAGGCGTTCAATTCAAAATTTATGGTGTCCATTTAAAAGCAACTCAGAGTAGTTCTGAAGAAAGATTAGCTGAGACAACAGTCTTGCGAAACTATCTAAATAATCATTCGCCGAATAGTCATTTTATTGTGGCGGGTGACTTTAATATTTATTCAAACAATCCATCCTCAGAACCTGCTTTTGAAATGTTAACAGGTTCTAGCGATGATAATGATGGTCAGTTATTTGATCCTATTAATAGGATCGGTCACTGGCACAATAACAGTGGATTTGCAGATGTGCATACTCAATCACCAAGAACCACTCAGTTTGGAGGTGGGGCTAATGGTGGAATGGACGACAGGTTTGATTGGTTGTTTGTCTCACAGTCACTGCTAGATGGATCTTCTGACTTTCAATACGTAGAGGATACATACCTAGCTCTAGGCAATGATGGTAATCACTTTAATGACGCCATCACTGATGGCAACAACTCTTCTGTTAATAATACGATTGCCAATGCTCTGCATGATGCATCTGACCATCTTCCTGTCTATATGGATGTTTGGTTTGATGACTTAACATTTTCAGATGTGGGAATTATGATATCTGAAATCATGGTCAATCCATCATCTGTTTCAGACTCCTATGGCGAGTGGTTTGAGATTATAAATACGACTAATGATGTGGTAGATATAAGCGGGTGGAGCATAGTTGATACAGGCGATGATGAACATGTCATTTCATTAGATGAATCTCTAATCATTCTGAATCCGGGTGAATATTTTGTGCTCTCTCGAAATGGTAATCCTAGTTCAAATGGTGGAATTAACTCAGATTATGTTTATGATAATTTTTCTCTTTCAAATTCTGAGGACGAAGTCATTTTATTGGATGCAACGGGTGCTATAGTTGATGAAGTTCACTATAATAGCCAGTGGCCATTTTCAAGTGGTGTGTCGATGGAGATACATGAGCTTGCGATTGAAAACAATTTAATCGATAATTGGCATGCTTCAACTTTGAACTACGGTAGTGGAGAATTTGGATCTCCTGGTATTGCTTACAATGGTACTCTAAATATTAATAGAAATTCCCACATTCTGAATAGATTTAGTGTGATATCTATTTATCCTAATCCATTTAATAATTTTGTTACTATAAATATTGATATAGATCAAGAGAGTCATGCCGTTCTTGAGGTGTTTGACCTTTTAGGTCAAAAAATTGAAACATTAAACAATGGGCTACTTCATCTTGGACTTAATCAATTTACATGGGATGCGACTGGACACCCTACAGGTATATACTTTTTCAAACTTACTTCTGGCCCAAGATATACTGTTAGAAAAGCTGCCTTTTTAAAATAATATGCGATTATTTTGTATTGCTTTAATTCTTCTCTCTTTACTTTTTTCTCAAGAAAGGTCCCTATATAGAATTCAATACGCCGCAGATGAGTATGATAAATATACCTCAGTTGGAAATCTTGGACTGACAATTACAAATTTTGGAATTCTTGGTAATGGATGGAACCGAATGGAAGACGGTAGTATACACCCATCCTGTCAGTATAAACAACAGACTGAAATTTTAAGAGAGCAGGTAGAACATTTTTCCTATGCTGGGCTCTGGGTAGGAGGAATTGTAGATGGGGAAAGAAGAGTATCAACATCTATCGTAGATGGCGTTTTTGAAGCAGGGAATGAAGGATTTGAGCTTTTTGCAGATAGCCAGATACTTATTCAATCATCTATATCATCGACCACTCAAGATTCCATGGCAAAATATTATTCACCTAATGCTGTGTCACATCAGGACATGTCTGCAAATTTTAAAGATTATGGTGAAACAGTATCAGATAATTTAGCGATTCCAAATCATAGCCCATTAGGTATTGATATTAATCTTGAGAGCTACGCATGGAATTATGCATATGCAGATGCGTTTGTTATCCTAAACTATACTTTTAAGAATGCATCAGAGGATACGATAAATGATTTGTATGCAGGTATTTGGGTAGACCCCTCTGTTGCAAATTTCAACTACACAGATTATTTTACTCCGGGAGGTGGTTTTACATGGTATGATAATCTAAATGGTTTTGATGAGTCTGATGATGACGCTGGTTTTAAAAGAAACATTGCCTACCAGTATGATACTGATGGTGATGATGGTTGGGCCCAGTCTTATTTTGGGATGGCTGTTCTTGGTAGTTCGATACCCATGGACTATATTAATACAAATTATTCCCAGTGGGTCTGGACCAATTCAAATAATAGTGACTATCCAGCGTACAGTATGCCACTAAATGATAATGACAGATACTCAAAGATGATCTCTTCTGTTCCTAAGGGTACTGGTCCAGACTATACATCTGATGGTTACCCAGCTAATGAAAATAGTTGGCTTTTTATTCTCTCTGCGGGACCTTCAGGGTCTATTCCAAATTCAGACTCAACTGCTTGGAAATTACCACCCGGTGATTCTTGCAGTATTGCTTTTACCGTGGTCTGCGGCCTTTGGGATGATGGATTTAGCGGAGATTCACCTGGCAGGAGAGGAAATATTCACGTTAATTATGACTGGGCACAGAGGGCGTATAACGGTGAGGATAAAAATAGAAATAATATTCTTGATGAAGGAGAAGACACAAATAACAATCAAAAAATAGACAGGTATATTCTACCTGCTCCTCCACCCGCTCCAAATATACATGTTGATATTCAATCAAAAAAGGTGACTATATACTGGCAAAATAATTCTGAATCTTTTCTTGATCCTATAAGCCAAGAAGCTGACTTTGAGGGTTACAAGGTCTATGGTGCAAGAAAAACAAATAATGGATCTTTAGATGAATATTCACTTCTTCTTGAAGCAGATAAAGTAAATGATGTAGGCTACAACACGGGATTTTCTATGGTGCAGATAACAGATAGCTTTGGTGAACCAGACAGTGTTAATATTAATGGTAATTACTACCATTATAAATTTGAGAATTCTCAAATTAAAGATGGATGGTTAAATTATTATGCGGTCACGGCTTATGATCGCGGTGATCCAGATGCAAACCTTGAAAGTTTGGAAAGTTCGATTTACTCAAATAGAGTATATATCTACCCAGGTAAATCTAACTTAGATGATGTTAGCTGGAATAGTGAGCCCACGGTATATCCTAACCCCTATAGAGGTCAGGCGCTTTGGGATGGATACAGTAGTCGCAGTAAAATGATATGGTTTAGGAATCTACCTACAGAAGCTGAGATACGAATATTTACTCTTGCAGGAGATTTGGTGGATATCATAGAGCATGATGAAAATTACAAAGGTCAAGATATTGAAAATATCAATGATAGTAAAAATCCTCTCATGCCAGGCAGAGAGCATGCCTGGGATATGATTACAATGTATGATCAGGCTGCTGCGTCAGGTCTTTATCTTTTTACTGTTGAAGATAAGTCCTCGGGAAAGATCAAAGAAGGAAAGTTTTTAATAATAAAATAAGGGTAATAGTTATGATTAAAAAGTTAATGATTGTAATAGCTGTCACAATTAGCTATTCGCAGGAAACATCTGGCATATTTTTTTCCGAATATGGAGAAGGGAGCGGCAATAATAAATACCTAGAGATTTATAATGGAACAGGTGCAGATTTAGATTTAAGCAACTATTCATTATCTAGTTGTACTAATGGTTGTCCTAGTGAATTTCAGTATCCCAATAATGTAACCTTTAATAATGTTACCTTGGCGGATGGAGATGTATATATTGTTTGCCATACTCAAGCTGCTAGCGATGAGATTGATGCTGAATGTGATCAAACATTTCAATATATGAGTAATGGTGATGATTTTTGGGCACTCACTTTATCAGGGGCAACAGCTAGTACGCATACAATAATTGACAAAATTGGTGATTTTGGTGATGATCCTGGCGATGGATGGGATGTTGCCGGTGTAACAAATGGGACCAAGGACCACACACTTGTTCGTAAAGGCTTGGTAACCAATGGGAATAGTGATTGGTTGGAGTCTGCTGGTACAAGTGATGAAGATTCAGAGTGGAATGTTTTAGAACGGGACACCTGGGACTATCTTGGTTCACACCCGCACCAAATAAACGCTACTACAGTTGTAGTGAATGAATTTCTAGCAAGTACTGGAGACTGCTGTCTTTTTGATGGAAATGCTGAAGATTTTGTAGAACTTTATAATTATGGTAATACTGCTGTTGATATTTCTGGTTGGGGATTTAGTGATACTGACGGAGAGGTTGCGACACTTGCTCCTGAGGGAACATCAATTGCAGCAGGAGAATTTTTAATATTGTGGTATACAGGAGATTCCGATGGTTTTCCTGAAATTGACTCTAAGCTTAGTGGTGATGGTGAGGCAATCCATGTCGCGGATGCCGAAGGTAATACTATTATTTTACTCGAATTTGGAGTGCAAACAGATGACATTTCCTATGGGAGAGTACCAGACGGTGAAGATACATGGGTCTATCTCGATCCACCTACACCAGGCGAGACTAATGAGTTAGTCTTAGATATTACAGCAATCTATGACATCCAATATGTAGAAGATCCTGCTACAAACGATGAAAGTCCTCTTCTGGGGCAGGAAGTGAGTATTCATGGTGTTGTTACAGCAGAATTTTGGGGATCTTATAATAATAGACAGATGTTTGTACAAGATGCTGAGGGCCCTTGGAATGGTATTCAGTGCTATATGCATACAGGATGGCATGATTTTGATTGGGTAGACGCTTCTGGACTTCCCTTGCCCTCTGGTCCCGCGGAAGGTGATGAGGTTACAATGACAGGAACAGTAACAAGTTTTTCGGATGGAACCCAGCTAGGAAGCGTTACTCTTGGAATGGTCCATGGTCCGGCAGACCAAATGATTATGCCCTCCGTAATAGAGGTAGCTAATATTGGCGAGGCATATGAGGGTTGCTTGATTGCATTAGAAGATGTTCATGTTGATTCTGAAAACCCCGATGACCCAGATGATTTTGGGGAGTGGTCTATCTCTGATGGAAATAATTCTGTAAGAGTTGATGATAAGTGGGGTTATTACTACTATCCTGAATTAGATCAGCAACTTGCATATCTAGAAGGTGTTCTCGATCATAATTATGGAAGCTTCAAGATACAGCCAAGGTTGGCGCGTGATGTGGTTGAAGAAGGTCCCGCAAGAATACAGCGGATACAGCAGGTTTTACATAGTGACCTAATTAAAGCTGGGCAAGACGAAGAGTCAGATAAATCATATATGCTATCTGAGGAGGTAAGCGTGCAGGGTGTTGTCACTATGCCAGCTGGGCTGAGCTATGCTGGTGAGTTTGGATGGAAGTTTATTCTTGCCGATGTTAATGGTGGTCCGTGGAGTAGTTTGATGGTATATAACCCCGGTTGTGAGGACTGTGAAATCCCTGTTGTCCTAGAGGGAGATGTAATGACAATGACAGGTAGTATTGCTGAGTATAATACAGGACCAGCAAATATGACCGAATTAGATATCTCAGGTGTTTTTGATATAGTGGATGTTGGTCAGCCAACCCCTGAAGTTCCTATTGTGAATACAGGTGACTTAAGATGGCCTACTAAGGCTGAACAATGGGGTACTGTTATGGTCCAGATAGAAGATGCAGTAGTAACTGGGAATGAGTTTCAGTATGACCTAATTGAAATAGATGATGGCACGGGTACTGTTTTGGTGGATGATGATTCTGATGATATTCAGACATATTATGAAACCTATCCAAAACCTCCAGTTGGTGGACTTGTTCAATCTATGGAAGGCTGGGTTTACCATCATTTTGGAACCAACGCAGATTCAACAGCATATAAACTTTGTCCGTTATATGTAGCGGATATGGTTTTTGGTGCAGGCCCACCTACAATATCTGTACCTACAAGAGAGCCATGTGCACCTACATCATCTGATAATGAGGTGTTAGTTGCTTGCACAATCACTGATAATTCCACAATATCAGAGGCATTAGTATATTATTCATTGGATGGTGGAGCTACATATAATCCAGTAGCGATGGAAGCTAATGCAGTTGCAGACTCTGTATATACAGGCACTATCCCACTATCTGGTGAATCAACAGTATATTACTATTTTTCTGCCACAGATGATGGTGTTGACCAGGCTGAGCCAAAGACAAGTACATTCCCTTATGAGCTTGAAGATGGAAAACTTGGATTTCATATCACTGATAATTTAACTGTCCAACATATTCAAGAGACCTCATTCCCATCTGGTGTTTCGCTGTATGAAGGATGTACCGTAACAGTTTCTGGTGTTGCTACTGCAGATACAGAACAATATAATAGCTCTTATAGTTCTTATGCCCTTCAAGATGGTGATGGTCAGTGGGATGGTTTAATATTTGATACTGAGAGCGAGGTCATGCTATCACGTGGTGATCAGATTACAGTTACTGGTCTGGTAACTGACTTTGATAATGACTACCTTTATAAGTTTGGCGGTAATACACGACTTATTAATGCAACTGTTACAGTGGGTGAATCAGTAGGAGAGCCAGCGCCGGCAGTTGTTAGTTGCGAGGATTTGGCTCAGGATGCAGAAGATGAAGATTTGGATGATCTTGACAATCAATTGAGTGAATTCTTTGTCCTTAAGCGTGTCAGCCATCTTTTCTGCCGCTCTAGTAGCTGCGAATTGGCCTCCACTATCTTTTGAAGATTTGACAACTTGCCCTCCTGAGCAAGTGGTGATAGTTTCAGCACCTGTCAAATCAGTTGCTGTCATCAAGATATTATTGTATGAACTGAAAATGTTTACAATTGCACGGCGTGACATCACTGTTCACCTCCATCTTTTTCAACAGAAGGTGCTTCTTCTGCAGCGTTCTTGACTTCTTCTGCAAACTCAGGAGTTGCCTCAGGGTCTACTTCTTCAGAAGCGTATTCAGCCATTTCTCTTCTACCTTCAATCGCCTTACGGATTGGATGTTCTGGATTGTTTAAATCGCTACTTGGATGATATTTGATCAATTCTTCTTCGTCACGAGATACC
>Ga0208277_1000456_pt1 | contig 24349 bp, 18 predicted proteins | sample ETNtaG_5_FD_185782 | JGI IMG/M metagenome (GOLD analysis project Ga0208277, IMG submission 185782) | Marine microbial and viral communities from oxygen minimum zone, Eastern Pacific Ocean - ETNP201406SV205 (SPAdes) (version 2) | ecosystem: Environmental > Aquatic > Marine > Oceanic ...
CAAGTGTTGATGGGCGCAGGCCTCAGCTTCATCACGACCACCCATTGCAGCCGGTGAAGAGGAGCGACAACCTGCTCATTCAAGCGACCGGTAAGGTCGTCGCCTTGATCCGTGAACCTTTATCGGATCAGTCGATAGATGGCCTCGTTGAAATCGCATTGGAGCACAACATGAAATCACTAACGCTCCGGTTGAACATGGACCCTGCTGACCAACCGAAATGGCAAGGTTCACTGGACCGTCAACTCAGCCGTAGACACGGTGAGCGAGATGGTTTTGTTGCCCAACATCCATCCGGTGATGTCTTGCTGTTGTGCGTTTGTCATTCTGAATCATGAAAATTAGCCACTAGAAATAGTAGTTTTTGTGACTCAGTGGCGCGAATGTGGCCATCGCGGTCTTCATATACGGGAGGCAAGTCGGAGGCTTGCTTGACACTATGTGTAAGCGTTGAGGTGAAAGAACATGGCACGACCAAAGGACGAGGAACTTGGAGAGGACTTCTCGTACATCCTACGTATGGCAGATACCGATATGGACGGGCTCAAGCCTCTGGCTACCGCCCTAACCTCAGTCAAGGGAGTCGGTCACCGCACCGCAACCCAAATCTGTAAAAATACCGGCTTTGATGCTCACAAACTTGCTGGATTCCTCTCCCTTGAAGAGCAAGAAGTGTTGCGCCTCGCCATTGAAAATTATGCTGAGAAAGTTCCATTGTGGATGCTAAACCGACAGCGAGACCTCGAAACCGGTGAAGAAATTCATCTCACCGGGCAACAAGTGCGATTCACATTGAGCGATGACATCAACCGTCTTCGTACCATGAAGTGCTACCGTGGCGTTCGTCATGCGTCAGGAAACAAAGTCCGCGGCCAGCGAGGCCGGTCAAACGGACGCGGTGGACTTACCCTTGGTGTAAGCCGAAAGAAGGTATAAGGAGGAATGAAGTATGGGAGAGCCAAAGTTTTCACGACCTAAATTTGACACACCTTCTCACCCTTGGAAGGAAGGCCGAATTAAAGAAGAACACGCCATTCAAGCCAATCATGGGCTCAAGAACATGCGTGAAATTTGGAAGGCCAAATCACAACTTCGTCGTCATCGACGCCAAGCTATGCGCTTGATCGGTACCGTGGACACCAGCGAAGGTCACGGAAAGCGAGAGATGGAAGATTTGCTCCATTCTCTTCACAACAAAGGACTCATCGAGTCCAACGCTAGCCTTGACGATATTCTCTCGCTTGGAACCGAAGACATCCTCAGCCGTCGTCTTCAAGCACAAGTCTACTACAAGGGACTCGCATGCTCCATGAAGCAAGCCCGCCAATTGGTCACTCACGGCCAAATCTGCATCGGCGACCAGAAAGTTACCATCCCATCTTACCCCGTCTCCCGTGACGAAGAAGGTGAACTACGCTACCACTCTTCATCTGCCCTTAACAACCCAGAGCATACCATTCGCAAGGCTATTGAAGGCCGTCGTGAATCTGCTGAATACAATGAGGAAGAAGTAGACCCTGTTGCAACTCCTGAATTCGCTGAAGAAGTTCAATCTGCAGGTGAAGCTGCAAACGCTGAAACAACTGACGGAGGTGCTGAGTGATGTCACGCAAAGCAATTGTCAACATTTTCAGTTCTTACAACAATATTTTGATGACCGCCACCGACCTTACCGGTGCTGAGACCATCACCACCTGCAACGGTGGAGAAGTGGTCAAGGCTGGAAAGGACAAGGGCGGTCAATTCGCTGCAACACGTTCCGCAGAACGCCTTGCAGATGCCTTGCGAGACAAGGAATTTACCGAACTCATCGTCAAATACCGAGCCCCAGGAGGCAACCTCTCCAACAACACTGGGCCCGGTGCGCAAGCGGCTATTCGAGCCCTGACCCGTGCTGGTATGACCATTTCTCGTATTGAGGACGTCACGCCTATCGCTCACGACGGCACCAAGAAAAAGGGTGGACGCCGTGGACGCCGTGTCTGATGAAAAAGGTGAACATCATGAAGACTGAAATCGTAGAAGGCTGGCCCCGTGGTCATGAAATCCGAATCCTCATCAGCAATACTGATGCTGCTCAAGTCAATGCCATCCGTAGGGCACTCATCGCTGATGTCCCAAAGTTGGCAATCACACGAGTTGACTTTTCTCAAGGAGTCACTCAAGACAACAAGGGTGATGTCGTAGAATCTGTCAACGTTCTACCTGATGAAGTTCTTGCACACCGATTGGCCATGATTCCAATCCCAACTCACCAAGAAGAAGGATTGGTATTCCCTGATGAATGTGTCAACTGCAAAGATGTTGTTGAGAAGGACAAGGGCTGCCCAATGTGTCAAGTCCTCTACACCCTCTCTGCTCGAGGCCCCTCTGCAGATTCAGAAGAACAATACAAGACAGTCTATGCTGGAGACATCACCACCATCTCAGATCCTGTCTTTGATATTCTTCCAGAGCACAAGCAAATACCACTCACCATTCTCGCCCCTGGCCAGTTCTTGGAATTCTATGCATTCGCAGTACTCGGCCGTGGCCGAGATCATGCAAAGTGGAGCCCCGCCGCTGCAGTCGGCTTCCAGCCTCACCAAATCGCTGTCCTCAAGAAGCCGAAGAAGGCAAGTGTCCTCTTCAATTTGGGACTCAAAACATCAGATGGAAAGAACATTGATGCCAAACTGTTTGGAAAGGATAAGAAAATCACAAACATCAACCATGTACTTGACCTTGAGAAGGCCCTTCACCAAGTTGGAGAAGGCACAGGCCGAGAAGGTGATTTCGACAATGCAATCATTATGGAAAATGTAGAGGATGCCTATGTATTCTCATACGAAACTGACGGAAGTTTGGACCCAGTCACGGCCTTCAACATGGCACTGGGAGAACTGAGCCAGCGCTTCGTAGACCTTGGCGAAGACATTGTGTCCGCTTTGGCTTGAACGAGCGACGCTCTTCCACGCAGCCTTCATGACTGATGGCGCCAACCACTTCATGAGGCGAGCCAGTGATTGAGCATCGGTCAGGGGGACATATTACTCTCCTGTTTTCCATTGACAAATCGCACCGTTTACCGCGCTCCCAAGGAAGTTTGGGTGCTGGCTTTACCATTCAACATGGAGTGGTCATCCAAGCAAGGTTGACCACGCTTGAGCCAACTGAGTTGAAAGTTTTCGCTGGAAGTAAACCAGAAGGAAAAAGAATTGAAGAAAAACTTGCACCGATCAGCCTCAACATTATCGACTCAAACGGTGAATCTGTGGAGGATTCAAGTCTCTACCTTGACTTGATTGAGGGGTGCCGCAGTGCAACCCTGCTGCGCCCGCATGAAGGCATTGAGGCTGATATCAAAATCGAATGTCCCTTGAGCCAGGGGCTGGGGATGTCCGCTGCTGGACTGATGGCGATGGGAAATGTGATTCATCAGCTCACTGGAAGAGGACGATTGAATCAGTACTACAAAATTGCACATCGTATTGAACGAAAACATGGTTCTGGACTTGGCGATGTCCTCGGCGCATCGGTAGGTGGCGTTGAATTGCGGCTTCAACCTGGGGCGCCGGGGTGGCCAGGACAAGCGGTGAGCTTTGACGCCGACATTCCGGTAGTATTGGTGTGGGAAAGTGGTGGAGCCAAGCATACCTCTGACTACATCGATAACCCGGAGTGGCAACATTCGATCACTCAAGCAGGAATGTCTTGTATGGACTCACTGCGAAAAGGTGAGTGGGATGAAAATAAATGGCCATTATTACTTGATGAATCACAGAACTTTGCTGCCCAATCTGGAATGATGGAAGAAACCATTCGGGCTCAACTCCGACAAACTGTTGATGCTGTGATTGCAGAACAAGGGCTTCATAATCGCCTTGCTGCAAGGATGTGCATGTTGGGAACTTCGGTTGCAGTAGTGCCAAAAAACCTAACTAAAATTCCCAAAGACGAGGACTTGACACGATTCATGGAAGGACTCTCAAACACTGGACTTGGCGTATTGCTCAGCCACATTGCACCCGTCACAACCCTTCATCAAACACAGAGAGGTCAAGAGGGCTTGCATCAAGCATAGTGACGCCGGGAATGTAGAGGTTTTCGGAAAAACCGTGGCGATAGACAATCGCTCCACTCCCCCATTCATCGATGTAGCGTAACATCTGCTTCTTTGTTTTCTTCCGTTGAAAATCAACATCACCGCCGTAGAAATGTTTGGCATCAATCCATGAGACTGGTCGGCCGTTGATGATGACATGATCCAAGAATAACAGGTCGGGGGTACGGATTGGACGGCCGTGTTCTGCCTTTTGCTCCGCTACCATTTCCGGTTGCCTGCGGAGGCGCACGCCTTGTTCCTCAAACCAATCAGCAAGCACATCTTCAAACAAATCAGCCCTCACTTGGGTTTCGGATTGGTCCACATTTGAAACTCGGTCTGCTGCTTCAGCGGCTTTGAATTCATCTTGTTCGCGCTGTTTCATCGAAGACGGTGAACGCAAACTGTCCTTGATCTTGTTCTTTGACCATCCATTTGCCTCAAGTACTGCCCGAAACACATTCATTGGCGGGAAATCAAAATTTCTTGAAAGTTCTACGATTGAGGTACCTGACCTGTACTTTGCTGCCATTTGCTTTGCTTTGGATTTGAGTTTGCCGTGAGAATACACTGTTTTTTGTTGGAGAAGGGCCGAACGCAGTGATAGAGCCTGATCCAGGGACATGTTTTGCCCCTTCACAAATTCCGCTATCTCATCGAGACGCTCATCTTCAACCCAGCCGAACTCTCCACGACGCATGACGACACCTGCTACCCGTTCTTCAGATGAGAGGGGGACGGGGGAAAGAACCCAGTCAAATGAAAACGTCCGGGGTTCTTCCATCTCCGAAGGGAAACCCATGGGGCTGGGCTTTACATCAAAGCGTTTTTCCGCTTTCTCGTCCATCGTTTGGACTTCATCTTTATGCCGTTCTTCAAGGGCAATCTTGCGGGTACTGCCGTATCTTTTTTGACGATTTGAGGGTCGGTTTGACCGCCGGTCTCGAGATCCTTGGCGACCCATAATCCAAGTTTTACGCCGACACCCTTTCAATTCTCGCTTTGATTGGGACACACATTAAACGCGAGAGGTTCTTATGGAAGACGCCCCTGCAAAGTTCATGCGCTTGCACGCCCTAACGCCCCTCCTAACGGCTTTGTTGCTCACCATGAGCCTCGTGCCTGTTGGAGAAAGCGATGGTTATGCGCCGCTAAATGATGATGTAACCATCTCGTTTTCATCTGAAAACAACAGCACTGCTGGTTGGTTCGTTGGGGCTGGCGGACAAAGTAACGAACGAGTCGGCGGCATGCTCCCTTTGGCTAACGGACAATTCGTCGTCACAGGTTCCTTCGAATCCAACATTCTCTTCCACGGAGATGTTGAGAGTTATTCAAGCAACGACAGTGGTTTTGGAGAGGATTTCTATGTTGCATGGATTAATGAAAATGGTACATGGAACAGAACGCTATCTGGAAGCAGTTCCGGCTTGGATGTAATCAGCCACTCAGCAGCACTTTCCGATGGGACAATTGTCGTTGCTGGAGTATTTTGTGGACTTTCCTACCTGGAAGTGTGCAACATGACATTGGGGCAATTAAGCCCGCTCATATCATCAACATCTGAACTGGGAGGTACCTTTCTCGCGGCCCTTAGCCCTGAAGGAGATTGGCTATGGGCAAATTCAATTTCTAACGAGAATGAAATGTATGTAATGGACCTCATGGTGACGCAATCAGACCAAATCCACCTCGCTGTAAATCATCGCGGTTCGTTTGATGTTGCCAGTGGAACGGTCATGGGTGGAGAAATTGAGCAGGCCGCTATCATCGTTCACGATGATGTTGGCCAGGTAATCACCCATCATTCTACTTTTTCAACGAGCCCGATTGAAATGTATGGGTCCCTTTGCGAAGATGGTTTCGGTTCAACTTATTTTGCTCTCAACTTTGATGAATTCATAGCGTTTGATGAACATTTTTCATCCAGCAATGGTACAGTTGACATCGCGATTGCCAACTATGATCAAAGCGGTTGGAAGTGGAGCAGTAGTGCAGGTGGAGACGGAGATGATTCCGTTACCGACTGCGTTGGAGTTGACGCTGGTGGACTCAGGGTAATCGGTGATTTCAACCAACAAATGGCCTTTGGCAACCATTCGACATCTGTCCCCATATGGTATGATTTCTACGATGCCAGTATAAGCAACGCCGGTGAATGGCTTCGTGCTGATTCTTTTGGAGGACCCGGTGCAGAACACGCTCACCGGATCCAATTGACCCCTCAAGGAGACGCCATTATACTCGGGAAAATGTCTGGGGCCTTGACGCTTGGAGTGAATTCATTGAATGACCAAGACGGGATTAACGATGGAGAACATTACGATATTTTCTTGGGCCAACGATTGGTCAACGGAACTTGGGATTGGGCCATTGCAGGAGGGGGCGACGGTAACGATCTGCCTCAACACTTGGCGTTTAATGCCGAAGGCTCACCTGTTGTTGGTTTTCTTTCTAACGACGATGCCACCGTCATGTCACATCAACTCAACCATGACTACGAATATGACATGGGCGTTTGGATGTACGTAACAGATCTTGATTTGGATGGTGTCGTTGACGGAATGGACAATTGTCCGCGATTGGCCAACTCACAGCAAGAGAATCACGATGGTGATGTGTACGGTGATTTCTGTGATAACGACGATGATAATGACGGAAAACTTGACCTTGAAGACGATTGTGATGCAAGCTTCGTCGGATGGATAAGCAGTTCAATAACCGACCATGACGATGATGGGTGCCGTGATGCAACCGAAGACTATGACGATGATAATGACGGAATTTTTGATGTTAATGACCTCTGCCCGCGAGGGCCTGTTGGATGGATTTCAACGATTGAAAACGATGTAGAACAGGACGGTTGCTCAGATATTGATGGCGATGAAGATGGATTTGTTGACCAACTTGATAATTGCCCGACAATGGCCAATCCCACCCAATCCGACCTCGACAATGACGGAATGGGAGACCCGTGTGATATTGACAAAGATGGTGATGGCATTAGCATTCCAGATGATGCGTGTCCCAATGATGTAGACCCATGGATTTCTGAACTCGGTAATGACTACGACCGTGATGGCTGTAGAGATTCGTCCAACGATGATGATGACGATAACGATGGAGTAATGGACAGTCTTGATTCCTGCCTGCTTGGTGAAAAAGGATGGTATTTGGAGGGTTCAACCGTGGACCATGATGAAGACGGTTGCCTTGATAGCACTGAGGATGATGATGACGATAATGATGGATTCAAAGACCCTCTTGATGGATGCCCCAAGGGAATTATCGGAAGTTCAAGCGCGGGACAAGATGTGGACGGAGACGGTTGTATTGATGCCATTGAAGATGACGATGATGACCAAGATGGTGTTCTTGATGCCCTTGACGACTGTCCGTCAACAAAAAGCACAGAAAGTGCAAATTTTGATGGTTGCAGTCAATATCAACTTGATGGCGATGGTGATGGAATTAGCAATGCGTACGATTTCTGCCTAAATACCGAGCCAGGGAGGGTCGTTGATGCCCGTGGATGTGAAGTTTCCTTGGACAGCGCTTCGGGAGAAAACGATGATGATGGTATCAAATTGTCAACCGTGTTGTTTATTCTCGCAACAGGGCTTATTGGTTGGGCTGTTGTAACATCCATGCGTCGCCCACAACTCGCACCGATACCTCCACAGCGACCGAAAGATATTGCCATCATTCAATCTCTTGATGAAGAAAGTGAGTGATCAGCTGTAAACGATTGCAGGCGAAAGTGGCATTGCTGAACCTGCACGTTCAGTGGTGTCGGAATCGCTTTCACCAACAACAACCGTTACTGATTCGAGGTTTAAATCGGATGCGATGAACTTGGCGGCATGTTGGAGCACCTGTTGTTCGTCAAGTTCCGAAACAATCACTTCCCGTGAAGCGTCGTCCCATTTGAACACCTGTGGGAGCATCTTCTTGCCCCAAAAAGTCATCATTTCGCCCTTTCGTTCTCCCTGAGCCATTGGCATTTGTGCTAAGACTGGAACGAATTGTTTTGGATGACCTCCTTCAGTGATGAAACCAAGGGCTGCACGAGCCATTTCACGCTTCCATGACGGGGAGATGACAACAATTGCTGACTTGGCTTGACCACCCAAGTGGCGTTCTGCAATGTTTTGCACCTTCCGAGCCTGCTCCAAAAAGTCCCGAATGTACTGCTCTGATGCAAGAGTGAGGTGGTCTTTGGGTGTTGAAGAAGCAGGCAATTCCAATTGGCTTTCCGCAACAAATGTCCCGTCATGGTGCTCCCGTGAAGCCCACCAATCCTCTGCTAAATGAGGAGTTGATACGGAAACCATTTGTGTCCACTGAGGGAATATCTGTGATGCAACCGATGGATTCTGCCCCCCTCGGCGAATGTACCAGTTGATATCTTTGATAATCTCATAATGAGAGATCTCAACGGCTCGGCGGAGGTCGAAATTATCCATAGCGTGAATAAATTCGTGAACGCGCTTGTTGAATCGAGCGGTCAGCCAAGCGTCCATCGGACTTGAAGGGCCATTCCAGGAACGCAATTGTTCTGGCCAGGCCTGAAGTTGTAACATGACCCGATGGTTCGCTTCAAGGGCAGTATCGGACCAATCCATGCCAGCGGTTGGATTCGCTGCAAAGAGGATGAAGAGGCGCACAGTATCGGCCCCATAGAGTTCGATCATCGCTTCTGGTGACACGGTATTGCCAATGGATTTACTCATCTTCGCAGAACGCTCTCCGAGAGGGGCGTCACAATGAGGGCATGGAGAGCCTGCGTGATCAACGGAAAGTGTCACACCACAGGATGCGCAATACGGTGCCGACTTGTTGACCATTCCTTGACAAAGCAGTTCGTAAAACGGTTCATCAGCGATTGTGAGTCCAAGGTCTCTCAACGCTTTGGTCATGAAACGGGCGTAGATCAAATGCATCTGAGCATGTTCAATACCGCCGCAATAAAAATCAACCATCATCCAGTGGTCAGCCGCTGCTTTTCCGAAACAAACCTCATCGTTCATGGCATCTGTGTACCTCAAGAAATACCAGGACGAATCCATGAAGGTGTCCATTGTATCTGTTTCTCTACGAGCATCTTCACCACAAGTAGGGCAAGGGACGTGGACAAAGGTAGGTGAAGTTTCGAGCGGATTGCCTTTTCCAAAAACAACGTCTCGTGGGAGTTCAACTGGAAGGTCCTTTTCGGGCACTGGGACCACCCCGCATGATTCACAGTGAATGATTGGAATTGGAGTACCCCAATACCTCTGCCGGGAAATCAACCAGGGGCGTATTTTCCAATTGACTTCTCGCCGACCAAGGCCTTTTGATTCAAGCGCACTGCACACAGCATCGCGGGCGTCTTGACCGTACAATCCATCAAATCCTTCAACCGGCGAATTCACCATCCATCCGTCGTCCACATCCGCTCGGTTTACCGGTGCATCCGGAGACCCATCTTCCTGCATGACCAATACACGCTTGATCGGGATGTCGTACATCTTGGCAAAGTCATGGTCGCGTTCGTCGTGGGCAGGAACAGCCATGACCGCGCCGGTTCCGTATGTTGCGATGACAAAATTTCCAAACCAAATGGGAATCCGGTCACCGGTGAGAGGATGAACAGCATATTTCCCGGAAAAAACGCCTTTCTTTTTGTTCATGTTTTTGATCCGATCAAACTCTGACATGTTCACGACCTCATCGTAGAGGCGCTTCCAGTCCTCCTCAAATTCAGTGCCAGTAACAAGTTGTTCGGAGAGAGGGTGCTCGGGGGCGAGGGTCGCAAAAGTTGCACCAAAAAGGGTGTCAGGTCGAGTGGTAAAGACCTCAAAGGTGAGGTCGGAATCTACAACACCGAAGGTGATTTCAGCACCTTCGGACCTACCAAGCCAATCGCGTTGAAGGGATTTTACATGTTCGGGGAATTTGATGGTATCCAAGCCATCATGCAATTCCTGTGCGTAGGCTGGTAGGTCAATGAACCACTGGCTCATTCCCTTCTGCTCAACAGGGCCATTGCATCGCCAACATCGGCCTGCTTTGACCTGCTCGTTAGCAAGAACAGTATTGCAAGACACACACCAATTTACTGGGGCAAATTCTCTTCGTGCTAGGCCACTTTCGTAAAATTTAGTGAAAAACCATTGATTCCATTTGTAATATCGTGGATCGTGACTTTTGAGCGTCCGACTCCAATCGTAAGAAAATCCCATGCGTTTGATTTGTTGAGTAATTGACGCCATGTTACGTTCTGTAATATCGTGAGGATGGCCCCCTTCTGAAATCGCTGCGTTTTCAGCAGGCATTCCAAACGAGTCAAATCCCATCGGATAAAGAACATCAAAACCCATCATGCGTTTGTACCGCGCAACTGCGTCTCCAATGGAATAATTTCGGACGTGGCCCATGTGCATTTTCCCTGAAGGATACGGGTACATCTCCAAACAGTAGAACGTTGGTTTGTCTCCTCCAGTTGTAGCTTTGAACAGGTCGGCTTCATCCCATTTCTTCTGCCAAGCAACCTCGTCAACTGGAAGCATTTCACTTGACATTGGCGTTCACCGTCCACTGGACGATTGTGGCCAGCCGCCTTCATGCTATCAATTCCTCGCTCAAGAGGTGGGAAATCAATCGGTTCGTATTTGAATCAAGACACGGGATTCTATGATTCAATCACGAGAGAAATCAACGCTCGTTTCCAAGAGGAAAATCGCCTCTCGTGTAAGTTTGTATCGATTCTTTACGCCCATTTTTCTGCGCTCAACAAGTCCATACTTCTGTAGCGTTCTGAGGTGATGGGAAATCAATTGTTGACTCTTTTCCAAACGCTTTGCAAGTTCTGCTTGAGTGGGGAATCCCCCAAGTTGGCCGTCTTCATCGAGCAGGCTGAGAATCTTACCTTGCAAACTGTTTGGGTCGGGCGAGAGAGGGGGTACCGGGAGGTCCTCCTCGATCATGTTTGGATGGAGTTGGTTTGTAAAGGGGTAGAAGCGAACGAGGCGGCCATCTTTTTTCCTCCAAACATTCTCTTCGTTCTCAAGAATTCGTAAATGATGCGTGATTTGCCCATTGCTCATATCCAACGCAGCCATGAGTGCCCTGAAATGGCAGCCTGGGTTCGCAGTCAAGTAGCCCATCAAACGGCCGCGTTGGTAGCGACCATCCGTGGTCTCGTGTGTTTTTCCGAGGAGGCCGAGGAACCACAATCCTGCGAGGGTTGAAGGTATACGAAGACTTTCGTTGGACGCTGCTACAATGAATATCAGAGAGAGCAATGAAGTTGTTACAACGACGCTTACTGTAGCAACGACGGGCGCCGGGATGGTCTCTTCACCTGGCGAATCCATTTGAGCATCGGTTGCGGTATCTTCCTCAGCAACCTCTGGAAGTTGTTCCAATTGAACTTCAAGGACTGCTACTGATGGTGCATTGAAGGTTTGACAGGCGGGAGAAGCCGATTCGATGTGAACGATATAAATTCCTTCAACTTCAGAAGTTGGTTGCCATTGCCCAGCATTACGGGCGTGTGAAAGAAGGTACTGCTCGCCTTCAGCATTGAGGACCCAGCATGTTCCTTGCTCAGTGAGAAGGCCGTTCCAAGTCCCCATGAGTTCAAACGTCTCAACTGGCGAGTTTGAAATCGGTTCATCAGATGATTGTTCAGAATACATCGGCCAATCAAATTGCAATGTTTGTATGGCTCGGGGAGAACTTTCCAAAGCGATCTCTAGCGTGTAAGCGCCGTCAAGAAGCAATGGCATACCTTCCTGAACCATGGCGACTGAAACGGTTGAAAAGGGTGCGTTTTGAGACCCAGGAGGCAACAGTAGTTTGCGACCAGAATAATCGTCGCACAACGTTTGCAATTGGTAAGCAACATCTTGATTTTGGTCAATGAATGTGAGCGTGTAGGTGCAAGGGTTGACCATTCTTAGAAAGTGTTCTTCCTGTGTATTTTCAAAAGAAGACGACAGGGAAAGAGATGTCTCACCCTCAGGCGTTATTGTAGGCGTGAATGTTAGAGAAGATTGAGAATCGCACGGGTTGGGAATGAGGTCAGCGTATTGAATCTGTGAACTGGTGCTCAAACCATATTGGGGCAACTCAACAATTACAGTCAACTTACCCGGAGAGACGAGGCACCCGTCAGCCTTGAAAAAGCCCCATTGTGGCAAGGCAAAATTCAGCGGTCCATTCGGCGAGAGTTCCATTTCCAAATCGATGTCCTGACATGGATTCTCTGCTCGGCTGTCAAAGACAACCTCTCCAAAATCATCCAGGACCCACAATTCAGCTTTGCATGTTGTGGTAAACTGCAACGTTTGGGCGACCTCCGATGAACTGACCATATCTACCGACAATGCAAGAGCTTCCCCGTTGGTGTATTCCATGAGTTCACGCCCATCCCAATTGATTGAAAGAGCGGCTTCTACGCTGGAAGTTTCTGCTTGTGATTCCTGCGGTGAGAACGAATACTGATAGGAGCCACCGGGAGTGGAAATAGTGATGTTTTCCTGTGAAAGGGCATCGGTCAAAATATGTCCAATAAACAATTGCTCGCCTGGCATGATGAGGTCAACGCCCGCAAAACATGCCATTCCAATTGACCGTGTTGTACCGATTTCAATTTCCATCGAGCAAGGTCCTGCCGATGAGACATCAACGCTCTGTGTTGTTGGATTGTTGAGGTTGATGATGAAAACCATCGGTCCGCTCGTTTCAGCCGTGCGGTGGGTCATCATTACGCTGTATTCAAGTTCATCAGGCACGATCACTGGTGTTTGAATGCGGACGGTTGTTGAGTCATTAAGTCCAGTAGAAGGATGAAAGGCTTCTACCGTGTAAAATCCGCTCGGTTGCCAAGAACCTTGCTCGTTTTTCATGTCCCAGCTCAGTGCATTCATTTCCTTTGTTTCACCAGCAAAGAGGTCAATCCCTCGTGAAAGGCCGCGGCACTCATCGCTACCGTCATGAACCTGTACTCCTTCAGAATCATAGACATTCAATATGATGTCGCATGAAGGGTCATTATCAAACGAAGTTGCTGACCCAGAATTTGAGAAAAAGGTGCTCATGGTCATCGGTTGGTCCGGTGTATACCATGTTTGTCCAACGGGTTGGTTCAATGATGTTTCCAAAGAAACATTGGCAGTTTGAGCTGAGGAAAAGCCTACGAGTAGAGACACGAGCAGGAGGCCTGCCAAAAGAGATACGCGGCCTGTCGCCCTCTCGCCCATGTGAAGTGAGTGATGCTCATCCCTTGAAAGGTAAGCGGTGCATTCTATGTGTAACTCATTGCACGTCATCGAGGCTAAACATGGTTGGAATCGCTGCTTCTTGTTGGGCTTGCTGCTCAAGTTCGTATCGCTTCCATTCAGGAAGGCCTTCATCGCCCTCCCATCCCAAAGCTCTCGCCTCAGCATAATTACCTTCAGCGAGATAATGTTGGATCCAAGCTTGCCTGCGTTCCTCTTCTTCCCCGAAAGCATCCTCAACCAATTGCTCTTCACGTTTTGATTGGATGGCCTTTCGCTTACCCGCTGTCTTGGCGAGTTGTGCAACGAAAATCAGAGCGAGGAGGAAGATAATCGCACCGCCCATGAGCGTGAGGGTGTTGAGATTTCCAGAGAGGAGGGAGGCGGTGTCTTCTCCGTCTTGAGTGATACTTGGGTCGCTGGTAATGCCACAGGTAACAACGCTTCGTGCACCTTCAAAAATTTCAGGATCCCATACACATGGGTCGTTCAAGTCCGAAACTCCGTCACCGTCTGAATCCAGACAACCGAACACATCAACGGTCGAGGTGCCGGGTACCTTTGGGCATTCATCCGGTTGGAAGGCCGGCAGAGGCGCTGCGCTTTCATTGGCATCGAGTGGCGTGTAGAAGGTATTATCGCCAAATCCGTCGCCATCAAAATCATTCCATTGGGATACTTGCAAGGGGAAGTTGTCAACCCGATTGAAACTGCTTAGGTTGTCACCCCATCCATCACCGTCAACGTCTGACCACTGACTTGCAATGTCAATGAAGGCGTCACCGCTTTGATTTCGTAGAATCAAGAACCCTCCGGGGTTGTCTTGGTCCGCAACTGTGTCGTTTGTGAAGAAGTAGTTGTCCCCCCATCCATCGCCATCCGTGTCCACATATTGTTCAGGGTCATCGGGGAAGGCGTCGTCAACATCTGCATAACCGTCCCCATCCGAGTCGGGGCAGCCTTGGCGAGCCATTTCAAAGGAAGCCCCCGGGACGTCCACGCAATCGTCGCCGCTTGGCACATTGGTGTTGTCCCCATACCCGTCCCCATCGGTATCTGCCCATTGGAATGGGTCGTCTGGGAATGCGTCAATTTTGTCTTCGTAACCATCGAGATCGGTATCCGGGCATCCACGCGTGAGTTCATTGTTTGATTCTCCGTACTCGGTTGGGCAGACGTCGCCATTGGTTCCGTCAGCATTGTCTCCGAATCCATCACCGTCCTCATCGGCCCATTGCGTAGCATCATTCCAAAATGCATCGCCGTTGTTTCCACCTGGATTGTCTCCATAGCCGTCCCCGTCGGTATCCTTCCATTGACTGGTGTCATCAGGGAAAATATCTGCATTCGTACCATTTGGATTGTCACCACGGTTATCGCCGTCCCGGTCAGCCCATTGTGTGGAGTCATCGGGGAATGGGTCTCCGGCGTTTGAATATCCGTCGCCATCTCTGTCAGGGCAACCGCGACGGTCGACGGTGGATGATCCCGGGTCGGAAGGGCAGTCGTCGGAATTGTTGCCCGTTGCATTGCTTCCAAATCCATCGTTGTCTTCATCACACCATTGCGTTGCGTCGTTGGGGAACGCGTCTGCTCCATAGCAATCGGTCTTTGCAGGCCAACCTGGAGTTGGGTCTGAATATCCGTCCGAATCCGAGTCTACGCAGCCGAGACGGTCGTAAATTGAGTCACCCCACGTATAGGGGCACCCGTCAGGACGGTCACTGTTGGGATTGTCGCCCACCCAATCTCCATCGCTGTCAAGATATTGTGTTCGTTCAAGTGGAAAAGCATCGGATTGATTTGCAGCAGGGAGCAACAGGCCTGGCCAAAAACTGGGCCGGTATGTGTCCCAAGAGACGTTGTCGTAATTGTCCCCATATCCGTCGCCGTCTGAATCGTTCCACTGTGTATCATCATTGGGGAAAGCGTCTCCCGATTGATTGACGTGAAGTTGATATTCGTCGAGATCAAAGTAATAATTATCTCCGTATCCATCGTTATCAGCATCCACCCACTGTTTGTCATCTTGAGGTGCCCAGTCGCCAACATCGGACCAACCGTCGCCGTCAGCATCGGGGCAACCAAACCGGTCTTTGTTTGAGCCCCCGGCAACGGTTGGACAAGCATCGGGCTCGTTAGCAGGGGCCGGGTTATCCCCGTATCCATCACCATCAGTATCGTCCCACTGTGTACCGTCTTCTGGGAAGGCATCGACAACTCCGTCACCTTGGTCGGTTGTATTGTACCCGTCATTATCTGCATCGATATCGGCAAACCAATAGTAGACTCCTTCGTCATTTCTGCCATGGGCGGAAACGATGTGTGTGCTGTCGGGACTCCATGCTACACCGTAAAGCGTACCGCAGTTGTTGTTGTTTCCAGAAGTACAACCTCCTGGTTGAGGGCCGCTAAATGAATCCACTTGATTGCCTGTATATGACTGATAGACTCTCGCTGTTGCACCATCCGCTCCATACCAATACATGCCCGAAATAACTTGGGAACCATCACCTGAGAATGCGGTTGAGGCGCAGGAGGTTGTGGTTGTTTTTTGCCAGATTCGTGTCCAAGAACCACTGCCATATTGATACATGTCAAAGCTAGCAGATGAGCCTTCCCAGCCTCCGCACATCGAGATAAAATTGCCATCTGGAGACCATGCAATAGCATTCACTGCTGCTGGAGGATTTGTGATGGTCCAAGTGGTCGCTCTGGTCGTGGTATTAACGATGTAAATGTCACTGTTTCCAGCGAGTGACATATGCATTCCATCGGGTGACCATGCGACATCGTAGAAACGGTCTTCGCCGTTAGGATTGACTGCATAAAGTTCGGTGCCTGTAATGACATTGATAACTGCAACTTCACCGTTTGTATCTGAGTTTCCTGATCGGCCAATAGCAACGGCCACAGTTGAACTATCGGGAGAAAATGCGACACTGTTGACCTGGTCGCCGCTACCGACATCGACGCTGATGACGCCATGAATGGAGGTAAGGTTGCTCGCGTAATAGATGTCAATGGAGTCATCATCACGAGCCGCCGCCACGTATTGACCGTCCGGAGAAAAATCAACATCGTTGACATCGTCACCTGTATTGACAGAACGCACGTTGGTCCAAGTGCTTGCATTCCATATCCGAACAAAATTGTCCTCTGAGCCGGTGACAATGAATTCACCACTTGGAGAATAATCTACTGCGTAGTAATCGTTGCTGGAACTGGTTGTAAATTCATTTTGGAAGTTCGGATTACCAATGGACCATGCGTCGTTGAAGTCCGAAGTTCCGTCGCCATCGCGGTCCGGACATCCATCCTTATCGATGGTAGAATTCCCTGCGGCCCAAGGACAATCATCTGAACTGTCTTGCACGCCATCTCCATCGGAATCAGCTGCGAGAGCCATTGGAAGAAACAGGGATGCCACAAAGAGAACGGAAAGAAAAATGGAGCGGTTTTTCTTTCCAAATGGGCCGGTCCTGTGGGGAGCCATGCTCTCGGGAGTAATTTCAACATAAAGGGTTTATTGTTTCAATGCTCAAACAAAACCTCGCCATGATAACGCACAAACTCTTGAACAAGGGGCGCCCATCCCCTTCTATGGGCGGCGACATACCCAAGGTTAACATCGCTGCTCAAGACAGAATTCTGTTGCACCTATTGCACCAGCATGAATGGGCCAACCGCTATGTTGTGCCCCAGGCGATGACTCGCCCCGGAATTGCCGAAGCCTGCGCCCAGCATCCACCCAATGTGAGCAGGACCATGCGTAATTTACTGAAAGAAGGCATGGTTGAGGAACATACCCGCTGAATCCAAGGTGAAGAACGCAGGCAAAAAACATGGCAGTTAACCGAAGACGGTGAAGCATTTGCCAACGAACGCCACAAGGAACTTCGCCAAACAAAAATATTGATTCGGAATGTCGATGGTGAACTTCTTGAGGTTCGGGCTGAAGAGGCAGATGCATATCTCCAAGCAGAATTGACACTTCTACAAATCCTGCTTCATGCACAGCACGAGGGAGTCCTAACCTATGGCGACATTCGGTTTGGAAACATTCGCAAAGCTGTCGATGACGGCTTGCCAGCCCCTGGGAGGCTTATGCCGTTGGTTGGAGTGCATGCGACTTACGCAACAGCACCCCCTGTTACCCGCCCAGTCTACGGACGAGACGAAGAATTGCAAGAACTGCACAAATGGTTTGACGACCGGCGCCCTTGCATGGTGGTCCATGGTATCGCAGGGATTGGGAAATCTACGCTTGTAGCGCATTGGCTTGAACAACATATGGAGCAACATCAAAACTTGTCCGTATGCTGGTATCCGTGCCAGCCATGGGACCAATCCTTAGGCCTTGCTACAAGCCTGTTACATCGGTTTGGTATCGATGAAGCGCACGACCCTTATCGACTGATTGAAACCCTTCCGCTCACACCTGGTGCGGAAATGGACGTTGATGCTTGGCGAAGGCGGCTGCTTGCCTATTTGACCGATGCAAGCACAATCCGTGAGAGGTTCAAGGACCGTGCAGGAGGGCCACCACCCTACTGGCTCATTGTTTTGGATGACATTCATCATGTTTCCAAGGAAGCGGATCATTTGCTCGGGGCCTTGCTTCAAATTGCTCAAAAGGCACCGTTGCGTATGGTATTCATCTCACGAACAACGTTGAATGTTTACGACCGCAGAGATGTCCATATTCGGGATAATGTGAGGGAGATGCCGCTCTCAGGGCTTTCACTTGAAGCGACAGAGGCTTGGATTTCTTCACTGGATGTGGAACAAAATACTCCGATTTCCGACGTCCATGCCGCGACAGGAGGGCATCCGCTTGCTCTTGAATTATTGGAGATATATGGTCAACCAACACACCGCGATTGGTTGCGGTTCTTGGATGAAGAAATCCTCACTCGCTTGCCGAAAAAAGAGATGGAGTTGCTCTCAACACTTGCTGTTGCAACTTCACCGGTTGAATGGGAAACCTTGGCCAGCAGCACCCAATGGAACGGCCCCCCGCCCGAGAACCTGATTCAACACGGGCTCCTTCTTGAGTTGGAACAAGGCATGTGGCTTCATGAAGCCCTCAAAGAACGCCTGTTACGAGATGTCGGAGAGCGTAAAGAAGAGCGTAAAGCCAAACTGAAGTAATCAGAAATCATCCGCTGACATCAATTCGTCAATCCACTTGAGGAGAGCCGGCTTGGGCATAGCCCCTGTTTTTTGACCAACGATGGTACCGTTACGGTACATGAAAAGTGCAGGAATGCTCCTGACACCAAGACGGCCTGCTGTGGCGGAGTTTGCGTCCGTATCTACCTTAGCAACGAGGATGTCCCGCTCATCGGATACAGCTTGAAGAACTGGCGCAATCGCCTTGCAGGGGCTGCACCATGGCGCCCAAAAATCTACGATAACCCATTCGCTATCATTGATTGCAGTCTCGTATTCAGCGTCGGTCACGTTTCTTACTTCACCCATTGACTCACCGATTCGTCCTTGAGAAGACCCATTAAGAGCCTTTGTACTGTTGAGGATGGGCGCTCAAGGAGCAAGCCTCATGAGACACGACCTCTTGGATGGAATTGAAGGGATTGTATGATTATCGCCCCAAGTGTACTCACGGCAGACTTGTCTGACCTTGCTTCAGACTGTCAAGAAGCACTTGATTCTGGCCTCAATTGGCTGCATCTCGATGTTATGGACGGTAACTTCGTCCCCAACCTTACCTTTGGCCCGCCTGTGATCCGCTCTCTAAGGAACGCGCTTGGCCCTGAGGCAATTTTTGATGCTCATTTGATGATTGAAAACGCCGAAGAGTCCTTTCAACAATACATTGATGCTGGTTGCAACCATCTCTCAATTCACGTTGAAGCGGTAAAGCACCTTCATCGCGCCGTCACAGCAATCCGTCAAGGTGGAGCAACCGTCGGAGTCGTACTCAACCCCGGCACCCCTGTTGAGGCTGCTCTAGAAGTCCTCGAGGAACTTGACTTGGTTCTGGTCATGAGCGTTAATCCAGGATTCGGTGGTCAATCGTTCATCTCAAGTGTAGAACATAAAATTAGGGCGCTTTCAAAAGCCATTGACGCTCAAGTTGCGGCTGGTGGACGACCGGTACAAATTCAAGTTGATGGGGGTGTCAAATCACACAACATCGCCATGCTTCGGGAATGGGGCGTCAGCAATTGTGTTGTTGGCTCTGGATTGTTTAATGATAAGGCGACCGTGGCAGAAAATCTTGCCATCATTCATGAAGCGCTTCAGTGACGGAGGGTTCACCATCAAGTTGCTCGTTGTGACCTTGCTCTACCCCTTACCAACCAATGTAAGTCGTGGCGTATTTGTTGAAGACCATGTCAACTTGCTACGAGAGGCGGGCCATGATGTCAAAGTTGTCAATCCATTGCCTTGGATGCCAAAATTCGCTGAGGCTCGTCGCTCAACACATTCTGGGGTGGCCAAAGCCCCACGGAAATGGGTCCAAAACGAACAGCCGGTTTATGCTCCGAGGTTCTTTGCACTGCCCGACCATCCTTATCCCTCGTTGACGCGAAACAATCTTCGCAGAAAGGCGAAAAGGGTTGAACGATATTTGGGTGATTGGCGACCTGATGCGATCGTATGCCACACACTATGGCCCGTTGCGGTCCTTGCCGAAGCCTTGGCTGCACGCTGGAACATCCCATGGACAGGAATTGTGCACGGCTATGATCTCGATGTTGCCTTGAAGGACAAGGGAATGGCAAAACATGTCAAGCATGCAATCGAATCCTGTGATGCCCTGGTGTGCGTAACCGAACGTTTGAGCAACATTGCATCCGAATTGCCGAACTCGCCACTGCGCCACATGACCATTCCATGCTCAACGGAAATTGGAGCAGACTGGGCTCGCAACCTACGCACTTGGCGCGGGCGCTGGCGAAAGGACTCGCTTGACATCCTCTTCCCAGCCGACCCTCGCAGGCCAGAAAAAAGACACTTGCTCGCTCTTCAGACAGGAGAAGAGCTTGAACATAGGGGCTGGGTTGTCGGGGTAACCACCCTCAAGCAGCAACCGAGAAACATTGTTCACGACCGGATGATGGTTGCTGATGTTACTCTAATCACTTCAAAACGAGAAGCGGGGCCTTTGGTTGCAAGAGAATCGTTGTTGTGCGGCACTCCGGTTGTGAGCGTAAATGTTGGTGAAGTCTCCCAGTACCTTCCCGAGTCTTGGATTTGCGATGCGGACCCGTCTTCGCTTGCTGACGGTATTGAAAGCGCTCTGCGAAACGGATGGACCGAGGAACGCTCGGTTCATGACTCGCTTGCCTTTGCATCAAACGAAACGGTCATCCAAGCGTGGAACGCATTGCTTTCCAGCCTCGTGGAACAAACATGAACAGAGGCAATCCAAACACCCACCACAGGGTATGTGTCACAAAACCAACCACGGCAAAGGTGGTACATAGCATCATCAAACCCCAATCATCACTGCGTTGGCGTACATGTTGAAACGAGCCACTCATGGCCCAAGAGATGAACAGCAAGATGGTGGCGGAAAGACTGCTCGCAAGGGCGGCCCCGTAGAGACGTTGTGTTGCATTTGATGGAAGGGTGAGAATCAACAACCAACCTAAGAAGGCCGCCCCAGCCAGTACGAGGGCAATGAATTGAGTGAATTTCCAAGAGTTCTCGCCTGCCATGAGGGCTGTGTATGTGGGGGTTGCCATCAAGGTCATCGCCCAACCGAAAAGAAGTACGAAGAACAGATTGACGGCTGATGCGCCATATGTTGTGTCCAAATACTCTGATGGGAAAGCAACGGGGGCCAACAGGGCCACGATAAGTGCCCCTCCGTACAGACCGATAGGGAGCAGGCCGAATGACATGTCAACCGCTTTCCCCATCTCGAAATGGTGCTTCAAAGCGTCACCTCTTGATGCCCCGAGAACTGGGAGCAAGGCCGCCCTCATGGCCGCTGGAACAACAAGTCCGGCTAACCAAGCTAACTGAGCCACATGGAAGACGGCTGCGACTTCGCTTCCTTGACTGCCTGCGACCATGAACTTTTCAATTCGTACAACATAAGGGAGCACTCCAAGTGTGATTGCAAAGGGTAACGCTGCATAAAGCAAGGATTTGTTTGACGCCCAAGAAGGGTCAAGTGAGGTCCAATCTTCATGGCCGGTAGATGCTGGCGCACGGAACATAACCAGTGCCAGAGCAAGAAGCCAACCGATGGACGCTCCAACAAAGAAGACGAATGTAAAAGCCACTACCGAGGTCGTTCCAATGAAGTAAAGTGCAAGGTATCCCAGTGTTGTGATGAGGCGTTCTACCACTTTAGTAACCGCCTCCATTCGCGCTTCACCCAATACTCTCAAACCGCTTCTTGGGGCGTATGATGCAACGTGAACAAGAGCAATCAATCCAGCAAAAAGCATCACTAAAAATGGGGGATTGAGATTGATCCACTCTGCAGGCCTGAGCAAGAGCGCCAGGATGACGAAGGGGGCACTAACAAGAAGTTGCAAACGATAAATTCGCCAAATCGCAGTTGGAACAAGTTCTGGCACGCGACCTCCGTCACGAGCAAGCAAGGTTGGAAGGCCCAAGTCTACAATGAGGAAAAACGATGCAAACAGATCAATCGCTAGAACCATCCACCCGTAATGTTCAGCAAGTAGGGCATGAGTAAGTACAATTTGTCCAATAAAGGCAAGAGCAACTGCAAACAAATCAGCTCCAACAAGCCATCCTGCATCTCTGCCGCTTGAGGGTCGGCGGAGAGATGCTGAAGCGCCCATGATGCCTGCTAGCGCCCATCGCTTTCAAGACCTGCGCAGTATATTTGGCCCGGGCGTCAATCCTTAGACATCCATCCCCATATTGTGACCGAGCCTTTGGCTCCACCAATTAGGAATCCTTCCAACTTCAGGAGGAACGCCCTTCGTCGTACATCTGACGAAGACTTCCATCTTGCAGCATCTCAAGCGCAATGTCTGATCCGCCAATCAGTTCTCCGTGGACATAGATCTGAGGCATGGTTGGGAAATCGGACCAAGTGCAGATGGCCGGGATGGCCATTCGGTCGCTAAGTACGTTGATGGAAGCGAAATCTTCGCCGAGTTGTTGCAATACTTGTGCAGCACGGTTTGAGAAACCGCATTGAGGTTCGCTGGGGTTTCCTTTCATGAACAATACAATGGAGTGTTCATCGACGAGGCTTTGCAATTCTTCAGGCGTCCAATTCATGTTTCTCATTCCTTCTTGTTTTGGAGGCGTCGTATGTGTACCCCTTGGCCTCCACCATGGGGGTCAAACGCAGTATCCCCCGCAGTTTCTGCTTGGGCCGGCGTCATGCACTTGAGGTCAAGTGCGTGAATGGGATGTGGAATGTGTTGTTTCATCACAGCAAGAACTTGCTTCTGCCGTTGGAGTGGACGCATTCCATCAAAGGATGGTGAAATGATTCGGACATGGAAGTGGTCGCCAGAACGGTGCAAGTCAATGACTTCTACGACAGCGTCCGGTACTGCTTTGAGCACCTCTTCTTCAATCCAAGCCGCTTCAACCATTTGTACGCCTCAACCCTCCGTTGGGTCGCTCCATCTTTGAACCTGCGCATGGGTATCAATTTACACTCACCCGAAGGGTTGCCGACCAAAGTCGGTCTATTTTTCAAAGAGGACGTCCCACTGCGTAGCATTCCCAACCCAATGACCCAATGGCCTCAAGGTCAAGGACGCGTCGTCCATCGTACAACATTGGTGTTGCCATATTTGGCCTCAGGGCCGCCCAATCAAGGTCAACGCAGACTTTGTGCGCTGTGACGAGAACGGCGAGGTTGAAGCCTTTTGCTTGGGTAATATCAGCGACGAACTCGACTGAATCGGGGAGGGTTTCTTCGCTAAGATGGGGGTCAAATACTCCGACCTGAATGCCTCGGTTTTGGAGTGCTTCAGCCAGAGGCTCAGCAGGGGTTTCCCGAGGGTCTCCAACTTCTGCTTTGTACGACCATCCTAGAAAGAGCACTTTTGTATTCTCTGCCGAGAGCCCTGCTTTCCATAAAATATCAACGAGAACTTGAGCAACGTGATTTGGCATTGAGCGATTGACGGCTCGCGCCGCAGTGATGAGGCCTGCCGGTACACCGATGTCGGCAGCTCGTTGAATCATGTAGTATGGATCAACGGGGATGCAGTGACCCCCAACCCCAACGCCAGGAGTATAACGGTGGAAATTCCACTTTGTCGCTGCTGCAGAAAGTACATCCTCAACATCGACCCCTAATGCGGGAAAAATACGAGCGAGTTCGTTCACGAGGGCGATGTTGATGTCTCGTTGAACGTTCTCAATGACCTTTGCAGCCTCAGCGACTTCGAGTTTCCCTACATAGCGTACATCCTCCGATGTCAAACGACTGTAGAGTTCAACCAATGCATCGCCAACATCTGGATTTGTACATCCAATCACACGAGCGACGGAACGAACGCCGTGGGCGGCGTCGCCTGGATTGAAGCGTTCAGGACAATATGCGATTTCAAGATCCTCTCCAATAATAAGACCCAATTCCTCAATGATCGGCATCCATGTTAGCGAAGTTACGCCGGGATAAACCGTGGATTCGAGGACTACAATGGTGTTGGAGCCTTTTGGAATCGCCTCGAAAACGGCGCGCCCGGCGGCCTCTACATACGACAAGTCCGGTTTGAGATCGTGGGTGATCGGTGTCGGGACGGTGACCAAAACAACATCGCAATGAGGCACTGCTTCTGAGGTTGAAGTGGTAATGTTCCAACGTTCTGTCCCTGGTGCCGGCACAATATCGTCAACATCAGGGTCGCCGGTTGGGTTTTTTCCAGCCCGCACCATATCAACGGTACGTTGAGAAACATCAACGCCCCAAACCTCGAAGCCCGCGTCATGGAATCCGATTGCAGTTGGCAGACCAACATATCCCAAACCAATGATTCCTACATTGATTTGACTTTTAGCAACTTTATCAGCT
>Ga0208277_1000457_pt1 | contig 24335 bp, 20 predicted proteins | sample ETNtaG_5_FD_185782 | JGI IMG/M metagenome (GOLD analysis project Ga0208277, IMG submission 185782) | Marine microbial and viral communities from oxygen minimum zone, Eastern Pacific Ocean - ETNP201406SV205 (SPAdes) (version 2) | ecosystem: Environmental > Aquatic > Marine > Oceanic ...
CTCAACGGAGGTAAGACAAATGTTTCTTTATTCTTCAATTATCGTGACAGAGAAGGTATAGCTTTATCAGAAGATCCGAAATGGGCAATAGGAGACTATCGATATAATTATCCTGGCGGAAAGGCAGCTTATGATGCTTCTGTATGGTCCAAAGATACTAACCTAAGGAATTTATACACTTACCAGATGCCTCAATTGGATATGAGTGGCACTGCAGGATTTACTGACTCAAAAGGAGAGACTCAGCTTGTTGCGTCAGGTCACCCTGGTTGCTCAAGAAGTGGAGCAGTTGATACTGGCTTTGGATCTTGTATGGTGCCTGACTTTGAAACAAGGACCATTAATACTGGCGCAGCACCACAAATGTTAAGGGATTACAGAGGTGATCTAGAGAGAACTAATTTGTTCGTTTACATAAACCATGAATTGGATAATGGAAATGATTTCTTCTCTGAAATTTCAATTTACTCTGCTGAATCTGAAAGACAAGATAATAACGGTTCCTTCCCGGCAGGTAACATTGCTATAGCAAGCGATTATTACTGGTCTCAATTAGTACCTGGAATGGCTGGAAAGAAACTTAGAATTGATGGATGGCGACCAAATACTCTTCCAAGAATTGTAAATGTTGATAAAGATAGTTACAGATTCTTGGCTGGATTAAGGGGTACCACTGCTTCTAATTGGGATTGGGAGACTGCTTTAGTATATTCAAAATCTGAATCAAGTGATGCTACGAGCAATAGAATTAATCTTAATGCTCTCAAAACTGAATTGAATAGCACTTCTTCATCTGCATTCAATATTTATAATCCAGATTTCTCGGCAAATAATAGCCAGAATATCCTAGCGGTCATAAATAGAGATGATGAGAGTGAACTGACAATGTTTGATGTTAAGTTGAGCAATGATAATGTCTTCGATTTGCCTGCTGGGCCTGTTGGAGCTCTTATTGGGTTTGAATATAGAGAAGAAACTTACTCCGATGATCGAGACCCATTACTCGATGGTACTATCCCATTTAATACAGATTCTAGTTTAGCTACTAATACTCACCCTTATAGATCTGCGGTTATGGGATCAAGTGCTACAGAAGATGTTTATGGAGAAAAGGATGTAACTTCTCTATTTGCAGAATTCCAAATACCAATTACAGATAGAATCAATGCTCAGTTAGCTTTGAGACATGAAGATTTCTCTGACTCTAAATCAGCAACAGTTGGAAAGTTTGCACTTGGCTACGAAGTAAATAATTCTCTGTTCTTTAGGGCATCAGCTTCAACAGCTTTCAGAGCTCCAAACCTTGTTCAAGTCAATCAACTTAGGGTTGCAAGAACAGGTACAAGGATCGACTCTGTGATGCAGTATGTAGCAGATGTAAACAACCTTCCTAAATCGGGAACAATTGGGGATTATGATTTCACAATTCTACGTTATTCTGAAGGCGCAAAAAATCTTGAACCTGAAGAGTCAGATAACACATCTTTCGGGATAGTGCTTACCCCTGAAGCCTTTGAAGGGTTAACCATTACTCTGGATGCTTGGGAAATTGAAAAAGAGAATACTATTGGTTTATTTGGTAGAAATAATAATGGAGTTATGGATCTATTGCTTAGACTGCAAGCTGGAAATTCAAATTGTTCAGGAAATATAGGAAATCCTGCTGTCAGTAGAGATGATTTATCTGATCTTGATTCAGATGAATTAGGCTACTTTGCTGCTGCTGGACTTTGCCCTGTGGGAAGATCTTTAGTTGTGAAGGATGAGTATCTAAATATGGCAACTCGAACTATTGAAGGTAGAGATGCTGTTGTTTATTACGACTTTGAAACTGGCTTAGGAGATTTTGCTTTGACATATGCTGACTCAAGAACCACAACGTTTGAGCAGACTCCAACTGGATCTTTCAATACACTTCAAGCTGCTATTGATGATGGCACTTTGCCCTCATATACAGTACTAGATGGTTTTGGGGATCTACTTGGACGAGATGGAAACTATGAACGAAAGTCTTCTTTTAGAGTAAATTATTCTAAAGGTGATTTTGGGGCATCTGTTTCAGCTCTTAAGATTGGATCTTTCTATCAAGCTAAGATCAATAAGTCTTCTGATGGGTCTAGATGGATTATACCTTCTATGACTACCGTGAATGCTTCTGTTTATTATAAATTTGAAGTCATGGATAAAGATGCAAGAGTGAAACTAGGCATAAAAAACATCAATGATAAAAGAGCACCTTTAGCTGATGGCTATAACGGATTCTTTTCAGATGTTCACTCTGACTTAGGTAAGAATTATTATCTAGACTTTAGAGTAGACTTATAACTGTATCCTAAATAAAAAAGGGAGCATGGCTCCCTTTTTTATTTTAGAATTTAACAATGGAAATAATTAATGGAAATAAAGGATTTTTCCTTGGTGTTTTTTTAGCATTAATTATTCTTATCCTACCCACACCTGATTCACTGACATTAGAAGCCCATAGAACTGCAGCTCTATTTATCTTAATGGGCACTTGGTGGGCAACAGAAGCAGTTCCAGTTGCAGTAACAGCTTTAGTTCCTTTGGCTCTATTTCCTATATTTGGGATCGTAGATATACAAGATGCTGCAGACCCTTACGCTAACAAAACAATTTACCTCTTTTTTGGTGGTTTTCTCATTGCTACCGCAATTCAAAAATGGGACCTCCACAAAAGAATAGCTCTTTTTGTCCTTGAAAATGCGGGATCTAATGGAGCTTCGTTGGTATTTGGCTTTATGCTGACTGCAGCAGTAATAAGTATGTGGGTTATGAATACTGCAACCACAATCATGTTACTTCCTATTGGCTTGGCAGTTGTTTCAGTTGTAAAAACAACTGTTGATTATCTTTCCGAAGAGGATATTGAATCTTTTCAATTAGCACTTTTACTGGGTATTGCGTATGGAGCAACTATTGGTGGAATGTCCACATTAATAGGAACGGGTCCTAATGGTATGTTGGCTGCCTTTATGGCCGATAACTACGATTTAGATATAAGTTTTGTGGATTGGATGAAGGTAGGAGTCCCTTTGAGTGCTGTCATGCTTCCTTGTAGTTGGCTTATCCTTACTAAGATAATATTCAAAGTTAACTTTGAAACTTCCTCTGAAACTAGAGAACTACTTTCAACGATGAAAGAGGAATTAGGAGAACTTAAAGGACCTGAACTGAAAGTCTTAATTGTATTCATTATTACAGCCATGGCTTGGATGTTTAGAACTGTTTTAGACAATTATTCTATTTTAAGTGGTCTATCTGATGCTGGAATAGCAATGATATCTGCTCTCTTTCTATTTCTCCTCCCGAGCGGACAAAAAGAAAAGAAAGGTGCACTATTAGAATGGAAAGATGCTCAAGAGAATGTTCCCTGGGGCCTTCTTGTTCTGTTTGGAGGAGGTTTGAGTCTTGCAAATGCAGTTCAGACAACAGGTCTTGCTGTATGGATAGGTAATCTCATTCCACAAGGTATAAGCTTAGCCTTGATAGTTATTCTGGTCGTAGCTTTGATAATATTTTTAACTGAGCTAACTTCCAATATGGCAACTACTGCTACTTTCCTTCCTGTAGTAGCTGCTATAGCTATTCAATCAAATTTCGAGCCTCTATTAGTGACTGCGGCAGTAGCATTAGCAGCGAGTTGTGCTTTTATGTTGCCAGTAGCAACGCCACCTAATGCGATAGTGTTTGGTTCTGGATTGATTAGAGTCCCACAAATGGCTAGAGCAGGCTTCTTGATAAATGTACTTGGGATATTGGTTGTATCTTTTGTTGCAGTGGTTTCAGTACCCTACTTTCTTCTTTAATTGCCCTTTGCAAGAGCACCTGGTCTTCTTGTATCAGCTACTCCAAAGATATTTTCTCCTTCAAGAAAGATGGCTTGTACACTGCCCATGGTAGTTGAAATTTCTGGTTCGTGACCCCTTTGCAGTAAAAGGTTAATGGTATCTGGACTAAAACCAGTTTCTAGTTGGAGCTTGCCTTCAAGCCTTTGATTAATCCTTGGCGACATAACTGCTTCTGTGAAACTCATATCATGATCAATAACATTGCTTATAACTTGAGTAACAATATTAGGTATTCGCCCTCCTCCTGGCGAGCCTAAAACCATCATTAACTTACCATCAGGTTGAAAAACTAATGTAGGGGTCTGAGTACTAATCATTCTCTTACCAGGTTCAAGTTTATTAGCCTCGCTAGTTCCAAATTTGATATCTTCCCTACCATAGAAATGAGAGAAATTTCGCATCTGATTATTCATCAAGAATCCACCCTTCTCGATAGTGACTCCAGATCCAAATGAAGACCCTAAAGTATATGTATTGGATACAGCATTACCCTTAGAATCAATGATAGAAAAGTGTGTTGTATCAGGACTTTCATCATACTTCTTAAAATCTCCTGCAAAGATCTGACCATCAGGTGTTCTAGTATCAGAAATTTCTTTAGCCAAATCAGATGCGTATTCCTTATCTAACATTTGTTCAATAGGAACATCATAGTAGTCAGGATCTCCATGATACTCAGCTCTGTCTGCATATGCTCTTTGCATCGCCTCAGAAAGTAAGTGAACTGTTTTGGCAGAGTTATGACCAGATTCTTTTAAATCAAAGTTTTCAAGGATATTTAGAGTTTGCAATAAGACTAAACCACCACTTGCGGCTGGAGGCATAGTGACAACCCTATAACCTCTATAAGAAGTTTGTATGGGCTCTCGGGATTTAGCTTCATAAGAGGCCATATCTTCTGTGGTAATTAGTCCTCCGTTAGATAAAGATTCTTCTGATATCCATTCAGCTATTTCACCTTTATAAAAAATATCACTTCCTTTTTTGCTGATCTTAAAAAGTGTCTTTGCTAAATTGGGTTGCTTAAAAATACTTCTAATTTGAATAGGTTCTTCGCCTGAATTGTAAAATTTATCCCTAGATACTTGATTGGCAAGCATAGATTCCTTTGCCCACTCTAAAGCATAGTTCAAGTCATGAGTGACTTCAAAACCGTCTCTGGCTAGGCGGATTGCTGGCTTCAGCAATTCGGCCAATGGAAGACTTCCATGATCTTTATGAGCTTTAAGTAGTCCAGCAACTGATCCAGGAACCGCATTGACTAGATGACCAAATCTAACAACGCTTTCTCCCTTAAGGAATAAATCACTAGTTGCAGCAATTGGAGCTGCAGAACGATAGTCTATTGCGGAAATATTTTCAGATTCTTCATCATAAATTAAGATAAATCCACCTCCACCAAGATTCCCGGCTCTTGGCAATGTTACAGCTAGAGCAAATCCTACTGCTACTGAAGCATCTACAGCATTCCCACCTTTTCTAAGTATGTCATAACCAACTTCCGTGGCATGCTTATTCTGAGACACAACCATAAAATTAGATGCAATTTCAGGATGAATTCTGCTTTGATAATCAAGAGTTGTTTGTGTTCTAGCTTGAATGGAACCCATACAAAGCGTCAAGGCTAGAAAAGCACCAATGAGATAGTTTATTTTCATAGATTAAGGTGTAGCCACACCTGCACTGGGTCTTCTAGGATCAGCTGAACCGTAAAAATATTTGCCCTCTTTTACAATAGCTTGCACACTTCCCATCGTAGAAGACGGATAAAGCCTATAACCTTTAGATTCTAAAAGTTTTTCAGTATCAGAGCCGAATCCTTGCTCAATCATCAGCACTTCGGGCAACCACTGATGATGTATTCTTGGGCTGTGGACTGCTTGAGCGATATTCATTTCGTGCTCCATAACATTTAATGCTACCTGCAAGACAGTAGTTATAATCCTACTTCCTCCAGGGCTTCCAAAAACCATATAAGGCTTTTGATCTTTAAAAATAATTGTAGGAGTCATAGATGACAAAGGTCTTTTATTTCCTTCTATAGCATTAGCTTCAGATCCTAATAGTCCGTATCCATTTGGTGTTCCAGGTTTTGATGAAAAATCATCCATCTCATTATTAATCAACATACCAGTACCTGGAATCATCAGCCCTGACCCATAAGAAAAATTTAATGTATAAGTATTAGAGACAGCATTTCCGTAACTATCCATTACAGAGAAATGAGTTGTGTCTGGGCTCTCATAAGGATAAGGATCACCCGGAGATACGTCTTCGGAAGGAGTCACTTTATCTAAAGAAATGTCTTTATTTAGAGAAATGGCATATTTTTTGCTAGTTAGACTCGATGGGACTTTATAAAAATCACTGTCCCCTAGATATTTACTTCTGTCAGCATAAGCGCGCTTCATTACCTCAGCTAGAATATGAATAGTATCTGCGCTTCCGAAACCCATTTCTTTTATAGGAAACTCTTCAAGCATATTTAGCATCTGAATCAAGTGCGTTCCTCCCGAGCTGCTGGGAGGCATCGAAACTATTTCATAGCCTTTATAACTCCCCACCAGAGGTTGTCTTTCAGCTACGTTGTAATTCTTAAGGTCCTCTAAAGTAATTAAGCCGCCATTTCTTTCCATTTCTTCAACAATAAGTTGAGCTATTTTTCCAGAATAGAACGCATCTGGACCATTCTTACTGAGCTCCTTAAGAGTTGATGCGAGATCCTTCTGGATTAAAATTTCTCCAGCTGAATAGAGGCCTTTATCTTCTTTGAAAAATACTTTGGCTGCAGCAGGGTTAGAAGAAAGCCTTTCTCTGTATCTTTTAGATGCTAAAGTATTTGCCAAATCATGAGGGATTACAAACCCTTCCTCAGCTAATCTAATTGCTGGTTCTAGAACCTCCTGCCAACTAAGGGTTCCGTATTTAGTAAGGGCATGATGGAATCCTGCCACCGATCCAGGGACACCGGCAGAAAGAAGAGAGAATTGCGCTTTTTTTCTATCATAATCTCCATTTTCATCTAAAAAGAGATCTCTAGAAGCAGCAGAGGGTGCTTTTTCTCTGTAATCAATTGCAATGGTCTTATCCTCTTCTTTTAAATAGACCACCATAAACCCGCCGCCACCTAAGTTTCCTGCTCTTGGTAATACTACTGCTAGCGCCAGACCGGTTGCCACTGCAGCATCAACAGCATTACCGCCTTTTTTCAGTATTTCGGCTCCAACTTCACTCGCTATCATTCTTTGCGAAACAACCATTCCTTTATCATCAATCACAGGATGGTTGATAGAGTTATATTCAACTATAGGCAAATCATTTGCTAGAAACGGGTGAGAAGCAATTGTAAAAATGACTGCAGAAACTAATTTTTTCATTTCTAAAGGTTAGAATTTAAGAAAGATTTTGTCTAATAACATTTATTTATAAAACTATAACTAATCATCAATAGCCTGGTAAACAAGTGCGCTAAATGTTTCTCTTAATGGCCATGGACTTGCTAACAATTGGGTCATTGCTACAGCTACCAACTCTTCTTCTGGATCAATCCAAAAGATAGTAGAAGCGGCTCCACCCCAAAAGTACATACCCTTAGAGCCATATTGTCCTAGCAAACCGGGGTCTTCGATTACACCTACAGTGATTCCAAAGCCAGCGCCCTGTATATAGTCATCTGACCCCTTGATATGATCTGGTAAAAGATTGGATGACATTAATTCAACTGACTTTCTGCTGAGAATCCTCTCTCCAGCCAATTCTCCACCATTAAGTAACATTTGTGCGAATTTTAAATAATCCTCTGTCGATGAAACTAAACCTGAACCTCCATCAAATAAGCTAGCTGGTTTCAAATAAGGACTAAACGACCGGTCATCTATTTTAATCATAAGAAGATCATCAGGTATTTTGTCTTTCATCTCAGGAATCAACCTACCTAAATCTCCAGGATAGGCATACAAAGAAGTAAATCTATCAGCCTTAGAAGCGGGCACAGAAAAAGAGGTATCATCCATTTGCAGAGGTTTAAATATTCTTTCTTCAAGGAAAACATCAAATGTTTGTCCAGATGCTCTTTCTATTACACAACCCAATACATCCATGCCCATGGAATAGGTGTACTTCGCTCCAGGTTGATGCATTAAAGGTGCCTTAGAAGCTAAGGCTGCTGAAAAAGAACAAATATCAGGAAAAGATTTTCCAGAACTTACAACCGTATTTCCATTAACTTGAAGCGCTTCGAAATTATCAATGAAGAAATAAGGTGATAGTCTTTCTTGAGCATAAATTTTTTGTAACTGAGGTATGGCGGTAAAGCTATAAGCTATGCCTGAAGTGTGAGTAGCTAAATCTCTAATTGTTACTTGTCTTTTGAGTTTTTCTGTAGAGGTCGTTCCATCTTCATTTATAACCATTACTTCAGTATTAGCAAATTCAGGTATATAGATAGAAACAGGGTCATTCAATCTCACTTTACCCTCCTCTAAAAGAATCATTAGTGCAACACCTGTTATGGGCTTACTCATCGAATAAATTCTAAAAAGGGAGTCCTTTTGTAACGGAATCTGCTTTTCTACATCTGAATATCCTTGAGTTTCAAAGTGCACAACCTTCCCTTTCCTTGCAACAGCAGTTATGAAGCCAGGAAATCTTCCTGCTTTTAGGTTTTCTTCAAGAACTGGAGCAATTTTATCTAGTCTATCCTTAGATATGCCAACTTGGCTCGCTTCATAAGAACTAGCGTCTGCATATATGGTTAAAGTTGAAAATATAAATAAGAAAATCCATTTTGATTTAAACATAATTACCCCAATAAGTTTATTATGGACAATGATACTGAATAATTTTATTAATATAAGACTAAACTGTAATTTTTAGATATGAATTTGAACCTACAAAATAAGAATGCAATTGTGTGTGCCTCTAGTCAGGGACTCGGAAAGGCTGCGGCATTAGATCTTGCGCAAGAGGGAGTTAATTTAGCTATATGCTCCAGAGATCAAAAGAAAATTGATAAAGTTAAAGAAGAGATAATCCAAAGTACTGATAATAAAATTAAAGTCATTGCCTTGAAAGTAGATCTTGATTCTTCTGAAGAAATACAAACTTTCTTTCAACAAGTAGAAAACGATCTTGGGTCCATTGATATATTGGTAAACAATAATGGAGGACCTCCTCCAAGTACCTTCGAACAATTATCTGATGAAGATTGGCAAAAAGCATTTAATTCAACAATGATGTCTTGCCTTCGCCTCTCGAGACTTGTGATACCTAATATGCAAAAAAATGGCTGGGGTCGTATTATTAATATTTCATCAGTATCAGTAAAAACACCTGTGAATGGTCTATTTCTTTCGAACAGTTTAAGGATGGGAGTGTTGGGCTGGGCTAAAGCCTTAGCAGATGAATTAGCACCCCATGGCATAACGGTCAATACGGTTTGTCCGGGTTACACTAAAACAGAACGCGTTGAAGCCATCCTTGATACACAATCTAAAGCGTCAGGCTTAAAAAAAGAGGATATAGAAAAATCTATTGCCGATAATATACCTATGAAAAGAGTTGGAGAAGCAGAAGATTTAGCAGGTTTAATAACTTTTCTTGCTTCAGAAAAGGCTGATTACATGACGGGTCTTGCTGTTCAGGTTGATGGCGGTTCGGCTAGAACTTTCTATTAATCCTTAAAGTATTTATTCAGCTTCCTGACTTGTTTAGGTGGCTTTCGCATTAAGACATAGGTCACGGAAGAAATAAGACCTGAAATAATCAATGGTGTAGCAAAGTAACCTATGTAAAAGTAATTAGAGGCATTTGTAGGTAACTCCCCTCCATAACTTTGCATAAAAAAAAGTAGCAAAGACAATACTACAAACAATGAAATGATTTTCTTTTGATAAGCTTGATGTCTAGAAGCCTCTTCTATGAGTTCTTTTAACAGAAATTGTTGATCAGCTTCATCAGAGCTGACATTAAGTTTTCCATTGGTATAAGACCATTTCATATAAAGATTCTCCCTATAAGTATTATAGAGGATTTATAGAAAATTAATAAAGTGGCGGACCGGACGAGACTCGAACTCGCGACCTCCGCCGTGACAGGGCGGCGTTCTAACCAAACTGAACTACCGGTCCATAGAACGATGGGCATTTTAACAGGACTAATGAATTTTGCAGAGATTAGTTTTATTTTTTTTAGGGCCTTATTGAGAGAACTTCAAAAGGAACTTCTTTAACCTTCTCATCTTCTAAAGATACAAGATACGAATTTTTTTCCTTGCCAAAATTGATGGATAAATAATCACTTTCATTCTTTATGTGTAGAGCTGCATTTCCTTCAGATGCGTAACAACTGTCTAAAATATTATCTTGAAGAAACTTTTTAACTGCAGGTCTTCTAAGCGGTTCCTCGTCATAATGAGGACAGTAAGTTCCTTTTACAAATCCCATACAGTCAATAACTTTAAGATCTTCTGCCCACGAGTCCACAACCGATCTTTCAAACCAACAGTTCGCACCGGCGCTCACACCGCTCATTACCACACCTGCCTTGTAAGCTTTATGCAATAACTCATCTAGACCCCAGTCCTTCCATACAGCCAACATGCTCTTAGTATTGCCACCACCAACAAAAATAGCATCTTGCTCTGATATCAATTTTTCTAGATTTGGAGTTCTTTGAAAGAAATCTAAATGAACAGGATTACAGTTTAGTTTTGAAAAAGTTGAATAATAATGAACTTTATAAGCTTCATTGTCTCCTGTGGCTGTTGGAATAAAACATATATTAGGAGTCTCTTTATTCGTTTGATCTAGGATATATTGTTCAATAACACCATCACCTGGATTTCTTCCAAATCCACCCCCTCCAATAGCTATGATATGTCTATCCATGAGAAAACATTAAAGCTGAAACGAATAATACACCCATTGTTAATACACCAATTGTAGAAAAAATTAACATATAGAAAAGTATTTTTACGAACTGAACTTTACTGTCAAAGGTTACTGAATGGTTTTTGAAATAAAAGTAACTCAGACACACCCAATTAGCCAAAAACGTTAAGCCTCCTAGGCAAAATATTAAAGTGATTGTATTAGAGCTCATCTAATTAATAGTTTCTGCGGTTTGTCTATTTGCAGCAAGTCTCCAAATACAGAGACCTACCACTATCGCTTCAGCAACTATGGCTACGATAATTGAAGTAACCAAATCACCGGTAATAAAATAATTGAGAATTCTTCCCAAAATAAGACTGCTAAATATGATGCTGTAAATGATATAAGTCTGTCTAGCCATAGAATGAATAAAAATAGAAAGTAAGGCCATGCAACCTAGTACCGTAAACATTCCATAGTTTGCTCTCATTTCGGAATAAGCAAATTCACTCCCCAGCTCATAACCTACCAAACCAGCAATTGAATTGGGAGCGTAGAGTCCATAAATCCCGAATCCTAGATGTTCTATTGCCAAGATGGCTAAAACGATTTTATCTAATTTGCTCATTTATTTTCCTTCTTGCATCTCAAGCTGCAAAACTTCACTTCTGGCCAATCTCTTTCCCACTTTTTTCTCCAAGAAAAAGGTCTGTTGCAATTGACGCATATTTTTTGAGGTAAGTTGAGTTTATTATGCGCCATTTTTTAGGGCCTCGGTAACTTTTTCAAAACTGAATCCACGCATAATAATCTCTTCAGGAGACAATCCTTCTTGCATCAATTCTCTTATCCTATCAGTTGCTGGCAAATCAACCCTTTCATCAAAACCCTCCATTGATGCCTTTCCTTCGTCAAAAGTTGCAATCCCTTGATAATTAGAATGTTTTATTAGCCTCAATATATGATCCCATGAGGTTGTTACTTCCTCCTTCGTTTTGGATTGTCTCCAGACTCGTCCCCAAAATAGAATCTCAGATGCCCTTCTCGCATCTTCATCTTTGGTTTCGTCATGGATTATTTCCGATACAGCCTTAAAAGAATTAGGCAATCCTTTAGAGGTTAAAGTAGCCAAGGCTTGAGCTTCCCATGAGTTTAAGAGTTTTCTTGGATTTTTGTGATTTTCGTGATCCATCACTGCATTAAGCTTTATAAATTATAGACATTTAACTGAATGAGGTAATTTTAACTCTATATAGACCAATGATTTAAGTTATATTTACTAAAAATTAAGGTGAATAATGAATAAAAGTATTTTGATTACAGGTGCAAGTGGTGGGATAGGATCGGAGATTGCATCTCAAGCAAGCCAACAAGGTTATAAAGTTGGGCTATTAGATCTCAATAAGGAGAAACTCACAGAACTTGAATCTGAGATTCCAAATTCTATTGCATTACCGACAGATGTTACTGATGAAGACTCTGTTGCTGAAACTCTTGAAAAGTTCAATGAAATTCCTTCTGCGTTAGTTAATTGCGCAGGAATTGTCAGGTTTGGCAGCCTATTAGATCAAGAAGTGAAGGATTTCAAAGAAGTTATTGAAGTGAACCTCTTAAGTGGTTTTATTGTTAGTTGTGCCGTAGCTAAGTTGATGAAAGAAAAAGGAGAGGGAAATATTATCAATATCAGTTCTATTAGTGGGGGCAAACATCCCGCCATTCATTCCGGTGCTTATGCAGCTGCAAAAGCAGGATTAGTAATGTTGAGCGAACAGATGTCTCTAGAATGGGGAAAACTAGGCATTAGAGTCAATGCTGTTTCTCCAGGATTTATTGATGCAGGAATGTCTGCACCCCATTATCGTGATGCAACTGAGAGAAAAAAAAGGGAAGCAATGGTGCCAATGCAAAGGATTGGAAATGCAAACGATATTGCCAAGGTAGTGATGTTTTTATTGTCTGATGATTCTTCTTACGTTCACGGAGAAAACATCTTAGTAGATGGTGGAGTTATGAATAGTGTTCTGGCAAATATAGGAAGAGACTAACTTAGAGACGAAGTAGTCTTTTTGCATTATCTGCAAGATATAAAGGGCATTCTTTAAGAGAATTCCTATCAGGTTGATCCCATCCCAAAAAGTTAGTACCTAAAACTAACCTGTCTGATCCGACCAAGCTATCTAATAAGTCTAAAGATTTATCTTGGTGAACATGGTTATCAAACCAGACCAATTTTAATTGTTTGAGAAATTCTCCTTTCTCTCTTATCCATTCTGGTGAGGTGTGGCGATTTTCAGCTGCGAGCGCCATTCTACCTGCAAGAAAAGCAATATTTCCTCCTCCATGACTAATACATATATCAAGAGAGGGATTTCGATGGAGCACTCCTCCAAAAATTATATTTCCTAGAGCAACGGTCTCGTCATTTGCAAAGCCGACAGTCAAATCTAAACTGAAGTCATCTAATCTTTCATCAGAATAAGGGCCGTTTATACCTTGTGGAGCAGGATGAATAAATAGAGGGACATCCAGATCTACAAAAGTCTTGTACAGCATATCAAGTGCTTCATCTCCAAAACCCAAAGGAAAATCAGTGCCTACATAAGCTCCCAATAGGCCAAGATCATTCACGCATCTTTGAAGTTCTTTAGAGGCTTCATGAGGATCTTGCATTGGCAGAGAAGCAAACCCTCCCAGCGAAGAATGATTATTGACAATTTCTGCCATAGTATCGTTGTGAAGTTTGCAATAATCGACAGCCGATTTTGCTTCAATGAAATGAAAATAAGTAATTGGGTTAGGAGATAACACTTGAAAATCAACTCCTAAAGATTCCATCGCATCGAGTCTTAGATTGATATCCATAAAAGGAGTATTTCGGTACCTCACTCCCTCTAATTTATATTCACCTACTCTAAACCAAGGGGTTTTTTCATCTCCCCCAATTTCAGGTCCCTCTTTATCTAGAAAGTTTAGTGTTTCTTCAAAAACTATGTGGGCATGAATATCTATTACTTCCATAAAATTCAATCACCACTTTGATCCGTCTTTAGACATGAAAGTTGTTATCCAGGCATGATAATTTTGAACTGCGGGTTCATTCTTACCGTAGACGAAATCGTATGAACCCATATTGGATATGTTCGATTGAATTTCCAATCCCATTTTGTAGTCTTCATCCACGACAGCCTGCCTAACCATTTCGCTAAACTCATTAGTTTTCTCTAATTCTTGATCAGTTTCAGGTTTTTTAGCAGCTAAGATTGTTTGTCTCGTTATTGTCCTATTGGGCGAGGAAGTAGGAAATATTTGGCTTACCAGACAATGATCACCTAAAACCCCTGAAATTGAGAGGTTTGGAAAACCAGAGTGAATAAGTCTTATGTTAGCTTCAGGTGTGTCCCACTCTGATTCGGGTTTATCAATCAGATCTTTTAAAGTCTTTCTGCCGAAGGTAAGTCTTTGATGAGGTCCATAAGTGTCTAATACAAGGAGATTTCCGACTGTATGCTTTCCAACTGTATCTCCATGCAGTTGATTATGATGATACGCCTCAAGATAACCATCTAAAGCCACCTTCCAGCCAGGACCTTCTATTTCTCTTTGTTCATGAATATGCCAATCAGTTAAATTTAAGGTTTCTAATTCAGGAGCAAAATCTCCAAGCCAGCTATCAATATTGAATGTTTCTTCGGGATCAAGCATAACCCAAACCAATCCAGATCTTTCGACACACTGGAGTTCAATTAATCCAAAATCCTCTTTATTTATATCCCCAAAAGTTTTTTCACCATACATGCCAATTAATTTGCCTTCGTGATTATAAGTCCACGCGTGATAGGGACAGATAAAGTTTCTTTTCTCGCCAGACCCTTCTTCGCAGACCTTGGAACCTCTGTGTCTACAAACATTTAGAAAGGCTCTTATCTTGTTATCCTGACTCCTCGTTATTAGTACAGGAGTGTCAATAACATTCATGGCTCGGTGTGTATTTTCTTTTGGAAGCTCACTGCTCAGACATAACGCAAGTGGAAGCGTTTTAAATATTCTGTCAATTTCCTTTTTATAGCGGGCCTCATCAACATATGCATCAATTGAATTTGACATGACGTCTGGAGCTTGATCCGTAGTCTTGTTTTCGTAATGATCTAGAGCCCTTTTAACAAGGGATATCATTTCGTCAGAATGAGTACTATTTTTAATCAACTTTTATATTTTTTTTGAAATTCTGCCCAAGAAGGTATTGATTCAGGTATATCTGCAGCAATCTTGCCCTCTCCCATACTGACCCTCATCGGATCATTTAAACTTTCGAGATAATCTTCTGTTTTTACATAATAAAAGAAATTAATGGTCCTTTTTGAAAACTTCCAACTACCCTCTTTCTTAGAATAGATATCGTCATAACGCATTGCAGCAAGACTGGCCACACCATCTCTTGTTGTTTCAGCATGACTATAAACTGTGCCTTCAGCTAATTGATTATCCTTTGAATCTATTGAGATACTTACATCATGCGTCCAGTGAAAAGATGGTCCTCTCGATAAAAAAACTTCATGGTACATATCTAAAATAGATTGCCTACCTTTACTTTTTAAAGAGCCATTCGGGGAATCGAATTCCGCATCCTCAGTGAATATCTTCTCAAGAGCATCTAGATCCTGCCTATCGCATGATTCTGCGTAATTTGAAACTAACTCTCTAATTTCGTCTTTAGATTCAAGTATCTCAAGACGTTTTAATATATCTTCACTCATTTAAAATTAAAATTTTGACGATGTCGAAGCAGATAGGATTTCTATCCAATAACCGTCAGGATCTTTAATAAAAGCCAATCCCTTCATAGATCCATCGTCAGGCTTTTTAACGAATTCTATATTTTGTGATTCAAATCGCTTAGATGCTTCGTAAACATCTGGGACTGTTATACCAATATGGCCAAATCCTCTTGGATCAGAATTTCCATCGTGGTAACTAAATGATTCATCAGATTCTGTGCCCCAATTATGTGTCAGTTCTAGCATTGCCTTTTGACTAAAAGCATATTCAGCTCTGGCTGCTGGTTCAGCAGGAACTTCTTCATCAAACTCTCGTAGGTAACCAAGAAAATACAAACTAAATTCCATTTCAGGGAAATCTAATTTCTTTATTAGAGTCATCCCTAGTTTGTTTACATAAAAGTCTAAAGATATCTCAGGATCTTTTATCCTAAGCATAGTTTGATTGAATATAAACTCCTCTGTACCCGGAGCATTAGGTTTTGTTAGCTCGTCCATAATTTCCCCCTAATCTCATTATAGACAGCAAAAATAGAAAAAATGAATAAAAATTTGATAGTTAGCATATTTTCTTAACAGATCCTTCAAATAACAAAATAGGTAAAAATGTTGAAAATTAGTCAATTATTGGTTAATTTGAGTTCGGTAAATCATTAAAAAATGGTTTTTCTTAAAACTTTGGGGAGAAAATATGAACTACATTACTAAATGTTTGTTTGCCGTTACGTCTTTTACTTTAATTTCATTTCCTGCATTTACAGATGAATCAACTGAACAAGCTTCGGCTTCTGGGATGCTAGATGAAATAATTGTTACTGCCAGAAAAAGGGAGGAATCTCTTTTAGATATTTCTGAATCAGTAACTGCAATATCAGGATCAGATATTGATGATCAAAATATTAAAGGGCTTGATAAGGTAGGTCTTCTAATACCTAACCTTAATCTTGCGATGAGAGCTGATGGTTACCCTAATGTCTCTATAAGAGGTATTGGTGCTTTCGGACTAACACAAGGTGTTGGATTTTATTTAGACGATGTTCAATTATTTAGTGATGCTTCTTCTAGATTCGGTGATCTGGATAGAATTGAAGTCCTGAAAGGACCTCAGGGCATACTATATGGCGGAAGTAACATTGGTGGTGCTGTTAAATTTGTTAGTAAAAGACCTAGTTCTGAAGATGGCTTCACAGGAAGAATTAAACATCAGACAGGTGAACAAGGAATTAATGATACTGAGATCTCAGCCAATATCCCTCTTCAAGGTGATTGGGCTATGCGTGTATTTGCCTTCACAAGAGACGATGATGGTTTTTTAACTAACCCAAATTCAGATGGAATTGATAATCAACCTACTAATGTTGGACAATACTCCCAGGACGGCACTAGACTTTCTATATCGGGTTCGTTGTCAGACAACCTTTCCTTATATGCTTCGGTTAGAAGAAATGAATACCTCGGACCTGTAAATGCTTGGGCGAGAGAGCTTGGGCAGCCAGGATCATTTCATTATCCTAAAACTCTTGATACAGGAACTAATTCAACTAGAGATGCAGAAACTACAGCTGCCACTTTAGAGTTAAATTGGAGCTTGGATGGTTTTGATATCACTACAATCACTTCTCAAACTGATACAGAAAGCACAAGAATTACTGATGTTGACTTGACTCAATTCTGGTATTTCAACACAACAAGACCAGAAGAAATGGACATTCTTACTCAGGAAGTACGCTTTACTTCCACTACTGATAGTAATCTTCAATGGATTTTTGGAGCCTACATGTCAGATTACGAGAGAATGATGGACTCATTCTTAACCTTTGGACCTGATGCTTTAGGTCTTGGTTTTGTTCTCGCTATACCTTTCGAGAAAATTGTTGAAGAAAATACTCATAATGCGCTCTTTGGTAATGTCTCCTACGAAGAAGGTCAATGGAGATATGACATAGGATTAAGATATGACAAATGGGAAGAAACAGAACTTAACCTAGACGCAGAAACGAATGGAGGAATTCATTCAGGTAAGATTGATGATACTGAAACATTGCCTAGAGTTTCTATTACAAGAACACTCGATAATGGCTCTATTGCTTACTTCACAACTTCTAGAGGATACGAACCAGGTGGATTAAATAACGGTGTTCCTTACACTGATGGTAGTGGTAATAGACTTTTAGGGTCTTTTAACAAAGAGGAAGCAACTCAGAACGAATTAGGTTGGAAAGGGACTATAAGAGATGGAAGAACATCTATCTCAGTAGCGTATTTTGATATTGACTACCAAGATAGGGCTTTTCAGGTTGTTGCACCAAATCCAGGTGGTCCCGGTTTAATTGAATACGTTACCAATATTGGTGATAGTGAGCAAAATGGACTGGAATTTGAAATAACTACTAAAGCTACAGATAATTTAACTCTATCTATAGCAGCCGGTTGGGTGGACTCAGAATTTTCAGAAGGAACTGTTTTAGCTGATGGAACTGATCTAAGTGGCTTGACTCCATCGGGCACTATAGATAATGGTTTCCTTATAGGTGCTGACTACGCAACTACTTTATCAAATGGAACAGATTTCTCTTTATCAGCTCAGTGGAGTCATACTGGTCAAGGTATAGGAATGCCAGTTGTGGGTGCCCTAAAGAATCCAAGCTATGATGTTGTAAACATTCAGGCTGGATTCAGCAGCGGACCTTGGGATCTATTATTGACCGTTGATAATGCATTAAATGAAGATTACTACACAGATATGGAAGTTTTTCCTAATCTGTCGAATGATCAGGCAACTATTGGAGATACGTTCATCATCGGAACTTATGGTGTACAAAAGCTTTATCAAGTGAGTCTATCTTATAATTTTTAATTAGGAGGAAATTATGGCAGCAAATCCTGAATATAACCCTTCTGGTGTCGGTGATTGTATAGACACCAATAAACTTCCATGGATACCTATACCTAATGCACCTGGTATGTCCATCAAGCCCGCAAGAGCAAGTGGTGAAAGTGGTATTTTTAGTCTTATTTTTAAGCTAGAAGCGGGAAGCTCTCTTCCTGCTTCCGTTTATCTTGGAGGAATGGATATGCTTATTCTGTCTGGAAAGGCGGAATATGTACAAGAAGGATCTAAGAGTGTTCTTAACCCAGGAACTTGGGGCTTTGTATGTGCCAATTCCAAGGTTAACTCTTTCTTGGCGATTGAGGATACAGAAGTTTTAGCTAACTTTTACAGTGCAGTAGCCTTTTTGAAAGAAGATGGATCAGTAGATTCTCTGTTAACAGCTCTTGATGTCATGCAAATGGCTAAAGATAAAAAAATTATCCTTGTGCCTAACTCCTTGGAAGCATGCATGGAGATTGAAGGCGAACAATACAGCGGAAACGGAGAACCTTTAGCAATTGCTGGCGAAAATGCAGGTAACCTTGTAAATTCAGAAGCAGACATTACTAAAAATTCAGAGGTAACTCACCCACACTTTGTTGATACAAAACAAGTACCTTGGTTGGTATTGCCTGGTATGGAAGACGTTGGTCTTAAAATCTTAAGAGTAAGCCAAGAGACCGGCTATATTTCCTTAATAGTCAGACATAATGGTGTTGCAGATCCTCACACTCATGTTGGTGCGAGCGATTTCTTAGTTTTGCAAGGAAGACTAGGCGTTAGAGCTGGTCCTCCCGAAGGTTATGGACCAGGAATTTGGTTTTATGAACCTGCTGGTGCAAGACATGATGCAACTCAAAGAGTTACTGATGAAGACTTAATTTATACAGCTAATTTGTATGGTCCTGTAATGTTTGATTCTGGACCAGGCACTCAAATCGAGTCTTTGCTATCTTGGGTTGAGTACAAAGGTATGGCTGAAGCAAATGGAATTAAATTAGTTCCAAGCACTAGGCCTGATGATTCAAGTTTACTTGCTTGGGCACCATTAAGTTCTTGATTTAATAATCTAGAATTGGCCTAATTGTTATATGGTCAACTCAATAGTATTAAAGAATGCCTCCATTATTGATGGTTTAGGCTCTGCACCCTACTCTGGTCATTTAATCATAAAAGAAAATAAGATTAATTCGATTGTTAGAGATGGTGAGCTATCTCATGATAAAGATGCCAATGTAATTGATTTAACAGGCAAGTCTGTAATGCCTGGTTTGATAGATGCTCATTGTCATATAAGTTTCGATGAACCTAGATCTAATGATGAACTTTTCTTTCATAGGCGTGAAGGATTAGCAGCAATAATTGCTGGTACTAATGCCCTCAAAGTTCTTCAGTCAGGAGTAACTAGTTTTTTTGATGCCGATAGTCTTTACAGCGTAGGTGTTGACTTAAGAGACGCTATTGAAAGTGGAGTTATAGTCGGACCAAGAATGGCAGTCGGTGGGAATGCTCTTCTAACATCAGCCGGAGGTACTGCTGGCAGATTAATTCCCGATGAAGGGAAACGAGGATATGGAGCAGTTGTTACTAGCAAAGATGAAATAATCCTTGAAATAAGAAGACAAATAAAAATGGGAGTTGACTGGATAAAAATCCACGTATCAGGCATGGTTCCCAGACAGTCATCAGAAGGCGAACTTAAGGCATGGAGTTTAGATGAACTGAAACTCGCATGCGATACAGCCCATGAATTAGGAATACCCGTGGTTGGTCACTGCAGAGGACCGGACAGTGTCAGAGATGCCCTACTTGCAGGCTTCGATATGATATTGCACGGAACGTATATGGATGAAGAAGGACTAGAAATAATGATTGATAGAAATGTTCCTCTAGTACCTACTTTTACCTTCCAAGCCAATCTTATCGATTATGCCGAAAAGATGGAGGCTTCAACAGACTATAAAGATATTTTTGAAAAAGAGATTCAAGACAATGTTCCTATATTCAGAAAGGCTTTCGAAGCTGGGGTTCCATTTATATGTGGAAGTGAAAGTGGATTTTCGGTAACCCCTTATGGAGATTGGCACTATAAAGAATTAGAGGTTTTTGTAGAAAAACTTGGTTTAAGTCCTTTAGAAGCTATAACTTGTGCAACAAAAAATGCTGCATCAGCTATGAAAAGAGATGATATTGGTGTAATCGCTGAAGGGAAGATTGCTGATTTACTTGTAGTTGATGGAGATCCTTCGAAGGATGTAAAGATATTAGGTGATAGAGATTTAATAAACCATGTCTTTCTAGATGGTAAAGATATCAATCTAACACCTGCGCCAAAACGGATTAAAGATCCTGATGGATGGAGAATATCTGCGTACTCAAATAAAATCTTAGAAAAATAAATCCTAGATGGCTATTCTTACAGAAATTGAAAGAGTGGTTGGGAAAAAGGGTTTAATCACCGGAGAGGATGTCCTTAATAGGAAAGCTGGAATATGGATTGATGAGGGTATTAATGCAGATGCAATTGTTAGACCCAAAGACACAAATGAGCTTTCTCAAATATTATCAATTTGCAATAAATTTAATCAAAAGGTTATTCCTCATGGGGGATTAACCGGTTTAGCAGAAGGTGCCATTACACGTAAAGGCCAAATAGCAATTTCTTCAGAAAGAATGACATTAATTGAAGAAGTTGATGAAGTTGGCAGAACAATAAGCGTACAAGCTGGTGTTCCTTTAGAGAAAGTCCAAGAAGAGGCAGAAAAATATAATTTAATGCTTCCTGTTGACTTAGGCGCTAGAGGTTCATGCACTATTGGAGGAAATATCTCTACTAATGCTGGTGGCAATATGGTGATTAAGTATGGAATGATGAGAGACTCAGTTTTAGGTTTAGAAGCTGTTTTGGCAGATGGTCAAATCGTTTCTTCCATGAATCAAATGTTAAAAAATAACTCTGGTTACGACCTTAAACAATTATTTATAGGCACCGAAGGAACATTAGGCTTTATAACAAGAGCTGTATTGAGATTAAGAGAAAAACCTTCAAGCATAAATACTGCCTTGGTGGGATTAAATTCATTTGAACATGTAATTAAATTTCTGAAATATATGGATAAGGGCTTGGGAGGTAACTTATCTGCTTATGAAGTTATGTGGAAAAACTTTTACGAAGTTGTTACATCCTCTAAATCTGATCACACTCCTCCTCTACCTTTGAGCAGCTCTTATTATGTAATCGTAGAAACAATGGGAGCAGATCAAGAAAAAGATTCTGTCTTATTTGAAAAATTATTAGAAAAAGCTTTAGAAAGCAATATTATCCAAGATGCTGTTGTTCCTCACTCTGAATCCGAGAGAGCAAAACTATGGTCTATTAGAGACGACGTAGAACAGCATTACCAAAATGGGCCAGTTAAAATGTTTGATGTAAGCATGCCAGTTTCCTACATGGAAAGGTATGTTGAAGAAGTAAATAAAAATTTTGCAGCAAACTGGAAAGAGTATAAATGTGTTGTGTTTGGCCATGTCGGTGATGGAAACCTTCACATAATCGGTGGAGTTGGGTCTGATGATAAAAAGGCAACTAAATTAATGGAAACCTGTATTTATGATCCACTAAAGTCTATAAAAGGAGCTATTTCTGCTGAACATGGAATAGGTCTTGAAAAAAAGGATTATCTTGAAATTTCTAGATCCGAAATTGAAATTAACTTGATGAGAACACTAAAAAAAGCTTTAGACCCGAATAGTATTCTCAATCCAGGCAAAGTATTCGATTGATATAATTAGTTGCTACTTAGCAATCTCTTTCCATACAAAAAATTTCGTAGAAATCACAAAAGCAATTATTACCCAAATCAAAACTCCAAGAGTTGAATTACTCAAAAGAAAGAAACTTGCACCATCATTAGCTATCTCTCTTAACGAGGAAACAACTGAGCTTAAAGGCAAAGAGTAAACAAGGGGCTGTACCATCTCTGGCATTGAGCTTATTGGGAAAAAAACACCCGATAAAATTGCTTGCGGAAATGTAACTAAACCCACTATTGGCCTTATACCTTCTTGCGTCTTCGCTAAGCTCCCTAAAGCAAAGCCTATACATAAAAAGATAAAGGTACCTAAAATTACGACTGAATAAAATGAAAAATAACTTCCTACTATATTTATATCCAATAAAAGCAGCGCAATTAAAAGAACAACAGATAACTGAACCAACACAATTAACATTCTCGCAAGCACTATTGATGTTATAAAGTCTTTTGGTTTAATCGGAGTAACAAATAGTCTTTTCAGTATTCCCCTTCTTCGATACTCGACTATATTAAAACCTGAGCCAGCGATACTTAAATTCATAATCATAAAAGCCAGTAAACCCGGTAATAGAAAATCTATATATCTTTGATTTCTGGCCTTAATATCTTCAAGTTCAATCTTAAATAAAGGCGATATGTTTCTAATCTTTCTTTCTACTGAAACAAGAGAATTATTTAGAGCCTGTCTAATAATACTAACTTGTCTTGTCTGGGATGCATCAACATAAAATTTGAGAGTCCCTAAATTAGAAATTTCCTCAAAATTTGCAGGTATAACGACAAAACCTTGAATCTCTCCTTCAGCTAAAAAAGTTTGAAGTTCATCGAAATTTCCTATCTTTAGTGTAAATAGTTCCTCTTTTTCTAGAGCTTGTATAAAATCTGAAGAAAATTTTGATTTAGATTCATCGTTTATTCCGATCAAAAAAGGATCTCTTTCACCACCTGAAAAAGAAAAAGCTCCCATAAATATCAAAGGGAAAAAAAGACTAAATAGAATTGCCTGTCTATTTCTTAAAAATATTTTAAGAAAAACTTTAGCTAAATGTATCTGTAACGAAGTAATCATTTATTCTCGAAGACCTCTGCCCGTTAGATGGAGAAAAACATTCTCAAGATTGCCCTTTTCAGTATTTGCTGAATCAAATTTAGCTATTAAATCTTTTGGACTACCCTCCGACATTATTTTTCCTTTATCCATAATTGCTACTTTATGACAAAGCTTTTCCGCTTCTTCCATGTTATGTGTAGTTAAAATAATAGTCATACCAGATAAGTTAAGTGTTTTTATTAACTTCCATAAGTTGTGTTTTGCTTGAGGATCAAGTCCAGTAGTAGGCTCATCCAGAAAAAGAACTAATGGTTGATTGACTAACGCACAGGCAATAGAGAACCTTTGTTTTTGTCCTCCTGAAAGCTCTTCAGGTTTTGCGTTGACCTTATCTAACAGATCGACACTGTTTAAAAGGTCATTAACATTAACATTATTTTTATATAACTTACCAAACAGGATCAATAACTCTTTTAAACTTAAAGAGTCAAAATACTCATTTGATTGCAGTTGAACTCCAATAATTTCTTTAACTTTATAGGGGTTTTCAGCTACGTCTAAACCATTTACACATGCGAAGCCGCCATCGATATCAGTTAAACCTTCAACCATCTCAAGTGTAGTTGTTTTTCCTGCTCCATTGGGGCCCAATATTCCATAAATCTGCGTAGTCTCTATTTCAAAAGAAATACCGTCTACTGCATTAAATTTTTCTTTAGTATCAGGATTTAAGTAAGACTTCTTTAGGTCTTTAACATTGAGGATGCTCATTTATCAAGCTTCTTCTAAAGGCAAAGATTGTAAGCCAAGCGCTTCTCTATAGGTATTATGATAATGATGAAGAGCAGGCTCGTTCTTGCCAAAAGTTAGGTAATCAAGGTTTCCTGACTTTAAACCTTTGTGAGATGATGCTGCCGCAACATAGTCTTCGTCCCTGATCACTGAAGCAAATCCCCCATACTGATCTTCCAATAGTTGTTTGCCATCAATTCCTGTTTTTTCTAATTCTTTGATTTGTTGCAAAACATGGGGATAAAAATAAAAAGAGATTTTAGAAAAACTTTTATGTGGAGAGTTGTCA
>Ga0208277_1000458_pt1 | contig 24262 bp, 15 predicted proteins | sample ETNtaG_5_FD_185782 | JGI IMG/M metagenome (GOLD analysis project Ga0208277, IMG submission 185782) | Marine microbial and viral communities from oxygen minimum zone, Eastern Pacific Ocean - ETNP201406SV205 (SPAdes) (version 2) | ecosystem: Environmental > Aquatic > Marine > Oceanic ...
GACAAATAGGCCGTACCCGCATGGCATGATTGAAAGCGCGTTGAAGGAGTGTCACTTTTCGGTAGATCCGACCAAGTCAGCAAAGCAACAAGCGTTGGCGATGATACCGAAATTAGCCAAGTTGTTCCCGATTAAACGAGCGCCTATGCGGTTTAAGTTTACTGTTTTGGCAGAGAGCGAGGAAGAAGCGAAAACGAAGGAGGACGAGATGTTGAATTTTCTCAAAGAACACGAAGCGAATGTGGAGACGAATAGTTTGAGCAAGGAGAAAAGTGATGATGATGATGATGATTATAGCAAGTTCACGCGAACAATCGTGTGCACGATAGAATCTTCCATGTATAGACCGTGCGATGCGTATGCAAAAGCGAGTAAAGGAACTGTGCGTTTAGACGTATTATCTCTCTCGGTAACCGCAGAGGCAGAGAGTCGATCGGCATTTGATGAAAGTTCGTTACAAAACCAAAGTGGGACGTATCGAAAGCAGAAAGATAGCGAGGACTCTTTAGAAGGTGGAATAGCAAGATTAAAGATCGGTCAACGTTCAGATCCGTCTAGGATAAACGCTACTTCCTCGCGAAGTAATAAAAGAGATCAAAAAGGTGGAGGAGCAGGTGGTAAAGTAGAGATGGTCGTGGACAAGAAGTTTATACTCATTCCGAGAGGGTTCATAAAAGATTTACCCGAGGAGCATAAATCGAGAAGGGAACGATTTAAAGAGCTCGATACGATAGAAGAAGGATGGCACGTTGAATTAAGAACGAAAGAAAACTCGTCTATTGTCGAAGCGGTGTTCTTCTCTCCGAACAACGAGGCTTTCAAATCGTATGCGGAAGCGCGACGCAAAGCGCTTGGAATAATTTGAAGATTTTAAGGATGTGTATAATAGTAGTTTTTAAAGCAAAAGCAGCGGCTACTACATAATAATATCGTTAGTCTTCCATAACGACATCTTCTTCTTCTTCTTCTTCGTTGTCTTCGTCGTCGAAACCGATATCTTTCGCCTTCATCAATTTCTCTTCTCTCATCTCTTCCAATCCAACCTCTTCTTTTTGCTCTCCCTTGTCAAGGTCCAAGTCATCAAACTTCGGCGTCGGTTCTCCAGTCATTTCGATCCATTTTCGGTCCTCCCACTCGTCGTCTACGCACAGTCTACCAATGTTATATAAGAAGTCCAAGGTATCTTCGGGAGGATCCGGACATTCTCCGAAATCGTACGGAAATCGAGGGTCGTACACCTCCACCGAAGACTGCATCATCCTTTTCCTTTCCTTTGGGTCAAAGTTTATCAATTCGACGATTTTCTCATGGTCCCACTCGCTCTCGTCTACCGTTTGCTTATTTTTCAAGCGAATATCCCCATCTTGAGACAAATACCGAAACTTTCCAATCTGCTCTTCTTTCTCTTTCATCGCTTGCGCTCTTTCTTTCTTCACGCGTTCTTTATACAACCGCGCCCTCTCCTCGAACGCGTCATATTTGTCTGGAGGTTTCTGAAACGACACAAACTCTGGTTCCGGTTCGTACTCCTCCTCTGGCTTCGTAAAATCCCAACACGGCCAGTTCGCTTTCTTCCCCATGACTTCTTTCATGTGTTCTTCCCATGGGGTGGTATCGTCGTCGTCATCTTCCTCTACTCTGAATTCGTATTGCGACCACGGCGAGTGAAAACCGTTCACGTCTTCGATAGTTTGCGCCTCAATTTCTCGTTGCGTTTTCTTCCGAGGCGCACCACTCCTCCTGCTCGAAAAATTCACCGGTAAAGGGTTCGTTGATGACGAGGGAGGCGACGAACTCGTCGCGTCCGCGGAACCGTCGCGATCGAACGAGTCTATGAACGTCCTGTCGTCCATCTCTTCGACGTTCTCTCCGCCGTCGCGGTCGTCTTCGGCGGCGGCCAGGGCAAAAGAAAACGTCCTCCGTCTCCTCCCCACCCCGTTATTGTGTCTCTCGATTGTGTGACGACGACGACAGCGGTTCGTCGCGAACGAAGACGCGCGCGTCGTCGCGCGCGATGCGTGCACGCTTCTCGCGAGCATATGTATATATCTCTATCTCTCGAAGACACCGCCGCGTTTGCGCACAAATAAATGAATGCGCTTTTTTGTGTTTCCTCTACGTAAAAAAGAAAAAAGGGACGACGACGACCTTTTTGACGACCAAAAAAACGCTCGTGTCGAGAGAGCATAACTTCTTCTTCTTTCTTTATTATACTTTTTTTTCGCGACCGCGCGAGAGGAAGACACCGAGGCCACCATGAGAGTTGCCGCTGCGACAACCACGGGAAGGTTTTTATGCGCGTTACGCTCTTCTTCTCAAAATCGCGCGGTAGGGACCACTTTGAGTGGAAGGAGAGGTTGGCATTCTGTCGTCGAGGAATTGAATGCGAGGCGGAGGAGAGTGAGAGCGTCGTCATCGTCGTCGTCGTCGAGGACGACGACGCATGAATCGGGAGACGAAGAGGAGACGACAAGGAGAACATACATTAAGTCAGGACCGAAGCAAAGACTGGACGAATTAACCTTACAAACCAATCCAGAGTTGAGCAGAAACGTCGTCCAAAGCTGGATTCAACAAGGGAAAGTCTTGGTCGATGGACAGAAAATAACGAAACCGGGGACCAAACTGAAACCGAGCGTGAAGATTGAAGTCTTAGCCGAGGAACCGAAATTCGTCTGTCGAGGAGGGTTGAAGTTAGAGAAAGCGTTGCAATTTTTTGACGTGGACGTTCGAGATAAGATCTGTCTAGACTCCGGTTTGAGCACAGGCGGGTTTACCGACTGTTTGTTGCAACAAGGGGCAAAGAAAGTGTATGGCGTGGACGTCGGGTACGGCCAAGTGCATGAGAAAATAAGAACAGACGAACGAGTGGTAGTTATGGAACGACAAAATTTGCGGTATTTAGAGTCTTTGCCGGATTTAGTGGAAGTGGTGACTTTGGATTTGAGTTTTATCTCGGTGTTGAAAGTTTTACCGAGCGTAGCAAAAGTATCGAAACCAAATGGCGATTTGATTGTTTTGATTAAACCACAATTTGAAGCGCGACGGGAACAAATTGGGAGTAAAGGAGTTGTTAGAGATACAAAAGTGCACGAAGAGGTGATTCAAAACGTCATTGAAGGGGCGAAAACGTTAGGGTACGAGTATATTAACCACACTGTATCGCCGATTAAAGGGGCAAAAGAAGGCAACACAGAGTTTTTGGGACACTTTCGCTACGTATAATAAAACCGGTCAGTAGTAGAGGTAACAGCAGTAGTAGTAGTAGTAGTAGTAGTAGTAGTAGTAGTAGTACGTAGTAGTAGTAGTAGTGGAATTGATACGATAATGCGTCGTTTGATTAATAAATATGTAATAATACACTGTCTTTTTATGTTTGTTTTTTGCTAATAAGAACAACTATGCTGCTATCGTTATTATTTACTGTTGTTGTCCACTCTCTCGAGCGTTCAACTGCTCCGAGACCATCACCAACTGTTTCTGTTTCATTCGTGCTACGCCCATGATCTTCTCCATGTTCGCTTGCATCTCTAGCACTTTCTTTTTGCAATAGTCCTCCGCGCCTTTCGGTGTTTTCTCTACGAAATATCCCGTCCCTATGTCTACTAAAACTTTATCCGTCGCGCCTACTTTCCCAGGAACGTATAAACCTTCCGTCACTGGCACTAACATTGGCGTCCCTACTTCCTCTTCGTTCAAAGCGTCGCAGGCCAATCCAGAGGAATGATATTTCCGCACGGCTTGCTGTAATTTCTGTAAACTATCGGAGCACGTGTTTAAATCGTGTTTCAATTGCTCTTGCAATACCTTTTAGGCGATGATGATGATGTTCAAAGAGAAAGAAAGGAGAATAGTAAAAGTCAATTTTTGTTTGCAAAAACAAGATCGGGGAGCAAGAAATTTCACGATCGAAAATGGAGAGAAAGAAGAAAGAAAGAAAGAAAGAAAGAAACGCTACTCACCGAGAGTTGCTCGGAAGGTGCCGTGCGAATGTCGATGCTCGTCGCAGAAGACATGATGAGAGATGACGTATGGTATAAAAAGGCCTTTATTTTTTTCTGGCGATTATTTGTCCCAATTGGATTTTGCCTTCTTTCTGAAAATGAAAGTCAAAGTTCTTCTTTGTTTTAGAAATTTCGCTATGTGGGTAGTTACGAGAATACATCGAATATTATTTACAGCCTATCACTTCTTGTCTGTTGTCGTCCGGATATATTCTCAAAATCTCTCCGTTATCTTTATAAACGTCTTTTATTTTGCTCTGGTATTCAACCTCAACTTCATTCACGTCCATGTAATGAAAGATACTGTACTCGAATTTGGTCGCTCTCTCCTTCTCGCTCTGTCCGGACAAGCGTTTGCCTATTTTAAAGTTCGACTGCCAGGTTCCGGCGCTAGAGTAAAAGTATCGTACCACATGCATATTCGCGTCAGAAACAGTTTTTTTGATATCGCCATTGTCATAATACATGGTTAACGAGGAGCCGCTTTCAACACGAAAGGAATTTTTGTTGTAAAATTTTGTGACTCTTGTACCGTCCATATATTTCCTGGTGATTTTCCCGTCCGCGTGAACGTCCTCGGAAACACCAGTTTCAGCGACATCGTTCCAAATTGGCGCTGGAGCGATATTTGGAACGCGTAAGAGTTCATCCGGAACTTTTTCTTCTTCGTAAATGTGTTCTTCTACTTCTTCCTCTTCTTCTTTTACGGACATATCCTTAACTTCTTGTGCATCTGGAGATGCATTGATGTACACCGGAGGCGGAGACGCTTTTGCAAACATGGGCGACGCTTTCACCGATTTCGAAATTATTGCTTCTGTTTTAACCGGCATCTTCGTGGTACTCACACGTTGAGCCGTCTTCATTTGACGCATTTCTTCTGACATTCGCTCTTTCTCTAACTTTAATGCTCCTGCTTCTTGCGATAAATTTTCAACTTGTTTTCGCAAACGATCTACAGTCAACTTCGACTTTTGATCTCTATACTTTTGATCTTCCTTCATCTTTTCTATTTCACCTCTCAAAAGCTTAATCTCTTCGCGCTCTGTTCGAGATTGCCCTAAAATTGAGCGTTCTTTTTGTTCCAATAACAATCTCTCTCGCTTCATGTGACTCGCGAAATCATCCTTTTGTTCCTTAAACTTCATCATTTGCTTCTTGAAATTATTCATATCTTTCTCAAGTTCTGCTCGGTCCTTATCCAGAGCTTTTCGAGCGTTTTCTTGTCTTTTAATCGCAGAGCGATTGACTACAGAAGGGGACATAGAGCTTCGTGCCAACTCGTTTATTCGTTGGGATGAGGAGGGCGGCATGGGTGAGATTTGCACGGAACCTCGGAGGGGAGTACTTGTTGCTGCGGGTGATGTCGACCGGTGCTTTACTGATGCAGGCTTTCTGTTATCGTCACTGTTTGTTTGCGCGAACTCTGCTACACCTGAACTACTCGTTGCTACTGCTTTCTCAGCAGTTGCTTTCTCAGCAGTTTCTTGGGCGTGCTTGGAAGCGTACGGATACGAGAGTGGGTCTTGGGAACGCATCTCCCTGTCGTTTTGTCTATTTTGTACAAACTCTTCAGCCGCACGTTCAATCGACCCTTTCGACGCTTTTCTTTTGATTGCATTTTCCAAAGATTCAAAGTTCGCCACCTCTTGTTGCATTTCGTACTCCTCGAGTTCCCACGCCGTCATTTTTGTCTTTTCTTTTACCACTACTTGTTGTTCTGCTTTTTGCGAATATGATACCAACGGTGACGTTGACGGTGAAATGCGGTCTTTTGGAGGGGTATAGATCCGTTTCACTCCTGTCCCTTTTTTCAAAAATGGCCTCTTCGGTGAATCAGTGCTCGTATTGTCGTTCTTGTTGTTATTTACCGATGAAATTAAAGCAGGAGTATTCTTCGCCACCATCGGACTGTCAACAGTCGTCGTCGTTCCAGTCATCGCATTTTGTTCAGAATTCATCACGTACACGTTTCCAGTCGTTTCCTTCAAAACGTCTTTGGCGATAGATTTTGGTGGAACTATCAATTGCGGGTCCCCTCCTTTCAAAGCCGCTTGGACGATGTCGTCGAACTTCTTCTCGTTACGCACGACGGGAATATCGTCGAAATTCATTTTTACTTTTGACTTTTTGAAAATGTTCAACTTCGGGACTTTCTCTCGTTCTTCGCGTGTCGTGTGCGCGCGAGATTTGAACGTATCTGCGCGTGCGATGGCGCGTCTGTTCTCCTCCTCTCTTCTTTCTCTGCTTTCTTCGCTCTTTACAAGCAAGAAAATATGTGTTTATGTGTGCGCGCGGCACGTGTGATGTTGATTGATTCAAAGCAAACGGGCAAAAATAAATGGCCTTCGACTTTGGGATGAATTCCTTCGTCAGATGATACCCTAAACGATTTTGTGTTTTGGGTCTCTTTCTCTTTCTACGTAAAGGTAAAGGCTTCTTTCTTCTCGTTAAAAATGACGACGCTTTGCGCGACGTCCTTTTCTTCTCGCAGCGCGTGCCGCGTCATCCCAGCTACCTCCTCGACGAGACCTTCAAAAACGACTTCCCCTTTGCCGTCATCGAGAGCAAGAAAAAGAAGAAGAAGAAGAAGAAGAAGGCGAGGAGGAGGAAGAGAAGACTTTGGTGGTACTCTTCGCGCGTACTCGTCGTCGAAAACGGCGGCAACAAACTCTTCCATAGTTTTTCATGAGGGAAGAAGGAGTAGAATACGTCAGAGCGTAACGACGAATAGCACGAGGGAGCAAAACAGTAGCAGCAGTATGCTCGTGAAAGATGAAGTAAACGATCCGAAAATTCGACGAATCGCTGAAGAAGCTATCTCGTGGGCGTTTCAACACGGTTTAGTCGTCGCTTCTGGGACGGAGACGGCTGGGCAAGTGTTTCATGCGCCAATCGCGTTGTACCCGACTCCATTTCCGAGAGACGTGTTTGAATTTGCCAAAGAAATAACGCCAAAATTTGCCGAGTTGTACGATAAAGTGTCCGAAGACGACGGCTTTATGCGAGAGACTCTGAAAGAAGCTGCATTGAACGACCCAGAGTTTACGGGGAGGCTCTGGAAAATTTATGAGGCGTGCGGTAAACGCGGGAATGGGAGATTAGATAAAGAGCTGGGTATTTTGCGAACAGATTATATGCTCGACACGCGATCTGGAATACCATTGCAAGTCGAAGTGAACACGGTGAGTACGTCTTTTATGGGGTTAGGCTCGAAAGTGACGTTGTTGCATCAACATTTGGCGGAATATTCGAAAGACAACGTGAATTTGAAGAAAGAAAACATGCCGAGGAATGACTCGCTCAATCAAGCGGCGAAAACCCTTTGCGAAGGTTGGAAGTGCATGAATTATGAAAACGCGTCCATTTTAATGGTAGTTCAAGAAGACGAAACGAACATATTCGATCAGAGGCTGATCTCTCAGAAAGTATTCGAAACAATTGGCGTGAAGACGATTCGTAAGACGCTTCGAGAAATCAATGAAAACGGCAGATTAGATGAGAAAACAAACCTCTTCTCCATTGACTGCGAGTTGTGTAGCGTTATATATTTCCGCGCCGGATACTCATCGAGCGATTTTCCGAGCGACGCGCAATGGGAAGCGAAGATGTTGTTGGAGAAATCGAGCTCCTTGAAGTCGCCTTCAGTCGCCATGCACTTGGCTGGTTCGAAGAAGATTCAACAAGCTTTAGCGGAAGAAGGCGTGCTCGAAAAGTTTATGCCAAACGACGCGAGTGATATGCGTAAAGTATTTGCAGGTTTATTCTCCTTCGAAGGCGAAGAAAACATGCAAAAAACAATCCGTCTCGGATTATCTAACCCGGCAGATTACGTGTTAAAGCCGCAACGTGAAGGCGGTGGGAACAACTTGTATGGAAAAGAACTGAAAATGAAGTTAGAAAACGATACGATAGATTTACCGGCGTACATCTTAATGCAACGAATTTTCCCTCCTAGTCACCAGGTGACGATGTTGAGGAAAGGCTTAGCGTCCGAAATCGAAAGCTTGAGCGAGTTGGGAATTTATGGTTCGTACTTGCGCATCGGCGACGTGAATAGTAAGACTGTGCGAGTTATGAACGAACATGGTGGAAGCTTGTTGAGAACGAAAGCAGCTTCGAGCGACGAAGGTGGCGTTGCGGCTGGGTATGCTGTTTTAGATAGTCCATATTTAGTGTGATCTGTAAACGAATGAATTATATTTAGTCCGTATGCGTAAACTTATAAATAAATAGTTCTGATGTGTGAATTTCTTCATAACTCTCTTCTCCAAAGAAAACAAAAGATGCCAATTGCAGGAGGCGGAACGGCAGACGTCTGGGCAGATGACGAAGGGGAGGAGGACAACGTCGGAGAAGTGAACGTGAATAACAATAGAAATAGAAATCTTCTCCAGCAAGAGTCAGAGACTCGACGAGAGAGATTTTTCAACGCCGGCTATCGCGACGGTTTAGACGTCGGGAGAACCGCCACGGTGCAGAAAGGATTCAACGAAGGATATAAAAAAGGTTTCAGAGAAGGATTCGAGTTTGGACGAGTGAGAGGAGCGGTTAGGTCGTTGAAGATATTTAACAATGATGAGACGAAAGAGGAGAATGACGCTGATTCATTGATAACAAAGCACGGAATAGTTGCAATTTCCAGCACGGAAGCACGGCGGTTAAGATTCGAACACAGGAGAAAGAGTGAAGACGTTGAAGAAGAAAAGGTAGAGGAGCATCCCTTGTTAACCCGTGAAGCTCTAGAAACGCTGAAGAAGCGATTGCTAGAGGAAGAAAATATAAAACTTTAGAATATTTAGATGTTAGCGTATTCGAAGAATAGCATTTGTTTGTACAACGTGTTTGCGTATCATAGGGGATAAAAACTGTCTAAGCGTCTACCAGTCGCGAAAGTGATTGTATCAAGTGTCGCAAGTTGGCTCGAGTGCCCGGGTCACCAGAGACACTCGAAATGTCTCCGGATACCTTTTCTACGTGTTGCAACGTCTTCGTCAAGGTTGAGATGGATTGTCTCAACATGTCTTGATTTTCCTCGGTTAAAATTGTTTGTCGCAACTCCCGAATATCTTGAACTGTTGCTGACGCGTGTCCCGCTAATAATTCGATAGTTTCCAATGTTCCTTGATCTTTGACGCCTTGCATCATCGGTCGAAGATCTCTAGCAATCAAAGCGGCTTCGGTTAACAATGGTTCTAAAACCTGCATCAAATCTTGGGCCCCATCAGTGACTTGAAACATCTTTCGAATTCCGTCTTGTTGTTCCATTTCTCTCGCTAAGCGCGTGCAAATGCCAACTAAATCGTCCATAGACACCCCCGGTCTCCCTTGAATACGTCCTCGATCGCACACAACAACACCTTCTCCTTCACACCCGGCATCCAATGGACCCCATTGCGCTTGTGGGATGGGCAATTTCGGGGTAATATCAATAATAGTCTCTGCAATTAATCCTGATTGATTCGCATCAATAGTTGAATTTCTTGGGATTGGCACTTTCTTATCGTCCATTTCCACTAAAACCGTCACTTTGTCCAAAGCCGGTTGCACAGATAAAACCGTTCCTGCTTTTACGCCTCTGATTCTTACGTTTGTTCCGACTTGAATCCCACACGCGAGCGGGAATTCAATAAACGCTTGGTACGAGTTCTTCCTGGCGTTGTTAAAGATGCCAACGATCCATCCCGTGATCAAAGCACCCAACATTACCCCTCCAACGATGAACAAACCTACTCCACCCTCCACAATCCGAGTTCTACCAAAGCCAAAATCTTGCAACGGCTTTGCCAATCTTTTCCATAAAGCGCCAAGAATCTTTAGTGGCGGTCCGAGGAAGAGGTTCAAAAATGCATTCCCTTTAAAAATTTCATTGTTGCTGTTGTTGTTGTTGTCAGAAGATGCATATGCGGAGAAGTTATTTGAAGCCGCTCTCGTGACAACTTTCTTACTAAACACGGAGTTCGTGTATGACCCGGTACCCCACCAGTTCTTTTGGGGAGTGTATACTTTCTTTCTTTCTTCTGATGATGATGTTGAGGAGTGATCGTTCTCGTTATTAGTCAACGAATAATAATTTCTACTATTACTGCTGTTGCGGACACCGACGATGACCCCCGATCCTCTTTTCTTACTATTGCGGGTACTCTTCTGTAACACTTCTACCAGTTGTTGTCGTCCACTCGTGGTACTAGTGTTACTGCTCTCTTCTCTCGACCAAGAAGACGTTGAACGTTGTTGTTGAGACGAGGAGAGAGATACGCAACGATAGATTTTAACATTGTGTCTCCTCGACAAAGCGCGCGCTCCTCTCAATCCCGCCGAAGAAGCGCTGGATGATTCAGTGAATGAAGACGATCGCATGCGAAACGCTTGGGCGTTTAACGCTGTAAAGGCTGACATTCTTATGAAGAGCGTTGTTTTTTTATGAAGAGTTGAGAGATACGAGGTTATTCGAAAAACTTTGGACACCGAAGAAGAGCGAAGAGATGGAGAAGTCGCAAAAATATACCAACAGATATTTCCAAAGATGTAAAATCCAATATTTTCTCTCCTGCTTTACAACCAAAGAACTAGGATTAGTATTATCATAACGTATCTTTTCTTTCTTTACTAACGAGCACGTTCGAAGGTAAATATTGAACCGCGACGTGTTCTTGTTGTCCCAAGGATGAAGAAGAACACATTCTCTTCCCATTCGCGCCTTTATTCTTCGGCGGTCGTTGCGAGTGTAACATCGGCTTCTCGCCCCACTTTTCGTGTATTTTTTCCAGCTTAACTTTTTGATTCAACGTGTTAGAATCTAAGTTCACCAAGTGGGAAGTATCGGGAATGCCCGCTATGCGTTTCATCATCGTCGATTTGAATAACGCCGCTTGGAAGAGGGAATACGTGTTACTTGTGATCCAGTAACAAAACACGCCTTGTGTAAAATTCCACGTCATCGGTATCAGAGCTACGGCTAATCCTCTGAGAGCCCACTTCATGGTCACGCCTTGTTGATTGTTGTTCATGCCTTCTACGGCGCCTAACTCAACTGAGGCTAAAAATAAGGCGGACGTCAACAGTGGCATCATCATCGTTGGGTCCGATGCGGACAAATCAGTAAACCAAAGCGTGCCTCCATCTTTGAACGATCCAATCCCGTCTGCCATTCTCGAGATGGCAAAGTAGAAGGATATAAATACAGGCGCAGATACCAACAAAGGAGCCAACGATTTCACCGGATGGCAGTCGTATTTCTTCCAAATGGCCGTCACTTCGCTCAAATGTCTCTGTGCTGCCTCTGGGTCATTTTGCACTTGCATTTCTTTTGCACGTTCTTGAAGTCGCTCCATTTCCGGTCGAGCCAATTGCATTCTCGCCGTATTCCGCATTTGCATTACGGTAAATGGTAGTTGTAACGTTCTCATGACTATAGTTGATGCAGCAATCGCTTGGTACCACTCTAATCCACTCACGAGGTGAAAGTATTCCATGACGTACATCAAGCCGGCGGTGGTGTACCACGACTCGCCGGCTATTTGTGCGACTTCACCGACAAGTTCAGCGCCTGGAGGAGTATTTCTGCTAAGATCTGTTACTATTGACGATACGGATTCTCCTCCTCCATCGCTACTACTCATGCTACTGCTACCATTCTCGAGCTCATTTGTTGTCGAAGAGGAAGAGGAAGGACTCTCGTTGTTGTTGTTGTTGTTGTTGTCGTTGCTACTCCAAAACGCATATCCACGCACTTGACTCGTCAACAAGGAGGAGGATATTCTGCTATTATATCTGTTGTTGCTAAATTTGTTGTTACTAATATTACAGTCACTCGTGCTGCTGTATCGTCGTTGTAGCATTCTCTGTCGTAGTTGTTTTTGTCGTCCGTTTTCTTCCGTCACTTCTTTCGACGCCGATGGGGACACAAAAAGGCGACGAGGACGAAATGCGTCCTCTTCCTCCTCCTCCTCCTCGCCGGACGACGAACCGAGAACGGTAGAAACGACCGATCGAACCAACGAGAACGTCTCGTCGCCGCGACCCGAGGACACCGAGGACACGCGCAACGACGTCTGTCTCGACAACGACGACGCGTGGAGTGTTCGTCGAAGTGCCATGAATGGCTGGCGTCGCTGTTGTTTGTGTGGTGCTTCTTCTCCTTTTGTCATTTGGAATCCCAAAAAACATCCCCAATTCTGTGCCCTAAAAATGTCCTCTCCTCAAAATTCTAACATAAGGAAAGGGAAAAAGGGAGGAGGGTGTTTCAAAGCGACTTCTTCTTTGTGACTTGGAACTGGAATTTTCTTTTTGATTTTTTTGGTCCTCCTCAACTGCTCATCATCAACACCCAAAAACACTCTCAAAATTTTACTCTCCACACACAACACGAAAGGAAAAATTTGAGTGTTCTCTCTCATCTTTTTTTGTATCAAACACAAGGTCAGGTCGTTTTTCACACGCGATACTATAATCATCATCAATCTTCTTCAGTAGTTTGCGCGCCTTTTCACCGCCTTTATTTATTCATCGGGCGTGAAAGAGAGAGAGAGAGAGAGAGAGGCAGAGATCGCCTTGGGATAGAGCACGTTCGCGTGGATCGAATCGAATCGAATCGATCGATCGCCTTTATAGTATCGATAGATTTTCTTCTCGAGCGCGAGGCGTGTTCCCGTGAAAAGGCCGCGGTGCGGGTGGACATTGGTCTTTCGCGCCTCTCGTACCGCTCGATCGCCCGTGCTTTCTTTCTCTCGTCGATCGGACGTAAGTAAAAGAAAACATGTCGCCGACGAAGAAAGCGTACGGGGAGGACATCGAGTCTGGAGGGCAAAACGATGGCACAAAACCGCTATTAACCGCGGGGAAATCGGGTCCAGAGTCGCAGTACGGCACCAGAAGCGACGAAAGCAGCGATTCTGGTGGGTCTGACGGTCCTTTAACCAACGATCAGTATTACATGGGCGTGGATAAAGCTACCCTGTTGAACACTCCCGAAGAAGGCCTGACTGAAGTCGAGGCGGAGAGACGATTGCAGCTGTTTGGCACGAATGAACTCTCGAGAAAAGAGGAAAACGTTTGGGTGAAACTCGCACTTGAATTCGTCCAGCCGATGCCGTTGATGATTTGGGCTGCGATCCTTATCGAAAGTTTAGAAGCGTACGTGCACAGCTCACCGGACGACGTGGTCGACGTCTTAGTATTGATTGTTTTGCAATTGTTGAACGTTTTGGTTGGGTTTATCGAGGAGTTAAAAGCCGGTGATTCCATTGCAGCTCTGAGAGATTCGTTGAAACCAGAAGCGATCGTTAAGAGAGAAAATAAAATATACACAATCAACGCGACTCTGTTAGTTCCAGGAGATGTTATCGCCTTAGGTGCCGGTGGAGCTATTCCAGCGGATTGCAAGTTACGAGAGGGAAAAGCGATTCAAGTCGACCAGGCTGCTTTGACTGGGGAGAGTTTACCAGTGGCTATGTTTGAAGGCTCTGAGGCGAAGATGGGTTCGACAGTCACGCGAGGCGAAATCGAAGCTACGGTTACTGCAACTGGGTCGCAAACGTTTTTCGGTAAAACTGCGGATTTAGTGCAAGGTGTAGACGAGCTCGGACACTTTGAAAAGGTGTTGAGAGAGATCATGTACATCTTAGTTGCATTGGGAGTATTTATTTGCGCATTGGTGTTTATTTACTTGAACATGATTGGTGTAGATTTCTGGCAAACACTCGCGTTCAACGTCGTTCTTTTAGTCGCTTCGATTCCAATCGCGTTGAGAGTCGTGTGCACAACGACGTTGGCGTTGGGATGCCACGAATTAGCCGCGGAGAAGGCCATAGTAGCTCGCCTTTCATCCGTGGAAGAACTCGCAGGTATGACCATCTTGTGTTCGGACAAGACGGGAACATTGACGTTGAACAAGATGATGTTGCAAGACTACCTGCCAACGTTTGTTCCAGACGTTACGAGAGAAGAAGTGTTGAAAATGGCCGCTTTGGCCGCAAAATGGTGGGAGCCGCCGAAGGACGCGTTGGATACTTTGGTGTTGAACTCAGTCGATCGCATCATGTTGGACCCATACGAGCACACCGATTACGTCCCGTTCGATCCAATCATCAAAAGAACCGAAGCCACGGTGAAAAATGAAACCACCGGTGAGAAGTTTGTCGTTACTAAGGGTGCTCCGCACGTGCTTTTGGAGATGAGCGTGAATAAAGATAAAATCGGTAAAGACGTTGAAGAAAAAGTTTTAGAGCTTGCGCACAGAGGTATTCGGTCGTTGGCCGTTGCTAGAACTAAAAATGGCGACATCACGGAACGGAAATTCGAATTCATAGGTATTCTTACCTTTTTAGATCCACCTCGTCCAGATACGAAACACACCATCGATTGTGCAAATGAATTTGGCGTCTCAGTGAAAATGATCACTGGCGATCACCGAGCAATAGCGGTTGAAACGTGCCGCACATTAGGTATGGGAACGAACGTTTTAGGTGCCGAGAAGCTTCCTTTGCTCACCGCGCAAGAACTCGAAGCGTCGACGACGTTGGGCAGAGACTACGGGGAAATGTGCCGCCAAGCGGATGGTTTCGCCCAAGTCTTCCCGGAACACAAATATCTCATCATTGAGGCGTTGCGTCAACAAGGTTACTTGGTTGGCATGACTGGTGATGGTGTGAACGATGCGCCAGCGTTGAAACGGTCTGATGTAGGTATCGCCGTTCAAGGGGCGACTTCTGCGGCGCAAGCTGCCGCCGATATTGTCTTAACACAACCGGGTTTATCCACCATCGTCACCGCCATTGTGACATCCCGGAAGATCTTCCAAAGAATGAAGAACTTTGTGATTTACCGCGTCGCGTGCACGGAACAGTTGTTGTTCTTCTTCTTCATCTCCTGTATCTTTTATCATCCGAACGAGTATAACGCGGATTGGCCGTCGTACTTTGCGATTCCAGTCATCGCTTTGGTCACTATCACCATCTTGAATGATGGTACCATTATTTCTGTAGCATACGATCACGTCGATGCTTCCGTAAAGCCAGAGAAGTGGGATTTGAATATTTTATATATTGTCTCTTCCGCTGTCGGTATGGTTGCCTTGATTGGTTCAATCGTATTGTTAGAATTGTCCTTGGATTCGCAGTCTGCAGACAGCATGTGGCGATCCATGGGATTACCAGTTATGACTTACGGAGAAATCCAAACGCTCATGTACTTGAAAATTTCACTGTCGGATTACTTCTCGGTGTTCAACTCTAGAACGAAAGGGTGGATGTGGTCGAGAATGCCGTCGATAGTTTTAGTTGGCGCGTTTGTCCTCGCCACTACGTGCTCTACGTTTTTAGCGGTCTATTGGCCGTTCGGAAATGGGATGCAAGGAATCGAGTGGGATCTAGCCGTGTACTGTTGGTTGTATGTGATAATGTGGGCATTCATTCAAGATGCCGCTAAGGTTGTGACATACAAGATTTTGCAATCCTTCGGGTGGGTTGAATCCGTCAAGGTGATTGATGAAAAAGCGTTGAAAAGAGGGAGAGAGGCAGCCGTCGGCGCGTTATAAACAAAAGAACAAACGGACGCATGCAAGCAAAAAATTCATTTATGACCATACTTATTCATCATCCATAGTAGAATTAGAGAAGTGTTTGTTATATAAGACACGGTCGGGATATAAAACGTCAGCTTACTATTACAAAACTTATTCTGTTCCCTAGTTTGACGGCACCGCTTTCTTCGGTGTCGCCACTTTTCTTACTTCTTCGCCCGGTTTCAGTTCGACCGTTCTCCCTCGGACCCGTACATGGCATCGGAAGTAATTACAAGAGGGTTGAATCATGCACGCAGCAGAAGTTGCCGCAGGTGCATCTGCGCCAACAACGTATAATGCGTGGTAAAACGCTGCAAAGAACTGAAAGATATCGTCCCCGTCTCCACTGGCGGATATAAAGTTGTCTGGATCTTCATTCGAAGGCGCCACGATTGCTTTCGCCCCAGCATCTAACAACGCTTCGACCAATTCTGCACTAATAGAGGCTTGACTGACGATAATTTTATCGTTCCACATACCAATAAGTTCACTCGCCGTGTATTCTGATAAATACTCCATAGGAATAGTTCTTTTGAAGAGATACGCGCCAAGTTGCCCGTCGTTGGAATCTGACTGCAAGTGTTTCCCAATGAACGTGTGTAAAACACCTTCCACCTCGACGGAGGGAACTGAGGAACACATTTCATACAGAGAAGTGAATCTTTGCGACTCTTTAGATGGATATTTCGCACACTCTATAAACAAATTTGCCACAGCTGAAGGCTCTGCAATAGCCGTGATGTCGTGTTGCCAGCGCAACACGATCCCTTCCAGATCTGAAACGCAGTTCAAATGAATGACACCTGCGTTTGTACCAACTCTTTTGAACTGAGCATTGAGATTCTGAATTGCTACGTTCTTGTCCGAAAATTCTTTTTCCCCTGTCATGTTTCTTTTACTAGTGCTGCTTTCGTTTTTAATATTATTGTCCTTCGCTTCGTTGTGACTATTGTTGTTGTTAATTTTGTTGTTCGTAACTCCGTTTGTACCCAAAGAGTATCCGTTCTCCGGACTGCAACTCGAAGATGTATCGATTCGAGCGAACGGGATGGACCGCAAAGCACAAAACTCTTCTATGACTTCAGTCTTTGCCGCAAATTCGTTCTCGTATCTCTGTGCCTCGATGACTAACACCCCTTTTTTAGAGCCGAGTTCGGTGGCAATCACAGCTGCTGTTTCTTCGTCCAAAGCGTCCGGTTGCAACAATTGGCACAGCTCGCCGAAACGCTCGTTTTCGGATTTTACATACTCATCCGTAGCTTCTCTCAACTTCTTCAGTGCTTGTTTGTCGATTTCGTCTAATTCTATATCGCACCTTGAATCGACCGGATTGAAACGGAAGTACTTTGTCTCTGGAATCAAAGGTAAAAGTGTTCCTAGCGCCTCATCTACTCGTTCTACGTTGCAAGAGGATTCGAGCACGATTTTAGAATCGTCGATGAATCTGTGCAACGCCGAAGCATTTCGTTTAACCCGCGGAACCTCTCCAGTCCCTACAGAAACCACACACTCAATCTGCCGGTCTGGCCACAAGCGTCTCGCCTCCATGATGCCCATCATCGCCGGATTGTTACAAGTAACGGCACCATCTTGCCATTTCTCATCACCTAGCGAAAAATCCGCTAAATAGTATGGGGCAGCGCTCGAAGCTCTCAAACAGTGCCACATCAAGTGTTTACAGGAGCCAGGCATTGTGTATCTCCCATGGTTTTCGTTCTCAGCCGTCTCCGGATACTGATAGTTTCGGAAGATGTATGGAGACGAAGGGTATTTTGATACAATAGTACCGACGACAAAAACTTTCGGACCACCTCGTAAAGACGATTCAATAAACGGTTCTTGTTTGCCGTCTATTTCAGATTCTTGTTGGAGTAAGCTTTCAAACAAGTTCGCGTCGTGTTTCGATCCGTGGACAGCGACTCTCCACTTCTGCTGCCCATCTCGGTACAAGTTATCGAACCGATCTTTCCATGACGTCTCGCCCTCTTGTCTATCTTCCAGTTTTGAGAATATTCTAGTACCTAATTCGGTATAGATTTCATCGCATCTGTTTAAATCATGTTTCCGAACTCCCACAGCGCATGCCTTATAATAAAATAAAAGTTTCACAAATTAGTTTCATACTGAAGAGTTGGAGAGGAACGCGCAAACAGAGAAAACTACTACAAAAATAGAAAACAAGAAAAATATATTTTTCAGCAAACATGTTTGTCGCGCGATATTTTTAGTGCATAACTTACCAATATACCGCCGGTACTCGTACCGCAGATCAAGTCAAATAGCTCATGAATTGGTTTACCCGTGCCATCCTACGACCGATTGCAAAATTGTCAGAATGGATTCATGTCTCGGTGCTTTGACCGAAAATTGTTTTTTGTAAAAGAAATCATTCATACCTCTATACGTCTTAGCATTTCCACCGTACAAATACCGCGCATCCCTCCTCCGTCCATACATAAGATTCGCACACCTTTACCAACAATCGGACGCCGATTGATAGCTTGTCTGACAATTTCATTCTCTCCAAAAATAGCGAGCGCTCGAGTCGCATATTTTTTAATTAATTCCGAATTTTCATTTTCTGGGAAGTTCAAAGCTAATTCTGCTAGTAAACTTCGTATACCTCTCATTTTCAACATTGAACGTCTGTTGATTGATTCGAAGCCCAAATTTCCCAGGGCTAATAAGCCAGAAGATTTTAATTCAGAATTATCGCTCTATAAAAAAATAAAAAATAAATAAAATTATTTTTGGGAAAGACATTTTATATAATAAACGAACCTTAATTATATGTATGAGTAAGTCAATTAATGTTTTGTCGTATATACTCTGTTTTTTGGTCGGGGAATGATAGGTTTTTCGTAAGATTTTTCGTAAGATTTTTCGCCAAATATAATTAATTAAGAACAAAAACTTTAAAAAATTCGACGATTTGCATACCTTTGATAATTTTCCCGAAGCAAACGCCAAAGATGCTAGAATATTACATCCACATATTTTTACCGCAGAATTAGAATCCTGTTTGAATGAATAGGGATTTTTTAAAGGTCAATTTTTATTTTAAATAACCACCAATAAAGTAAAGTATCACAATAAGGCTGGAGAGACGGAAAACAAACAAACAAACTTACTGCCATCAAGCTTTGTATTCTTTGCGATACTTTCGAGTCTATGAGTTTTTGCGCAATATCAGGAAGTTGACTCAAAGCTGCGATGATATGCGTCGCTTCGCGAATGACGTTCACATCAGAAGTCAAGAGCATTGTGAGCATTTGCTGCAACGCGCCTTCTGTCGCACCAATTTCGACACAATTCATAGGATCTTCTTGCGCAATCTTTGCTAAAGCAGTGGCGATGAGTAAGTGTTGACAACTCGAGTGTCTAAACACGAGAGTAAAAAAATCCGAAAACGCTTTTCCTTTCTGTGCGGCTTTGCCTGAAATCGCCTGAGGGATGTAAGTTGACGTCGTGTCCCCGATTTGCACGCCCACTTCCGTTAAATCGTCGTTCGCGCTCACGACAACATTTACCAAGGACAAACACCTCAAAGCTTTGCAGTGGTGCATTTCTGGTAAATACTCAACTGGATTTCCGTACAAATGAAACGTGTGCACTTTCGATAATGCTTTCATATCCATCACTGGTTTCGTCAGTTTGTTTCCTTTTAAAGAAATCACTTGGAGCATTTTGTTCTCTCTTAAATCTGTTCGTATTTTGGTCAGTTGATTGTTATCGCAGTGTAATTCTCTCAGTTTTTTCAAGTTGACTAAACTTGGTAAATCGATCAATTTATTATTGTTCAGCTTTAACACTTCCAAGCGAGGGAAGAATTGAGTGATTTCCACCGGCAACTCTGTTAACTGCGAATTGGAGAGATCGACTGAAATGACATTCTTAAAACGCTCTCGTATGTCGCCTAAGATTCTGACCACCCCTTCGCCTAAAATCAACTCTTCGATGGAGTCTAAATCGCATCCTTTTAACAAAGAATACAATCCTTCGCACAACGTCGTCGTTCCGGTATTGTTCTGTCTGGTTAAGCGAAAGATTTTCGGAGTTGGTTTATACGGTTCAATCGTCAATCGAACTTTCACTTTGACGACATCGTAGCCGCCCTGTAAACATAACAACTGCGCTTTCACCACATCGCCCTGTTCTTTGAACGGTAAACTCATCTGACCGTCTGCTATTTTGTCCAAAATCTCCTCGTGGTCTCGGTCTGAATTATATTCCACGTTCACTTCGTGCGATTGTATTTCAGTCTTTATTTGTTGTTGTTGTTCTCCTTCTTTTCCTTCCTCTTCCTCTTCTTCTTCTTCTTCTTCTTCTTCTTCTTTATTCGTCGTTGTTGTCGCCTTCACAGATACTTCTTCTCGATATCCGAACGATAAGTTGAACACGTCCGGAGTACGGCCCATGGTTAAAGAGCGAAACATGATTAGTACTTTGTGTTTTGGTGTTCGTTGGGAAAACGAAGGCACTTCAAGAACGGGAAGCCGCTGGCTGGTATTACGTGCGCTCGTATGAAAGAGAGAGAGAGAAAGGGGGAGGGAGAGAAATGGTGCGCGTGACCGGTGTTGGAGTGATTGATGCTCTCTCTCTCTCTCTCTCTCTCTCACGCTCGTGCGCTCCGATAGTGCGGGGAGTCGCAATTAAACGACGACGGTGGTCTAATTTTTGTTGCGATAAATTTTTGTCTCGTCGCTCGTCGTTTCCCAACCTTTCTTGAAATGGACAAAAAAGAATTTTTTGTGTTTTGTGGGTTGCGAGAGACTTTGGAAAACGACGACGATTATAAAAAAAAGGAGTCGAAAAAAATTTATGGAGAGGAGGACGGAGGACACGGGAACGAAAGAGAGAAAAAAAGCACTCAACGAAATCACAATCTCTCACCACTTTGAAAGAAAACGTCCACAACTTCTACGCGTGGATGCACGACGCACGCACAATAAAAGTCGCTCGATGAGACGAGCATTCTCCCACACGCACCGATGAGGAAAAGAAAAGAGTAAGAATTGGGATTGAGAGCGAAATGTCCTATCGCGCGTTGAAATCCAAACGAGGACTTGGAAAAGTAAAAACACTTCAACAACAACAACAACAACAAAGAGGAAAAATGGACGACGAAACTATCCTCAGTATCCTCCATATAATCGCTTTTCGATTGCGGGTGAACGAAGTGAGTAGTGCTAAGAACAGTAATACTAATACTCTCTTGTTCAAGCACCACGCGGAAGTGTTACACGGAGATACCGATGCTTCGTACACTTGGAAACGGAAAGCTTTGGAACTCATTGAAAACGACGACGACGACGATGAAGATATTCACAGAGAAAGAGGAGGGGGAAAAGATTTCGCGAAGATTTTACTGGAAGGATTAGATTTACTAACGGATTGTCTACTGACAGAAAAGTTATACGAGCAGTTCATCGCGGCCATAGAGTCCACGGAGCACAGAGAAAGTCAGAGATTTATAGTGACCTTCCTGTTGAAAGACTTCGTCCCAAAAGAACGCTTAGATGTTTTGAAAGAGATTTGCGAGTTTGTCCACTCGACGACGTGTGGATTTAACGCTAAAACGGCAAGTGTATTTGTTAAAGATAAAACCGCGTTGCGTTCTATGGCGAGCGCAATTGGTCCACGGATATTAAAGCCATCGCGAGAGAAGCGCGCAACGTCCCAGACTCGAGAAGAAGACGAGACGTTCCTAGTCGTTTCTTTAATGGAGCTCATCTTTGTAGACTATTATTCAATTATCACGGATGCCGAAAATGAGAATCAACCAGTTTTCATCGAGAACACACGAAGGGTAAAGTTCGGGAATACATATTTCGATACTTCGGTGAGTGCATCCTCTCATGCAGAGATGTATCTCAACAACGTAGTTATGATGAACAAACGGGATCCCAAAGAGAGAAGGCACAGGATGTATTATGATTTCAACAACAACGACGAGGACCATATCGAGTCGTTTTCGTTTCGTCGCGAATACTTTAATAATGGTAATGATAATAATGATAATAATAATAATAATAATAATAATAATAATAATAATAATAATAATAATGAGGGGAGTAGAAAGTTTGAAATCTGTTCCGATGAAGGAGAGTATGACGAGGACGATATGCAGGAAGGGTTGATTGACGACGATAGTTTACCGTCATGGATGCACGAAGCAATCGCAGGGAAAGGAGGAAAACATAGACACGCTAGCTTTGGTATATCATTACCATCCGAATTTGAAGTAGAAGAGGACATGGACGATGAGAGCGAAGACAATGACGATATGCTGCCGCATTGGATGAATGAAAGAGGCCTTTCTGCGTACGCATCTCTTTCTCCAACACCACTGTGGATAAAAGAAATAGTCGCTACCGGTGGGAAGTGGGACTTAAATTCAGCGTTTGGGAACTACGAAAAAGGAAATAACGCGTTCAGTGAAAGTCTAAAACGTGAATTTGATCTAAGTCGATTCGATAAAATATACGGTGACAATTCTGAAGACAAGTCAGAATGGAGCGACTCTGAAGCCGAGGATTGGGAGAAGCACCGAGCGAAGCAACAAAGACGCAAGCAACCCATTAAAAATGAATCAAAAGAACTGAGCAGCAGTGAGAATGAAGACGAATATGTCATCGTCCATTCCTCTGTGTCGGAAGAAGAAGAAGAAGAAACGGGGAGAAAGGTTCGTCGAAGGGTGAAGAAACGTGAAAAGAAAAAAGTTCAGAGGGAGGCGCCGAAAGATGCGGATTTATTAGCTAACTCAGATATTGAGGAAGTCGAGGATGAAGATGTTGACGATGCTACGAAAACGGCATTGTCACCACTTGAACATTCCGAGCCTTCTGAGCCTCCATGTCTACACCGTAAACAGAAAGATATCGCTCTGAAAAAAGGAGAAGTAGGAACGACTATCACACCATCACAAGTACTACCGCCGCAAAAGGACAGTAGCACAACTAATGTGCTTGAAATCTACGAGGAAGTTGATGTTGAAGAAGCTTCAGAGGATGATGATTTCGACGAAAAAGGTTCAATTTGGGAAGAGGCTAGTCAAGAAAAAGAAGAGTTTGACGACGATGATATATACGATTTACCTGAAGAAAACAGAGATGATGCGGAAGAAATACCCGCTACAATTGGAAGAGATAAGATGAAAGTCTCTTCGCCAGTTTCGGCTGTTGTGTTACCGACTGAGGCACCAATTTTGGATGCAACAGGTCAGAGGGGTGTAAAATCACCTAAATTGGCAACTGCCGCATCAGTACCAGCAATTGATCGATTAAAAATTGCGTCATCCAAAAATCGGAAATTAAAGTTTCAAAGAAGAATGAAAGGAGTTAAAGTATCTGCTGTGGCCGAAGCTATTCGACGGAGAGCAACGAAAACATCGATGCAGGATTCTATCGAGAAAAGAGCTCAAGAAATGGACGTGCAAGAACAAAAGTCGGAGCGGAAAGTACCGCCCATTTCGCCTTATAGAAAGAAATCACCGAAGAAATCACCCGCGAAAGCGAGTGAAGTCGTCCTTGTTGCAACACCAAAGATGAATAAGAGTGTTAAATGGGTAGAGGATGAGAAACCATCTTCAGTTGAGGCTAAAATTGAAGCAAATAAGGAGGATGGAACAGAGGTGACAACACCGCTTCGAATAAATCCCGAAGCTGTAATGGTATCACCAAGAGAGGGATTAATAAGCGAGGAGCACGAAGGACGAGATTTTTCATCTCGAGTTGAACTCTTTTCGCCTTTGCCAACTTCCCCGACTAATGCTAACATTACGACTCTCGACGAAGCCGCTCGATGCGAACAAGTTGGTAGTGCACAAGACATGGATGGTAGCTTTTCTGAAGGATTTTACGACGCCTTGGAAAAGAGTTTTTCTCCAAGAAGTAAGAATAATGGACCTTTGATTGATGCTTCGATCTTGCCGACCGAGATGGAGTCGTCGCAGTATTCCAGCGATGTTCCGTTATCGAAAGAAACCGAAGAAGCTTTGTTACAAATGGCGAGAAGCGGGAAATTGACTGAACTCTTGAGAGATCTCGACGAAATTGAAGACGACGATGAAGACGAGAATGCTTTGCTCGTGGAGGGAGAAGAAGGCAAAGTGAAAGAAAAGTTCTCTCTACAGTCTTTCCAAGCGGATATCGAGACAATTTTGAAGGGCAAACTCGCGAAAGCTATTCAAGGAAAAGCCGAGAAGATGCGTCGAAAGAATTTGAAGAAAGGGGATATTGCTCAATTGTTGCTTGTTGGAACAGATAAGTCCGGCAGCGCCGATGAAGATGAAATAAAGACGGGAGGCTTCTCCAAAGGTTCAAATCTGCATAAAAACTTGGTCGGAGAAGGTGTTCACGATATTGAAGCTGAAATGGCACTCTCAACGATTCCTTCTCCGAGAGAGCAAAAGACAATCAGAGGGGAAGAAATCAAAAAGATGCAAGAGAAGTTGAGATTGGAAGAAAATTTATCGCCGGCAGATGCCAATTCTGGCAAAAGTAAACCAAAGCAAAGCGATAGTAGTGCGACATCGCCTTCAGTTCCTTCACCTCCACCACGAAAATCTCCACCTATTCCCCCTCCTCCCCCTCCTCTTCCGCCGAGCAAGTCGCCGGCAAAAACTTCAGCGTTAAAAGACTCCACACCGATGGCTCTTGCATCTGTATCGAAAGCGACATCATTGCCTCCTCCG
>Ga0208277_1000459_pt1 | contig 24262 bp, 25 predicted proteins | sample ETNtaG_5_FD_185782 | JGI IMG/M metagenome (GOLD analysis project Ga0208277, IMG submission 185782) | Marine microbial and viral communities from oxygen minimum zone, Eastern Pacific Ocean - ETNP201406SV205 (SPAdes) (version 2) | ecosystem: Environmental > Aquatic > Marine > Oceanic ...
AATTTACCACCAGTTCTAATATCACCTATTGCGGCCCTTATTCTTGAAGATACACCCTCCAGAGCATGGCATGTAATTCAAAATAGAAGTTTGTGTGCAATTTCAACAAAACATCATTCTTTAGCCTACATCATAGGTTCATGGCTAGTAACCTATCCGGCCTCTTGGTTATTAACAACTGCTTTAGTTCTAGCGCTATTTACTGATAATGAACTGATAAGAAACATTGATACTTTTCAGATCATTCTTGCCTATTTGTTGCTATTTGTAAGACGGCTTATTATTTCAGTCAAATACGCCTACTTTAGAGAAGAAGATTTAGAAAGGTTGTGTCTTCCTGCTCCAGATTGGGATGAAAATAAAACCAATAGAAGGCTGATTGGTCCTGGATGGAGTAAACCTACTGATAATCCAGGTTTAATTGAAGATGAAATTACCTGTGCTATGGATGAGAATGATATTTGTCTGCAAGGCATTCCTATGGAATTAGATGATACAAATATTAACGACCTTTTAAATGAGGAATCAAGCCCACTATTTCCTGGTAAAACAAGTGCCACAAAAGATAATGAAATAGCCTCAGGCTTCTTCTTATTTAATATTATTATGTCGGTTTACAAAAAAGATTTTGTTAAAAAATATCGTCTAATTTTGTACCCTACTATGCTATTAATACCAGCTACTCCATTTCTTGTAAGATATTTTTACGGCGCTAGCCTATTTGGAACAACCGGAATAGAGACAATGATTTCAGTAGCTTCTATTTTAGGATTCTTATTAGGCTTCCAGCTGCTATTCTTTGGGTTAGTCTGTTCTATCGATTTTGAAAGACGTTATGAGACTGCTAAAAAAATTGGAGAAATGGTTAAATATCCTGGTCTAAAATTTTCAGAACTATTTGAATCTAAAGATGATAAAAAGCCAGTTTATCTGGACCTGCAAAAAAGAGTTAATGTCTTTGCTTGGATGAATATGAGAAAAGTTTTACGATCTTTTGGTGAAACTTTTTACCTAAGAATTGAAGGTTATACGTCTATCTTAATTTTCTATTCTTTGTTTTGTGTTGGTCTTCTAAACCTTATTGTATGGACAGAAATGCGACATCATATTTCAACTATTTTTGTAATTGTCGCTATCATTGCCATCATCTCTGGGATAAGCCTTCTAGCTATGTACAAGGCTATAAGACTGCAATCCTTGAGTGCCGAACATAGAGATTTTGTGAGAAACGAGCTTTTTATAATTGAAGAAGAGATTTGGGAATTAAAGCTTGCCAATGCTTCACAAGAGCGCATTATTGACCTTGAAAGTGCTAAAGCTTTATTAGAGCAGGTTGATGAATCAATTAACTATAAAGAATTAATTTATAAGCCGACTACTATTGTTGGGATTGCTGCTAATAATGGAGTAATAGGCTCTATATTAGGCTTAATTATTACTGGCTGTCTTTTATCCGTTCAGGGTTTTGTAACAACTGGCATTGAGTACGACGCATTGGGTTGGTTTAAATTTTAATTAAGTATTTAAAATTAAAAATTTCTTTAATAGTTTAAAAATACTTTCTCTGGTATTTTCAAATGCTTCAGCTGCCTGCGCTTTATCATAAGAAGGATTTGCTGGGTCTGGATGCATCCAGTGCAAGTAATGCTCTGAAGGCGGGAGATTAGGACAATTTTCTTCTGAGCATAAAGTAATTACAAAATCTAAATTTTCTATAAATTCTATATCTAAATCATCTATAGATTTTGAAGCATGATCTGAAATATCTATGCCTATAGATTCCATGCACTCAATGGCACCAGCATGAACTATGCCGGAGGGCATCGACCCTGCACTTTCAATATTATGCTCTATGCTTAACATAGCTTTAGCTAGGCCTTCAGCTATTTGGCTCCTTGCCGAGTTACCGACACACATAAAAAGTATATTCATAGACTAAATTGTAGATTTCCTTTTTTAATAGTATCTTATAGATAATAAAGTAATCAATTTAATGAAACTTCTTCTATCAAAAAAATCTATACTCAAAGGGCTTGAAGGCCGCTTAGGAGAAGATGATTATTTAGAACCTTTAGACTGCTTGGTAGAGTCATTTAAAACAGAAGCAAAATTTAATTTAGCTGGTAATCTTGCTGTTCGGCATCAGGTAGTAAATCGATTAAGAGTACGATCTAAATTGAATGATTTTATTCAAAATAAAGATTTGCCTGATCCAGCAGACCCTATTTTTGTTATAGGGCTACCTCGTTCAGGAACAACTTTTTTATTTGATCTTTTAAGTTGTGATCAAAAGTACAGATCACCATTATTCTGGGAGATAACTCGACCCTTCCCTTTGGTAAGTGAAGGCTCCAGGGAAGAAGCTAAACGTATTAAGAGAACTAATAGAGAGTTAAGTCTTGCAAGAATATTTATCCCTCAACTTGTAAATATGCATCACATTCATGCTGAAATGCCCGAAGAGTGTTCTCTTATTAATACTATGAATATTCGGAGTTTTATATTCATGTGTATGGCTAATTCGCCAGCCTATGAAGATTATTTAAAAACCTGTGATTTTACTATGACATTCCTTTGGCATAAGCGATTCCTGCAAGCTTTAGAGACTCAAAGAAGACCTAAGAATTGGTTGCTTAAAGATCCTAGCCATATAAGTCATATCCCTGAAATTCTAGCTACTTATCCAAATGCAAAATTTATTCATATCCATCGCAACCCAGTTAAATCTATAGGCTCTTTATCAAGCCTAACTTCTAATGTTCGTTCAGGTCTATCAAATCATATAAATCCCAAAGAAGTTGGCGAGCGTGTATTAGAATTTTGGCAATATTCTATTAATAAAAACTTAAAAGATAGATCTAAATATTTACAACCTAATCAAATTAAGGATATTGATTATCGCGATTTTATTAAAAACCCTATTAAAGAGATTCAATCTACTTATAAGCACTTTAATTTTGAATTAACTGAAAACACTTCTCAAGGTATGCAAGATTTTATTAATAATCAATCAAGAGAAAAACATAAAGCCCATAAATATTCTTTAGAAGATTTTGGTTTAAATGAATCAAAGGTTCAAGATGCTTTTTCTGACTACAACCGCATTCATAACTTTTGATGATAAAATATATCAACTATTAATAATCTATTAAGTTAAATTATGAGAAAAATACAATTACTAAGTATATTTATATGCAGTCTTGTATTCTCATCATTCATTAATGCTGCAGAGCAAAATAAGGAGAGCGCTATGACATCAGTAACTATTAATACAAGTATTGGAGCTATTCATCTAGAGCTTAATGAAGAAAAAGCTCCTATTACTGTAGCTAATTTTATAAGTCTCGCTAAAGCAGGCTATTATGAAGGTACGATCTTCCATAGAATTATTTCAGGCTTTATGGTCCAAGGCGGCGGCCTAACTATAGATATGAAAAATAAATCTTCTGGTAGCGATCCTATACAAAATGAAGCAAACAATGGTCTAGCAAATGATAGAGGTGCTATAGCTATGGCTAGAACTATGGATCCTCATTCTGCTACTGGACAATTTTTTATTAATCACAAAGATAATGATTTTTTGAATCATACTGCTGAAACTGCTCAAGGCTGGGGTTATGCAGTGTTTGGTAATGTTACTGACGGTATGGATATTGTTGACCAATTGGCTGATAGCGCAACTGGGATGGTAGGCGGCTATGCTGATGCGCCGCTTGAACCTGTTACTATTGAATCTGTTATTGTCGCTGAATGAAGTGTCGCTTTATATCAGATCTTCATTTAAGCGAAAAACATCCTGAGCTAACTCAAGCTTTCTTTAAATTCTTAGATGAGTCTAAAGGTGCTTGTACACACCTGTATATTTTAGGTGATTTATTTGAAACCTGGATAGGTGATGATGATGCTTCCCCTCTGCACAAAGAAATTAAAGATGCTTTACATAGGTTTTCAACCAATGGTCCTAAAACATTTTTTATCCACGGCAATAGAGATTTTTTAATTGGGCAAGATTTTGCAGAAGAAACAGGAATTACAATCCTTCCCGACCCCTTTCATTTAAAAGTTAATGGTGAGACATTAATTATTAGTCATGGTGATTTTTTATGCACTGATGATGTGGACTATATAAATTTTCGCAATCAAGTGCGCACCAAAGAATGGCAGTCTAATTTTTTAGAAAAAGATATTGAAGAGCGTAAACAAATTGCTGCATCGCTAAGAGATGATAGCCAAGAGGCAACGGCAGAAAAATCACTTGAAATTACAGATGTAAATTCTGAGGCCGTGCTTAATTTCTTGAATGAGCATACGCCTAATCTTTTTATACACGGCCATACCCATAAGCCTGGTATACATGAAGTTGATTCTTGTAAGAGAATTGTATTAGGTGATTGGGGTGAGTATGGTTGGTTTTTATCGGTAGATGAAAATGGCTATAAGTTAGATAAATTTCTTATTTCTGTCTAATTGGCCTTATTAATAAACCAAAAATCATAAAAATAAAACCAAAAATAATCCTAAGATCGCTTAAATAAAAATTTGGTTCTACTGGATAAGCTATTGTTTTCTCTAAAGCTGCGATTTTAAATTCATGTTTACCCTTAAGCTCTGGATTGGATACTACTTCCATAAAAGCTCTTCGACTTTTGTACCTCATGAGGACTGCCGTGTCCCAATCTGCTGCATTATCTATTCCTACTATATCCATAGCCTGGTGAACACTAGATCCAAAAAATGTTGGGTGGCATGCTCTACTCAGAAGCTCTGGAATCATATGTTCATTATATTTTCTAAAAGATTCATCTGCTGAAGGGTCAACTGACATATGAATATTGTTGACCATCAAGAACTGCTTTCCTGAATCTTGTTCCATAAATATCTTCATAGAATTATAAATAGATTCATTGACTCCATTCTCTTCTAGTTTATTTAAAAATGATTGAATTTCATCATCGTTTAACTTTCCTCCTAAGTCTGTATACCAAAGAAAAAAAGATCCATAGATAATTCCTAATAGTAACCAAAATCTCATACATTCTCCCTAATAGAATAATAATACCGCTTTTCAAGCAAAAGCTTTACAAATAATAGTGTTTAAATATACTGTATATATATACAGCATTATACAATCATGAAAGTTAACTATATCGGAAAAATATCTGAAGAAAATTTGCCGGCAATATTTGTCCCTTATTTTCTTGAATCGGTACATGCTGGATTTCCTAGCCCTGCAAGCGATTATATTGAGAGCCCTATAGACCTTAATAAGCATCTAATTAAAAATGGTGCTGCAACTTTCTTAGTTCGTGCTCAAGGGCAATCTATGCTCGGTTCTGGAATTACTGATCAAGCTGTGCTTGTAGTGGATCGTAGCATTAAACCTTCTCATGACAGCATAGTTGTCGCCTCAATTGACGGCGAATTTATATGCAAACGCTTAAAGTTAAAACCAAGAATGTGTTTAATGCCAGATAATCCTGACTACCCTCCTATCTTTATCAACCATGGCCAAGAGCTTGAAATATTAGGCACCGTAACAGCTGCAATTAATAAATTTTAATGACTTTAGCTCTGGTAGATTGCGATAGCTTTTATGCTTCTTGTGAAAGAATATTTCGCCCTGATTTAAAAAATAAACCTATTGTGGTTTTATCAAATAATGACGGTTGTGTTATCGCTAGAAGCAAAGAAGCAAAAGTTTTAGGGGTTGGCATGGGAGCTCCTTGGTTTAAGGTCAAAGAAAATTACATAAAAAATGGTGGCTATGTTTTTTCTTCTAATTTTCCTCTGTATGGGGATATGTCTTCACGAGTGATGAATATATTAAAAATAGTTTCTCCTAGTGTGGAAGTCTATAGCATCGATGAAGCTTTTTTGAATTTAGATACATTAGATAAAAATTTTAATTTATATAAATTTGGCTGCTATGTAAAAGGCGTTATTAAACAATGGACTGGTGTCCCGGTACGAGTTGGTATTGCGCCAACAAAGACTCTGACAAAAATTGCGATTTATCAAGTTAAAAAAATGGAGATTGCTACGAAAGTTTTGCAGCTTAATACTCAGAAAGAAATAACAAAGGCTTTATCGTCAACGCCAGTAAATGAAGTTTGGGGCGTTGGCAGAAGATTAAACCAACACCTTCAAAATATGGGCATTATGACAGCCTTAGATTTAGCTAAAACTGACCCTTATTACATGAGGCAGAAATTCAGCATAGTGTTAGAAAGAACTATTAGAGAATTACGTGGCGAACGTTGCTGTGATATAGAAAATGATAGAACCTCGAAACAGCAAATTATTGTTAGTCGAAGCTTTGGTCAAAGGGTTGATGATCTAGAGACGCTACAACCTTTTATAAGCAATTTTGTGGTAAGAGCATCAGAAAAATTAAGGCATGAAAAACAAAAATGCTCACAGGTTTCTGTGTTTGTAAGAACGAGTCCTTTTAATGATAAAAAACCCCAACATCAAGGGTTTAATAGCTTTCAATTTCACTGTCCTACAAATGATACTCGAGATATTTTAAATGGAGCAAAAATTGCATTAAAACCTATCTTTAAGCCTAACTACTCCTATGCAAAAGCAGGAATTTTGCTTAGTTCATTTTCAAACGAGGATATGCAACAAGCTGTATTGTTTCAAGATCCTGACATGCCTAAAAATAATTCTTACCTAATGAAATATGTTGATGCTATGAACGATTATCAAACCCAAATATACTTTGCTTCACAAAACACTTCACACTATTCACCCGTACGCCAAAACATGGTTTCTCCAAGATATACAACTAGTTGGAATGAGCTGCCTTTGGTAAATTAAATTTTGCTTCAAGGCACTTGATTAAATAAAATATTCAACTACATTAAGGTATCTAATTAACTAAACAACAAGGAAAGAAAGTGGTAGAAATAATTCTATATACAGGTCTACTCTATTTGATTCAACTTATTCTAGAGGGTCAACTAAGACGAATGGGAAGTAATAAAGCTGAAAGAGCTCATAAAGCAGTGCATAATCTTAGAGAGTCATTGCCAATATTTTTAGCATTTGCAATCCTTTCAATAGTTTTTGAAGTTGATCAAAATATTTCACTTGCAGTCTACTGGTTAATAACCAGAGTGGTTTATGCAATTATTTATATTAGCGGTTTAGGTTTGAAGCCTGCTGCAGAAGGTTCAACCTATGAGCCTCAACCAATCAGAGGCGCAGTATGGGCTACCTCAGTTGTTCTGCTAGTTATGATGGGGCTTAACTTAGTCTAAAAAAGGAAACAATTATGCTGTTAGATACAAGCTTGTATTTTAAGACTTTTTTGATCTTAATATCTGAACTTGGAATTCTTTTTGGATTCACTTATTGGGTAATTCATTCAGCCAACCAGGCTTATAAAAATAATACTGATTTTATGGGAGTTACTTTTAGACCTGCAGTAAATATGAAAAACCAACTTGATCTTGTTCCAAGTGATTCACAGAAAACTGCAATGATATTTTCTTGGCTTACTTTATCTCTTTTAGCTTCAGGATTTGCTGTAACAATCATTTCATCGGCGGGCCTTAATGTATTAGTTGGAATAGCTTTCATGACTATAAATGCTATAAGCATTGGAATCATTCTTGGTTTTATAATGCTTGAAATGGATGAAAATGATGGCGTGAGAGCTGTCTATATAGTAATGATGGTAACAGTAGTTGCTGCATTGATAGGTACATTTAGTGGCATCAATTTTGCAAATCGAACCTTAGCAATAATACTTTTTGTTGGCTTATTGATGTCGATAAGTTTTAACATTGCAAGAATATCCAAAAATTTTGCAAGAAAAACTACAAGAAACTGGGCCATATTTGGATCATGTCTTTTTGTTTTATATTTAATGTTTGATTTTAATATGCTGCTTAAATTGTCTGAAAGGACAAATGATTGGAATACTGCCTTATTTATGGCCTATAGCATTTATTTAGATATTATTAATCTCTTGTTAGAAATACTTGATGCTATGGGGAATAGTTAATTTATGAACGTGCGGCAAAAAGGTTTATTTATTTGTTTTGCAGTTTATGCAGTAGCTTTAATTGCTTCTATTATTATTGCTAAGCACTTCGTTGGAATGCATCAATGGGCAGTTGTCTCAATTGGTCATCTAGTTGCCACTCTTGTTGTTTATATTGCCAGTTATATCTATCAAAACTCTAGCTTATATGATCCTTTTTGGTCTGTTGCTCCTGCGCCTATTGCTATATATATAGCTTTTTGGCCTGAGTCTGGGGTAATCAATTATGAAAAAATTATTTTAGTGCTATTACCTGTTTTATTTTGGTCTATAAGATTAACTTACAATTGGGCAAGTAAATGGGAGGGATTAATTGAAGAGGATTTTAGGTATATAAATCTTAAAAAAGGCTCTAAATTAAGAATAAACTTTGTTGATTTTTTTGGAATTCATTTATTTCCAACTGCTCAAGTAAATTTATCTCTTTTACCCATCTACTATATTCTCTCAAAATCAAGCGCTGACATACATTGGTTTTTATATTGTGCAAGTGTATTTACCCTACTTGCAGTTGTATTAGAGACAGTTGCTGACAAACAGATGAAAGAGTTTGCTAAGGATCCTATTAATCGGGGTACTACCATGCAAAAAGGCTTATGGAAATTTTCACGACACCCAAATTACTTTGGAGAAGTCTCTTTCTGGTTTGGATTATTTTTAATGACGCTAAGTCTTGATGACTATCCTGCTTGGTTATTTATATCACCTTTAAGTATGTACTTAATGTTTGCTTTGGTAACTTGCAAAATGATGGATAACAGAAGTCTTGAGAAAAGATCAGATTATGCTGACTATATGCAAAAAACTTCTCAACTATTTTTATGGCCGCCCTCTAAGTGAATTTCTTTAAAATAACGCTCATGATGGGCTTCGGATAATTCGAGTAACTCTTTATTTATTGAATCCCTGGTAGAAGATAATGGCTCTTTTACCAATGCAGAAATTCCAAACTCTTCTAGATTAAGCTCTTGCGCACCTGATGCTCTTAACAAATCAAATATCCAAGTGATCGGATCTAATGAGCTATTAAAACGAACACCATTATCCGTAAGCTTACTTGATAGTAAGTCTTTATCATTAACAGTAAAACGATCTTTTAAAATTAATTGTTTAAACCCTTCTAATCTAGAATTCACCAATTCTTTTTCTTTTGAATCAAATTTATTCCAATCTACTATTTCATGAGCAAAACGCTTACAGCCTTTGCATACTAAATCACCTACTGTTGTAGTGCATATTCCTAGACATGGTGTTGTTGAACGAGACATCGGCATAATTTTTAAAATAATACCTTATTTTTATAGATATTATCAGTGAATTAGTGGCTAGTAAGTCATAAGAGCAGTAAAATAGCGTGGGAAACACTTATGATTGAAGAATATAGGCTGCATGTAAAAGAACGTGCAGAACAAAATATACCACCGCTGCCATTAGATGCTGAACAAACTGCTGCATTGGTTGATCTTTTGAAGGAAGATCATGATGAGCCTGAATTTTTACTTGAACTCTTAAAAGAAAGAATTCCTGCAGGAGTGGATCAGTCTGCTTACGTTAAAGCAGGTTTTTTAGCAGACATAACAACAGATAAAACAACAAGTCCTTATATTGATAAACTTGAAGCTGTAAAAATTCTTGGGACTATGTTGGGTGGATATAATATCCAGCCTCTTATTGAATGTTTATCTTTAGATGGTCTTGGTGATGAAGCGGCAAACGCTTTAAGCAAGACTTTGCTTATATTTGACGCCTTTAATGAAATTTTAGAATTGTCTAAACATAATGAATTTGCAAAAAAAGTTATAGATTCATGGGCAGAAGGTGAATGGTTTACAAATAAACCTGATATTCAAGAAGAGATAAAGCTTACAGTTTATAAAGTCCCAGGAGAAATCAATACCGATGATCTTTCTCCAGCAACGGATGCATGGTCTAGACCAGATATACCCCTTCATGCTTTAGCTATGTTCAAGATGCCTAGAGAAGGTCTTGAAAGACCTCTTGAAACAATTGAAGAATTAAAAGCGAAAGGGAATCCCTTAGCTTTTGTTGGTGATGTTGTAGGAACTGGATCTTCTAGAAAATCAGCCACTAATTCAGTGCTATGGCATATGGGTGATGACATACCTTCAATACCAAATAAAAAAGAAGGTGGTTTTTGTTTTGGCGGGAAAATTGCCCCAATATTTTTTAACACCTTAGAAGACTCTGGAGCATTTCCAATAGAATGCGATGTATCAAATCTTTCTATGGGACAAGAAATTATTCTTAAGCCTCATGAGGGTAAAATTTTAGATGCTGATTCTAAAGAGGTTTTATCTAGTTTTGAATTAAAAACTGAAGTGTTGCTTGATGAGGTAAGAGCTAATGGAAGAATTCCTTTAATAATAGGCAGACAATTAACCGACAAAACCCGTGAAGCTCTTAATCTAGAACCCACCAATGTATTCAGAAGACCTGATGATGAAGATTCATCTGATAAAGGCTTCACTTTGGCTCAAAAAATGGTTGGTAAAGCTTGTGGTGTTTCTGGAATTAGGCCAGGCACCTACTGTGAACCAAGAATGGCCACTGTTGGCTCGCAAGATACTACTGGACCAATGACTAGGGATGAATTAAAAGAGCTAGCCTGTTTGGGATTTTCTGCTGATTTAGTAATGCAATCATTTTGTCACACATCAGCCTACCCAAAACCTGTTGATATTGAAACTCAACATACACTTCCTGATTTTATAATGAATAGAGGTGGTGTCTCCTTAAAGCCCGGTGATGGGATAATTCATTCATGGCTGAATAGAATGTTAATTCCAGATACGGTTGGTACTGGTGGAGACAGTCATACTAGATTTCCAATGGGTATTAGTTTTCCTGCAGGCTCAGGTTTGGTTGCATTTGCAGCAACGCTTGGAGTAATGCCATTGGATATGCCTGAATCGGTTTTAGTTAAATTTACTGGTGAAATGCAACCGGGCATAACCTTGCGTGATCTAGTAAATGCTATTCCTTATGCAGCCATTCAATCAGGCCTTTTAACAGTAGCTAAAGAGGGTAAGAAAAATATATTTTCTGGTAAATGTCTTGAAATAGAGGGATTGCCTAATCTTAAAGTTGAGCAGGCTTTTGAATTATCTGATGCTTCTGCTGAAAGATCTGCTTCTGGATGCACTGTTCGTTTAAATAAAGAGCCAATTATTGAATATTTAGAATCAAATATCATTATGTTGCGCTGGATGATTGCAAGTGGCTATGGTGATGTAAAAACTATTGAGCGAAGAGCGCAAGCAATGGAAGAATGGATCAAAAACCCTGAGCTTTTAGAGCCAGATCCTAATGCTGAATATGCAGAAGTTATTGAAATAAATTTAAATGAGATCAAAGAACCTTTATTGGCATGCCCTAATGATCCAGATGACATAAAGCCCTTATCTGAAGTATGTGGTGATGTTATAGATGAGGTATTTATTGGTTCTTGTATGACAAATATTGGTCATTTTAGAGCTGCCAGTCATTTGCTTAAAAAATATGATGGCACGAAAGCAAAGTTATGGATCTCTCCTCCTACAAAAATGGATGAAGAGCAGTTAAAAGAAGAAGGAGTTTTTGAAACCTTTGTATCTTCTGGTGCAAGAACTGAAATGCCAGGCTGTTCTCTATGCATGGGTAATCAAGCTAGAGTGTTAGCTGGAGCAACCGTTGTTTCAACTTCTACTAGAAATTTTCCAAATAGGCTTGGTGATGGAGCTAACGTATACCTTGCTTCAGCAGAATTAGCTGCTATCTCTTCGATTGTTGGCAAACTGCCAACTGTAGAGGAGTATATGGAATATATGAATGAAATTAATCCATTCTCAAATGATATTTATAAATATTTAAACTTTGATGAAATTCCTGCATATGTTACGAGCGCAAAATCAGCAGATATACCAGTAATCAATATAGTAAACCCTAAATAATTATATGAAACGAGCTTTTATTATTTCTTTTATTCTAGCCCTAGTATTAGGACTATGGATCAATAATTTGAATTCATCAGAAGATGAAAGTTTACGTCAATCAATGCTTCATAATGAGATTGAACGTGAATATATTGTTTATGCTCCCGAAGACCTTCCTGCTAATGCTCCATTGGTGGTAGTCTCTCACGGCTACACTTCTAGTGCAGAAACTATTATGTCCTATTCAGGCATGAATGCAGTGGCTGATAAAGAAAAGTTTTTAGTTGTATACCCTCAAGGAACGACTGATATTAGAGGAAATAATTTTTTTAATGTTGGTTATGATTTTCATAAAGATTCTAATATTGATGATTTAGGTTTTATTAAAGCTTTAGTTAAAAAACTTATTAATGAATATGAAGTAAATCCAGATCATGTATTTGCTACAGGTATGTCTAATGGTGGAGATTTGAGTTATTTGCTTGCATGCGAGGCATCAGATATTTTTCGTGCAGTGGCACCAATTGCAGGAACAATGATGTTAACGACTGTTGAGGATTGTCAGCCAGAAAAGCCTATGCCTATATTTAGTGTAAATGGAAATGCTGATGATATTACCTGGTTTAATGGAGATCTGTCTGATGAAGCTGGATGGGGTATATATTTAGATGTGCCTTATATTATAGATTTTTGGGTCAACTTAAATAATCTAGATTCGTACGAAACTATGGAGCTTGATGATATAAATACATCGGATGATAGCAATATCACTTTTACAAGATATAGATCAAATGATTCTAACCATGAAGTATGGTTTTATCTTGTAAATAATGGTGGCCATAATTGGCCAGTCTTAAAAACTCCTTACTCATTTTGGGATAGCCTTTTAGGTTGGTGGTACTTTAATCCTGGGAACAAAGATATAGATACAAGCTCAGAGGCTTGGAAGTTTTTTGAAAAATATATTAACTAGCCGCCTGTCGATTAACTTTTGAGCTATCGTTTCTAGTGTTTTCAAGATTTTCTAAATAATCTTTACTAACAGGAGTTATATATTCCCCTGTAAAAACAGAACATTCAAATTCTTTGATTTCTGGATTACCTACTCTGGCTGATTCAATTAAATCATCTAAGTCCTGATAAATAAGCCAGTCAGCTCCTATAACTTTGCAGACTTCTTCATCAGTTTTCTTTGAAGCAATTAATTCTTTGGTAGCTGGCATATCAATACCATAAAGGTTTTGATATTTAACTGCAGGGGCAGCTGATGCAAAATAAACCTTATTTGCTCCAGCCTCCTTGGCCATCTCTATAATCTTCTTGCTTGTGGTGCCTCTTACTATTGAATCATCAACCAATAAAACGTTTTTATCTTTAAATTCAAGATCTAATATATTTAATTTTCTTCTAACTGATTTCTTGCGCTCTTCTTGATGAGGCATTATGAAGGTCCTTCCGATATAACGGTTCTTCACAAAACCTTCTCTGTAAGGAATATTAAGCTCGTCTGCTAGCTGGAGAGCTGCTGTTGTTGAGCTATCTGGTATTGGAATAACAACATCAATATCATGATCAGGATTTATTGCAATAATCTTATGTGCAAGGGTTTTACCCATTCGCATTCTTGATTTATAAACTGAAATCTGGTCAATTGTTGAATCTGGTCTCGCAAAATATACGTATTCGAATATACAAGGTCTTTCTTGATAGACTTCAGCACATTGTTGGGTGTGTAGCTCACCATTGTTATCAATAAATATAGCTTCTCCAGGGGCAACATCTCTTAATGTTTCAAAACCTAATGAGGCAAAACCTGCATTTTCTGAAGCGATGATATATTCATCTCTACTTTTACCTTTTCTTGTCCCTATAACTAATGGACGAATTCCGTTGGTATCTCTAAATGCAAGTAAGCCAAATCCAGTAATAAGAGCTATTACTGCATATGCGCCATCACATCTTCTGTGAGTTTTAGAAATAGCCTGGAATATATGATCAGGTTTAGGAAATATTTCTCTTTGCTTGCCTAGTTCATGAGCGAATATATTTAATAAAACCTCAGAATCAGAGTCAGTATTTAAATGCCGCATCTCAGCATGAAAAAGCTCGTTAGCTAATGACTCAGAATTGGTAAGATTTCCATTGTGCGCCAAACTAATCCCATATGGAGAATTTACATACATAGGTTGAGCAAATTCTTTACCAGCCCCTCCAGCAGTTGGGTAACGCACGTGGCCTACCCCATAATTGCCTGTTAGCTTGTCCATGTGACTTTGCTGAAAAACACTGCGCACATAACCCATAGATTTTCTTGAATTTAATTTACCTTCTGAATCACACACGACCATGCCTGCAGCATCTTGACCACGATGCTGAAGCATTAAAAGAGCATCATATATATCTCCAGCTACATCATGTTCTGCAGATATACCAACTATTCCACACATTATGCTTCCTCTTGGGTATTGGTAATTAAATCTTCCGAATCTAAGATTTCAGGTAATTCGGGTTTAATTATGGCGTCATTATCTATCAATTCACGAATATATGCTTCTATTTTTGGTGCGATTTCTTCAATAAATGGAGAAATCTTTGAATTTGTCATGAGTTGTGAGTTCTTAAGGCCGTTAGGCATCAGGAGAAAAATTATAAAAATTACTATTAAACCCCTCGTCATACCAAAAATAACTCCTAGAAACTTATCAAATCCTGAAACGCCAGACCACTTAATAAGTTTAGTAATCATATTGATGATAATTCCACCAAGGAAAATGCATGCAACAAAGATTACTATGTAAGCAACTATTTTAGATACCTCTGGGTTAGGAATATAAGTAACAATTGAAGGTGAAATTAAATACTCAAAACTAATGGCTGCTAAAAATGAGAATACCCATAAGAATAGTGATAAGAATTCTTTAGTAAAACCTCTGAAAAGGGAAATAATTCCAGAAGCAATAACAATTACTAAAATAATCCAATCTGTAATATTTAAACCGAAGGATTCCATGGGATGATAACTCCTGCTTCTGTTTCAGCAATTTTATTAATTAAAACTATATTCTTCTTAATCTCATCTTCTGAGATAAAAGGTCCTACATATACAGCATGTAAATTAGGGTTTGTTTTTAAAGGTTCTACAAAAGCTGGGTAGCCATTTTCATTGATCTTCATTACTAATTTAGAAGCATTTTCAAATGAAGAAAAAACATTAACTCTAAAAACAAATAAATTAAAATCTTCTGCTTTAATTTTAGCCGCTTCATCCCCTATTCTTTTTGAAACATCTAAAGATTCAAAAGAAGTATCTATATCTTTAACAGGCTCTCCTAGCAAAGAAGTATCAAATGTAGGTTGTTCTATGTCGGGTATATCTATCTCTAGAGGCTTGCTATATTTTGGTTGTGGAGAAAGCATATACAAAATAAAAAACAAAAATATTGCTATAAAAAACAAAATGCCTGTCAATCTCTCGTAAGTCATGATCTTTTATATATTTTTTTTAATAATCCTGCCACTTTATTTCGTAATTTTTTTCTATGGACAATCATGTCAATGGCTCCATGTTTAAGTAAAAATTCAGCCTTTTGGAAATCTTCTGGCAATTCAACTTTAACTGTATCTTCAATAACTCTTCTTCCTGCAAAACCCACATAAGCTTTAGGTTCAGCTATATTAATATCTCCTAGCATAGCAAGGCTTGCTGAAACGCCGCCAAAAATAGGATCAACCATGACTGAAATATAGGGAAGCTTCTTTTCCTTTAGCTTCTGAATAGCTGCTGAAGTTTTGGCCATCTGCATAAGAGAAATCATAGATTCTTGCATTCTAGCGCCACCGCTTGTTGAAAAACATACAAAAGGGATATTTTCATTAATGGCCTGATTTATACCTGCAACAAACTTTTCTCCAACAACCCCTCCCATAGAGCCGCCCATAAATTTAAATTCAAATGCTGCAATCACTACTGGAATATCTTCAAGATGGCCTTGGCCTACGATGAGAGCTTCATTCTCACCAGTTGAACTTTTGGCATCTCTAATTCTGGCAGTATAGTATTTGGTATCCTTAAACTTTAAATGGTCTTTGGTTTTAATATCAGTTGCTAGTTCTTTAAAAACCCCGTTATCAAGAAATTGCTCTAATCTGACTCTAGCTCCAATTCTTAAATGATGGTCGCATTTTGGACACACATAAAGTGATTTTTCAAGCTCGGGTTGGTATAAAGTTGCTTCGCATGAAGGGCATGCAACCCACAACCCATCTGGAACTTTGCTTTTTTGAGTTGAAGTATTTATTCGAATGGTGGGAATAAGTCTTGTTAACCAGTTCATTAATTAATTGCTCTACTCAAGCCCTCTAAATATTCTTTTATTTTGCTAAAATCTTTTGTATCTTTGACCGCATCAATCATTTCAACAATTGATGATCCAACAATAACGCCGTCAGCATACTTTGCAAGAACCTTAGCATCTTCATATGATTTTATACCAAACCCTGCCAGTGTTGGCACATTTGTATGTGTGCGAATCTTATTTAAATTAGATGTTATCTCCTCTATATCTAGGTTTGATGAGCCTGTAACTCCTCTTAAATTTACATAATATATAAAACCTGAACTATTCTTAGTTATTTGCTTAATTCTTTCATCAGAAGTTGTAGGCGATATTAGTGAAATAGTATCAATATTAGGATTTGTAATTCCATAGTTAGATAATTCTAATTCTCCTGGTATATCTACTACTAGAACAGCATCCACTCCAATTGCGTCTGATTGATTAATAAGGTTTATATGTGCAATAAATGTATTTAAATATCCCATAAGGACTATAGGAGTAGAAGTATCTACTTGCCTAAAATCTTTAACTAAATCAATAATATTTTGCAGCGATATATTGTGTTTTAATGATCTGTCATGTGCTTTCTGAATAATTGGTCCTTCTGCTATAGGATCAGTAAAAGGGACACCTATTTCAATAATATCAACTCCAGATGATACAAATAAATGCATTAGTTCAAGCGTGCTATCAATATCTGGATCTCCAGCTACTAAATAAGCTACTAAAGCTTTTTTCTCTTCAGTTTTAAGTTGTTTAAGTTTTGTTTGTAATCTATTCAAAGTTCAATGCCATCAATTTGAGCAACAGTATTGATATCTTTATCGCCTCTTCCAGATACATTAACTATTACGTTTGATTCTTTTCCAAGTTGTTTCATTAGAATTGGAAGGTATCCAAAAGCATGGGCTGTCTCTAGAGCAGGCATAATACCTTCAAGCTTAGTAACTTCGTGGAATGCTCTAAGAGCATCGTTATCATTAACTGCAACATATTCAGCTCTGCCTGTATCTTTCAACCAAGAATGTTCTGGCCCAACACCAGGATAATCTAAGCCTGCTGAAACAGATTTAGTGTCCTTAACTTGACCAATCTCATCTTGCATTAAATAGCTTCTTGCTCCATGAAGTACCCCAGGCGTGCCATCGTTTAATGGTGCTGCATGCTCACCGGTTTCAAGGCCGACTCCTCCGGCCTCAACCCCAATCAACCTTACATCTTCTTTTTCTATAAAAGGATAGAAAGCTCCCATAGCATTTGATCCGCCGCCAACACAAGCAACTATTGCGTCTGGATTTCTATTAAATAATGCTTGTGATTGAGTGATAAGCTCCTGACCAACAACTGAATTAAAATCCCTTACTATTAAGGGGTAAGGGTGAGGACCTGTAACACTACCAATAATATAATAAGTATCTTCTACATTAGTTACCCAATCTCTTAAAGCTTCATTCAAAGCATCTTTTAAGGTTGCTGAACCAGAATCTACTGGATGCACATGTGCTCCAAGAAGTTTAATTCTGTAGACGTTTAATGATTGCCTTTTCACATCTTCAGTACCCATGTATATATGACATTCAAGCCCGAGCCTTGCGGCAACAGTTGCGGTTGCTACCCCATGCTGCCCTGCTCCTGTCTCAGCTATAATCCTTTTTTTACCCATATGTTTAGCAAGAAGAATTTGGCCAACGGTATTGTTAATTTTATGTGCTCCAGTGTGATTAAGGTCTTCTCTTTTTAGCCAAATATTTCCGGAACCATATTGATCTGATAATCTTTTAGCTAAATATAATGGTGAAGGTCTGCCAACAAAATGTGATAAATCTTTATAGAACTCATCTATAAATTCAGGACTAGATTTTAGCTTGTTGTAGGTTGTTTCCAGTTCATCAAGAGCATACATAAGCGTTTCAGGGACAAACTTTCCGCCATAGTCTCCAAAAAAACCATTTTTGTCAGGAAAATTATCATTAATACTCATAATCTAATCTTTTCAATCATTTGTTCAATTAATAGTATATCTTTTATACCAGGCTCTGATTCTAAACTTGAATTAATATCAAGACACCATGGGGTCAAACTCTTTGCATTATCAACATTTTGAAGATTAATTCCACCAGACAATACAATATTTGTATTTTCGATTATCTCATCACTTATAAGACTCCAATCAAATGTTTTACCAGTCCCTCCGTATAGTCCATCTTGATGAGTTTCTAATAAAAATGCATCAGCTGATTCATATTTATCTATAAGATCTAGAGAGTTTTTAGATTGGATATGAATTGTTTTCCAATAATCACATCCGAATGATTCGCAAAATTCAAAACTTTCATCTCCGTGAAACTGTAATACTGGATTATTGAAAAAGGACTTTACTTTATATACATCACCTTCACTAGGATTAACAAAAACACATACCGGTCTGGTATTTGTAAACTGAGTATTCTCTATAGATTCAATAAATTTAAAGTCAACATTTCTAATGCTGTCATCAAAGAAAATAAAGCCTGCATAATCTATATTTAGCTCGCACACTTTATTCAAGGTTTTAATGTCTGAGATTCCGCAGATTTTTATCTTAATGTTGCTCATTTTTTAAATATAGAAAGGACATCAGCAAAAGGGCTATTGATTTTCAATTTTGTATCATAACGAGGCCCTAGAAAAAATAAACCCTTAGCTGGTAATGTTTTTCCTGCATGCCTCCTGTCTTTTTCCTCTATAAGTTTATTCATACTAATCTTTAATTCATCTTTAGATATATCTATTAGAGTCCCAGCAATTATTCTAACCATATTATGCAAGAAAGCATTTGCAGATATATTTAATATTAAAAAAGATTCGTGTTGTGTTATAGAAATCTTATTAATTGTTTTAATAGGATTTTTAGAGCCGCAGTGAGAGCTTCGAAACGAACTAAAATCATGCTCTCCAATTAACTCTTGGGCTGATGTATTCATTTTATCGATATCAAGCAATGATGAATTGTCCCAATGAACAAAATTTTCAAAAAAAGTTGGTTTGCTTTTGCCGTTATAAATCAGATATGAGTAATGTCGCTCTTTAGCGGAATATCTTGAATGAAAGTTATCTTCAACCTCAATAATATCTTTTATGTGAATGCTTCTTGGTAAATTAGAATTTAACCCATTTAGCCACTCCTCTTTACCTCTTTGGACAGAAGTTTCAAAATCAAATACTTGAGACAAAGCATGAACCCCTGCATCCGTCCTGCCTGAATAATTAAAAGAATCTAAATTAATTGAAATACGCTTAAAAGCTTGCTGAATTTCACCCTGAATAGTTGGTAATGCTTCTTGGCTTTGAAAACCATGAAAATCAGTTCCTTCATACTCTAGTAAGCAAGCTAATCGCACTTTTATAAAGTTTTAAGAAGAAGCGCCTCAGCCTCGTTTTTAATGGAGTCATTAGAGCTCGATTTAATTAAAGCTTCTAATATTTCCTTAGCTTCATTTAGATTTCCCATTTCAATATATGTTGAAGCTAAATCTAATTGTTGAGTATCAGTATCATTTTTTACGCTCAAACCTTCTGGTAAGCCTTGAATGCTACCCTCTTCTTCAGGATTATCAAAATCATAAATATCTTCTTCTTTTTTTGAAGAGGTTTTTGAATTTCTTCGAATGTAGAAAAATGCTAAGACAAATCCAGCAAATAATGCTGCAAGACCAACCAAGATTAAGTCAACAATATCTAGTGAGCTTGATGCAGAGTTTCTTTTAGACTCTTCTTGTAAGATTTCTAAAGATTCATTTTCTGCTCCAAGCTGAATTGTTTTAGTATTTGATTCTATAAATGAATCTGGGTTAGCTATATCTTCTTTTTGATTGTTTATAACTATTGGTTTGTCTTCTAAGACTTCACTTTCTTCTTGTTGAGGAGCAAGCTCTTCTGATTCAAAGTCATCATTAGGAGCCGTTAATGTTAAAAGAGATTTAATATTGTTACTAACTCCTAATCTTTGAGGGGTTGAATTCATTTTTTGAATACTTTCTTTGGCAAAGTCACTTGATATATTGGTTAGGACGTCATCTTGAGGAATAATTAAATCTACATCTGCCCTGACAAGATTAATATTGTTATTGATAAATGCTTTTTCGTTCGATAAAAAAATGGCCCACATAATTTGATAAATATCAGCATCAGTTTCTTTAGCTATTTCTGAAGCTAGACTCCAAATGGTTGTAATTTGAGAACTCTCAACAATTACCTCTTTAACAACCTCTTCTTCTTTGGGCAAGATCATTTCTATGGGTTTAACTGCTTCTAGAGGGGTTTTTATAGGTTCAACTATATTTTTTTTCTTAATAATTGGTTGTTTGGTCTCTGGAGGGGCTACTTGTCTAGAAAAAGATCTATATCTGCTTGGTAAAAAGATAAAAACGTTCTTAGTCAGCTCATCTTTTATAGCCAGCTGGAAGCTGAAATAATCTTCAGGATAATTGTTGCTTAGTGCTATGGTAAATTTATCAAAAGAACCCTCTTCTTCAAATAAAGTGAAAGCTGTTACAGTCTGAGGCAATGGGACATTAGATTGATATTCATTTAAAACAATGTCTTTGCTGGTGATTTTTGAACTTGAGTTTATTGTAAATTGAATTAAAAATTGCCCCTGCTCATTAACGCTAACTTTAGGAGAAGATAATGCAATGTCTGTATATGCATATGAGCTAAAAATTAAAAGTAAGGTAATAATTTGTTTCATTAGAATTTATTTAAATCAACTAAAGTTTGAGCTATTTGAACTGCATTAAGCGCTGCACCCTTTCCATAGACATTATCAGCAACCACCCAAAGTGACACCCATGTATCGTTGTTAAACTCTTGTACTCTTATCCTGCCAACGAAAACCTCTTCTGTATCATTAGCATGCTCTATGGGTGTTGGATATTCTAATAAATCAGGATCATCGACCACCTTGATGCCAGGTGTATTCTCAAGCAATTCAATTAATGCTTCTCGCGAAGTTGAATGATTTGTTTTAAAAAATACTGCTTCAGAATGGCCGTTAAATACAGGAACTCTGACACATGTAGCTTGAACGTCTATATTAGGATCAAGGATTTTATGAGTCTCCCAAACTAATTTCATTTCTTCTTTTGTATAGCCGTTGTCTAAAAATACATCGCACTGAGGAATAACATTAAATGCTATTTGTTTAGGATAGACAGAAGGCTCATGATTTGATTCAGAAAAATATGTTTGATTATTTAGCTCATCTATAGCTGCTTTACCTGTTCCTGAGACAGCTTGATAAGTTGCAATATTAATAAATTCAATAGTTAAATTGTCATGAATAGGTTTTAAAGCCATTAATAATTGAGAAGTTGAACAATTAGGATTGGCTATTAACGCTGGTCCTTGAAGAGATTCTAGTTTTGAGGCATTAATTTCAGGAATAATTAAAGGAACTTCTTCTTCATATCTAAAATGGGATGATAAATCAATTACATAACTTCCAGCTTCTACAAAATCCTTAGCGTATTTCTCAGCCACATCTGATCCAGCTGAAAAAATAGCTAAATCAGCTAGATGAAAATCAAAGTTATCAATACTATCAATAGTGTGTTTAGAGCCATTTAGCTCGATCTCTTGACCAATTGAAGAGCTGCCAAGTGGATAAAAATTATTGATAGCAAATGATTTATTTTCAAGCAATTGAATAATTTTAGTGCCGACAACGCCGGATGCTCCAATAAGAGCTATATTAATTGGCTGCGTCATTTTTTAATATCTCAATAATTAAAGGGGCGACTTCATTGGTATTTAAAGCATCATCGCTGGTACTTATATCTTTAGTTCTATGCCCATTACTAATAAATGTTTTAATGGCATTATCAATACTTTCTGAAAGCTTTGCTTCACCTAAAGAATATTTAAGAGCCATCGCTAAAGAAGCAATCATAGCAATGGGATTAGCTATATTTTGATCTGCAATATCAGGAGCACTTCCATGACAAGGCTCGTACATACCTTGTGATGAACTGTTTAATGATGCAGATGGAAGCATGCCTATAGAACCTGTTAATGTTGCGGCAATATCAGAAAGAATATCTCCAAATAAATTACTGGACACTATAACGTCAAATTGGTTTGGATTAAGGACAAGCTGCATAGCTGTATTATCTGCAAGCTGATGAGACAACTCGACATCTGGATAGTCTTTAGCCATATCTGAGACTATCGAACGCCAGAATTTAGAAACTTCCAGGACATTAGCTTTTTCTACAGAACATAATTTTTTATTTCTTTTTTGCGCAGACTCAAAGGCTACTTTTGCTATACGTCTAATTTCATCTTCGTTATAAATCATGGTATTAAAAGCATAATGGGGAGACTGATCATCAACCAAACCTCTTGGTTCACCAAAATAAATTCCTCCAGTTAGCTCTCTAACAATTAAAATATCTAGATTTTCAATAATGTTGTTTTTAATCGGTGAAGCGGATGCCAGCTCATTAAATAAAAATGCTGGCCTTAAATTTGCAAACAATTCTAATTCTTTTCTTAACCCTAAAAGAGCTTGTTCAGGTCTATTATCCCAATCAAGATCATCCCATTTAGGGGCACCTACTGCTCCAAATAAAATAGCATCTGATTTTTTAGCTTCAACAAGAACGTCATCAGGCAGAGGAGAGCCATGTTTTTCATATGCTGTGCCGCCTACATCCATATAAGTAATTGCAAAATCTAAGTTATGTTCAGCCACAAGATAATCCAACACTTCTTTAGCAGAAGCAGTTACTTCTTGCCCTATTCCATCTCCTGGCAAAATTAAAACCTTTTTAGTCATTTGCAAATATCCATGGTTTATTCTTTATTCTATTACTTTCAAAGTCTTTGATTAGCTCTTTGTCTTGTAATGTTATATCAACATCATCAAGACCATAAATAATTCTTTCTAATAAGTTATCTTCAACTGAAAATTTATATTCAATATCTCCTATACTGAGCTTCTTTGCATCTAAACTTACAGATATTTCTTTAATTGTGTCTTGTGAAAGCTTGAATAGATCTTCAATCTGCTCTTTAGATAGCTGAATGGGTAATACACCATTTTTAAAGCAATTATTATAAAAAATATCTCCAAAAGATGATGCTATAACAGCTTTTATTCCAAAATCTCTTAAAGCCCAAACGGCATGCTCTCTTGAGGATCCGCAGCCAAAATTATCTCTAGTTAAAAGAATAGTTGCCTTATCATAAGGGGGTATATTTAATACAAACTTTTCATTAATTTGTCTTTGATCTTTGGTAACTCCTAGCTTTCCATCATCTAAATATCTCCACCCATCAAATAAATAATCTTCAAATCCAAATTTTTTTATAGATTTTAGATACTCTGTAGGAATAATTTGATCTGTATCAATATTATCTCTATCTATAGAGGCAATGATCCCATTTATTTGCAATTCATTTCCTTGTAATTTCATGATGGATTACTCACTGTCCCATTTATTGCAGTTAAAGCTGCCATTAAAGGGCTCATTAAATGTGTTCTTCCTAGGTTACCTTGCCTACCCTCAAAGTTTCTATTAGAAGTTGATGCGCATCTTTCATAGGGTTTAAGTTGATCAGGGTTCATTCCTAAACACATAGAACATCCTGGGTCTCTCCATATAAATCCAGCATTTTGAAAAATTTTATCTAGCCCTTCTGCTTCAGCTTGAAGTTTAACCATGCCTGATCCAGGCACAACAATAGCCTCAAGAATTGTATCTGCGATATGTTTACCTTTAACAGCTTGTGCAGCTTCTCTAAGATCTTCTATCCGAGAGTTGGTGCAAGAACCTATAAAAACTTTATCAAACTTAAGGTCTGTTAACTTTTCAGCGCTACCAATCCCCATGTATTCTTTAGCAAGTTGAATGTTTTTCTTTTTTTCTTCAGGCGCATTGTCTGGATTTGGAATATTT
>Ga0208277_1000461_pt1 | contig 24212 bp, 19 predicted proteins | sample ETNtaG_5_FD_185782 | JGI IMG/M metagenome (GOLD analysis project Ga0208277, IMG submission 185782) | Marine microbial and viral communities from oxygen minimum zone, Eastern Pacific Ocean - ETNP201406SV205 (SPAdes) (version 2) | ecosystem: Environmental > Aquatic > Marine > Oceanic ...
AATTACTGAATTTTCCACACTTTTCAGTTTTTCCAACTGACGGGTTTCCATATCACGAAAACACTCTTCACCACCATATTTAAAAATATCTGTTACGCTACAGCCCTGATCTTCTTCAATCTCAGTATCAGTATCTATAAAAGAATACTCTAGTAATTTGGCTAATTTACGCCCGATTGTGGTTTTTCCTGCACACATAAAACCAGTTAGAAGTATATTCATTGTCTTAGATAGATCGGAACAATTTCAAGGTAAGTTATCTATACGGGCTCCTCCGAGTAGGATATCATCCTGATAAAATACAGCTGCTTGCCCGGGAGTTACTGAACGTTCCGGAGAGTCAAATTCCACCCTGGCTTGATTCCCAGAAACAGGAAAAACAGTTGCAGGCGCACCCTGATGCGCATAGCGAAGTTTTGCAGATACACGTATTGGTATATCCGGGGCTTCTATGGACACCCAGTTTACGCTGGAAACGTGAATTGTCTTTGAAAATAGATCCTCTTCTTTACCGAGTACAACCTTGTTTTGGGCTTTATCTATTTTTGTAACATAGTATGGTGTCTTGTCACTAAGACCAAGTCCACGACGTTGTCCAATTGTATAGTAAGGCAGGCCTTTGTGCTGTCCAAGGACTTCTCCGGAAACACTTACAAATTCACCCCGCTCAGGATTAGTCTTCATTTCCTGCTTCAAAAAAACTCTATAATTTTTTGGTACAAAACATATTTCCTGACTGTCTGGTTTTTTTGCAGCAGACAAATTAAGTTTTTCTGCAATTTTCCTTACTTCAGGTTTAATAATCTTTGCCAATGGAAACATCAGACGCGGCAGTTCAAGTGCTGGAATGCCATGCAGAAAATAAGTTTGGTCTTTGCATAAATCTTGTGGGCGTGCTAATTGTGGACGTCCATTTTCCCGATTATTATAAACTCGGGCATAGTGCCCTGTTGCCAGGAAGTCACAATCCAGTTCATCTACTTTTTTTAACAATAAATCATTTTTTATTTTTTTATTACACATCACACACGGATTAGGTGTTTGCCCATTTGAGTATTCACTTATAAAATAATCAATAACAGATTCTCGGAATTCTTTTTGATAATCAAGAATATAAAAAGGAATATCAAGTCTGTGACAAGCGGAACGCGCGTCGATTGCTTCATCAAGAGAACAGCAGCTTTTTTGGCGTGATTCATTTTCAGGGCCGTGATAAAGTTTCATATGTAGTCCTATTACTTTGTGACCCTGTTCTTTCAAAAGAGCAGCTGCAACAGACGAATCAACGCCTCCACTCATCGCCATTGCTACACGTGCCATAAATATTGCATTTATTAGTAAAGGATTTGGTAGACAAAAATAATTCTGCAGGACTATTTATTATCGGCTGCTGTTTGTCTGAAAATTTTGGATGTAACTTGTATAGTCATCATGTTTCCCACTGTAACTCAAGGATTGGTAGCGTCTCTTTTGGAATCGTTGAAAAAAATCATTGATTTGCTTATTGTTCCTTTGATTATAATCCTTCATTTCACGCTTGCTTTTAATACGCTCTTTCTGTTTTTGTTTAATCAAATTAAATATTGAAGCAGACTGTTTATTTATCAAAGGATTATTAGCTTTAGAGATATTCAGGATCATAGCCATTGCTTTTCGCCTGATTTTTTCTTCTTGAGGGTCTATGCTTGACGAATTGTCAGTCTTAATTAAGGCTGCTATTTTTGTTTTTTGTTCATCAGTTTTGGTAGTTAAGGTTTTGTTATCATCAGAATCTTGATTATTCTTTTCTACAGTATCAGTAGATTTAATTTGAGCAAATCCAACATTTAATAGAAATATGCAAATGCAAGACATTAGCGAAAGTGCAAAACAAAGACTTTTGAAACTACGACGTTTCGACTTATTAATAGCTGTTGTGTCAATGTGCTGTTCTTCTATTTTGGTACCCACCTTAGTCTCAGCTCAAAAATTATCTGCAGAAGTCATTGCCTGCAATTTGACTGTACAAGCCCGTTATAAATGTTTTATAAAAGAGCGTACAGACTCACTGCAAACCGCTAAAGAACTTTCTGCCAACCGTCGTTCTATTTTAGATGCAAAAGAAAAATTGCGTAATGAATTAATTGAAAGCCCCAAAAAGCAAAGGAAAAAAATAAATCGTCAGGAAATAATGCAGCAAGTTGAATATTCTCGTTCCCGTAATATTTCTCATAAAGGGGAAAGATACTCCATAACTTACGGTTATGTGTTCGAACCAAGTCGTTAAATCTGGTTGAGTCTGCACATTTTAATAAAAAATCTACTTAAACAGTAAAAATAATATCTATTATATCATAATTTTACTGTATTTTCAATGAAATTTGCTAAATATTAAGATTCTGAAGAGCTTATAGAGGATTGTCATCAAAGATTTAAACCAGTGAGAATTTTTGTGTGTGGGGCCTTACTCGTCATAAGCTAGTGCAAAATGCTTCTTTCCAAACACAAAATATGAACCGGATTCATTTAAATGATTCAACAGCAAGAATCTTGGAGTATCCGCAAGCATGACTTCTCCATAGTTTTGAGAAATAACAAAACATCTCTCCTTTTTGTCGATACGGAAACTGTGCGGATCAAGCGAATCAGTTTTCTGGTTATTAAGTTGTATTAAAAATTCTTCTTGAGCGATCTCTATGCTCAAAGCCCGCATAGGTGTTATTTCACAATCCAGATAACACTTATCCCAGCGGTTATTACTCCAATACTCAACATAGTACAGTTTACTATCTTTTTCAAAAAATAGATTAGATTCAAAAAGAGCTAATACCTTTCCACTGATAAATTTGTCACGCAATCTCCATTTCTGTTTTTGATCAATTTTAATAAAGTCATAGTGAAAGCCTATTGCTAGTTCAATGGTAAAATTATTTCCTTGTTTGACTGCCTTTGAAATGGGTACAGGAAAATACATACCTGTTGGTAACTGGGTTGTAAATTCAGGAAATATTTCCTCCAATACTTTCAGAGTGTCTTCATCTTCAAGTAGCCCAGAATTTTTTAGCTGACTCATTTCATCAGGAATCAATGGGTTTAAAAAACGTTCTTCCCAGAGAAAGAGCATGATCAACTTTCGCTCAAAAAACCATCGAAGACGTTTTTCCAATTTCATGATTCTGCATTTATTAATGAGTGAGCGATGTAGGAATTAGCTGACATACTTTATTTTCAGCAGGAAAAAATCTAAAGAGAGGCTTGGAGAGGACGAGGTGCGAGGGCAAGTTTAGCATAACGAATGAGTTGTGAATGTCCGCATTCATTATAACTTTCGTATCGGTTTGAAATATAAGCGAACGTAATCTCAGAAATTCTACGCATATGCAGGCTCACAATCTCAAACCAGCTGGCTGCATCTCCTTCGATTGTTTGATAATCTTGACGCTCCATTAACATTACAAGCGAGTAAGCTTTTCTTCCGTGAGGTGTATCTATTTCAACAATACCTGCGTTTCCGTTTAGTCCTTTTACAAATCCAGTTTTGTCCCATAGTTTGACTGATTTATTAGAAGAGAAACATGTTTCAGCTTTAATTCTGTCTTTCAACCAGGGATGACCGGGAAGGGCGAGTAGATTAAGCATTTCATGTGCCGCCGTTTTGTTTATTTGTGTACTGTATTGAGGCCCGATTGCTCGTTTAAACCAGATATTCATAAGTATCTGATTTAAATCTTCAGCAGAAATTTTGTTCCGGTAAGTTCTGCCGTCTTCTGGTATCATTTCTAATAGACGCAATTCTTTATAAAATTTTGTTTTGTTAAGTAAGCGTTGAATATTTTCAGTACCACCTAACAATTTAATAATCTTATTAGTGCTGGAGTTACTACTGAAACGGATCATTTCCTCAATCAGTTTTTTGTGATTTGAGGTTTCCTCGAATTTTCCTTTAAAACGCTGAATCATGTATGCTTGAAGTATCGGTAACTTGATGGTACTGGCTGATTTTACACTTTTCCTCGACCGCAGAGAAACTAGTAATTTCCCAGCTGAAAGATCTTGAACAACGATTGAAAGTTTGTCTTTCCTTTTAAGTTTATTTTTGGTGTAGACTTCTTTCATGTATTGCATAATACCTGCTTCCAGCGTTGAAGTGAAGGGTGTTGAGTTAAATTTACTCGCATAATATGGCAGCTCTTCAGGTAGATAAAATTTGACATATTCTCGAGCCACCCAACCCTGAATACCTCGTGGGATTTTGACTTTTAACCATATTTTATCCAGTGCTGACAAAATCAATAAATGTGTACCTTTGGGTAGTACTTTTAAAGGTGGTATTTTGGTGTTTGGGCTGGAACGTAAATTTAGTGCAGATGCAATAACTACCGCATAACTAGCGGTTTTGTTTAAAGAGTTTGATTTGCGTTTTGATCCTTCAACTTCAGCATCATTATAAAGTGCAGAATCAGTTTGCAAAATTGAGGGGATTGATTCTTCTCTTGCATAGAGGTTTGTAACTGAGAGGAACAGGATGAGCAATAAGAGACAAACCGAGTACTGTCTGCAAATAAACATATTTCTACCTTTTGCACGCAGCAGTCAGATAATAACTTTCAAAACATTTCATAAAAAATATTGACTGACTGATACTAAATGTCTCTTACTTAATTATTGCAGCGGGGTGTTTTAAATGGCTTTGGTTCTAAAATTAAGAGAAAAGTCCATAAACCAAAATGTTCTATATTTAGTGGCTTTTATTTATTATTATCTTTTCGGATTTGTCTTATATTTGACAAAAAAACTGTTCCTGGTATTAATATGAATGCTACAATCAGAATTGTAAATACCAAAGTCCAACTCAGTCCCATATATGTTCTGTATAATAAACGTTAAATTATGTGATCATTAGAGTTGATATTATTTTAGAAATTAGGAAAAGACAATCTTAAAATTGTGTTTCTAACAAAAAGTATTTGTTGTGTCTAGTCTAATTTATTCTGATAGTTTAATTTCTGTGAATATAGCCTGTAAATTAATTTTAACGTTTTACAACCGATTTAACAAATGCACTTTGAAAATTTGGGTTAAATATTCTCAATTTATTGCGTAATTTTAAAGCATCTTCTCTTGATTTAATCCCAGTAATTTGTACTGCTTGAAAATTAATTTTCTGTATAACACGCTGTATCTTAAACAAAATATCTTTATTGAATGCCTGATTTAAATAAGTTCTCACTCTGTTTGCTGTTTCTAAATCCGGAAATAATCCCATTGAAACCAGGTATCCATTTTTAAATTTTTTTCGAAAAGCATGACCCGCTAATGGATTTTTATTATTAATTGTCTTAGCCATTCTAGCAGCATACTCTTCACTTAAAACCTTTGTGGAAAGAACCTCAGAAATGCCAGAACTTTCACTGGAAGCGCGGACAATGGTTTTATAACCTAAAGATTTTAATTGAAGACGACTTTCCTCAACACATTCATGGGAAATACAGGAAACAACTTGTACGTAATACCAAATAGTATTTGCTTTTGCTTTTGGTTTTGCTTTTGGTTTTGCTTTTGGTTTTGCTTTTGGTTTTGCTTTTGGTGCAGGATTATTTGAATTAGCTTTACTGAGCTTTACAGCAGGTAAAAGTTCTTTCGATATTTCTAACCCTTTTTCAGGCAATGCTTTCTCAGTATGACTTGCAAAAATATTAAGTACTACAATTGTTGTGACACCCAAAAGTGAGCCAGCAATAATTGAAAAAATAAGAGGCCTTATCAAACCTTTCTTTTTTTCCTTTTTAGTATTTGAAGAATTATCCTCCTTACCCTCTTCTTCATCTTCAATATCAAAATCATCATCAAGATCTTCATGATCATCAAGATCTTCATGATCTTCATGATCTTCATGATCTTCATGATCTTCATGATCTTCATGATCACTTTTTACCTCATTATTTTTTATTTCTTCTTTTGTTTCTTCCACAGCCTCATTATCATCATCACTTTCCAGATCATCGATTGTAGATAGATCTTCGAAAAATGAATCTAATTCACTGTCACCCTCTTCCTCTTCATCATTATCCATGAAGGAGTCGAGTTGCTCACCAAAATCGTCACCAAAATCGTCCAGACCTTCTAGTCCGTCAACTTTTTCTTCAGCCATGTTTTAATTATTATTGTAATTATTTTGATGCATTAATATTTCATGTTTTAGCGAATCAGAACTGCTATCTAATGGAATTAATATTTATTGAGTAGATAAAAAAGGTATAACCCACGCAAGGTCAAATCATCATGATAATAAACGTTTGAAAGAATCGGCAGTATTTTTGCGGCTAAACCCCCAGTGATTACTACTTTAGGTTTTGGTTGAGCTTGTTGTTCTATCTCATTCGTTATTCTTTTAATCAGTGAAGCTATCATCCCCCCATAACCATAGATTAGACCAGATTTGACACTATCTGTCGTATTCTTACCGATTACGTATTCCGGCATTTCAAGATTTACCTGAAATAGTTGGGCTGCTTTTGAAAAAAGAACATCTGCAGAAATTAACAATCCCGGACAAATTACACCCCCTTCAAAAACACCTCCCTCAGTAACTACATCCAATGTAGTAGCAGTACCGCAATCAATGATGATCAGTGAAGTTTTATACTGATCATATGCAGCTGCAGCATTAATTAGTCTGTCTTGACCAACCTTAGCGGGTGTCTCAGTATTTATTTCAATACCAAGATTGCATTCGTGACTCACCTTAACTGGAGCTTTACCAATCAAACTTTCAATCAGAATAGTAAACACTTCCGTTAGTTCAGGAACTACTGAACTCAAAACTGCGTCCTGTACCTGTTGCAAACTGAAATCGCATGCGAAAAGCATACCCCGAACAAGAATTTCATATTCATCTACACTCTGATGAATACCAGTATGGATACGCCAACTCTGCAATATTTTTGAATCTTTGACTAAGCCAAGTACTACGTCACTGTTGCCTATGTCTACGGCAATAATCATTAATTTACTTCTCCCATTTCAATAATGTCTCCAGAAACATGTGTCATAATATCTCCCGATTCTTTTCGGATTTGCAGATAACCCTCCCTTGTTAAACCTACAATAGTGCCTACTACCCCTTCTATTTGTTCTACCTCGTTATTCAAACTACGTACCTTCATACCTTTTGCTTGTGAACGTTTTAACCATTCATTAATAAGTTTGCTACGAGAGTCAGTTAAATGGTCAAGTTCCCTATTTACGTTAGTCTTTTCACTGAATTCCTCAAAACAACATTCCAGTTCGCTTAAAAGTAGAATAAATAAGGCTTCATTTTCAAGAGTTATATAATCATTTTCCCCGAAAATTATATTTGAGTTTTGAAAAATTTCTGCTTCTAGGGTAGTAACAATCCCCTGAAGTTCTTCTGGATAATCTTTGATAAAGCCTTTATTGTTTAATCCGATACCAAGGATCAAAACTGGTGAATTCTGTTCTGGGATTGTGATTGTTTCAAGTAAAATACCACAGATTTTTTTACCGTTTACTAGTACATCATTTGGCCATTTAAGGCGGATACCACTTATAAATCTCTCAAGAACACGTGCGACAACAATTCCAGCCATCAAAGAAAATATTTGTACTTCTCCAAGCACTAACCCAGGATGGAGTACAACCGAAAAGGTAACATTTTTTTGAGGAAGTGAAACAAATTTTCTGCCTGCTCTTCCACGCCCTGAACTCTGCATTTCAGCAATTACAACCAACCCATGCTGTTTAAGTAATTCACTATTATCTTTCAAATATGTATTTGTCGATCCTACTTCCTTCAAACGTATGATTTCTCCCCCAATTGATTTAGACATATTTTTAACGTAAGTAAAAATTGTGAATAAATAAATTTGAGGCTTTACCAGTTAAGGAATTTCGGTCAACAGATATAACAGCCCACACTTCAGCTTTCACGTTATCTATTTCAGTTTTAAGGTTTATTTCATACCAATAACTGTATGCAATGAAAAAATCCTGGGATCTGTCATATTGGGTAATATTGTTTAGTTTATTTTTTATGTCTTCATGTACCAATTTAGAACGTGGTTTTTTTGTAAATTCTTCTGCAATTTCTAGCCTTTTTTCAAAATAATCCTGCGAAACACTGTCAACATAATCTGGTGAATAATTAATAAAATAAGTAGTGTTTTGATTAAATTGTTCTAGGAATTTAACAATTTCATCAAATGTCGCTAAGTTGACATTTATACGAGGTTTAATTGAGGAAAAATCTGCCTGCATTTCATATTTTTTGCCTACAGGAAAGGTTGTGAACCCTTTTTTCCATTGTTCGAATGGTATACGCTTATTTTTGACTGCGCTGATAAGTTGGACCTCACTTAACTTGTCTAGAAAACCGTTTTTTATTTCATAATATGGATCTGATGAAACATATGAATTCGCCTCCGCACCAATTGAACCGAAGATTGATGAAACATAAATTTTATCATCTTTATCGATCCAATCGAAAATTGCCGCATAAATTGGAAGGATATCATTGAGATTTAATTGAATATTTTGTGATGGGACACTGACTACAGACTGAGAACTTTTTGAATTATTCCACTTTTCTAGAACGTTGATGAATTGATTTGCCAGCCTGACGTCTGTTTTTGTCTCAGGATTAACAGTTCTAAATGGTGGTGTTTGTATTCTGTTCAGGTTATAAAGATGATCAATAGGTCTGATGACGGGTGTATAAAAAGATACATCTGGGAAATCAGCAATTATACCAGCAGGTAAAGCAACAGGTTGAGGTGGATTCAAAAAAGATATTTCATTGCCTTTAGTACCCAGTCTTAATAATTCCTTTAGATATATTGTGAAAAATTTTAGCTCGGGTTGTTTTTCGATACCTTCTAACACAGCTTTGAATATAGATTTTACCGCATTTCTAGCTTTGAAAGAAGCCTGATAATTTTTTATCCCACGAGTTTCAAGCTTTGTTTCAAATGAAAACTCTGTCATAAAAACTGCAAGCAGAGCCAAAATAACCATGGTAATCAGAAGGGCAATTCCACTTTGTAACGATTTTTTAAGAGGAGAATGGGTTGAAACAAGGAAGTGAAACATAAAGTTAAGGCATTGAAGACAGGCTTTTACATTTTAACCTGCATAACAAAGTACACTGAAGTAAATGCTTTAAAAACATCAGGACATCAGCAAATTATACAGCTGTTTCCCCACTAGTCGTACTTTACTTATTTATTTGTGGCAGTTTCAGGCATCTATTATCAAAAAGACAAAACTCAAAATGCCTTTATTGATCAGGAGCAACCGCTGGTTGCACCGCAGGTGGAACACTTGAGACAAGAACCATTACGTACCATAGTGAATTGCTGGCAGGTGTGGCATGCTTCGCCCTCATAGCCTTTCATCCGTGCTTCCTGAACCAGGCTGGATGTGGAGCGTTTCTGTGTATCCCAATTTTGAACGGAAGTCTTTTCAGCAAAATCTGTACTAACGGAAAAATCGGCATGTGTTTGCTCTGTTTCCCGATCTGAGTTTTTCAAAAGGGCAAAATCGACTCCTTTAAAATCATTGTCCTCCTGTTCCAGGAAGGCCTGACTTTCTTCTGTAGAGAGAGTTCTTTCGGATACTACCTTTTCATTGTCAAACTCAGGTTCTGTTTCATTTTGACTATGCACAGCACTTGCCTGTAATTCATCTGAATTGACATGCGACAATTCATTACGACCCAGATAAGATATTGCCAATTCACGGAAAACATAATCAACGATGGATGTGCTCATTTTGATATTATCATTCCCGGAAACCATTCCATTTGGTTCAAAACGAGTAAAAATAAAGGCTTCAACAAACTCTTCCAGTGGTACACCATGTTGAAGTCCAAGTGAAATGGCAATTGCAAAGCTGTTCATCAAACTTCTAAAAGCAGCTCCTTCTTTATGCATATCTAGAAAAATTTCTCCTATAGTACCGTCCTCATATTCACCAGTACGTAGGTAGAGTTTATGACCTCCGATCACTGCTTTTTGTGTGAAACCGTTACGGCGGTGAGGTAATTTTCTGCGTTTTGCTATGTAGCGGTGAATAATTTTTTCTGCAATTCTGATTTGTGCCGGTTGTGCGGCGGTTATGCTTTCCTCTGTCTCTTCTTCGGTCCACAAATGTTCTTCTGCACTTACGTTGAGCGGTTGACTAAGTTTTGAACCATCCCTATAAAGAGCATTGCATTTTAACCCGTTGTGCCATGAAGTAGAAAAAGCTTGTTTTATATCAGTCACATCAGCATCTCCAGGCATATTGATAGTTTTAGAAATAGAACCAGATATGAAAGGCTGGGCTACCGCCATCATACGAATGTGTGCTTCTGGAGCAATGAAGCGCTTACCATTCCGTCCGCATTTGTTTGCACAGTCGAAAACACTGAAATGTTCAGGTTTGAGATGGGGTGCGTTTTCACTGGTCATAGTTCCGCAAATATAATCATTTGCCGCTTCTATTTCCTTTCCGGTAAATCCAAGATGTTTGAGGATACTAAATTCAAAATCTCCAAGCTGATCATCATTCAAACCCAAAATATCCTTGCAGAATGACTCTCCAAGTGTATAGAGGTTGAAAACAAAACTGATATCAAATGCTGTTGCTAACTGTTCTTCTATCCGTTTTAGTATTTCATCAGTAAAACCTTTGCTACGCAAAACATTGGCATTGATACATGGACTTCCTTCTAAACGTGCATAGCCCTTGATATAATGGACGATATCAGAAATTTCTGAATCAGTATAGCCAAGTTTTTCTAAAGCTAAAGGTATAGAATTATTAATAATTTTAAAATAACCACCACCAGCCAATTTCTTGAATTTAACCAGCGCAAAGTCTGGTTCAATTCCAGTTGTGTCACAATCCATTAACAGCCCGATGGTTCCGGTAGGTGCAATTACAGTTACCTGAGCATTGCGGAAACCATGCTTTTCTCCAAGTTTCAAAGCCTGATTTGCATCTTGTTGTGCTGCTTTGAGTAATTCAGGAGGGCAATATTGACTGTCAATACCGACAGGTTTCATAGTTAAACCTTCATATTCACTATCAGGAGCACGAAATGCAGCACGGTGGTGATTACGGAGCACTCGCTGCATATTTTCCTTGTTTCTGTCATATGCTGAAAATGTTCCTAGCTCTTTTGCCATTTCCGCGGAAGTTGAGTAGGCAGTCATATGCATGATGGAGGTAACTGCCCCACAAATAGCAAGTGCTTCCGGAGAATCATAAGGAATTCCGTTAACCATTAAATAAGTTCCCAAATTTGCATAACCCAAACCGAGTGTTCGAAAGTCATAGGAAAGCTTGGCAATGTTCTTACTTGGAAACTGAGCCATCAGAACGCTTATTTCTAAAACAATTGTCCAAATCCTGGAACCGTGTCTTAATTTTACAATATCAAGTTCACCTGTTTTAGGATCACGGAAATTCATCAAATTCAGTGAGGCCAAGTTACACGCAGTGTCATCCAAAAACATGTATTCGCTGCAGGGGTTAGATGCCCGAATCGGTCCATCTGCTGGGCAGGTGTGCCATTCATTTATTGTTGTATCGAACTGTATTCCTGGGTCTGCTGAGGCCCAAGCTGCATAGGCAATCTCTTCCCAAAGTTCAGTAGCCTTGAGTGTCTTACATGGAACCGGTTTTCTTCCATCTTTTTTCGCTTTAACTTTTTCGATTCGCCAGTAAAGATTCCAGTCTTTGTCCTGTTCAACTGCTTCCATGAAGGAGTTATTAAGCCTTACTGAGTTATTGGCATTTTGACCTGCAACAGTTTGATATGCTTCTGAATTCCAGTCCGTATCGTATTCTTTGAACAAAACTTCTGTGTAACCCTGCTGTGCTAAATGGATGATACGGTGAACATAGCTGAAAGGCATTTGAGCTAGTTGAGCTTTTTTAGCAATTTTATGCAGATCCCTATTCAACTTAAGATCAAACTTTTCAGTTTCATCTTCCCATCCGTGAATAGCACCGAATAATTCGTTTATCAGCTCTTTTATAGTTTTGGATCCTGCAACCAGAGCTGCTACTTTTTGCTCTTCATGAACTTTCCAGTTAACAAAATTTTCAATATCAGGATGATCGGCATCAATACAAATCATCTTTGCTGCGCGACGGGTAGTTCCACCAGATTTGATCGCACCGGCTGAAGAATCGCCAATTTTGAGGAATGACATGAGTCCTGAAGAAACTCCTCCACCAGACAGTGGTTCCATTTCTCCACGTAAATCAGAAAAGTTAGAGCCTGTTCCTGAGCCGTATTTGAAAAGTCGTGCTTCACGGGTCCACAAATCCATGATGCCACCTTCACGCACTAGATCGTCTTTAACCGACTGAATAAAGCACGCATGTGGCTGAGGACGGGTATACGCATCCTTGGAGGGGGTTATTTCTTCGGTTTTTGGATCAACGTAAAAATGTCCCTGTGCAGGGCCATCTACTCCATAAGCCCAGTTAAGTCCGGTATTGAACCATTGAGGAGAATTTGGTGCAGCCATTTGGTTGGCAAGCATGTGGCATAATTCATCATAAAAAGCGCGGGCGTCTCCTTCTGTATCAAAATAGTTATTTTTATAACCCCAATAAGTCCAGCAACCGGCAAGCCTGTGAAAAACCTCTCGTGAATCAGTTTCAGAAATGGTCGAATCTTCGGTATTTCCGGTTTCAGCTACTTCCTCTTCCTGCTTTTCCTGATCATGTATAGAAGGTTGCAGCCATGATGGAATTCCTTTTTCTTTGAATGCTTTGAGATGTTTGGGTATCCCTGCTTTTCGGAAATATTTCTGTGCCATGATGTCAGTTGCTACCTGAGACCAATTTTTTGGCACAGAAACTTTTTTCCACTCAGAGACTACAGAACCATCAGGATTGCGGATTATGGAACTTCGGTTTTCAAATTCCATCGAATGATATGGACCCTCACCTTCCATGGTGAAGAGGCGTTTAATTTTCATACATGCCTTTCGGTGCTTTGTATTATAAAATAAAATTTATCCAATCCATGGATTATTTTTCTAATTTAGATATAAAAAATCCCAAAACCTAAAAAGCCGGATTGTTAAATATATTCTTTTTTTTGTATGCAAAAATCATGAAAATGATTACTTTATTTGCTGTCTTAGGTTGAATCTATCTTGGACCTTACTAAAAGCTTGTGAATTAAGTATTCTAGATCAAATAATCACAAACTAAAATATTCATATTTTATATATTTAAGCAGTTATATCAGATCAATAAAAATTATTATGGGTTCATGAATGAGAGATTGCTTGTCCCATAAAAGAATTCTAGTCATAAAATTGATATTGACATAATCTCTAACTAAATTCGTTGATGGTAATGTAGTTCAACTGTCTAACAAAATCAACAAAAAAGTTCTTCTGTTAAATCAAACATCAACAATTAGTTGACTGATATAAAAAACAAATAAAAATGAATTTAGCCCACAAAAATTGCAAAAAAAATAGCCCTGTAGCAGCCGTTTATCTTCATATTCCTTTTTGTCAGCATAAATGTCCTTTTTGTTCCTTTGCTGTAATAAGAGACAGAGAGAGATTTCATGAAAAATATATTCTCGGAATGATTGATGAAATTAAAAAACGTGCAGAATGGATGGGGGCGAAGCAGAACTTTTATGACAAAAAATATACCGGGCAGAAATTGCTTAAGTCAATATATTTTGGTGGGGGCACACCTTCCAGTCTCAGAATTACAGAGGTTGATATTTTACTGAGTCAAGTCAGGAATTTTTTCCCCTGTTCTGATGATATAGAAATATCCTTTGAAATGAATCCTGAAGATGTAAATCCCGAATATCTTTGTGGTCTTGCGGAAATAGGTGTAACCCGAATAAGCCTGGGAGGTCAAAGTTTTCAGTCTTTATCCTTAAAGAAGTTAGGAAGGCTTCATTCCGTTTTAGAATTACGAAAAGCGGTCAAAGACATTATTTGTTCGGCAATCAATAATTGGAACATCGATCTAATGTTTGGTATTCCGGAACAAAGTATTACAATGTTCAAGAAAGATGTCGAGGAAGCTCTTTCCTATAATCCTTCACATATTTCATTGTATGGACTGGAAATTCATGAAAAGACACCATTCGGTAAAAATAAGCAAATCATCAAATGGGATTCAGAACATCAGCAGCAATACGAAGAGATGTATTTGTGGGCGATTGAACGGTTGGAAAAATCAGGTTTATTTCAATATGAAGTATCTAACTTCTCCCAAAAAAATATGGAGAGCTTTAATAATTTACTGGTCTGGTCCGGTAATGAATATTTAGGGTTTGGAGTAGGAGCCCATTCATATGTCAGTCAAACTCGCTGGAGCAATAAGCGATCACTAAAAATTTACCAAAAACATCTTGAGGAAAATACTTGGCCGGTTGAATTTGAAGAACAGCTCCAGCAGAAGGAACTGGCTGCAGAATCTCTGATGCTGGCTCTCCGTCAGACTAAAGGTATAAATGTAGAGCAATGGCAAACTCGCTTTGGATCCCTTTGGGAAAATCAGCAGTTTGATATTCTCAACGAACTATGCGATACGGGGAGAGCATTCTGGAAAGGGCAACAGTTGTGTTTGACATCAAAAGGAATGTTGCTCGCAGACAGGATAACAGTAGAACTAATGCCTCCGTCAATCAGTAAATTATGACGCTCCAAATTATTTTCAAAATTTTTATAAAGTTTTTTTTCATTGAACCGAAAAGGAATACAAGGGTTTTACCTGTCAGTTATAAAAAAAGATAATGCCCTGACGGGAGCCAGACATATTAATAATAGGAGAATAAAATGAAAATTCGAAGCAATGCTACATCTTTGAATGCATTAAGGCACTCAGCCGACAATTTAAAGGAAGTAAAAAGTTCCATAGAAAAATTAAGTTCTGGAACAAGAATAAACAGGGGAGCAGACGGTCCGGCTTCGTTAATTGCCTCTGAACGTATGAGAGGTCAGATAGCAGGAATGAGACAGGCTCATAGTAATAACGAAAGCGCTATTGCTATGTTCCAAACGGCAGAAGGTGCTTTAAGTGAATTTAGCAATATTTTGTTAACTCTAAAACAGTTATCAGTTCATGCGGCCAACGATGCAGTAAATGATCCAGACATGCTGGCTGCAGATCAACAGGAAGTAGATAATTTGATTTCCACACTCGATAGAATTGTTGAAACTGCTAGGTTTAACAATAAAAGTCTACTTGATGGTAGTTTAGGAGCAAACGGAGCTGCAACTGGAGATAATCTGCGTTTTGTCAGTGCTGAAACCTGGACTAAGGATTCGCCAATTAAAGGCTATGAAGTTGATATTCTACAGGTTGCAACACAGCCTTTTAAAAAGGGTAATGTTCCTTTAACAGTAAATAATATTGGTGAGGGAGTAACCATATTATTGAGTGAAGGCGGCCGAAATGTTGAAATAGACACGAGAATGGGTAAGGATAAAGAAAACATCGAGGAGGTTTTAGCAAACCACAAACAGGATCCCTCACGTTTTCCCGCAGCTCAGGCATCTATAGATATTCGTGGAATAGTTATGGAAAGCATTAAAAAAGGAATAGTAGACAGCGGTTTGGCTCTAGAAGCATTTGAAACTCCAGATAAAACATTTTACATTCGGCACAAGGAATTTGGTGCTGATGCTTCATTTTCAGTCAGTTCTAATCTTCCAGGATTTTTAACGAAGCAAGCAAATGTTGCAGAACAATCTGAAGAAGGTTTGGATGTGGCAGGTAAAATTGGCGGGGCAACTGCAAATGGTAAGGGACAGTATTTAACTGCAATAAAAGGTGCTGCACCGTCTAGGGGTATCACAATTCAGTATGATCGCACAATTGGATTGAAGGAGGTTCCTGTAAAAAATGAACAAGGAGACGTGATCGGTACAGAGTTTGTAGAAGAATCTCAGGAAGAAATAGTAGGTTCTCCAAATAGTCCGCGTCTAGAAGGTTATGTTCACTTGTCTCAACAGACAAAAAATGTAAATCTAGGGCCTATTCCTGGAATGGAAAGCGGGTTCTCCTTTAGGAGTATCCGTACGAATAATGTTGGTTTGGGAGTGGAAAATGAAAGTGGATTCAGAAGTTTATTCGATATTGATTTGACCACCTTACAAGGTGCAAATGATGCAGGAAGAATTATAGAAAAAGCGATAGACGAAATATCAGCTTACCGAGCATCAATTGGAGCTTTTCAGAAAAATGTAGTTGAAAGTAATCTTAATTCATTGAAAATTGCAAATGAAAACCTCACACAAGGTGAGTCAACAATACGTGATACAGATATGGCAGGAGAGATGTCAAAATTAACTGGGAACCAGATTTTACTATCAGCGAGCCAGTCCATGCAGGCGCAAGCTAATCAGTTGCCGCAAAACGTTTTGAGCCTGTTGCAGAAATAACTTTTAAGCTGGATAAAAAATTCAGCTTGAAGGTCTATTGTCTTTCTTACTAAATTCCCAAATAGCGATGTTGGATTTCTTTGTTTGTACTCAACAACTTTGAATCACCTGTCCAGACAACTCGACCTTTTTCGATAATATAATGCCGGTCAGCGAAGTGGGTTAGAGCTTCAATGTTTTTATCTACTACAAGAATAGACTGGCCGTTAGTTTTCAAGCCTTTCAAACATTCCCAAATTTCCATTCTAATTAAAGGAGCAAGGCCTTCGGTAGCTTCGTCCAAAATCAATAGTTTAGGATTTGTCATCAAAGCCCTCCCTATGGCCAGCATTTGTTGTTCCCCTCCCGAAAGCTGATTACCCATATTTTGAGCACGGTCAGTCAGTCGCGGAAAGAGCTTAAAAACTCGTCCCAGAGTCCATGGATGAACAGTTTTTAAACGATTAGCAGCAGTTGCCACTAAGTTTTCGACAACACTTAAATTAGGAAATATCTGTCGCCCTTCCGGAACTAATCCCATTCCGGTCCTTGCAACACGGTAAGCAGGCCATTCTTGGACATGATCCCCATCAAATATTATTTCACCGGATCTGGTTTTTACTAGGCCCATGATCGAATGAATGGTGGTTGTTTTGCCCATACCGTTCCGCCCCAGTAAAGTCACCACTTCGCCATCATTTACTTCCAGATCAATACCATACAGGACCTGACTCTGCCCGTATGCTGTTTCAACTTTTTTAAGTTCAAGCACTTACGACCCCCTCACCAAGATATGCGGCTTGGACTTCAGGATTGTTGCGGATTGCTTCCGGAGCATCGGTCGCAATTCCTCTTCCATAGACCAAAACAGTGATTTTGTCTGCAAGTTTAAAAACAACATCCATGTCATGTTCAATCAAGAGGATGGTCAATTTCCGTTTCAGCCCCTGAAGTATTTCAATCATGGCTTTTGATTCCTCCAGTCCCATGCCGGCCATCGGTTCATCAAGTAGTAGCATTTTAGGACGTGTTGCCAGTGCCATTGCAATTTCGAGCTGACGGTGTTCTCCGTGAGAGAGTTGTCCTGCCAAGATGTCGGCACGTTCTTCCAACCCAACTTGCTCTAAAAAGACTAAAGCAGGTTCGCGTAAAATTGAATCTTTTCTGGCATCTTTCCAAAAATGAAAGGAATGTCCGGATTGCGCTTGAACTGACAAAGCTACATTGTCCCATGTGCTCATGTCATGAAAAATATTTGTAATCTGAAAGGAACGTGCTAAACCGTATGCAGAACGAAGGTGTACAGGAATTCGCGAAATATCCTTACCATCAAATTCTATAGTTCCGGAATCAGGTTTTATTTCGCCTGTGATTTGACTTATCAAAGTGGTTTTACCGGCACCATTTGGGCCAATGAATGCGTGAATTTCACCTTCCTCAACCTCAAAAGATAGATTGTCTGTTGCCAGTAAGCCACCAAATGATTTTACAAGAGAATTTACTTTTAACATTTCAGTTATCCTCAACATTCTTTTTGACTGAATATCGAAGCCACCAACGGTCCAAAGCTACGAGCATTCCGTCAATACCTCCTCGTGCAAAAATGACTATCAATAGAAGCATTGGACCAAAAATCAATTGCCAATATTCAGTGATGCCAGAAAGTAGTTCTTCAAGTAGTAGAAAAGCTACTGCACCTATCACTGGGCCAAAGAGTGTTCCTATTCCTCCCAAAACTATCATAATGATTAAGTCACCTGAGCGGGTCCAGTGCATAACGGAAGGATTAACGAAATCAGTCTGATTTGCAGACAAAACTCCAGCTATTCCGCAAATTATTCCAGCAATCACAAAAGCTACCAGGCGGTAGCGAAAAACAGGAAAACCGATAGATTTCATTCTTTCTTCATTAGACTTTGTTCCGCGAATAGCCATGCCGAAACGTGAATTTGTTAATCGATGTGAAAGGTATAAACTTGCCAGTAAAAAGGCAAAGTTAAGATAATAAAGTGAGTTATCATTTGAGAGATCAAGCAGCCCTGCGAAATCACTGCGCATATATAGACTAAGTCCGTCATCGCCTCCATATTTTTCAGTACCGACTGCAATAAAATAAAACATTTGTGCAAACGCCAGAGTAATCATAATGAAATAAACTCCATGCGTTCGTAAAGAAATTGCACCTATAATAAGTCCTGCAAGGGCAGAAACTGCTATGGCAACTAAGATGTGGATGAAACCATTCCCCATCCACTCCACACCGTCTTCGAAAGCGTGAAAAGTTCCAATTCCGACAACGTATGAACCAATTCCGAGATAAACAGCATGGCCAAAACTAACCATCCCTCCAAAACCTAAAATAAGATTTAGACTGACTGCCCCAATTGAAAGAATCAACATGCGTGAAAACAAAACTGTGTAGAAGGGTTCATCAATACTGTCAGCGATTAAGGGGATAGCGCCTAAGCTGAGCATCAATAGTGTGATAATTTTGATACGTGGAGTGTTTCTCATCTAAGCTCCTTTAGGTGGGAAAAGCCCCTGAGGTTTGATTGCCAGAATGAGGGCCATCAAAATATAAATCAGCATTGATGAAATGGCGGGAGCAGCAGTGTCTGCGATGTCATTGGATACAAAAATCCCTAAAATGTCTGGCAGGAAAGAACGCCCTACTGTATCGATAAAACCAACTATCAAAGCTGCTACAAATGCTCCACGAATAGAACCAACTCCACCTATCACAATTACAACAAAAGTAATAATTAATATTCCTTCACCCATCCCAATTTCTACTGTCATTATTGGGCCAGCCATTAAACCGGCTAAACCGGCGAGTACTGCTCCAAGTCCAAAGACTACAGTATAAAGCAGGTTGATGTTTATGCCGAGTGCACTCACCATTTGGCGATTACTAGCTCCTGCACGGATCAGCATCCCAACTTTTGTCTTTGAAACCAATAGGTAAAGTAAAAAGGCAACCATGATTCCTACTGCAATAATCACCAGTCTAAACGCAGGGTAATGAATACCAAAGAATAGTTCAACACTGCCGCTGAGCATCTGAGGTAATGGAATGTCGAGACCAATCGGCCCCCAGATCAATCTGACAAATTCATTCAAAAAAAGAATTAGCCCAAAGGTTGCTAGTACTTGATCAAGGTGACTACGTGTATAAAGCGTACGTAATGCTATTTTCTCAAGGATTATCCCAAACAACATACAAGCAGGAAGAGCAAGTAAAGCTCCAAGGATGAATGAGTCTGTCCATTGGGTGAAAGTAGCGGCAAAGTAGGCTCCCATCATATATAGTGAACCGTGAGCCAGATTAATCAGATCCATGATACCGAAAATCAGGGTCAAGCCGGCTGCCAGCAGAAATAATAAAATACCGAGTTGAAACCCGTTAAGTGTTTGCTCCAAAAGCAAAATCCAGTTCACAAAAACCTATTTTGTAGTATGTGAAAAATTTTTATTGATGTTCTACAGATCAGTCTTTTACGACTTTATCTGATTTTTGACCAAAGTTTTATAGAAATGTCAGAGAATGAAAAGACCTTAATCAGGTAAAATTGAAATTCAACTGATTTTAAAAATTGCAGTGATCTTCAGATTGTCATATTGATGGCAGGAAAAGGAAATGGAGGGACGCGGGAGTCCCCCCATTAGCGGAATTGTTACCAAGACATCTTACAATCTTTAGCGTAAGTGTCCTGATGGTTTGTATAAACAGTTTTCACAACATTAGTTGTATAATTCCCATCAGTATCTTTCACTACTTTTCTCAAATAGAAATTCTGAATGGGGAAATGGTTGTTCCCATATTTAAATGATCCACGTACCGACGGAAAAGCCGCCCGACGCATAGCTGCCCGCATGCCGTCCTTGTCATTGAGGTTTCCATTGACCGCCCTGACTGCGCTGTCAATGAGCATAATCGTATCATAGGACTGAGCTGCGTAAAAAGTTGGGTAGCGCCCATACTTCTTGCGATAATCCTGAACAAAAATCTTGTTAACAGGGGTCTCCAAATCGGGAGCCCAAAATTGAGTCATCAAACCTCCAGCAGCCAAATCTTTTAAACGAGGTAGATTTAATGAATCTACTGTAAAGGCAGAATAAAAAGGTATTTTATTTTGTAATCCCGCTTGTGAATATTGTTTGATAATCTGAAGTCCGTGCGCACCAGGATAGAATACGAAGACTGCATCAGGATTTACAGAACGAATTTTTGCCAATTCAGCTGAGAAATCAAGTTGTGCAGGAAATTTTGTCATATCTTTTCCAACGATATTTCCCTTGAATGTTCTTGTAACTCCAGCAACCATACCTTTCCCTGCTGCATAGTTTGGTGCCATTATATAAAGATCTTTAACTCCTAATTGGTTTAAGACTTCGCCCATCGCCATTGTCGTTTGATCATTCTGCCATGACGTAGAGAAAAAATCTTCATGACAAAGCTTACCTGCCACTGGCCCCGGTCCGGCATTAGAAGAGATCATAAAAGGTCCCTTACCAACAACCGAATTTCTGGAAGCCATTAATACGTGACTCCAAATATAACCACCGACAAAGTGCACCTTGTCTTTTTTAACTAATTTTTCAGTTTTCTGTTTTCCGACTGCAGGTTTAAAAGTATCGTCTTCATAAATAACTTTTACATTCGATCCCCCCATTTTTCTGCCAAGGTGATCGAGTGCAAGTTCTACTGCATCCCGCATATCATTCCCAATTGCGCCAGCTCCCCCAGTGAGGGTGGTTACAAATCCAATTTTAACAGTTTCTGCAAATGAAATCTGACTAATCAGCATTATGGCGAGGGAAAGTGTTCCCAATATTCCTAATTTCATCATTTCTCCTTCTTTATGTTATCAACTATATTTTTTCCGGACAGTCCCGAAAAACATCTACAATTTAACCTAGAAGATAGCTCATACTTCTTTTGCTGTCAACTTTATTTAAGAAAATGAGATGAAAGTTTCATTTTAGTTCATATATTCGAGTGCACACTGTGTGTCATTTTCCACTAGCTCCTTAAATTTTGGATTATGTCCTAATTCCGGATTGGAACGATGACGAAGTTCATGAACAAGTGTGTTAACTAATTGTGTTTTTTTTGCCCAGCCAAAAAACCAGAAATTTGAACGGTGAATCTTTATATGTTCTTTTCCCCAGTAAACTCCTGTTTCTCCGTACTGAATCAAATTCTGATGAACTGGACGTTCTCTGGTATAGTGAATTGGTACAGTGCGGATTTTAACTTTTAGGATAGACGGGAAACAAGGGATTTCTAATAGTGCTTCAGTGTATTGAATTATTTTCTGTTGTCTAACTACGGGATTTTCGACAAGAGGATAAAGCAGATGCCATCGGTCAAGAATAAAAAAAATAGCACTGGCAAGGAGTAGGAAAGCTAAAAACCACTGAGCATATTTTGTTAATATTGGCTTTCTTGAAACAGGTTTATTCAGGTGTCTTTGTTTCCACTTAAGCCATTCTTTCCATTCCTGTTGCAGACTTTTGATTTGTTCTGTTTCCCAATTTTTTTGAGTATTTGTGGTATGCGTTAATATTTCCTGAATTTCTGGAGCCTGAAATAATAAATGTTCTCCGCAATTGTGACAGTGAATTTTTACGAAACGCTCACCGTTTTTTCCAACCATTGGGATAATTCTGAATTTTTCTTCACTGCAAGAAGGGCAGTGGAGTGTTGCATCTTCATTCTGGGAGGAAATTGAGGATGACATTTGAAGTACAGAGACAATGATGAAAATGTTTTTTAATTTTCATTTAAGGTTTGGGAGGCAATAATAAGTTTTTGCACTTCAGATGCTCCTTCATAGATTCTAAGTGATCTTATTTCACGATAGAGCTGTTCAACAGCGAATCCGGAAACTACACCCGATCCTCCGAAAATTTGCACAGCTTCGTCAATTACTCTCTGTGCTGCTTCAGTCGCGAACAACTTAGCCATGGCTGCTTCTTTTGTAATTCTCTTCGTACCTTTGTCTTTTGTCCAGGCTGCCCGATAAATGAGAAGTGAACTTGCATCGATATCCAAAGACATTTCTCCAAGTTTTGTCTGAATCAGCTGAAGCTGACTCATGGGTCCACCAAACATTTGACGAGATTTAGATCTCTTTAGTGCTTCATGCATGGCATGTTTTGCAAACCCCAGTGCAGCTGCTCCGACTGTAGAGCGAAAGATATCTAGAGTGGCCATTGCCATTTTGAATCCTTCTCCTCCAACTCCTATTTGCTGGGTTTTTGGAATTCGTACTTGATTAAAGCGAATTCTGGCTAACGGATGTGGTGCTATAGTTTCAATGCGTTCGCTGATTTCTAGTCCAGCAGTGTCTGCATCAATTACAAACGTACTGATTCCGCGAGTACCAGGAGCTTCTCCTGTTTTGGCAAAAACCGTATAATAATTGGCAATGCCTCCATTGGAAATCAGAGTTTTTTCCCCGTTCAGTACAAATGAATCACCATCTTGTTCTGCAGTAGTTGTTAATGCAGCAGCATCTGAACCAGCCTCAGGTTCCGTGAGTGCAAAAGCCGCTATTTTTTTGCCGTTACGGACATCTGGTAAATACTTTTCTTTTAGTTCATCAGAACCAAAAAGTGAAATAGTACCGCTTCCAAGTCCCTGCATGGCAAAGACAAAATCTGCAAGCCCAGAAAAACGGGACAATGTTTCACGAATCAGGCATAATGACCGCACATCTAGACTTGAATATTTTCCACCATAATTTTTTGTTACACTGTAGTCCAACCAGCCGGCTTCTGCCAGTTTAACAACCAATTCCCTGCAGGCAGTATCAACCTTTGTCGGTGAAGAATATTCAATTAGTTCAGATTTTGCCCATTTTTCTAGTTCTACCACTAATGTTCTGTGTTCATCTTCAAAAAAAGGCCATTTTAAAAAACTGTAGTCAGACATCAATTTCCTTTAAATGTTGGGATTCCTTTATTAACAAATGCATTGTATGCTCTTACAAAATCTTCTGTTTGCATACATATGGCTTGAGCCTGAGCTTCTGATTCAATTGCTTGCTCTATGCTCATACTCCATTCTTGATTGAGCATTGTTTTGGTTATCCCATGAGCGAAATTAGGACCTTCTGCAAGCATTTTAGCCATTTTTTGGGCCTCATTCAGTAAAGACTTAGGTTCGTGTATTTGATTAAAAAAACCCCAGTTTTCAGCTTCATCACCACTCATATTTCTACCGGAAAACAATAATTCAGCTGCACGTCCCTGTCCTATTATACGAGGAAGAATGGCGCATGCACCCATATCACAGCCGGCAAGGCCGACTTTAGAAAAAATAAATGATATTTTAGCAGATCGAGTGCCAAGTCTGATATCACTAGCCATCGCAATAATTGCTCCTGCACCAACGCAAACTCCGTCAATTGCCGCAATTACCGGTTGAGGACAATTTTTTATAGCCTTAACTAAATCTCCTGTCATTCTAGTAAACTCTAACAATTCTTTCATGCTCATCTTGGTCAGAGGTCCTATAATTTCGTGCACATCACCACCTGAACAAAAATTTCCACCATTACCCGTTATTACCACGGCTTTTACTTCATCTATATAGACAAGCTTTCTAAATAAGTCCCGCATTTCTGCGTAAGACTCGAAGGTTAAGGGATTTTTACGTTCTGGATGGTTTATAGTAATTGTAGCTACTCCACGATTAAGGGACCAGAGAAAATGTTCAGGTTGTTTCTCCAAGATTGAGTTTGTTTTAGCATTCATAGAAATGGCTCGTATTATGGGTTGTATGGATTATAATAACCTGAA